>Ga0209647_1002143_pt1 | contig 16054 bp, 11 predicted proteins | sample GraSoi_2013_60cm_FD_185827 | JGI IMG/M metagenome (GOLD analysis project Ga0209647, IMG submission 185827) | Grasslands soil microbial communities from the Angelo Coastal Reserve, California, USA - Sample 9_17_2013_60cm (SPAdes) (version 2) | ecosystem: Environmental > Terrestrial > Soil >...
AGGAAACTCCAGCCAGAAAAAGGAAGAGTGGTGCGGGCAGCGTACCGAGGAGCTGTGATCCTTTGAGGAAGCGAGTGTTGCGGGCCCCGCCGCCCAGCCAGGCGTCGTAGCAGTGCGTCTGGAACATGAGGAGGCAGGCCAAGCCGCGCATCCAGTCGATCCAGGCGAGACGGGAAGAAGGCGCCGAGGGCACGGACGAAAGTGTAACTTGCTCGCAGGCTGAGGGCCAAGGTCAAAGGCGACGGCCGGGGACGCCCGTCTCTCCATCGGCAATTTGGGGTGCCGGCGAAGGGCAGATCGCGTCGGCTTGCGCCTGACCAGCAGAGGCGTGCTAGCATTTGCTGGAACCTGTCAGGCTCATCATGAGACCCCGCCTTCTCCTTGCGATTGTGAAGTTCGCGGCCTGCGTTGCCCTTCTGACCTTTGTTGTTTTCAACCCGGGCGCGCCGAACCTCGCCTTTGCGAAGGCCAAGGATGAGCCGAAGTGGATCGAAGTGCATACAGCGCATTTTTCCGTGATTACGGATGCGGGCGACAAACGCGGACGGGAAGTTGCTTTGCGGATGGAACAGATGCGGTCCATTTTTGGGCAACTGCTTCTGAAAGATAAGTTGAAGATGCCGGCGCCGATCACCGTCATCGCGTTCAAGAGCGACCAGCAGTATGTCGTGGTTGCTCCGGCGAAACAGAGCATGGCGGGCGGCTTTTACGTGCCTGGGGCGGATCGGGTTTATATCGTCCTAAATCTTTTTGAAGCCGATCCGTGGCGAGCGGTGGCGCATCCGCTGGCGCATTATCTTTTGAATTACAACTATCCTCCGGCACAGGGGTGGTTCGACGAAGGGCTTGCGGAATATTTCGGGTCGATACAGATTGGCAAGCAAGTGGAGATTGGAGGCGATCCGGAGTTGGCTCCAGAATGGCACGAGGACGTGTTCGAAGAAATCCGGCGGGACCCGAATAGGCCACAGTCGCTGACGCAGCTACTGAGTTCGCCGGTATGGCTCTCGATGGTGGACCTGTTCTCGATGAAGCACGATAGTTCGGGGACACACGAGGGGATACACAACACGCTGTACTATGCGCAGTCCTGGATGGTCGTCCATTATCTGGTGAACAAACTCAAGTTGCCCGAGGCGGGGACTTACTTCGATCTGGTGCTGAATCAGAAAGTGCCGGTGGAAAGGGCGATGGTGCAGGCGTTTGATATGTCGCCTGCGCAGATGGAAGACGCGGTGAAGGAGTATTTCAAATCGCTGAGCGGGTTAGGCATTGCGCTTGATCAGGCGAAGAAGCCGAATGTGGATCCGGTGAACATGCCGCAGCCGGACCATTTTGCTCTTCCGTTCAATGGGGACGACATCGGAATGGTGGTTAGTCCGGTGAAGGATGAGGAAGCGAGAGCGGTGATTGGCGACGTAATGGCGCGCGTTCCGGAACATCGCGATCAGGCGCTGCGCGATTTACAGCAGTTGGCGGCGGATCCAAAAGACAATGAGGCGGCGCGTCGCGGGCTGGCCGGGGACGATTTGCGGCAAAAACGGTTTGATGAGGCCGCTGACGAACTGGAAAGGGCGGCGGACTTGAATCCGCTGGACCCGTGGATTTGGTATTACCGGTCTGCCGTGAAGTATCAGAGGGCGCAGGCGACGCGGCAGCAGATGCAGGGGCTGGCGAACATGATGCAGGATTTGCGGGCAGCCGCGGATTGGTATCCGGAGCTAGCCGACGCTTATAACATGCTGGGCATGGCGCGAGTGGAGGGGGGAGGAATCAACTCTGCGCTGGAGGCGCAACGGCAGGCGATCGCTCTAGCGCCGCGAAATGTGGAATACCAGTTCAACCTGGGACAGATTTATGTTGCCGGTAAGAAATGGGATCTGGCCCGGGAAGTGTTTACGCGGCTGAAGGCGGGACCGGACCGGGCGGCGGCGGCAGCGGCGAAACAGCAATTGGACGATCTGGAGACGCTGCAGAAGTATGGTGTGCGTCCGCAGCGATCGGGGGCAAATGCGGGTGCGGCGGCGGACGCGAATTCGTCGCAAGATCAAGATGACGAGGCCGATGCGGCGCCGAAACCGGTGCCCGCCAAGCCGGGGCTGACCGGGCCGGTGCGATTTCTGAAAGGGAAAATCGTAAGTAGTGACTGCTCGAAGGCTCCCGAGGCGACGGTTACGATCCTGAGCGGCATGACGACTTACAAGCTGCATGCTTCGGATTACAAATCGTTGCAGGTGATTGGGGAGGACCAGTTTTCCTGCGAGTGGAAGAATCGTCTGGTGTCGGTGAACTATCGGGCGGCAGGGAAGAATGAAGGAGAATTAGTGTCGGTTGAGGTGCGTTGAGAGCGACGAAGGTTTGAAGGTTTCAGAACTTGTGCGGCGCTGGGAGCCACGGGAAAATGTGCGAAGATGGTCTTCGGGAGAGCGCGAATGGAGAATCCACTCAAGCTTAAACGCATTCACCACATCGAATTCTGGGTGGGCAACGCCCGGCAGGCCGCTTACTTCTATCGCAAGGGGTTCGGCTTTTCGCAGGTTGCTTACAGCGGACTGGAAACAGGCCAGCGGCAGCGAACGTCTTATGCGCTGAGTCAGGGCAAGGCGAACTTCGTTCTGACTACGCCCATGACGCCGGACGATTTGGCCGCGGATCACATCCGAAAGCATGGAGATGGAGTGCGGGATATCGCGCTGGAAGTGGAGGATGCGGACGAGGCGTTTGAGGAAGCAGTGCATCGTGGAGCGCAGCCAGCCGAGGAACCGCATGACATGAAGGATGGACACGGCAAGATTCGTCGTGCCGCGGTTCACACCTATGGCGACACGATTCACTCGCTGATTTCCTATAAGGATTACAAAGGGCCGTTTCTGCCGGGGTTCATGGCGGCGCCGCTGGCAGGGGACGAATGTGGCATTCTGCGGATTGACCACATCGTGGGGAATGTGGAACTGGGGAAAATGCAGTACTGGGCGGATTACTACACGCGCGTGTTCGGTTTCCATCGGTACATCACTTTCGACGACAAGGATATTTCGACTGAGTACAGCGCGTTGATGAGCATCGTAATGTCGGACGATTCACATTCGGTGAAATTTCCAATCAATGAACCTGCTCCGGCGCGCAACAAGAGCCAGATTCAGGAATACATCGAGGCCTACGGAGGAGCGGGGGCGCAGCACATCGCGCTGCAGTGCAAGGACGTCATGTATACGGTAGGCAAGTTGCAGCGCAACGGGCTCGATTTTCTGCGGGTTCCCGACGCGTATTATGAGGCGCTGCCCTCGCGGGTCGGGCCGGTGGATGAATCTCTGGCGGAGTTGCGCTCGCTGGGTATACTTGTGGACCGCGATGAGGAAGGCTACCTGCTGCAGATTTTCTCGAAGCCGGTGGAGGATCGGCCGACCGTGTTTTTCGAAGTGATCCAGCGAAAGGGCAGCCGCGGATTTGGAAAAGGGAATTTCAAGGCGCTGTTTGAATCGATTGAGATGGAACAGGCGCGACGAGGGAATTTGTAGGCCATGGCTAACGCGAGACCTACGACTGCGAAAGCGAAGATGCCAGCGAGCGCGTTGCGCTACCAATCGGGATTCGGGAACGAGTTCGCCAGCGAGGCAGTGGAAGGTGTGTTGCCGCGCGGGCAGAATTCTCCTCAGAAAGTGGCGCACGGGTTGTATGCCGAACAACTGAGCGGCACGGCATTCACAGCGCCGCGCGGCGTGAATCGCCGGACGTGGCTTTACCGGATGCGTCCGTCGGTGGCGCACAAGCCGTTCGAACCCATCAGCCCGGGAAGGCTGCGCAGCGCGCCGCTCGACGAAGTGCCCACACCGCCCAACCAGTTGCGTTGGGGGCCAATTCCAATTCCGAGCCCTTCACAGCGCACCGACTTCATCGACGGTCTTATCACCATGGCGGGTAATGGAAACGCCCACACGCATTCGGGCGTTGGAATTCACATCTATGTTGCCAATGCCTCGATGACGGATCGTTTTTTCTACAACGCCGATGGAGAGATGTTGATCGTGCCGCAAATGGGACGGCTGCTGCTGCGGACAGAGATGGGAGTTCTCGAAGCCGGGCCCGGCGAGATTGCGGTGATCCAACGGGGAATTCGTTTTCGCGTCGAACTGCAGGAGAAAGAAGCGCGTGGTTATATCTGCGAGAACTATGGCGCGCTGTTTCGTCTGCCGGATCTGGGACCGATTGGCGCGAACGGACTGGCGAATCCGCGCGACTTTCTGGCTCCAGTCGCGGCGTTTGAAGATCGAGAAGGCGATTACCGGATTGTGACCAAGTTCCAGGGAAAACTCTGGGCGGCTGCGATCGATCATTCGCCGTTGAATGTTGTTGCGTGGCATGGCAACTACGTGCCCTACAAGTACGATCTGGCGAATTTCAATTGCATTAACACGGTGAGCTTCGACCATCCCGACCCATCGATTTACACGGTACTGACTTCACCTTCCGAAATTCCTGGAACCGCGAATGTTGACTTTGCGATCTTTCCGCCGCGATGGATGGTGTCGGAGCATACGTTTCGCCCGCCGTGGTTTCACCGCAATTTTATGAACGAGTTCATGGGGCTGATCCACGGCGAATATGACGCAAAGGCGGAAGGCTTCGTGCCGGGCGGCTGCAGCCTGCACAATTGCATGGCGGGCCATGGGCCGGACACCGAAACATTTGAGAAGGCGAGCAAGGCAGAGCTGAAGCCGGTCTATGTAGGCGACACCATGGCGTTCATGTTCGAGACGCGCTTTGTTTGCCAGCCGACGAAGTTTGCGCTGGAGATGTCGCAGCTTGAGCATCAGTACTTCGAGGTTTGGCAGGGGTTACGGAAGAAGTTCAAAGTATCGGACAGTTAGGGGAGTTTGCCACCCGAGAGAGTCGCGGGCTGTCCATTTTGCAGGACCAGCAGATCCCTGGCTTCGCTCGGGATGACAATTTATAGATAGGGCGATGAATTTGCAGACTACCCAGACGGTGCGAAATTCCGCAGACGTGATGCGTACCGCCGGGGTGTTGCTGCGCGATCTGATCGACTATGCGGGATTGTTTCCTCCCACATCGTTGGCCATGGCGCCGTCTGTGGCTAACTACGACTCATACTTGCGGTCCGGAATGGGCTGGATCCTTGGGCGGTTTATCGTTCCGGTCGCGCGGATGGGTGAGTTCGGAGAAGCCTTTGCCGGATTGCCGACTTCAACGCCAAGAACGGGCTTCCCGACGTGGCGGTTGTCGGTGCTTCTGGGCGCTGATGTTGCTGCAGATGTCACTCGCATTCGCGAATTCACTGCTCGAATGGCGAGTTCCAGTTCCGGTAGAAGAGCTGTCGTCGAGTCGGTTGAGGTGAAAGTGGCGACCCCCGAGGAGGTCAATCGGCTGTCCGGAATCATCCCCGCAGAGTTTGCGACTTATTTCGAATTTCCGCTGTCCAGTTGCGGGGAGTGCATTGCGGCGGTGGGTGGCTGCGGCCGCAGAGCGAAGATACGGACCGGGGGCGAGACGGCCGACAAGTTTCCCGCTTCCGAGAGCGTGATCGAATTTATTCGGCTGTGTGCGGCGGCCAAAGTGCCTTTCAAGGCGACTGCGGGACTGCACCATCCGCTGCGCTCGATACACCGTCTCACGTATCAACCGGAGAGCCCGTCGGGAATTATGCACGGCTTTGTAAATATTTTTCTGGCAGCGGCGTTTTTGAAAGCTGGAATGGAAACGAAGCTAGCCGTTCAGTTGCTTGAGGAGCGATCGGCGGAGGCATTTCATTTTGATTTGGATGGAGTCTCCTGGCAGCAGCAACGGCTCAGCCGGGATGAAATCAGGGCAGCGCGGCTGGGTTTCGCGGTCTCGTTTGGGGCGTGCTCATTTACGGAGCCCATCGACGACTTACGGGCTCTGCATTTGTTATGAGCGCATTTATGAAAGACGCCGTATGAAACATCTGCTATGAAATTCGTCCTCGACGAGACCCACGAGTCCAAAGCGCAAAGCTGGGTTGAATCCGCCAACGTTGCGGGCTCGGATTTTCCCATTCAGAATTTGGCCTTCGGAGTTTTTCGGCGACGCGATGCAAGCGCCCAAGCCGGAGTGGGGATTGCGATCGGAGACCGCATTCTTGACGTCGCCGGGACGCGAAGCGAGGGCTTACTGGCGGAGGAGGGGGTGCGGCTTGCGGCAAATGCTTGTGCTGCCGATTCGCTGAATCCGCTGATGGCCCTCGGATCCGGTGCTCGGCGTGTTTTCCGCCGGCGGCTCCACGCGATTTTGCGTCAGGACGCGCCCGCATCTGATCGGCAGGCAGCTGCGCGCTATCTTATCGCGCAGTCTGATATTGACATGCTGTTGCCCGCCGTCATTGGCGACTACACGGATTTCTACGCATCAATCTTCCATGCCACCAATGTCGGGAAGCTGTTCCGACCGGACAATCCGCTGCTGCCGAATTACAAATACATTCCGATTGGCTATCACGGGCGAGCGTCGTCACTGGTTCCGAGCGGCACTCCGGTGCAGCGACCGGCGGGCCAGACGCGCGATGGGGATGCCGATCCAGGCAGAGGCCCGAACCAAGTTCCGAACAGCGCTCCGAACAACGCTCCGAAGTTTGGGCCGACTAAGGCGCTGGATTACGAACTGGAACTAGGCTTCTTCGTGGGCGCTGGAAATGCATTGGGAGAAACCATTCCAATCGACGAGGCTGAGAAACATATCTTTGGGATCTGCCTGGTGAATGACTGGTCGGCGCGGGACATTCAGGCTTGGGAGTATCCGCCGCTGGGACCTTTTCTGGCGAAGAGTTTCGCGACTTCACTCTCGCCATGGGTGGTGACCATGGAAGCACTCGCTCCTTTTCGCACGGCTGCCTTCGCGCGTGGGGAGGGCGATCCGGCACCACTGCCTTACCTTTGCGGGGAGAGCGATCAGGAGCAGGGTGGACTCGATTTGTGGCTGGAAGTTTCTCTGTTGTCAGTCCGGATGCGGGAGGCAGGTATCGCTCCCATGGTTTTGGGCCGGAGCAATTTTCGCGACATGTACTGGACCATGGCCCAGATGCTGACGCATCACGCGAGTAATGGGTGCAATCTGCGCTCCGGCGATTTGCTGGCAAGTGGAACTGTATCAGGCGCGGACAAATCCGCGCGCGGATGCCTGTTGGAACTAACCTCGCGCGGCAAGGATCCGGTTACTCTGCCGACGGGAGAGCAGAGGAGATTTCTGGAAGATGGAGATGAAGTCATCCTCCGCGGATTCTGTGAACGAGAAGGGTTCCGTCGGATCGGAATGGGCAGCTGCCGGGGGACGATTATGCCTGCATCCAACAAAGTGAGATGAGGAGCTGTGGGCTTGCGGTATTAGTCTGCCGACAGAGGCGCTGGGCTTGCGACCAGAGCGGGCGTCTTCAAAGGGGCCGCGGCTTCTGCAGGAGAAGCAAGCCATTTGCGCACTTCCGGCAAGGAACGGCGCATCGCCAGTTCGCCGACGCGGATCAATTCGCCGGCACGTTTGAAGTCATCGTAATCAAACCCCGCGACATCGGGTTCAATGACAAGGTCGGCTGCGTTTCTCCAAACCGGACTCATCATGTCCTGCGCAATGGCGAACGACTGTCCAATCACATCAAAGAGATGCCGGGGCGCGGTCGTCTTCGACCACTGCCCTTTCAATTGCACGGCCAGCACGCGCTCCGCGCCCATTGCGCGAAGAGGACGCGTGGGTACCGGGTTTGAGAGCATGCCGTCCACCAGCCAGCGCCCACGAATTTCTACCGGCAGGAACATTCCCGGATAAGCGCAGCTCGCCCGCACTGGATCAATAATAGAACCGGAGGTAAAGACCACTCCTTCCCCCGTGTTGAAGTCAGTCGCGGTCACGCCTAGAGGGATGCGCAATTCCTCGAATGTCTGGACCTTCAAAGTTCGCGTCAGAAAGGAAACCATGCGGTCATTTGATGCGAAGCCGTAACGCGACAGCGTCCAGCGCGCGAACGTAGTGAAGCGCACTTTGAAGGCGACTTCCTCCAGATCCGCGATTGTGACTCCGCTACAATAAGCGGCACCGATCAGCGCACCTACACTGGTGCCCGCAATCATGCGAACCGGAATACCTTCTTCTTCGAGGACCTTCAGAATGCCGATGTGGGCCATGCCGCGGGCAAAACCACCGCCCAATGCGAGACCAATCACGGGCACGCGCTGGGCTTCGGCCACCGGACGCGACGTGCCGGATAGTTCGCGTCCGAAGGCTTGCATGGACCGAATAACCTTGGCCAGACGCTTCATGGGGCCCAACTCCTGGTTTGCCGCTATCGCAAACCGCCTATCTACATATATAAGATGCCACGAACCCGGTGCACGGCTACGGCACCTTTGTGCTACCGGGAGTTACCGTAGACGCTAACCCATGGTTACAGTAGATTCGCGCGGCATTGCGGGGTATCGCCCGGTCCAACGTCGTGACTAACTCCTGTAATCCTGATGACTTGCCGTTGGCGACCGGCGCGGCGACAACCCCAGTTTCCGATGAACCTCAGTCGATGAACCTTGCCCGCGACTTTGGTCCGTTCGTTGCCCGCGCTATCCTTGCCAATCAGGGCTCGCGCCGGTTGTGGGGTCATTGGATCGTCGGCTCGCGGGCCGGTATCCGGTGACGGAGACGAGGCGTCATTTCGGGATATGCAGCTATGAATCGAACCGACATGTGGCGCCGTATCGAATCTCATCGAAAAGCCTGGGACATGATTGTCGTGGGCGGCGGAGCAACCGGCGTTGGTGTGGCCATCGATGCGGCCGCGCGTGGCTACGAAGTGCTGCTGCTCGAGCAGAGCGACTTCGGTAAAGGCACTTCCAGTCGCAGCACCAAGCTGGCACATGGCGGCGTTCGCTACCTGGAACAGGGCAGCATTGGGCTGGTGATGGAAGCGCTCAAGGAACGCGGACTGCTTTTGCAGAACGCTCCCCACCTAGTGCACGATCTTGCGTTTGTCGTGCCGAATTACGATTGGTGGGAGGCTCCATTCTACGGTCTCGGCCTGAAGCTATATCAGTTACTGGCAGGTAAGTACGGGTTTGGCGTCTCACGCATTCTGTCAAAAGGGGAAACGCTCGAACATTTGCCAACATTGAAAACTGAAGGACTGCGCGGCGGCGCGGTTTATTACGATGGACAATTCGACGACGCACGTTTACTCATCCACATGGTGGCCACCGCATTCGAGCAGGGCGCCACGCTGCTGAACTATTGTGAGGTCACGGGGCTAACCAAGGACGCGCAGGGATTTGTGGACGGCGTGACCGCACGCGATGAGGAAACTGGGCACGAATTTAGCGCTGCCGCGAAGGTAGTGATCAACGCGACCGGCGCTTTCACCGACCTGCTTCGGCTCAAGGCGGAGCCTTCCTCCGAGCCGATGATTGTCCCCAGCCAGGGTATTCATCTGGTCTTCGAGTCGAGCTTTCTGCAGGGTGAGAGCGCGATCATGGTCCCGCATACCAGCGATGGGCGTGTGTTATTCGCGATTCCGTGGCACGGTCACACGCTGGTGGGAACCACCGACACGCCGGTTGCGGCGGCAACGCTCGAGCCGGTCGCGATGGGGGAGGAAATCGAATTTATCCTCGCGACCGCCGGGCAATACCTGACGAAAGCACCTACGCGAGACGATGTATTGAGCGTATTCGCTGGCATCCGGCCACTGGTGCGCGCTACGAACGTGACCAACACCGCGGCACTGTCACGCGATCACGTCATCCACATCGATCGATGCGGACTGGTCACCATCTGCGGTGGAAAATGGACAACGTATCGTCGTATGGCCGAGGATTGCGTCGATCAGGCGGCAACGCTGGCTCAGTTGCCGGAGAAGCCATGCGTCACGCAACACCTGCACATCCACGGCTTCTACGATGCGGCGAAGGAAAGTGCGTCGGAAGAGTTCGGCTCGCTGGCTGTCTATGGTTCGGATGCATACGAGATTCGCAAGCTCATCGAGAGTGATGCGAGGCTTGGTGAACCGCTGGATGCAGCACTGCCCTACGTGAAAGGGGAGGTGATCTGGGCGGTGCGACACGAAATGGGCCGCACCGTGGAGGATATTCTTGCACGGCGTACGCGCGCTCTCTTTTTGAATGCGCGCGCAGCCCTCGCAATGGCGCCTGCCGTCGCGGGTTTGATGGCTTCAGAACTGGGTTGGGACGAGGTCACCCGGACGAAACAGTTGGCTGCGTTTCGCGACGTGGCTTCGAACTACGTCCTTCATTCCTGAAAAGTTGACCAAAACTTGTTATTGCGATCGTTGCTACTCGGGCAGTTTTTGAGCGCCCGTGATCAAACGAGCAGATCGACGTTAAACGCGCGACGAAGTATAGCACCGTAAACGTACACGAATGCGAACCATGTCAGAGTCATGAACAATGGCAATCCGGGGAGTCGGGAATCGAGATACTCGGTGAGAAAATCGATATTGTTCTTGACAAGGTACCAAAGCAAAGACTGTACTCGTTACCGTTAACGCAGGGGAGAACACCGGAGGTTGAAGTTGCGTCGCGCTGCGTGATGATGATGACGATGAGATTGAAATTCACAAAGGGAGATCTATGAACTTCCACCTACGCTCACTCCGTATGAACGCACTCGCGCTTGGCATTGTGATCGTCTGTCTTGCGCTGTTGCCGGCGTCCGCACAGGTTAGTCCGGAACACAAGACGGCATTGGCGCCTTGGATGAATAGCCGCCTTTCTCCGGATGAGCGGGCGGCGCTGGTGTTGAAGGAGATGACGCTGGATGAAAAGGTTTCCCTTTTGCATGGGACCGGTATGGCCAGCCTCGGCCCGGTCAGTCCGCTGGCTGTGAAATCAAATGGCGGCGCTGGATATGTCGTGGGTATTCCGCGATTGGGGATTCCCGCCATCCAGATGTCGGACGCGGCTTATGGGGTGAGGAACAGTGGGGAGAATGGCCGATATTCAACGGCCTTGCCGGACGATCTTGCTGGTGCGGCAAGCTGGGATCCGGATGCCGCCTATGAATACGGAGCTCTGATCGGGCGCGAGTTACGAGCTCAGGGCTACAACATGTCTTTAGGTGGGGGTGTAAATCTGGCACGTGAGCCGCGCAATGGACGCACCTTCGAATATATGGGTGAAGACCCCGTCCTGGCGGGGACGATGGTTGGCCAGGTCATGAAGGGAGAGCAGGCGCAACACGTTATCGGCGACATAAAACACTATGCGCTCAACGATCAGGAGAGCGGGCGCAATGCCGTCAATGTCAACATTGATAAGCGGTCGATGAGAGAAAGCGATCTGCTGGCCTTCGAGATTGGATTGCGCGAGTCCAACGCTGCCGCGGTGATGTGTTCCTACAACCGTGTGAATGGTGATTATGCCTGTGAAAACAAGTACCTGTTGACCGATGTCTTGAAGAAAAACTGGGGCTTTAAGGGTTTTGTCTTATCGGACTGGCAGGGAACACATAGTGCCGCGAAGGCGTCTGCAGCCGGATTGGACCACGAAGAGCCCGGTGAAATCTTTTATGGGGACAGCATGAAGAAAGCGGTGGAGACGGGCAAGGTTCCTAAGTCCGAACTGGATGAGCATGTTCATCGAATACTGCGGTCCATGTTTGCCAGCGGCGTTATCGATGATCCTCCGGAAAAAAGCGTGGTGGATGTGGAAGGCGGTTTCGAGGTGGCGCAGAAGATTGCGGAACAAAGCATTGTGCTGCTCAGAAACGAGCACTCGCAGCTCCCGCTCGAAGCTTCCAAGGTTGCCAGCATTGCCGTGATCGGCGCGCACGCCGACGTCGGCATGATATCGGGCGGAGGATCAGCCCAGGTTGACCCGCCGGGAGGCAACGCGATCATGCCGCCGGGGAAAGGCAAACCTGCTTGGCAGGCTCATATATGGTTTCCGACGTCACCTCTGAAAGCCATCAGGGCTGCGGCCCCGCACGCGAATGTTCAATACGATCCTGGTACTGATCCTGCAACGGCAGCCGCTTTGGCGAAGACGGCTGAGGTGGCCATCGTATTCGCGTACCAGTGGGAGAGCGAGGGAATGGATCTCGATAACCTTTCGCTTCCCGATCGCCAGGATGATTTGATTGCCAAGGTCGCGGCCGCAAATCCGCACACGATCGTAGTGCTAGAGACGGGCAGCCCTGTAACCATGCCCTGGGCCGATCAGGCGAGCGGCATCCTGGAAGCGTGGTACGCCGGCAGCCGGGGGGCCGACGCGGTCGCCCGTGTGCTCTTCGGCGAGGTAAACCCAAGCGCAAAACTGCCGATTACGTTTCCAAAGAGCGAGGCGGATCTGCCGCATCCGACCCTCGTGAAACCTCCCGATGCGTCCACAACACATGGCGAGCCCGAGGCTTGGAAAAAGATTGCGGCGGGCCTGCCGCCATTCCAAGTAACTTATGACGAAGGGCTGAAGGTTGGATACAAGTGGTACGACGCTGAGAGAAAACCGGTTTTATTTCCCTTCGGCTATGGTCTCTCTTACACCAGTTACAATTATTCTGATCTCAAGGTCACACCGGGAAAGAGTGTTCAAGTGAGTTTCAGGGTGACGAACACCGGCTCCCGCGCTGGATCTGAGGTTGCCGAGGTTTACGCTGCGCTGCCGGAAAGTGCCGGGGAACCGCCCAAGCGGCTGGTAGGCTGGAGCAAAGTCAAACTGAATGCGGGAGAGAGTAAAGAGGTAAAGATGGAATTAGACGCGCTGTATCTCTCCATCTTCAACGTTGAGCGAAACGCCTGGCAGCTGGTTCCTGGAGACTATACATTTTTGGTGGGCGGGTCGTCGCAGAGTCTGCCGCTGAAGGAAGCGGTCAATTTGAAATAGCTTTTATGTAGCAGCGCATGGGAAAATCGGGACGACGCTCTTGAACTCACTACGACTGACGTGACAAGACACCCGGATCACGCTCATTATTTCAAGCCGAAGAACAAGAAGGTGTTTGATGAAGCCAAACATCGTTGAATAACGATGTCAGCTGCTTCGCTGAACGGTCAATGCGGCGGTGCCATAGCTGGGACTATCCTGCATGAGGTCACGCACCTTACATGGGGGAACTGGTTCGGTCCGGCGCCGGAGGGTGGAGCATACGGTAACGGTTCGGCATGCTTCGGTGCCAATTGCGCTATGCCTCACGGTCTAGGAGCACAGTAGGTGAAGAGATGAAGCAACTCTTGGCAGTTGTAATGTTCTTTCCGCTGTTCGCTTTTCTGATAGCTGGTCTCATCGAACTGCGCTCGGATATGAGCCTTGCCCAGAGACTTGGCAAGGTCGTACCGATCATCCTGGGGCTAACGGCATTCGTTCTGTTCTTCAACCCGCAGGGCTTCCTCCACGTTACTCCGTCTTCATCGGTGACGTTGAGCCGTGTCATGACGATGGTCTGCGCCGTGGTCGCTAGCTCTGGTGCTTTCCTAGCCTATTCGCGGCGCGTCAGTTCGGCTCTCGTTGCGGTGGGAGGACTGGTGCTTGCCTATGGTTGGATGTTCAACCGCGTTATGGTCTGAATTTAGCCCTAAGTCTCGCCCGGCTTTCGGGGGGTTCCAGCCCTGCCGATCCGCGCCCTGATCGGGGTCGGTTTAGCTGACGAAGCTAGAGTCACTAACGCAATTTGAGCGGCTCGTTCGAGAATTTGTTTCTGGAAACGCGACCTGGGATGAGATTCACAACTACGCAGTCGAGATGGAATGGACAAATACGTTGGATTTCCCCAAAAACGTCAAAAAGCCACTTGAGGCGCTCCACATGGCATTTCTTGGGGCCGACGAAGGGGACGATCCGCAGTTTCGGTTAGATCGTTCGGAGGTCGCAAGACTAGCTGAACGAACTGAATCGTGCGGCAGCACGTGGACCATCTGCATAGCGAAGCGAGTAGCTTGCGACGGACTTGCATTTTGGCAGCAAACTGCAGATCCCTCGCTCCGCTCGGGATGACAATTCGTAGAGGTCAGGGCTGCCGCCGCGGCGCGAACTTGAAACAGTAAATGAGACCGAACACGAGCAACGCCGCTCCCCACCACACACCGGCGTGCAGGTTGAAGAGGACCACGCCAGGATCGGCTGGAGGATTTACCAGCTGGTAAATTCCCGCAGCGAGTATCAGCGCGCCATTCACGGCAAGTGAAATGCCGATGAAAAACCAGATGGAAATCATGCTGCTTGCCTCCATTTACCCAAAAAACGTTTACCAGAAAATAATGTTCAGTATGAAGAAAATGACAGTCACGACCGCCGCCCAGAAAAGAGGCTTCTGATAAAGCGGGACGTCCCCGACGGAGGGAACTTTCGTCAACCCGTATACCAGACCGGTCAATTGGCCGTCGGGCATGGGTTTCGTCGCCAGACTCACGACCACGGTCACTGTCACGCAAACTAAAAAAGACCAGAGCGCCTGGTACATATCCTGGGCAAGGCCTTTGGCATGGGGAGAGAGCGCCACATAACGCAGCGCGGAAGGATCGAGTTTAACCCAAGTCCACATACCGATCGACGAAAGCGTCCCGCACAGTAGTCCCCAGAATCCGCCAGGGCCGGTCGCCCGCTTCCAGAGCATTCCGAGTACGACCGTACCGAACAGGGGAGCGATGAAGAAGCTGAACAATGCCTGCACGTAATCCATGATGCTGGCGAACTGCATTACCAGATACGCGGTCCCTACGCTGATCAGCACGCCGATGATCGTGGTCCACCGCCCCATGTTCACGTAATGATGATCGCTGCCTTTGCTATTGATCAGCGGACGGTAGATGTCATACGTCCAGACAGTTGTGAACGCGCTTACATTGCCCGCCATTCCAGACATGAAGCCCGCGATCAGCGCCGTAACTCCAAGGCCGAGCAGGCCGGGGCCGCAATACCTAGCGAGCATGAGCGGGAGAACATCGTTGTAGCTATGGCCTCCAGTTACCGCGGCAACCGACTCCGGAACCAGCTTTTCGGGCAGCAAGGCCAAGCCCAGCAGGCCGGGAAGGATCACGATGAAGGGAACCATCATCTTGAATCCGGCGCCGATAATGGGCGCCATTTCCGCGCTGCGAATATCTTTCGCGGCGAGAATGCGCTGCACGACCAGGAAGTCGGTGGTCCAGTAGCCCATGGAGAGAATCGCGCCGAGCCCGAACACGATGCCGGTCCAATGGATTCCCACGGGATTGGAGGTGAATGAGCCTAATCCGGACCAGAGGTGGACGTATTGTTCCGATGTTCTCTGCGCAATCTGCAGCTTTAAGTTGGTCCACCCGCCGGCTTCGTACAATCCAAGGATCGGAATCAGCAGCGCACCGGCCCAGATGAGGAAGAACTGCAGCACTTCATTAAAGATTGCCGAGCGCAGGCCGCCCAGCGTTACATAAATGGCGACGGTCAGCGACGAGACCCAGATGCTGAAATTAATATCCCATCCCAGCACAATCTGCATGACCTTGGCCATGGCAAACATGTTGACACCGCTCATCAGCACGGTCATGAACGCGAACGAAATCGCGGACAGGGCGCGGGCGGGCTCACCGAAACGCAGTTTCAAATATCCCGGCACGGAGTGGGTCCTGGAAATGTAGTAGAACGGCATCATGACCAGCGCCAAAAACAGCATCGCCGGAATAGCGCCGACCCAATACCAGTGCGTCGCCAGAATGCCGTATTGGTAGGCGGAACCCGCCCAACCCATCAATTCGAGCGCACCGAGATTGGCTGAGAGAAAACTGAGACCCGCCACCCACGCCGTCATCTCGCGGCCGGCCATGAAGAAGTCTTCGCCGGTGTTGGCTCGTCCTCTTAAATACCAGCCGATGGAGAGCACCAGGGCAAAATAAAAAACCACAATCACTACATCGACGGAAGAAAGACGTACCAGCCGAGTTGCCACATGGGCCGTCAACAGTGACGTCATTGCTCGTTGTCCCTCACCGATCTAGAGTGCACGGCTCCCACGGTTGCCGGCTTCCCCGCCCGACTCATGAATGGAAAGCATGAAGCGGCCGAGATAGACAGGCTGACAACTTCTATCTAACAACCCGGCAGCATGTCAACCATCAGTC
>Ga0209647_1002144_pt1 | contig 16050 bp, 20 predicted proteins | sample GraSoi_2013_60cm_FD_185827 | JGI IMG/M metagenome (GOLD analysis project Ga0209647, IMG submission 185827) | Grasslands soil microbial communities from the Angelo Coastal Reserve, California, USA - Sample 9_17_2013_60cm (SPAdes) (version 2) | ecosystem: Environmental > Terrestrial > Soil >...
CGCCGATGGCACGCGCTTTGCGATGCCGGAAGTGCGCCTGGGCATCCCTTCGGTGGTCGAGGCCGCGTTGCTGCCGCGCCTGGTCGGCTCGGGCCGCGCGGCATGGCTCGTGCTCACGGGTGAGGCGATCGACGCGCAGCGCGCGTACGAGTGGGGCCTGGTCGAAACGCTCTGTCCGGCTGCGGAGCTGGATCAAACCGTGGCGGCGACGGTCCAACTGCTGCTGGCGGGAGAGCGCGACGCGCTGCGGATGCAGAAGGAGCTGCTGCAGATGTGGGAAGAGCAGCCGCTTTCGCAATCGATCGCCGTGAGCGTCGAGCGCTTTTCGCAGGCCTACGCCGCCAGGAATACAATATCTAGGGTGAAAACGCCCGGGAAACACTAAATACATGGCAAAACCGGCGGTCTACGACGCATCGGCCATCCAGGCGCTGAAGGGCCTCGAGCCCGTGCGCCGGATGCCGGGCATGTACACCCACACGGTCCACCCGCTGCACATCGTGCAGGAGGCGATCGACAACGCCGTCGACGAGGCGTTGGGGGGATTCGGCAAACGGATCACAGTCACCGTCCATAAGGACGGCTCGGTCGAGGTCGAGGACGAGGCCCGCGGCATCCCGGTCGACATGCACAAGGAAGAGAAGAAGCCCGCCGTGGAGGTGGCCTTCACCATGCTCCACGCCGGCGGCAAATTCTCGCGCTCGGGCGACGGCGTGTACCACATCTCCGGTGGCCTGCATGGCGTCGGCGTCGCGGTGTCGAACGCGCTCTCAAAGCGCTGCGAAGTCACCGTGTTCCGCGATGGCTACAAGTACAGCATTGCGTTCGAGGGCGGCGAGCTCAAGCAGAAGCTGCGCTCGGAAAAAATAAAGGAAAAGCGCACCGGCACCATCGTCCGGTTGTGGCCCGATCCGAAATACTTCGACTCGCCGACCATCCCGCTCGCCGAGCTCGAGCACCTGGTGCGCTCCAAGGCGTACCTGCTTCCCGGGCTGACAACGATATTGAGGGTTGAAGGTAAAGACCCCAAAACCTGGACCTACACGCGCGGCATGGCGCAGTACTTCGACTTCATGCTCCAGGGACGCGAGCTGATAGCGCCGCTCTTCACCGGCGAACGATTCTTCGACGAGAAATCGCTGGCCGGTATCTCCGACATCGACCCCGGCGAAGGCGCCTCGTGGGCCATCGGCTGGGTCGCCGACGGCGACACCTTCGCCGATAGCCACGTCAACCTGATCCCGACGCGCTCCGGCGGCACGCACGAGGCGGGCTTTCGCGCCGGCATCTTCGAGGCGCTCGCGGCGTTCATCGACACGCGCGCACTCGCGCCCAAGGGCGTGAAGATCATCGCCGACGATCTGTGGCAGCGCGCCTGCTTCACGCTCTCCGCGCGCATCGTGCGCACCCAGTTTCATGGGCAGACGAAGGAAAAGCTCACCACCCGGCACGCCGCCAAGCTGATGGAGATGTGCGTGCGCGATCCGTTCGAGCTCTGGCTCAACCAGCATCCCGAGGAAGGCAAGAAGATCGTCGAGCTGACGATCGAGCAGGCGCTTGCCCGCCTGTCCAGGGGCAAGAAGGTGGAACGGAAGAAGTCCAGCGGCATCGCCACGCTGCCCGGCAAATTGGTGGACTGCGCTTCCGGCGACGTGACGCGCAACGAGCTCTTCCTGGTCGAGGGAGATTCCGCCGGCGGCTCGGCCAAGGAAGCGCGCGACAAGGAGACGCAGGCCATACTGCCGCTGCGCGGCAAGGTGCTGAACACCATGTCGAAGGACAGCCGCACGGTGCTCGCCAACAAGGAGCTGCAGGCCATCGCCACCGCGATCGGCGTCGACCCGCATGGCGTCGAGGACGCCGTCGACCTGACCGGCGTGCGCTATGGAAAAGTGATCGTGATGACCGACGCCGATGTCGACGGCGGCCACATCCAGGCGCTGCTGCTCACTTTCTTTTTCATGCATGCGCCGAAGCTCGTCGCGGCCGGCCATCTTTACGTGGCGCAGCCGCCGCTCTACAAGCTGGAAGTGCCGTCGCAGGGAAAGGGAAAGCCCGCGCGGCGCCTCTATTGCCTGGACGATGACGAGCTGGCCGAGGTGCTCGCCCAGTTGAAAAAGGAAAAGGTCAAGGACGGCTCATGGGAAATTTCGCGCTTCAAGGGCCTGGGCGAAATGAGCCCCGAGCAGCTCTGGGAGACGACGATGAATCCCGACACGCGGCGCCTGGTGCGCATGCAGCTGGATTTCAAGGAATTGAAAACCATCAGGGAAAAGTTCGAGCTGCTGATGGATGCCGGCGAAGCCGAAGGCCGGCGCAACTGGATGCGGGAGCACTGGAAGACCGTTGAAGCCGACGTCTAAGAAAAGCAAAAAACAAAAGCCGTTCTGGGAACGCGCGTACCAAGGCCATGCCTACTGGCTCGGCAAGGTGAAGCTCGGCAAGGTCACCCTGGCAGGCAAGAACCATTACGAATGGACCGCCGCCGGCCGCGGCGGCAGCACCGAGGACCTCGACAGCGCCAAGAAAGCGGTCGAGCTCGCCATTGCGATGGCCGACAAGCAGCTGGATCTTTTTAGCGAGTGAGCATGGACGACCGGACCGGCGATCTCTTTCCCCCCGATAGCGGCGACGAAGCGGCGCCGATCGAGCAGCACGCCTCGCACGCCTACCTCGGCTATGCCGTGTCGACCGTCAAGTCGCGCGCGCTGCCCGAGATCGCCGACGGCCTGAAGCCGGTGCAGCGGCGCATCCTTTACGCGATGGGCGAAGCCGGCGGCACCGGCTTTTCCAAATGCGCGCGCTACGTCGGCGAGGTGCTCGGCAAATACCACCCGCACGGCGACTCCTCGACCTACGAGGCGCTGGTGCACCTCGCGCAGCCCTTCTCGATGCGCTACCCGCTGATCGACGGCCAGGGCAACTTCGGCTCGCGCGACGGCGATGCCGCCGCCGCCTATCGATACACCGAAGCCCGGCTTTCCCGCTTCGCGGAGCTGATGCTGGCCGAGATCGGGGAGGGCACGGTCGATTTCATCAAGAACTACGACGGCAAGTTCGAGGAGCCCGCGCTCCTGCCGGCGCGGCTGCCCTTCGGTCTGCTCAACGGCAGCTTTGGCATACCTGTCGGCTTCTCCACGCGCATCCCGTCGCACAACCTGAAGGAAGTCGCCGAGGCCGCGGCGCACGTCATCAAGCATGCGCGCGCCAAGCTCGAAGACGTGCTCGAGATCCTGCCCGGGCCGGATTTCCCGGGCGGCGGACAGCTCATCTCGCCGAAGGAGGAAATCCGCCAGGCCTATGAGACCGGGCGCGGCTCGCTCCTGCTGCGCTGCAAGTGGGAGCGCGAGAACCTCGCGCGCGGGCAGTGGCGCATCGTGGTGACCGAGCTGCCGCAGGGCGTCTCGGTGCGCCTGGTGATGGAGGAAATCGAGGCGCTCGCCAATCCCAAGCCCGGCTTCGGCAAGAAGGAAGTGACGCAGGAGCAGAAGCGCCTGAAGCAATTCATCCTCGACCAGGTCGAGGGCGTGCGCGACGAGAGCGATCGCAAATCCAAGCTGCGCCTGGTGATCGAGCCGCGCACCTCGAAGCAGAACCCCGAGGAGATGATGGCGGCGCTGCTGGTGCACACCTCGCTCGAGACGCGCTATGCGTTGAACCTCACCTGGCTCGGCCTCGACGGACTGCCGGAGACCAAGGGCATCGTCGAGGTGCTGCGCGAGTGGGGCGAGTTCCGTGTCGCCACCGTGCGCCGGCGTACGCAGTTCCGCCTCGATCGCGTCCAGGAGCGCATCGAGATCGTGCTCGGGCGGCTGCTGGCGTACGCCAAGATCGACGAGATCATCAAGCTGATCCGCGCGAGCGAGGACCAGGCCGAGGCGCGCCTCAACCTCCAGAAGAAGTACAAGTTCACCGACAAGCAGGCCGAGGACATCGTCAACCTGCGGCTGGGACAGCTCACCAAGCTGGACGGAATCAAGCTGAACGATGAGCGCAAGGCGCTGGAATCGGAGCGCAAGGAGCTCAAAAGCCTGCTCGGTGACGACAAGGAGCTGAAAAAGCTGGTGGTGAAGGAGCTCGCCGACGATTCGAAGAAATACGGCGACGAGCGCAGGACGCTGATCAAGACCGCCGAGCGCGCGCAGATCGAGCGCACGGTGGTGGAAGAGCCGCTCACCGTGATCCTGTCGCGCAAGGGCTGGATCCGCGCCCGCACCGGGCATGCGCTCGACCTTGCCACGCTCACCTTCAAGGAGGGCGACGCGCTCGACCAGACCATCGAGTGCAAGACCACCGATGCGGTGATCGTGCTCGCGGCCTCGGGCAAGACCTTCACCATCGCCGCGGCCGACATCCCGAGCGGGCGCGGCGACGGCGCGCCGGTCAATACGCTGGTGAATTCGTTCTCCGATGCCATCGTCTGGATCGCCGCCGGCGATCCGGCGCAGCGCCTGTTGATGAACAGCACTGCGGGCCTGGGCTTCCTCTGCAAGTTGGGCGACCTCGAGTCGAAGACGCGCCAGGGCAAGGACTTCTTCGCCGTCTCGGAAGGCGCCGCCGCGCGGCCGCCGGCGAAGGTCACCGAGGCCAAATATGTCGCCGCCCTGTCCTCGGATGCGCGGCTGCTCCTATTCCCCATCGACGAGGTGCCAGAGCGGCCCAATGGTGGCGTCGGCGTGCAGCTCATCGCGCTGCCGGAAAACATTGCCCTGGCGGATGTCGCGGTGAGCGACGGCAAATCGCTGGTCGTCTCCGGCATCAAGCGCAAGAACCGCGCGCTCGAGACGCTCGATGCGAAGCAGCTCGCCGAGCACATCGGCAAGCGTGCGCAGCGCGGCAAGCTCGCCGACGTCGGCTTCCGTCCTGACCGGTTAGGTGATTGAAAGGCTGAGAGCGCTGCGGCCGTTGTGGGTCCCGGTGGGGATCCTCGCGGTGGCGGCGCTGCTCGTCTGGCTCAACCGGCCGCTGCCCGCCTCGCTCGCGGGCCTGCGCACCGCGGGTCCGTACGCGGTGCTCGCCGCGGCGGCGGCGCTGGCGTGGGGCTTCAATCGCGGCCGCTGCTTCGTCGTCGCCGCAACGCTCCTCGTCGGCTACACCGCCTGGCAGTTCCACCACAGCAAGGTGGTGTTCACCGCGGTGGTCCTGATCGTGCCGCTGAACACGCTGCTGGTGATGCTCTATCCCGAGCGCGGCGCGAAGTACCGCGCGGCGTATGCCTGGATCGCGCTGCTCGCCGCCGAGGGCGCGCTGCTGTGGTGGCTCGGCTCGGTGCATCACCGCTGGTCGTTCGACGGCTGGTGGCTGCGCTCGCCGCCGACGCCGCTCGTCGCGCGCCTGGTATTCGCCGCGGCCTTCGCTGCGGCCGTCTGGCGCACTTGGCCGGATTTCAAACCCATCCCGGTCGGCAATGCCGGCGCCATCGCCACGTTCTTCGTCGCCGCGGAATGGGCCAGCGACTCGGGCATCTATGCGCTGTTCGTCGCCGCGAGCGGGCTGATCCTGGTCGTCTCGCTGCTGCAGGAGTCGCACCAGCTCGCCTTCCGCGACCAGCTCACCGGGCTGCCCGGCCGGCGCGCGCTGGATGAGCGGCTGCGCAGCGTCGGAGCGAATTACGCGGTCGGCATGGTCGACGTCGATCACTTCAAGCAGTTCAACGACACGCATGGCCACGATGTCGGCGACCAGGTGCTGCGCCTGGTCGGCCGGCGCCTCGCGCAGGTCGACGGCGGCGGCATCGCCTACCGTTACGGCGGCGAGGAATTCTGCGTGCTGTTCCCCGGCAGCGACATCGCCGAGGCCGAGCGCGCGCTGGAGGCGATCCGAGCCTCGATCGAGACCTACAAGATGGCGGTGCGCGGCACCGATCGGCCCAAGCAGGCGGATGAGGGCGCGAAGCGGCGTGGAGCTGCATCGCCTGAAAAAAATCTTTCCGTGACCGTATCGATCGGCGTCGCTGCGCCGTCGCAGGAGCACGCCACGCCCCACGAGGTGGTGAAGGCGGCGGACCAGGCGCTCTATCGTGCCAAGAAAGGCGGCCGCAACCGCGTCAGCCGGTAGTAAGGGGAATGAAGGTTGCAGCAGGTGGGCGCAAGGAGATTCTCATGCGCACACTATTGATGGCGGGTCTCATCGCAGCGTCCGGCGCGGCGCTCGCGCAGTATCAGCAGGGCCAAGCGCCGCAGCCAGCACCGCAGCAACAGCAGCAGCCGACGCCCGAGGACGAGAAGCTCAAGGAACGCATCCGCGTCGAGGGCGCGGCCGGTGGCACGGCGCCCGTGCCCGAAGAGAAGCGCCGCGCGGTGAATGCCGATGCCGGGCCGCACAAGCACCACGTCGCGCCAAAGGCGACGAGGCTGCCGGACGGCCAGCCGGTCGAGCCGTCGAAGTAATCAGGTGGCACGGCGTTTGCAACAAGGACGGGGTACTCCCCACCTTCCCTACCATGGAGGAAATGCAATGCGTAAATTGTTCCCTATCGTTCTTTCCGGCTTCCTGGCCGTTTCGTTCAGCCAGCTCGCCGCTGCCCAGAGCACGACCGCGCAGGGCAGCACCGGCGCCAATGTCGGCGCTGACGTAAATACCAAGGCCCCCAGCGCCGACACCAGCGCGACGGGCTCGGCCGACACCAAGGCCGACGCGAAAATCGGCAGCGGCACGAGCGCTGGCGCGAATGCCGACACGCGCGCGGGCGCGGGTGCGTCGGCGGACATCGACAAGAACGCCAAGCCCAAGGGCAAGGAGAAGCAGAAGAACAAGGACAAGCAGTCGAGCGCCGGCGGCACGATGGACAAGCAGCAGGGCTCGACCAAGTCCGACAAGGACGCGAGCGCCGCGGGCGGTTCGAGCGCCCCCAGCACCTCGTCCAGCACCAGCACCCCGTCGGGCTCTGCGGCCCCGCAGAAATCCGAGAAGAGCAACTAAGGAGTTTTCTCTTCGCTGCACGAAAGAGCGGGCGTGCTGCCCGCTCTTTTCATTTGGAGGACCGCATGAAACATTTGCTGCTGATCGTTGCGCTTGCCGTGGCGCTGCCGGCCGCGGCACAGGAGATGAAGCCGAACAAGGAGCCGGTGCCTTCGCCGAGCGACCTGCGCGGCGCCACCGGCGAAGACCGCCCGCAGGGACAGGCGCGCGAGGACCGCACGCCGAGCCCGAGCGATCTCGCGACCGAGCGCCCGCGCGTCGACGGCGACCGGCCCACCAGCCAGATCCAGGATCCGCGCAATGCCGCCGCCGGCGGTAGCGCCGCGGGTCAGCGCATCCCCGAAAACAACCGTGGAGAGCCGATCCGGCAATAATCAGCCCATGAGCAGGTTCATGGGCCCGATCCCGGAGTCCGAAGTCGAGCTGACCGCCGTGCGCGCGCAGGGCGCCGGCGGGCAGAACGTCAACAAGGTGTCGAACGCAGTGCACCTGCGTTTCGACATCCGCCGTTCTTCGCTGCCCGAAGAGCTGAAGGAGCGCCTGCTGCGCTGGGGCGATCAGCGCGTGACGCGCACCGGCGTCATCGTGATCAAGGCACAGGCGCATCGCAGCCTCGAGATGAACCGCGCCGAGGCGCTGGCGCGCCTGAATTCGCTGGTCGCGGCCGCGGCGCACATCCCGAAGCAGCGCCGCGCTACCCGGCCGACGCGCTCGTCGCAGCGCCGGCGCGTGGAAGGCAAGAAGTTGCGCGGCCGGATCAAGGCCCTGCGCCGCAAATCAACGGACGGCGAGTAGCTCCACTTCGAAGAGCAGCGTGGCATTCGGCGGGATCGCCTTGCCGGCGCCGCGCGCGCCGTAGCCCAGGTCGGGCGGGATGGTGAGCTTCCGCTTGCCGCCGACCTTCATCCCGGCGACGCCTTCGTCCCAGCCGCGGATCACCTCGCCGCGGCCGAGCGAGAACATGAACGCCTGGCCGCGATCCTTGCTCGAATCGAATTTCTTGCCGTCGGTGGTCCAGCCGGTGTAATGCACGCTCACCTTCTGGCCGGCGCTGGCGGCGTCGCCGGTGCCGACAATTAAGTCCTCGATCGTCAGACCGCTGGGCGTTTTAATGGAAGCCATGGCAACCTTTCACAGTGAACGCGCATTCTAATAAGGCCGACGTGACGCCTGCCGACATCCTTGCGAAAGTCATCGCCGCGGTCGAAGCCGAGGGCGAGCGGCTGCGCGCCGAGTTCTACGCGCCGCAGGGCCCGCGCGGCCGGCGCGGCAGCTGCCCGCTCGATCGCGAGATCGAGGAGCGGCTGCAGGCGACACTCCAGGGGCTGATCCCGGCGCAGTTCTGCGGCGAGGAGTGCGCCGTCACGCCCGGCACGCGTGCCGGCTGGGTGTGGCTGGTCGATCCGCACGACGGCACCTTCGAGTACACCGCCGGGCGGCGCGGCTCGTCGATTTCGGTCGCCCTGCTCGAGCAGGGCAAGCCGGTGCTCGGCGTGGTGCATGCCCCCGATGCGCCCGATCGCGGTCCGGACACCATCGCCTGGGCGCAAGGCGCCGGGCCGATCCTGCGCAATGGCGTTGCCGCGCATACCGATCTCAGGAACGAGGTGCTGAAGCCCGGCAGCATCGTCTGGGCGACGGCCTCGTCGGCGCTGAAACCGGAAAGCTGGTCGCACGCAGTGGCGCCGGCGCGCTACGTGGCAATGCCGAGCATCGCGTATCGCCTCGCGCGCGTCGCCGCGGGCGACGGCATCGCGACAGTATCGACCCACAGCGTGAACGAATACGACGTCGCCGCCGGCATCGCGCTGGTGCGCGCCGCGGGTGGCGCGGTGCTCGATGCGCAGGGGCACGAGGTGGTGCTCGCGGGAAACTCGGAACGCCGCGTCAGCGGCTGCTTCGCCGGCGCGCCGCAGGCGGCGGCGCAGCTCGCGCGCTTCGACTGGACCGCGCTCGAAAACGAGCCGCGGCGCGAGCCGCGCGTCGGCCTAGGCTTCCCGAGGGTGGATAACCCGCGGCAGCTGTCGCGCGCCATCGGCTGCCTCCTTGGGCAGGTGATCGGCGACAGCCTCGGTTCGCGTGTCGAGCAGAAGCCGGCGGCGGAGATCGCCGAGCTGTTTCCCGGCGGCTTGCGCGAGCTTGGCGACGGCGGCGTCTATCACACGCTGGCCGGGCAGCCGACCGACGACAGCGAGATGGCGCTGACCCTCGCGCGCACGATCGTGCGCGAGAAGAAGTTCGACGGCGAGAAGGTGCTCGACAGCTATCGCGCCTGGCTCACTTCGCGCCCGGTCGACTGCGGCGTCACCACCGAGCGCGGCCTGCTCGGCTTGATCACCAGCGAGAGCGAGTCGAACGGCTCGCTGATGCGCTGCTCGCCGATCGGCATCTGGGCGGCGGGCGACCCGGCGCGCGCGGCGCGCACCGCGCGCGACGACTCGATGCTCACGCACTCCAACCCGACTTGCCTCGAGGCCTGCGCCGCCTACTGCGCGGCGATTGCCGCGGGCGTCGCCGGCGCGAGCCGCGACGAGATGTTCGACGCCGCCGCGGCGCACGCCAAGGGGCCGGCGCACGAGACCATCAAGCGCGCCGCCAAGGGCATCGCGCCGACCGATTTCTTCACCCATCAGGGCTGGGTGCTGGTGGCGCTGCACAACGCCTTCTGGTGCCTGCACGAGCTCGGCTTCGAGGAAGCGCTGGTCCAGACGGTGGCTCGCGGCGGCGATACCGACACCAATGCCGCGATCGCCGGCGCGCTGCTCGGCGCGCACTACGGCCGCGAAAAAATCCCGGCGCGCTGGATCTATCCGGTGCTCGCCTGCCGTCCGCTCGCCGAGGCCGGCGCCCTGCGCCCCCGCCCGATCGAGTACTGGCCCGACGACGTCCTGGAGCTCGCCGAAGCCTTACTACCGAAATAATTCGGGGACGGAGCCCGAATTAAATCGGGCTCCGTCCCCGAATTCTTTAAACTCCCCGGTAGGGGAGATAACAACATGGCGCCGGAGATCTGGGCGGCGATGATCGGGCTGGGTGTCGGAGCGCCCGCGGTGTGGCTCTACAACCGCATGATCGCCGATCGCAACCTGGTGCGGCAGGGCTACGCCGATATCGACGTGCAGCTCAAGCGCCGCGCCGACCTCGTGCCGAACCTGGTCGAGGCGGTGCGTGCCTATGCGGCGCACGAGAAGGCGCTGCTCACCTCGGTGGCCGAGCTGCGCGCGGCGGCGCTCGCGGCGCCGAAGGTCGCCGAGCGCTTCACGCACGAGCGGCTGCTGGGCGAGCGGCTGCAGAACCTGGTGCTGCTGCAGGAGAACTATCCGGCGCTCAAGGCCGACGCCAATTTCCGCGACCTGTCGGCGAAGCTGGTCGAGGTCGAGGACGCCCTGCAGTACGCGCGGCGCTTCTACAACGGCGCCGTGCAGCAGTACGTGACGCGCATCGAGTCGTTCCCGGACGTCATCATGGCGAAGGCCTTCCGCTTCCAGCCGATGCCGTTCTTCGAGACCGCGGACCGCGCGCCGGTGAAGGTCACCTTGTGAAGCTGCTCGCCCTCCTTTGCGCGCTCTGGGCCATGCCGGTGGCGGCGCTCGAGCGGGTGGTCGACTTCCATGCCACCATCGCCATCGCGGCCGACGGCGTGCTCACGGTCACCGAGCGCATCGTGGTCGAGGTGGAAGGCCACAACATCCAGCGCGGCATCCTGCGCGACTTCCCCACCGACTACCGGGACCGCTTCGGCAATCGCGTGAGCGTGCCCTTCGAGGTGCTGCGGGTGAGGCGCGACGGCGCGCCCGAGAACTTCGAGCTCGAGCGGCTCCGCAATGGCGAGCGCATCCGCATCGGGCGCGGCTACGTCATGCTGCAGAACGGCCAGCACGTCTACGAGATCACCTATCGCACCGCGCGCCAGATCGGCCACTTCCCCGATCACGACGAGCTCTACTGGAACGTGAACGGCAGCGGCTGGACTTTCTCCTTCGACCATATCTCGGCGGAGGTGCAGCTGCCGAAGGCGGTGCCGGCGACGGAGCTGCGCGCCGAGGCTTATACCGGGCCGCAAGGAGCGCGCGGGCGCGATTACCGCCAGATGATCCGCGACGGCGCGGTCGGCTTCAGCTCGACCACGCCCTTTGCGCCCCACGAGGGCATGACCATCGTGGTCGGCTTTCCGAAGGGCATCATCGCCTCGCCGGGCTTTCTCACGCGCCTCGGCTGGTTCTTCTCGCACAACAAGGGCGCCGGTGCGGGCCTCGCCGGCCTTGCGCTGATGCTCGGCTTTCTCTACTGGCGCTGGCTGCTCGTCGGCCGCGATCCGGCTGCCGGGCCGAAATTCCCGCGCTACGACGCGCCCAAAGGCCTCTCCGCCGCGGCGGTGCGCTTCATCGATCGCCAGCAGTTCGACGACCGCTGCTTCGCGGCGGCGCTGCTCGGCCTGGGCAGCCGCGGTTACCTGAGCATCCGGCCCGACGCCGCCGGCTACCGCATCGATCCGACCGGCAAGCAGGTGGAGTTTCTGCCGGGCGAGAGGGCGGTGGCGGCGCTCGCTCCTACCGGAGGGCGCTGGGTCGGCGCCACCTACGATGCTTCGGTGCAGGGCGCGCGCCTCAACCTGCAGCAGGAGCTGCAGCAGCTCTACGAGGAGAAGGTCTTCAGCAAGAACCGTGACTCGCTCGTCGGCGGCGTGATCCTCGGCGCGGCCACCATCAGCGCCATGTGGCTGTGGCAGACGGCGTTCGCGATGGTCGCCATCGTCGCGCTGCTCGTCGTCGCGAGCCTGCTCGGCTTCTATCGCTGGATGCCGGCGTATTCGGTTTCGGGCCGCAAGCTCGAGGACGAGATCGAGGGCCTGCGCCAGTACCTCGGCGTCGCCGAGCACGACGAGCTGTCGCGCCAGAAGGCGCCCCCCAAGACGCCGGAAGAGTTCTCGCGCTTCCTGCCCTACGCGGTGGCGCTCGACGTCGAGAAGACCTGGGCCGACCGCTTCGTCATTGCGCTCGGCGCTGCGGCCGTGGCGCAGGCGGTCTCCAACTGGTACGGCTCCTCGGACACCAGCACCGACTTTTCCGTCGGCAACCTCACCAGCTCGGTCTCCTCGCTCGGCGAGACCATCGCCGCTGCGTCCTCGCCGCCGGCCTCGAGCTCGGGCTCATCCGACAGCGGCTTCAGCAGCAGTAGCAGCAGCAGCGACAGCGGCGGCTCTTCGGGGGGCGGTGGCGGCGGGGGCGGCGGCAGCGGCTGGTAGCTACTCGCAGACGAACTCGACGATTTCCTTCGTCGACACCGCCGGCTGGCCGCAGGCGATGGTGCCGCGGCCGCTCAGGGTGAATTCCTCGCGCTGCACCAGCACTTCCTCGCCGCCCGCGGTCGCGACGTAGGTGCCGTTGGTGCTGTGGTCGGTGAGGACGAACTTGTCCTGGCGCCGCTCGATGGTGCAATGCAGGCGCGAGGCCTCGTCGTCCTCGATCTTGATGCCGCAGTTGTCGTCGCGCCCGATGGTGATCGAGTCGCGGTCGCGCCGGCGCACGTGCTCCTTGTCGCGGTACTTGAGGATCAGCGCGGCGGCCGCGACGCGCGTGTCGACGTGCTTCTTGGCGAACAGCGTGGCGTTGTCGTCGGCGCGCCAGACCAGCTCGCACAGCGCCACCTGCCCCGAGCGGCCCTTGATGTCGATCGAGTAGAGCTTGCGCATCCAGGCGCGGTAGAGCGGCGAGAGGTGCGACGCGGTCTCGCGCGTGGTGATGATCTGCCCGCTCGCCGCCTGCTCGACGAGCATCGCCGCGAGGTTCACCGTGTCGCCGTAGACGTCGGCGTCCTTCTGCGTCACCGGGCCGTGATGGAAGCCGACGCCGAGCGCGAGCTTGATGCCGCCGGCGTGCGGGAAGCTATCCATCGCGATGTGCATCGCCGCGGCGGCATCGGCTGCCAGGTCGGGCGTGGCGACCAGCACCATCATCTTGTCCGCGCTCAGCGGCCGCACGCGCGCGCCGGATTCCTGCGCGGCCTTGCTGACGTGCTCCAGGCATTTGCCGAGCGCGGCCACGGCGCGCGTGTCGCCTGCCTTCGCAATCAGATCCGCGCCGCCGAGGATCCTCGCGAAGAGCACCGTGGTGTCGCGCTCGAGGCGCTCGCTCATTTGGAAATCCGCGCGCCGCAGGCGCGCAGCTCTTCGTCGCTCATCACCGGCTTGATCACGCACTCGGCCGGCTTGGTGGATTTCTCGATCTCGATCACCGGCTTCTCAGGCGGTAGCTTCGCCTCTTCCTTCGGCGGCGCAGGCGGCGCTTTTGGCGGCTCTTGCGCGAACGCTGGAGCGGACAGTGCGATCAGGACGACGGCGAGCGTGCGTATCCCCATGAACGCTAGTTTACAGGTGCGCGATCGAAGCGATCTCGACGAGGAACTCCGGCTTCACCAGATCGGCGCGGATGCAGTAGCGTGCCGGCGGATTTGCCGGAAAAAATTCACGGTAGACCTCGTTCATTGCGGCATAGTCCTTCAGGTCCTTGAGAAAAATGTGGTTAAACGCGATGTCCTTGAGCGAGCCGCCCGCCGCCTCGAGCACCGCGCGGATCGATTCCAGGATGAAGCGCGTCTGTCGATCGCCAGCGTGCCGGATACGTAGACCGCATTGCCGGCCTTGGCGCCGAGCCTTTCGGGACGACGGGGGTGTAGGGCATGTTAGCCTCCGTGGGTTGGGGACCCTGATTGTGATACCTACTTCGGAGCAGGTCGACGCCTACCGCAACGCCGATTACGTGGTCTTCGCCGACCGCGAGTTCGTGCTGCGCATCGGCGAGCCGAGCGCGGTGCTCGACGAGCTGATCCGCAACGAAGGCGCCACCACCGCGGCGTTCATCACCGCCGCGAATCCGCGCGGCGATCCGCGCTCGACCGAGGAGAACGGCGTCGCCAACGCCGCGCTGCAGAACTTCGTCGCCACCGCGGGCTACCCGCACTACTGGGGCGAGGGCCGCGATCCCTTCGGCAGCTGGTCCGAGCCGAGCTTCCTGGTCATCGGCATCTACCGCGCCAACGCCGAGGCGCTCGCCCAGCTGTTCGAGCAGAACGCCATCGTATTTTGCGAGCTGGGCAAAGCGCCCGAGCTGATCCTCCTGGACAAATAGGAACCTGAGAATGATCCACGTTGTCGCCGTCATCACCGCCAAGCCCGGCAAGCGCGCCGCGATCCTCGAAGCGTTCCGCGCCAACGTGCCGGCGGTGCGCGCCGAGCAGGGCTGCATCGAGTACGGCGCCGCCGTCGATGCCGACAACGCGCTGCCGTTCCAGAAGAAATGGGGCGACGACACCTTCCTCGTGATCGAGAAGTGGGACAGCATGGACGCGCTCAAGGCGCACGCCGCCGCGCCCCACATGGCCGCCTACGGCGCGAAGACGCGCGAGCTCATCGCGACTCGGGTGATTCACATCCTGTCTCCGGTGTGAATGCTGTCGTTTAAATAGCGATTGACGCCGTTCCTCGCAGTGCTAGATTGAAGCCGAGGCTGCACGGCAGCAACAGCGGAATTCCCGGCGACTGTCGGGATACCAGGTCGAGGCAACCTCAGAGCGGCAGTCGCCGCATTTGAAGCGAGGCGCCCAGCTAGGCGCCGCCCGAGAGAGTCGGGCACCAAGGCCCCGCCGAGCGCGGGGCCTTTCCTTTTACATTTGCCGGTAGACCAGCCGGCATTCCTCGAGCTCGCTCGGCGTCTTGAGCGGCTTCGTGCAGCGGCGCGAGAATTCGTCCTTGCGCTTCTGCTGGTCCGCCGCCGCGGCGCGGCGCTGGGCTTCTCGCTCGTCGACCTTCTTCTGCATAGTCGCCGGCGCGGACGCGGGGGGGTTTGCGTCCTGGCCGAGAGCGTGCCCAGTCGCCAACGCCGCGGCGAGGATGAGGGCGAGGCTGCCGATTGCGGTGGAGAGCTGCATGGGATTCCCTTCTTTCTTCCCTTGCACGTGCAGGCGGAGTCTTGCAGCGTTGGCGCAGGGAAGCAGCGCAGTCCTTCACGCTTCCTGACATTTCCGTTATTCCTCTGCCAACAAATGCGCGAGCCGTGCGCGCGATGAAAACTAAATCACGGCGGCGCTAGGGTGTGATTCTCAGAGCAGCCCGAGTGCCTCGAACTTGAGGTACAGCTCGCGGCAGGCCCAGGCATCGGTCGCCGCGTATTCGATCTGCGCCGGCGAAAGCCGCGGCGCCGCCCAGTTGGAGGTCTTGGTTCCCTTCGGAATCCGAAAGCCGAGCAAGAGCGCCGCCAGCGTGCGCACGCCCGACTTTTCTATGCCGTGTCGCCTCGCCAGCGCGCCAAGGTCGACGATCGCCGCCGGCGTGAACTCGAACAGCTGCCGCAGCTGGCGCAGATCCTCGCCCGGCCCGACGCCCGCCTTCACCGTGCTCCCGGAAGAAAGCAGCGGCGCCAGCACCGCCGAAAAATCCATCCGCGCGAGCTGGAAGACGTAGACCGCGCGCGCGGTCGCCACCTGCACCAGCGCGGTCGGATAGCGCTGCCCGACGCGGAAGGCCGGCCGCGTCTCGGTGTCGAAGCCCACCACGCGCTCGGTGGCAAAATCCGCCGCCGCGCGCTCCACGTCCTCGCGCGTCGCCACCAGGCACACCTCGCCCGCGTAGCGCCGGATCGCCAGGTCATTCACCGCCTCGCGCGTGATCACGCGCGGAAATTCAGTCATCCCGCATGTTACGTTCCGTTCCAAGCCAGGAGAACCTCATGCCGCGCACCGTCCTCGACGAAGCCCATATCCATCCCGCCGCACGCGAGCGCGTCGCGAACTACCACCGCACAGTAGTACAGGAAGTGCAGGACGCGGTGGCCGCGAACGATATCGTGGTCGTCGGCATGCGCATGAACCCGTTCCCGAAGAAGGCGCGCAAGCTCCTCGACGCCGCCGGCAAGCCGTACAAGTACCTCGAGTACGGCAGCTACCTCGGCGACTGGCACCGGCGCCTGGCGATCAAGCTCTGGACCGGCTGGCCGACCTATCCGATGGTGTTCGTGAAGGGCGTGCTGATCGGCGGCGCTAGCGAGCTGGAGAAGCTGCTGGCGACTGGCCCGCTGTAGGGGTCGGGCCCCGCAGCTTCTGGATATCCGCCACCGACGCGTTCGCCGGGGCGTT
>Ga0209647_1002145_pt1 | contig 16042 bp, 14 predicted proteins | sample GraSoi_2013_60cm_FD_185827 | JGI IMG/M metagenome (GOLD analysis project Ga0209647, IMG submission 185827) | Grasslands soil microbial communities from the Angelo Coastal Reserve, California, USA - Sample 9_17_2013_60cm (SPAdes) (version 2) | ecosystem: Environmental > Terrestrial > Soil >...
CGATACATTCCGGCGTTGCTTTATGGTAAGGAGCATGTCATCGATGGATTGCCTGGATACCACCTCGCCCTTCTTATCTCTTCCTGATGGTCTGGTCATCGCATCTCTTTTAGCGACCGAAACCCAGCTCGTTGTTCAAGTTGCGTGCAGGTTGCCAACCGCTTGCTGTCCGCTCTGCCAACTTCCTTCTGACCGCATCCACGGCCACTACGGACGAACGGTCACGGATCTGCCCTGCGCTGGCCGACGCGTCATCCTGGCTTTGACCGTGCGCAAATTTGTCTGTCGCACACCGACCTGTGCGCGCCAGATTTTTACCGAACGCTTGCCGGACCTGGTGCAATCCTACGCACGCATCACGAAACGTCTCCGCGGTGCGCTGATCGCCCTCGGCTTGGCCACCAGTGCCGAGGTTTGTGTCCGGCTTGCACCCAAACTCGGCATGCAAGTCAGCGCCTCAACCCTGCTTCGCGTACTCCGCACCGTCTCCTGCGCTTCCCCCACGTCAGTTCGCATTCTGGGCATTGATGACTGGTCGTGGAAAAAGGGCCAGATCTACGGCACTCTGTTGGTCGATCTTGAGCGGAGGCGCCCAATCGAGATTCTGCCAGACCGCAAGGAAGAGACCGTCGAAGCCTGGCTGCTTACTCATCCGGAAATTGAAGTGGTAAGCCGCGATCGGGGAGGAGCATATGCCGCTGCTGCCCGCAAAGGCGCTCCACAAGCTCAGCAGGTCGCGGACAAATTTCATTTGCTGCTCAACCTGCGTGAGAAGCTCAAAGAGTTGATGGCACGCAAACAAAAACTATTACCGCACGTCGAGACAACCACCTCTGGTACTATTCCCCCCTCTCGCGCCGCGGAAGTATCGAAATCATTTCGGCACATGCCTCCACACCGGCGAGTCGCTTCCTCTGGCTCTGCTCCTATCCCTCCAGAAGAAACACCATCGCAGATCAGTCGCTCCAACAGGTACGCTCGTTATGAAGCTGTCAGAACGCTCCATCAGCAGGCGATCTCCCAGCGGGAGATCGCCCGCCGCTTGAAGCTGTCGCGCCAAACGGTCCATCGGTTTCTGACAGCCGAAACCTTCCCTGAGCGCAGCCGGCTACCCTATCGCGGAAGCGTGCTCGATCCTTACAAACCGTACATTCTGGAACGCTGGCAGTCCGGATGCTGGAATGGAACCCAACTGTATCATGAAGTCAAAATGCGCGGATACACGGGATCAGACTCGCTGTTTCGCCTCTTCATTAGCCAGCTCCGCAAGCAGCATCAGCGCGCAGGAACCGCCTCGGTTCTGATCCTGGATACCTCTGGGACTCAGGTGAAGGTCCCTGCCGACTCCCCACCCAAGCCCTCTCCCAAACGTCGCATGTCGCCGACCAGAGCCTCCTGGTTATGCGTCTGCCAGCCGGACAAGCTTGACGAGAAGCAACGCCAGCACGTCGAACAGATCCGAGCAGCTCACCGTGACCTGGACACCGCCTATCAGCTTTCTCAGGCTTTTGTCGCGATGCTGGCTAAGCATCGTGCCCAGGACCTGGATGACTGGCTCGTCCAGGCGAAACAGAGTTGCATTCGTGAACTCAAGAGTTTCGCCAAAGGGATTCGCCGCGATTATACCGCCGTCTGCGCGGCCTTCACTTCAGCGTGGAGTAATGGCCAAGTGGAAGCTCAGGTCAACTGCTTGAAATTGCAGAAGCGGCTCATGTTCGGTCGTGCCAATTTTGACTTATTGCGCCTCCACGTCCTGCGTCGCATCTAGAGGAAGACTTCCTGCGAAGAAAGGATTCGTTTCGTCAAGGCCACTCTTGGTGGTCCCTGTTGAATCCGCTCGCGATACTCCTCAAAAGATTGACCTGGAACCTCCACTTCAACCCACCACGTTGCTCCGGCCTCACTATATCGTTGGATCATCTCTGCTCTTTGGCCTGGATCAGGAGAGAGTTCACCATTGACCGCCACGTCAAACGGATGAGCCGCTTCACGATACGTCTTCACATAGGTCACGATCTCTCGGATCTCTTCCGGTGTGAGGAATTCGCCCGTCACCTGATTGGCCGCCATGAGATAGATTCCATCCCAGCGTGCCGCTCGTCGCAAGGGTTTGTGTCTGGGCCATCCCCCAGCCAGCCACACGGGAATCCTGGGGGATTGAAAGGGTTTGGGAAGCAATGTCACCTCGTCGATTTGGTACTGGTTTCCCTGGAAGCTGAAAGGTTCGCCGCTCCACAAACCCTTCAGAACCTCGAGGCCCTCGTCGAGTTTTTCCGCTCGAATCTTAGGATCATACTCTTCACTGAATGGCGTAAAATCGAGTGCTTGATAACCAAGCCCCGCTCCAAAGACGAGTCGTCCGTTGGATAAGTGATCTAAAGCAACGGTCTGGCGAGCCACCTGCCAGGGACGCCGCCTGGGTAATGGCGTGAGCATCGCCCCGATACGGATACGGTGGGTTTGGATGGCAATAGCAGCTAACGCGATCCAGGGATCGACGACAGGAACCGTCGGCTGATCTTTCGCAAAGAGTACATCCCAGAGAAAAAAACCATCCCAACCAGCTTCCTCGGCTTCGGCAGCAAGGCTAGCCAGCGTGTGCGCGTCGGCATACGCTCCGGCGGTTGGAATATCTAATCCATACTTCATGGCAGACAAACTCCTCTCATTGGCACGCTGAAACGCGCGTGAGTGCGTCAATGCTTTCTTTGGAAGCGCTCTCCCCTATGATGAGAGTATATCTGCTCATTCTTGACATCTCTTGTCATATTTTAAAATCTTTGGGAGAATGTTCTCGCGCCTGACGACGTACGTTTTTTCCTTCTGCATTTGATGATCGAAGCTGCATACGTTTCAGCAAGCAGGCTCACTTTTTTCATGGGTGAGCCACTATCCTCTTGACGTTTACACCTCTCTTCGACGCAGCGAATCCTGTGCGCCACGATGAGTGTCCAGCTCTTCAAAGCGGTCCTCCCGCTGCTTTTGCAGGTAGAGGAGGTTGATCGGGGGCTGCTCATGCGTGAACTGAAAACCGTGTTGCAGCGTTACCTTGAGCCTCTTCTTGGTTGAGCAATTCGCCAGGTTGCACGAGACCATTCTCATCGGCTCGCGTGAAAAGGGGCACAAGGCTGAACACCCAGGAAGGATCTCTCTTTCATCGTTCCATTCTCTGTTATCAATCCAGCAGCGTTATCTACAACTGTAGGACTAGAGCACTCTCGCCGACCAGAGCGTTCTGTTCTCTCAAGAGGAATGGGACAGAGCCGCAACTTGCTCAATGATTTCCATCAGTACCGTGATGCCTCGGATGATGTCAGGGATCTCCAGGCTTGCATAGCCTAAAAGCAGACCAGAGCGGTCAGGGGGACCAAGATAGTAGGCATCAAGAGGAGTGACGATGACATTGCGCTTCTGTGCCAGATGCGCGACGTGCGTGGCAGAGACTGAGGCTCCCAGTTCAAGATAGGCGTGTAGACCAGCTTCCAGCCCGCGTAATCGAGCAAGATGCGCGATGGGAGCAAGGGTTTGCGCGACGATGTGTCGCTTCTGCGCATACTGATGCCGCATGCGTCGGATATGCCGGTCCAGATGCCCCCGGGCGATGAAGTTGGCGAGCATCTGCTGAGGCGGCCAGGAGACCTGTTCATCGGTCAGATGCTTGATCTGCCTGATCCGTTCACAAAGCCGGGGAGGAGCCACCAGATACCCGATGCGCAAGGCAGGGGTCAGCACTTTTGAGAACGTCCCGATATAGGCTACTCGCCCTGCCTCATCAAGGCTTGCCAGAGCCGGGAGCGGGGAGGTATCGAAGCGAAACTCACTATCGTAATCATCCTCTACAATGAGGCTATCGTTGGCCTGAGCCCATGTCAGCAGCGCCAGGCGCCGGCAAATAGCGAGCCGTGTCCCAAGTGGATACTGATGCGATGGGGTGGTATAGACCAGCAGCGGGGCCGCGAGCCCATGCGGCAGCCGTTCGACTTGCATGCCATCATCGTCAACCGGAACAGGCAAGATGCGTCCTTCCCGGGCCAGCACGATCTGCTGGGCAGAAGGATACCCTGGTTCCTCAAACCCGACGTAATCGCCGACAGAGAGCGTTGCACGCACGATGAGGTCAAGCGCGTGCGTGGCTCCCGCTGTGATGAGAATGTCCTCCGAGGTACAGGCAAGGCCGCGAGATCGTCCAAGGTAGGCAGCAAGCTCTGCCCGCAGCGCCGGATCCCCATTCGTGGGGCCATAACTGTTGGGTGGCAGACGAGCAGTTACCGTTCCCCACGCCTCGCGCCAGATACGGGGGGGAAGAGACGAGATAGAAGGTATCCCCAATCGAAACGCGATAGCCTGCGGGGGAATGGGCTCTTCGCGCGCCAGTGGGGAAGCTTTCCTGAGCCAGCGCGGAGGAGTGTTCGGCGCCGGGCGCGTCAGACGTGGAAGCGGGGGAAGATCCTTTCTGACATAGGTTCCCGATCCGTGCCGTCCCTCCAGATACCCTTCGGCAAAGAGCTCATCATAGGCAGAACTCGTGACCGTACGTGACACACCAAGGGTCTGCGCTAATGTTCGCGTCGATGGGAGCCGCGTCCCTGAAGAGACGCGACCATCGAGAATAGCTCGCCGTAATTGCTCACACAGTTGCCGATAGATTGATGTCGGTGCGGCACGATCAAGAGTAATGGGCAGATCGAGGTCGGGTGCGAATTTTCCTCCAGGCATAATTGCTCCTTCAAGTGGCATGTGCAATTTTGCAAGATGTGGCCCTTTTGGAAAAGCCATCCTCAGGCTATAGTATTGTACGTGAGATACGCACACAGAAGCAAGAGGCAACTCACCACAAAAGACAAGGAACAGCATGAAAAACACATTCGTTATTCTTTGGGCGCCAGGTCCGGCTTGGATTGAGGGCAAAACCGTGCGCGAACAGCCTTATTGGGCGCAACATGCCGACTTCATGGACCCGCTTTTTGAAAACGGAACGGTGGTACTCGGTGGTCCCTTGGCCGATGCGACGGGATCACTGGTGGTCGTTGAAGCCGAGAACGAGCAAGAAGTGGTTGACCTGTTTGCGCGCGACCCGTTTGTGGTGCATGACATTTTTGCCCTGAGCCTCCGCAAACAATGGCTGCTTTTTCTGGATGCACGCCGCAAAGCATGAAGAACATTCTTTATCAGAGAGGAGCAGTATGAACATGCACAAGACTGAACATACAGAAACAACGGTATCTTTCAGCCCCATATTGGAACTCAGGCAGTATACTCTTCATCCGGGGCAACGGGACGTGCTGATTGAACTCTTCGAGCGAGCATTCATCGAAACCCAGGAAGCGGTGGGAGCAGCGGTGATAGGGCAATTTCGGGATCTGGAGGATCCGAACCGCTTTGTCTGGCTGCGAGGCTTCCCTGATATGGAGAAGCGCCTCACCGCGTTGCAAGCCTTCTACGGTGGAGTGGTGTGGAAAGGGCATCGTGAAGCGGCCAATACTACAATGGTCGATTCCGATAACGTGCTCTTGCTGCGCCCGGCGCGTCCAACGTCAGGATTTTCCCTTGACTCCAGCCATCGACCCCCGCGCGGCGCCCGGGAGGTTCCTCCGGGGCAGGTGATCGCGACCATCCTCTCCCTTGAGACGCCGGCCAACTTTCTCGACTTTTTTGAGGGCACGCTCGCGCCGGCCCTGACGAAGAGTGGCACCTCGATCTTGTCCTATTTCGTGACTGAGGAGAGCGCAAACACGTACCCGGCCCTGCCGGTGCGAGAGGGCGAGCAGGTGTTTGTCTGGTTCTCACGCTTTCGGGATCAGGCGGCATACGACGAGCATGTCGCCGCTCTGGCCCGGGACCAGCAGTGGCACAACCAGGTCTGGGAGCCCATGCTGTGCCGCCTCAAAGCCGATCCCGAGGTCTTGAAGCTCGCGCCGACCGCACGCTCACTCGTGCATGGGAGAATGTAGTTCTATGTCAGGAATTCCAGAGCAGTACATCGTCCCATTTCAGAATCACGCAAAGCGCGGGTGAGCCACAGAAACGTTGGATTGACACTTTGAGGAGAACAATCTTTGGGCTATAGTAGAGCATGTGAGCGCTACTCACAAGCAGGAGGGTGCGCTCGCGTTGCGATCAATTTCAGTCATAGAGAGGAGGAACGCTATGACCGCGTCAAACGGAGAGCTACAGGATGGACGAGCCGATTTTGATTTCATCATTGGACGGTGGAACATCCATCATCGACGACTACGGGAGTGGCTCAAGGGTTCCACATCCTGGGAAGAGTTTGAGGGCACAGCGGTGGACCGCAAGATCCTGGGAGGATTGGGCAGTATCAGCGAAGTCACCTTGCAACGAGCCTCGGGGCCTCTGGAAGGCATGACTGTGCGCATCTTTGACCCCAAGTCAGAGCAGTGGAGCATCTATTGGGTAGACAGCGTACATGGGATCTTGACCACCCCGATGATTGGTGGGTTTACGCGGGGACGTGGGGCATTTTACGCGCAAGAAATCTTCGAAGGCAAGCACATCTTTAGTCGGTTTCTCTGGTCGGACATCACCACCACTTCGTGCCACTGGAAGCAGGCGTTTTCAGAGGATGGAGGAAGCACCTGGGAGACGAACTGGATGATGGAACTCAACAGACAGCAGGAGTAGGCATCTGAGGTGCAGACAACCGGAAAACAACGGTAAGGCCGTTTTGAGCTTAACTGAGCGACCACCAGATATCTACATGCCTCCATGAGCAGAAGAAAAGGAAGCTGAAATGCCCGTTTTATTTCTGCTAATGCTGACAAAAAGGCTCGAATGTGAGGTTTGCTAAGGCTTTTTGGACCTTATCGTTGTTTTCCAGTCGCCTGCACCTCAGACCCCTATAAGAGGAATACCCCCTTCGATAACGTTCAAGGCTGTACATTTTGGAATGAAATGGGCGGATTCTGAAGAAATTTGACAATGAAATGGGTGGTTAGCGGGAAGCTAGAAAGGGCCAGCAGAGCGGAAAGAGCTGTCTTATGGTAACAGACAAAAACTTTTCTGACTTTATTACTCGTTGTGTCGCCCATTAAATTATCGAGATTCCGCCCATGGAATAAAATGATTTACAACTGCCTCCAGGAAAATCGCTGCGATGATCCATGCAACACTTTTCTGATTTTTACGACCACTATATGAGATCTCCAAACAAGAGCGAGGTACATGATGCACGCGCCACCAGGGCAAGGGCTGGTCCAGCAGGAAGCCATGGCTGACCTTTACGAACGGTACTGGTTTATCGTCTTGCGCACGATTCACCAGCACATTTCCTCTCACGAGGACGCGGAGGACGTTCTGCTGGACGTTTTTCTGGCGGCGCTGGAGAGCGATGTCTTCTTCAATCTCGTGGAACAGCGGCAGATTGCCTGGCTGCGACGAACGGCGTATAACAAAGCGATGGACTACCATCGCCGTCGTGCCCGGCAGCCTCTGCTTTCGCTCCAGGATGATGATGAGACATTGTTCGCGGATGAAGAACGCTCACCTGAAAAAACTTTTTTAAAACGTGAAGAACACATACGCCTGCAAAGCCAGATTGCTTTGCTGCCAGAGCTCCAGCAAGAGATTCTGCGCCTGCGTTTCGCCGATGGATTGCGCTGCAAGGAAATCGCCGCGCGCGTGCGGAAAAACGAGGGCGCGGTACGCAGCATGCTTTCGCGCACACTGAACGGCCTGCGCAGTCTCTACGCGAAACCAACGGAGGGAAAAGAATATGCCTGATCAGTATGAGCCATTTACACCTCAGTTTGTAGATGAGCAGATCGAGCAGTTCATGCCCCAACCGGAGCGGCAGCGCCAGGCCAGCACTCCAGAAACGGAGCTGGTCAAGGATATGCACGATCTCTACCGTGAATATGCTGGCACGCGCGATCGTGTGCGCCGCCGTTTGCAAGAGCACATGGCGAGCAGAAGCAGGGCAGAGCAGGCGGACAAGGGCACCGTTCGATCTCTCCCGCTCGAACGGCAACCCCCAAAAAGGAACAAAAATATGTATTCTATTGCAACATCACCCGTAAAAACGCGTGCATTTAAACCGCGCCTGGCGCTGGTAGCTGCCACCCTCTTTGCCGCGCTGCTGGTTGTGGCTCTGACAGTGGTTGCGCCTTTCATGCGCTCCCTTTCGACCCAACCGAATAACCCGGCGGCGGCCAATAAACAGACTCCAACAACGGTGATCAGCCAACCAAAGGCCGTCTATATCGCCAACAGCAGCGGCATTCTCAAGCTGGACCCCAACACCGGCACGACGCTCAAAACCTATCCCTGGCCCAACAAGCTACTCTATTCGCAGCCTGGGTATACAATCGAGCCTTTCACGCTCCAGATGAGCGGCAAGCTCCTGTTCGTTGGCTTTAAACTGATGAACAGCAGCGGCCAACTCATCTACGGGGGAGTGCAGGCCTTTGATACCAGCAAGAGCGAGATGCTCTGGGATTTTGAAGGCCAGACTGTACAGAACGCCGCTCTGACGCTTACCAACGGGACAGTCTACATCAGCGTAGATCACCCCGACATTGTGGGAAGATCACTGGTCTTCGCGCTGAGAGCCACAGATGGCACGCAACTCAACAACTACGATCTGCCTCTCTCTATCGAGCAGTTGACGGTCGCGGGTGGCTTTCTCTACCCTATGGGCTATGAAAATTTCTATGGGGTCAACCTGGCAACCAGAGCAACCTGGCACATCACTGGCTCGCAGGGAGCAAATCAAGGCTTCTCAGACCTCCATGTCGTAAACGGCGTACTCTATGTCTCGCTCTATAATAATAGCACCGGCAGCTTCATTCTGGCGCTGAACCCTGCCACTGGCAAGGAACTCTGGCGCACCCGGGCGATCCCAGGCAAGATCTTCAACTTCACCATCGTGCAGAATGTGGCCTACTTTGGCACAGATCAGGCGCCGCCCAACGTAAGCGGCGACAACATTGGTCGCTTCGACGCCTACGATCTCGGCCAACGCAAACTGCTCTGGGAAACTGCCGCGCCCAGCGTCGCTCGCACCTACGCGGTCGCCAATGGCACGGTCTACGCCGTCACCCAGTTCCCGTATGCCGGCGGGGCCGTCGATCCCAAATTGATCGCGTTCACCGCTAATCACGGTAAAATTCTCTGGAACATTACCGCTGGCTCGCAAGACTATAGTTACACGCCCGTGGTCACCAATGGCCACATCTACATCGCCACCTCTACCGAACCCCAGTATCCCGGCAGACAACTGGAAATGGTAAACCAGGCGAACGGCAAAACGCTCTGGAAAAAAACCTTCTCCTCGCAGATCGGAGGCTACGTGGTCGTTTATTAGTGTAAATTTGGGAAAGAAACTGGTGGAATCTCCACAGGATAATGGGAAAGATTCCACCAGTTTCTTTCCCAAATTTACACAGCAGGCAGAGAGAATAGGGTGGTTATCAACATGGAAACAGCTCTCAACAGGGGATAGTAGATTCTTGAATGCCTCTAGTATACCATATTGAGCGCCTTCAACCACCACACAAAGTGCGCATGAGCCACATTTAGATTACAAGAAACACTTGCAGCACTTGCCAGAGGCGTTACGCCTCAAACCACCCCTTTTTGAAGTGTCCAAGCGGGACTCCGATCTCGATAGCCTGCGAGCCAACCCAGCCTTCCAGGCCATCCTCACTGATCCCGCATTACTGGCTCACGTGCCTGTCAGTGATCTGATCAGCCCGCAAGATCTGCATGAAATCATCCGTGGGGCGGCTTCCCCGTTGGTGATCGATGTACGAGGGCCCACAGAGTACGCAGTCGGTCATGTGGCGGGTGCCGTGAATATTCCGCTGGGTAACCTCGAAAGCCAGCTCTCACAGATTCCACAAGATCGGCCTGTGGTCACCTATTGTAACATGCATAACCGCGGAGGGTCGCGTGGAGAACAGGCTGCAGTCCTGCTCCGTAATCAGGGGTACCAGGTGCGGACCCTGGATTGCGGCTATCCTGCTTGGCAAGAACAGGGCTTCCGGGTGGAAACAGTAGTCCAGGTATAAAGCAGAAGCATCGGCCAGGGGCAACCCTGGTCGATGCGGAAGTACTGGAGTGCTCCTTGCTCTATGAGGCATTGTGGGTACACGGTCAGGCACCTATGCTACAAGCATAGAAAACCCCTTCACGAAGCGGTGGCTCTCTGCTATGGTGGAAGGAGACACGCAACAAGATGTTGGAAAAAGGAGCTTAAAAGATGAAGATTGCAGCACTCTACGATATCCATGGGAATTTGCCAGCGCTGAACGCAGTGTTGGAGGAACTCAAAGCGGTGCAACCAGACCTGATCGTTGTGGGAGGGGATATCGTTTCCGGTCCCATGCCTGGGCAAGCCCTGGAACGTCTCTTCCTGCTTGGCGACCAGGTCCGCTCCATTCGCGGCAACGGGGATCGCGAAGCCGTTATGGCTTTTGACGGCCTGCCTCTCAGCCCCGATCTGCCAGAGGAGGTGCGTGAGGTGACGCGCTGGGTTGCCGGGCAGTTAACTCGTTCTCAACGGGACTTTTTGGCAACATTGCCGGAGCAGCTTGTACTCCATGTTGAGGGTCTGGGAAGCGTGTTGTTTTGCCATGCCACCGTGCGCAATGACGAGGAAATCTTTACGCCCATCACGCTCACAGAGCGGCTCAACGTCATCTTCTCCCATGTAGAGCAGGAGATCGTCGTCTGTGGACATACACACATGCAGTTTGAGCGGTGTGTCGGCAACCTGCGCATTCTCAATGCGGGGAGCGTGGGGATGCCCTATGCTGACCGGCCAGGCGCGTACTGGCTCCTGCTGAGCCCACAGGGGTACGAGTTTCGGTGGACGGGGTATGATGGAGAGGCTGTAGCGCAAGAGATACGGGTGAGCGGGTATCCACAAGCGCAGGAGTTCGCCGAGGAGAACGTGCTCAAGGTCCCGCCAGCGGCTGAGGTGGCGAAAATCTTCGAGCGCATGGCAGAGGAACGCTGGTCGCAGGAAGGATGAGGGAACCGGCCAGGGGATCTAGCCAAAGCGTTTCCTGCTCATGAGACGACGAGGGTCTTCCATGACCATCTCTCGTTGCGCAACCCAATGGCCCACGGGTTGCGCAACGAGAAGTACATTCGGCTGAAGTGGCTCGCGAACGTTCTTCGTTGCTGTCGTGCTTTTCGCGATTACAGAGCCGTTCTACGAAATCGCTAGCAAGGAAGCGAGAGAACCGAACGCCTTGTGAAGGCGTTTCGTACACGAGAGTTATCTTTCTACAATCTCGTTGCGCAACCCGTGGGTTATATGCATACAAACCTCCTGGGATTTACAGACTCGGGGATTGCTCGGGCGCACCGGAGAGTTCGCTCTCACTTCTCTCAGGTGCCTGTGTTTGCACGACGACCCTTGCCTGCCTGCTGGGCAGCGCCATGCCAGCGATGGCCCCTATGAGTGACAGAGCAGCGCCGCTGCGAATCCGTTGCTGAACGCCTGGGCGGAGCGATAGCCTCCGATGCTGGCAAACACAGCGGCGAGGATCGCGACCCCAAACGCTCCACCGAGCTGACGCAGCATGCTGAAGGTGCCGGATGCTTTGCCGATTTCGCTGGTTGCCACCGAGCTGACAACGACGTTCTGGGCGGCTGGCATCGCCAGCGCGCCGCCTACGCCAGCGATGATCAGCGGGGCGAGAAACCAGGCATAGGCGAGGTCGGGGCTGGCGATCAGCCCGATCCATGCCAGCCCGATGGTTTGCAGCAGCAGCCCGCCGACGATGAGTGGCCGCTCGCCGACCCGGTTGACGAGGGTACCAGAGATCGGGGCGACCACGAACAGGCAGGCGGTCCAGGGAAGCAGGTGCAGCCCGGCAGTCAGTGGTCCGTAACCCTGCGCGGTTTGCAGAAATTGTGCTAAAAAGAAGAGCGTGCCGAAGATCGCCGCCATGAGCAAGAAGTTCGCTGTGTTGCCTGCTGAAAAGGCGCGGGAACGGAAGAAGCGCATCGGTATCATGGGCACGCGGGCGCGTAGTTCCCAGGCGACAAAGGCCACCGCAAGCACGACCCCGGCCACCAGCGCTGCGACAACCTCAAGACTGCCCCAGCCAGCGCTGTTCCCGCGCACCAGCCCCCACACCAGCCCGAGGGCCGCTCCCGTCACCAGCGCCAGGCCAGCAATGTCCAGAACGGCACGCGGTCCGAAACTCTCCTGGATGCGGTTGAGCACGAGCAGAATGAGGATGAGGCCGATCGGGACGTTGATCCAGAAGATCCACTGCCAGGCAAGACTCCCAGCAATGGCGCCGCCCACCACTGGGCCGACGAGCAGGGCTAGCCCGGTCACACTCGTGAAGATCCCCAGAGCCCTGGCCCGTCGCTCAGCAGGAAAAGCCGTACTCAGCAGCGTTAACCCCAGTGGCATCACCAACGCCGACCCGCACCCCTGCAGGGCGCGCGCGGCGATCAACCAGCCAATATTCGGTGCGAGCGCGCAGGCCGCCGACGCCAGTACAAACAGCAAGAGGCCGGTAACGAACAGGCGCCGACGCCCGAAGCGGTCGCCAAGCGCCGCCCCCGTCATGAGCAGCACCGCGAAGCTCAGGGCGTAGGCATTCACCGTCCATTCCAGCTCCTCGATGGAGGCGCCCAGATGCAGGCGGATAGTGCTCAAGGCAGTCGCGACGACCTGCGAGTCAAGCGAGATCATACTTGCTGCTAGCGACGTGAGCACCAGAACCCAGGCCCTCGCCGCTTTTTCGTTTGATTCTTTTATCATGTTCTTCGTAACTCCAAACAAAGAAGACTTCGCACTCCTATGAACACAGGAGCATCTGAGAACAGTCCATTATGAGAACAGGTCGTAGGAGGAACCGACCAGGGTCAGATTGGTCGCTGTGGGTTGCACTTCAGAGGAAAGGGGCGCAACAGACAATGCTCATGGCGTGTCTCTGACGAACTGACGGATGGCACAAGCCAATTCGCCAGGTTGGTCTTCAGGGATGAATGTGTAGCTGTCTGCGATCTCGATCAATCGTCCGTTTGGAAGGATCTCGGCCAGCCGTCGCCCGTGCTCAGGGGGCATGATGCGGTCCTCCTTTGCCCAGATCACGAGTGCTGGACGGTCGAAGGACCGCAATCGCTCAGCCGCCGCAAGCATGTCTCCCTTCTTGGAGGAGCGGAGATACTTGGTAAGATCGCGCCGGATCTCTCGCCGTGTCAGCACTGGACGCAACCAGGTGTCGGTCACAGCAGGGGGGATTGGTCGCTTCGCCATCCACCCGAAAGCCAACGGTAAGCGGCGCAGCACCCGCAAGCGTAGGGGTTGGATGACAGCATTCAGGCCGCCAGGCAGACTGGCGGCGAATGCCACCGTGTGCCCGGGCAGACCGGGTGGGAAATTCTCAAAGGCTTCACACGAGGTGAGCACCAGCCGCGCCAGCCGCTCGGGGTGTTCCCCGGCAGCGATCTGGTAGAGGCCCGAGTCGTTTCCCACCAGAGTTACATCGTGTAGGTCCAGTCTCTCGAGGAACTCAGCCTCCAGTAACCCGATACCCCGTGGTGAAAGATCAGCATCCGCTCGCATAGGCTGGCGGTGACCGCCGAGGGGCAAGGTCGGTACAATGCAGCGGTGATCGGTGCGCAACTCGCGTACGACGTGGCGCCACAGCGAGCCGTCCATGAGTAATCCATGCAGCAGAACGACAATGGGACCGCTGCTCCCGGTGTCCTCGTACTCGATCATTCCCGCTGACAGTTCTATCTCTTGCATACGTTCACCTTTTCTTTCCCTTCTTCGTTACAGATGGCCTACCAGTGTGATTTTGACGAAAAAGGACTTCGTATCATATAACTATCAAATTTGTGCTCATACCCTTTTCACCAGAGGATGCCTTCCTGGTCAAAGGCGCGTTGCAGACGGGTTCTGGATGAAAGCCAGGGCAATCAGCATGCCAGGAGCAGCACCTGCCACTATGACCAGGAGCCCCATGTGCAGGCCATGAAGTTGTGCTGCTACCTCTGGGACCGAGGTCGGAACCGCGCCCTGCGCTGAGATCTTCGATGTCGTAACTACCGCTGCCGTGATAGCGAGTCCCAGCCCCCCACCAGCCTGCAAAAACGTCCCCTGGAGACCAGCAGCCAGGCCCTGCTCAGTCGGCTCGATCCCGTTGACGGCGGAAACCGCCAGCGAAGGAACGCACAGGGCCATGCCAATCATAGCGAGAAGCGTTGACGGCAAGATGATCCCCACATAATCACCGGTGGTTCCAGTCCTCAAAAAGAGCGCGATCCCACTCAACAGACAGAGCATACCCAGACTCACAGTGAGCTTCATGCCCAGCCGATTCAGGAACCAGGGGGCGACAAACTGAGAAGTCAGGATGCTCGCAAGGCTTGCTGGCAGCAGGGCAAGACTCGCGCGTAGGGGAGAGTAGTGAAGCACCTCTTGCAGGTAGAGGGTGCAGATGAACAAGAAGCTGAAGAACGACCCCAGCAAGGTAAACGAGACCGCACACGCCGCACCCAGGGTGCTCGACCGGAAAATGCCGAGCGGCATCAAGGGGGCTTTGGAACGCCATTCGATGAGGATGAAGACAACCAGGAGGACAAGCGCGAGAGCGAAGAGTCCAGCCGTCTTGCCAGGAGTTGCATTGTCCCCGTTCGCTTGCGTGATCGCGTAGACCAATAGGAGCAACCCCCCTGTGACCGTCACGGCGCCTGCCAGATCAAAGGATCGCGCGGCGGCCCTCGACCGACCCTCAGGCACCACGACGCGGGCCAGCAGCACAATCAGCAGCGCGAAGGGGACATTGACAAAGAAGACCCAGTGCCAACCGATGAAGGTGGTCAGCACCCCACCGAAGACGAGCCCACAGGTGAAACCCGCGCCAGCCGTTGCGCTAAAGATGCCTAACGCCTTGTTGCGCTCCGGTCCTTCAGGAAAGGTCGTGGTGAGGATGGAAGTGGCCGCAGGCAGCGTCAATGCAGCTCCGATGCCCTGCACTCCGCGTGCCAGCATTAACAGCCACCCACTGTTGGCGAGTCCGCCCGCAAGCGAGGCCAGGCCAAAGAGTGTAGCTCCCAGCAAAAAGATGCGGCGGCGACCAAGCAGATCAGCAGCACGCCCTCCGAGCAACATGAATCCGGCGTAGGTCAGGACATAGACCCCTGGGACCCATTGTAAATCCGTCGTGGTCAACTGGAGATTGAGCTTGATGGTGGGCAGGGCCACGTTGACGATAGAGATGTCGACAGTGTCTAAGAAGACGGCCATGCTGACGACGACCACCGCCAAAGAGCGCCACCTTTCCGTTCGCTTTTCTCGCTGCTCTGAACGTTGTTCTGTGAGGGACGGCGTTTTCATCATGCGCTTTCTTTCACACCTTTTCCATCGCTCAAGTCGGCTAGTCCACGATTTCGCCGCAGGTCACGTTGGCAACCGCGCCGGTTACCGCACTGGCGTAATCCGACGCCATCAGGACTGCCATGTTCGCCACTTCGGCGAGCTTCGGCAGCCGTTTGAGCAGCGTTCTCTCCCCCATAGTAGCTTCGAACGCCTCCCAGGGAATGCCCGCATTCTTGGCATGAAGGTGGAAGACCTCATCTACGCCGGGCGCATCTGGAGAGCCGGCTGAGCGCAGACAGACGACGCGGATGCCCTGTGGACCCGCCTCAGCCGCCAGCTGCCGGCAAAAGCCCTCGATGGCCGCGCAGGCGACTCCGAAGCCACCGACATTGGGGTATCCCATGACGGCGCTGGCGGTGATGGCCAGGATGACGCCCGACCCGTTCTTGCGCATATGGCGGGCAGCGGCGGTCGCTGTGAGGAAATGCGTTGCTATCGCATTCATGACCGGCAACGCGAAAGACTCCTGCTCCATCTCGACGAGCGGCATCCCCTGGGTGTCGCTGAGTCCAACGGCATTGAAGGAGATATCGATGCGCCCGGCTGTTCTAACCACTTCGCCGAGGTAGTTCTCTATCGCTCGCCGGTCGAACGCATCGACTTGAGTGATCTCAGCCACTCCTCCCGCGTTGGAGATGTCCTTCGCCACGGCCTCAAGCGAAGCCA
>Ga0209647_1002146_pt1 | contig 16034 bp, 12 predicted proteins | sample GraSoi_2013_60cm_FD_185827 | JGI IMG/M metagenome (GOLD analysis project Ga0209647, IMG submission 185827) | Grasslands soil microbial communities from the Angelo Coastal Reserve, California, USA - Sample 9_17_2013_60cm (SPAdes) (version 2) | ecosystem: Environmental > Terrestrial > Soil >...
CTGAACACCGCTTTCCGGCGCGAGAATGTCAACGGCGTTTACCTGGCGCTGCACGCCAAGGCCATGGACGATCTAATGGCTTGCGTGCGCGATATTCCCCTAGCCGGGCTCAGCATTACCATGCCGTACAAAGAGCAGATTCTCAAGCAGCTCGATAAGACCGATCCCTGGACGGCGAAAGTGGGCGCCTGCAATACCGTGGTGCGCAGCCAGGACCGCAAGCTCTACGGCTTCAATACTGACGTGAATGGCGTAGTGCGTCCGCTGGAGATTCGCATACGTCTGCAGGGAGCAAAGATCCTGGTCCTGGGCGCCGGCGGGGCGGCCCGTGCCGCCGTCTTTGGACTGAAAGAGCGTGGCGCTGAAGTTTACATTCTCAATCGCACGCCCGCGGCGGCGCAGAAGCTGGCCAAACAGGCCCGCGCCAAAGCCATCAATCGAACCATGCTTAAGAAACTGGAATTTGACGTGATTATCAATGCCACGCCGGCCGGCATGGAAGGCAATCGCGATCCGCTACCGCTTTCCGAACAGGAGATGAAGGCCAAGTACTTCTTTGAGATGGTCTACACTCCGGCGGAAACCAAAATGATGAAGATGGCCCGCGCCCGCGGCATGCACGTGATTCCAGGCTCAGAAATGTTTGTGCAGCAAGGCGCCCGCCAATTCGAGATCTGGACAGGCAAGCCCGCCCCCCTGCTGGAGATGCAGCGCGTGGTGGAGCACGCCCTGGCCCAGCAAGCCGCCGCCCGTGCCGCCGAAGCCAAGGGTAACGGAAAAAGAACGAAGTAGGCGGCGGCTCTGTCCCTGTTGTGAGCGCGGTGTGAGGAATTTCCGGACAAGAAAACAATGAAGGCCCGCCCTGATAAGGCGGGCCCAAAACCAAAGCGAAATTGGTTTACGGCGTTTTGGCCACGTCACCGACCTTGGCCGCGCCGCTGCCGTTAAAGTTGAGCGTGGCGGAGTCCGCATCAATCTCCGTGACTGTCCCTTCGCCGATCTTGGTGGTGATGGTCTTTAAAACTTTTCCAGTTGTAGGATCTTTGATCTGACGGCCGGCATGGCTGATCTCAAGTTTATCTCCGACTTTCAGGCCGGTTTTGCTGCCAACGTTGATGATCAAAGTGTTGCCGCTCACGTCAGCCACCACGCCGGAAACTTCAACCTTGCGCGTGGGAAGGCCGGTGGATGCCGTATCGAGCTGCGTGCCTACTTCGCCTACGGCCTGGGTTACGGCTTCGCCCAGCAGGGTCTGGCCAAAGTTGGAAGCGTGAGTATCAAAGCCGCCAACTCCGCCGCCGCCCGTGCCCGCGCCGCCGCCGATCAGAGACGTGCCTGAACGCTTGCTTTCACCTTCGCCAGTGACGGCCGCGAGGATCTCTCCGGTGGTCGTATCGACCAGGCGCGCGCTGATCGCGCACACGGCTTTGGCTTCGTTCCGCTTGATGCCCCCAAGACCAAAGCCTGCCCGGCCAAAGCCTGCGCCGCCAATAGACTTCGACTTATCGTCCCGGCCGAACTTGGTGATGGAACCCATAATGATCGCATCCACGCCCAGAATCTGGCCGATCTTCTGCGCCGTGGCGGGATTGGCGCGGTCGCTGTTGGAGAAGTTTTGCTCGGACAAGATCTTGTCCAGCGCCTTGCGCTCGATCACGGAATATTTGCCGTCCTTCACTAGCTTTTCCACCAGCATGTCGGTAATGCCTTTACCCACGTCCTGGTTGGTGCCGTAAATTGAGGACACATACGATTGCACGGTGCCATAGTCGAAGTCGAGTACCGCGACCCGTTTTTTCTGCGCTTGCGCGACGCAGGTGAAAGCCAAAACAAAAAGGATGCAGGTCAATCTCATCGATCGCAACATGGTTAGCTCCTGGCGGACACACAAATTTTCCAAGGGGGAATTTGCTCACAAACTTTAGCAGGATAGGGAGGTGATCTCAACTATTTTGCGTACTTAGACCGGCCATTCCTGGGGCGTCAGTCTTTCACCAGCCAGCTCAGGGCTTCCTGGCGGGTATCAAAGTGAGGGATGCGCCGCCGGGAAAAAGCCTGTACACCTTCATAGATCAGCCGCTGCAGGCCGTTGATGCCGATCACCGCGGCCCGGCGCACGTACGGCGCATTGGCTGCCACCTTGGCCTGCAACACCGCAACCGACTCTTTGTCGAAGGTGGTGCCCGTGACGTCATTCAACGTGAGCACGGAATTAGGCTCTTCGCTGGCGATCACGCGATGGCCTTCCTCCGCCACCGCCTTCAGCATGGCGACATCGCAATGCGAATAATTAATGAACAGCACCCGCATCCCGAGGTGTTCGATAAACCGGACCCGGCCCGCCGCAATGGCGTCGACCGTTTCCGCACGTAATTCATAGGTTGTTGCGCTTGCCATGCGTGACATTGTGGTCCAGCCGTGATTGGGGCGAAAGATAACGAAAGTAAGGTGCCGAAAGGTGCCATTTCCAGCTTCAAGCCGCTGCGGTGGCCAGCCTCCAGGCAAATGCTTTTGGTCTTGCCGGAATGCCCCCGGCGGTGAGTCGCTATACTGTTTCGTTACAAAAATCGGCAAATCCAAGGAGCACTCCGAACCTTGAATAACAAATGCCCTTTCAAGCCCGCCTTCCTGCTCTGCATCCTCTTATTCGCTGCTGCACCAACCTTCGCCGCTACCTGTCAGAGCCTGGCCACGCTCAAGCTGTCCGATACCACCATCACGTCGGCGCAGCAGGTGGCTGCTGGGGCATTTGTTCCACCACCCGGCTTCGCCGTGTCCGCTGCTTTGATTAAGAGCTTGCCCGCGTTTTGCCGGATCACGGCAACAATTAAGCCGGCCAAAGACTCGGACATCAAAGTTGAAGTCTGGCTGCCGCTCACCGGATGGAACGGCAAATATCGTGGGGAAGGCAACGGCGGCTTTGCCGGACAGATCATTTATTCCAGAATGGCCGTGGCCATCGCCGAAGGTTACGCCACCGCCAGTACCGACACCGGCCACGCCGCCAACGGACTGGACGCCCGCTGGGCGCTCGGCCATCCTGACAAAATTGTCGACTTCGGCTGGCGCGCCATCCACGAGATGACCGTCAAGGCCAAGGCCATTATCCAGGGTTATTATGGCGCGGCGCCGAAGAAGTCATATTTCTCCGCCTGCTCCAACGGAGGGCGCCAAGGCTTGATGGAGGCGCAGCGCTTCCCCGCCGACTATGACGGCATCATTGCCGGAGCGCCGGCAAACTACTGGACCAAAGTATTCGCCACGTTTATCTGGGACATACAGGCCATGCAAGCGCCCGGCAGCTACATCGGCGCGGACAAAATTCCCGCCATCGGCAAGGCTGTGGACGCCGCGTGCGACGCCAATGACGGCGTAAAAGATGGCGTGCTCAATGATCCGCGTGAATGCCGCTTCGATCCAAAAGTTCTTCTGTGCAAAGAGGGCGGCGCCGATAGCTGTCTTACCGCGCCGCAGGTGGCGGCACTCAAAAAGATTTATGACGGCCCGGTGGATTCCAAAGGGAAGCAGTTGTTTCCTGGATTCCTTCCCGGCGGTGAAGAAGGCGAGGGTGGCTGGGTCACGTGGATCGGCAATGGCCCCGGCAAGGATCTGCAAACTACTTTTGCCAGCGGCTTCTATACCAACATGATCGCCAGCAAGAACAACCAACCGCTTGATCTAAAGACCATCGATCTTGAAAGCGCGGTAAAGATGGCCGATGAGCAGCAGGGCCAGACTTTCAACGCCATTGATCCCAACCTGAAGGCGTTCATGGCGCGCGGGGGAAAACTCATCGTCTATCACGGCTGGAGTGATGCCGCACTGCCCCCGTTGGGCGCGGTTAATTACTACAACAGCGTTGAGGCCGCTCTTGGTGCGCAGGCTACAGCATCCTTCATGCGCCTGTTTATGGCGCCGGGCATGCAGCACTGCACCGGCGGGCCGGGTGCGAATTCTTTCGGCCAGTTTGCCCCGGCAGGCGACGCGCAGCATGATCTCTCCCAGGCCCTGGAACAGTGGGTGGAAAAAGGCACAGCGCCGGACAAGATCGTCGCCACCAAGTATGTGGATGACGACCACAGCAAGGGCGTCAAGTTCACGCGTCCGCTCTGCCCTTATCCGCAATCGGCAAAGTACAAAGGGACAGGAGATACGAACGACGCGGCGAGCTTTGAGTGCGTGGCCGGAAAGAAATAGCCGCCAGCGCGCCACTTTTACTAACCGCTCACTTCGGGCACGGATATGTGCTGCTCGGCGTTCCCGGTGTCCCGGGAATCACCGTGTCAGGCGTTGCCGGACTGCCTGGAATCACCGTGTCAGGCATGCCGGGGCCGCCAGGAATCACCGTTGCAGGCGTGCCCGGACTGCCTGGAATAACCGTGTCCGGCGTGCCTGGTGTGCCGGGGTCGTAACACATCTTTGGTGGTTTGGGCGGCTGCACGATCTGCGGCGGAGCCACCGCAGCCAGCGCCGAGTAAATCCGCACCGCTGCGGTCACGTGCTCCGCATCCAGTTGAAGCGGCGCCGGCAGGATCATCTCCAGCGTCGTGCCGGCTTCCAGGTTCAGGTCATTGCTGCGGTGGTGGGCCAGCGCAAAAGCCAGAACGGTCCCTACGGCTGCGGCAACGCCCAGGCCGATAAAGATATTGCGCGGCGTATCCCCAAATGGCGACTTGGGAAAGGGCGGCAGCGGCGGCAAGGGCGGCGGCTGCTGCACGGTGGCGCCGAAGGCCGCCATGGCCAGCAGGGGCATGCCGCTCATGCCGTTTAATTCAAGCCGCGAAAGATTTACCGGCGTGCTGCCGGCTGCGGTGAATGCCACAACTGGCTGGCCGTCTGTACCGGGCCGCGGAACAGCTTGCGCCGTGGTCCGCAGCACGCTTACCGTTCCGGCGATCGGCACCGTGTATCCGGTGGGAAAAATGAGGTTGGCAAAGCGCATCTCAAATCCCGGTCCGGCGCTGCCACGCGGGCGCGGAATAGTCTTCTGAATTACTCCCTGAATGTATGCGCCAGGGGGAATCAGCATCTGGCTGCCCACAGTTACCGGAAACGTAATCTGTAAGTAGACGTCGGCCACCGGATCAGACGACTTGACCGAGATGGGCCGCAGCAATCCCAGGGGCAACTTGGTTCCCGCAGGGACCGTAAGCGTGCCGCCTGTTTGCGCGGCCGACGGCGGCTGGTTTCCCGGAGGTTGGATCTGCGGCGGGTTCACTGAAGGCTGGGTTACTTGAAGTTGGCCTGCTGGAAGTTGGCCTGCCCGAGGCTGATTGATCTGCGGCTGGTTCTGCGCGGGCGCTGGCTGCTGATTTTGCGAAGCCTCGAGCTGCGCCGCGTCCTCTTGCTGAAGCGTTGACGAGTCCAGTTCCTGCGCAGCCGCGGCATTGCCCAGCAGCGCGAAGCAGAGCGCGATGGCCAGACAGTTGTGCATGACTCGACGCGCGGCTTCAGACAGAAAAGCCTGCGGTAAAAAAGTGAGGCGCAAGAGCGTTTGGCGCAAAAAAAATTGGGGTAAACAAATTAACGCACTGCAATGATCGGGAGTGGGAAGATCGGTGTACCTCATGTGTCACACCTCTGGGCTTTCAGGGCCGGCGCGTTCGCTACAGTCCGCTGCCGGCCCGCGCCGATGAAAGGAGCTGTTTCTGCTTCTCTTCGGGCACATACGCATTTAACGTCCAGAGAGGCTGAAGGTGAGATGTTGATTTATGAAGATTTGTCGGTGCTGGGAAAAGAAAGATACTGGTTTGGTGAAGGGAGTTTAGGTGCTTTGAGAGTCATGTGGCACACCGCCCCCGGCTGTGTTGCCTATCTTCCCTTCCCCGGCACCATCAGATTGTTCTGCACGGAAAATACTCCGGCCACTCCGTTGGCTCTGATTCCGGCCAGGTTTTTGTCGGACTGGCGGTCCACCACGCCTTCCAGCGTCACATGCCCGCCGTTCACGATGATGCGAATAGGACGGTTGGAGCCCACGCCGTAGTGCTGCAGCGGGCCGTAGCGGTAGATGGCGTTGAATACGTCGCGGCGCAGGCGGTCGTCATTGAACGAAGCCGGCAGGACTTCAATCCGGTTGTCCACTCTCTCCACGCCTTCAATCTTCTTCACCACGCGCTCGGCATCGCTTTTGAGCGAAGGACGCACGACCTGTCCATAGAGCGTGACGTCGTAGCCATCAAGCTTGAATGCGATGTTGTCGAAAGTGCCAAAATCGGGAAGCATGAGGATCTGGTGACGCACTTCTTTGGTGATGCGCGCCTGCGCCTTGGGCGAGAAGGTCTGGGTCTTTTGGGCGAGGGCGGATAGTCCCAGTAGAAAAATCAGGAGTGGGATAAATCTTGCGATTAGAAAATGCCTGTGGACGCGTACCATGTTGAAACTTCCTGATGGGCATCGTAGCAGACGCACTCTCGGGATGCATTCGACGCGCCCTCGCCCGCAGCACTCGTTCCTTTTTTGCTCAGCCTGCGATCTTGAAGTCATATCAGTCAGACCAAAACACAAGATATGGGATTGGCCTAAAGTCGGATTGATGCGAGGGCAAAAGTTGGCGACAGGCAGGCAAAAAACCATTGACATCGCGCTCTGCTTATGCTACATTAAATCGTTTATTTGCAATGGTTTGAAGCTTACAGAGGCACCCCAGCTTTGAGGACGGTTTGGACCGCAAATCGGGGCATTCTGGGCCGATTTTTCAGGGGTTGACCCACTCCAACCCTGGGGATGAATTGGCTAAGTCTTTTGGAATGCTAGTTGATGGGTAGGGGAGGGGTAGGGTGGGGTACAGACCGGGCACATCCCTGACAGAATCGCCGGAATAGCAAACCCCCATAAGATAGGAATATGAACGGAGCTAACCCCAGACCGGAAGCTGCTGCCACGCCGCCCGAGCCGGCGCGTCCCTCCAACTTCATCCGCGACACCATTATCGAAGATCTGAAGACCAACAAATACAACGGCCGCGTGTGGACGCGCTTTCCCCCGGAGCCGAACGGCTATCTCCATATCGGGCATGCCAAGGCCATCTGCCTGGATTTCGGCCTGGCCGACGAGTTTGGCGGCGGCACCAACCTGCGCTTTGACGATACCAACCCGGAAAAAGAAGAGACCGAGTATGTAGAGTCCATTCAGGCCGACGTAAAGTGGCTCGGCTTTGAGTGGGAAAATCTCCACTACGCTTCGGACTATTTTCAGCAGCTTTATGACTGGGCGGTGCAGCTGATCAAGGCCGGAAAGGCCTACGTCGACGACCTGAGCGCCGAAGAAATCCGCAAATATCGCGGCACGCTGACTGAACCCGGCAAAGAGAGTCCGTACCGCAACCGCTCCGTGGAAGAGAACCTTGATCTGTTTGCGCGCATGAAGGCGGGCGAGTTTCCTGACGGCTCGCGCTGCCTGCGGGCCAAGATTGACATGGCTTCACCGAACCTGAACATGCGCGATCCGGTGATGTACCGCATTCTGCGCAAGCCGCACCACCGCACCGGCGACAAGTGGTGCATCTATCCGCTTTACGACTACGCCCATGGCCAGTCAGATTCGCTGGAAAACATCACCCACTCCATGTGTACGCTGGAGTTTGAGGACCATCGCCCGCTCTACAACTGGTTCATCAAAGAGCTGGGCATCTTCCCTTCGCAGCAGCTCGAGTTTGACCGGCTCAACCTGACTTACACCCTGCTGAGCAAGCGCCGCCTGCTGCAACTGGTGCAGGAAGGCCGGGTAAGCGGCTGGGATGATCCGCGCATGCCCACGCTGAGCGGCATTCGCCGTCGCGGTTACACGCCGGAGGCTCTGCGGAATTTTGTGGCCAACATCGGCGTCACCAAGACCAACGGCACCATTGAACTGGCCATGCTGGAGCACTTTGTCCGCGAAGACCTGAACCGGCGCGCGCAACGGGTGATGGCGGTGCTGCGGCCGCTGAAGGTGGTGATCGACAACTATCCTGAAGGCCAGACCGAGGAGATGGATGCGGTCAACAATCCTGAGGATGAGAGCGCGGGCAAGCGCAAAGTTCCATTCTCGCACGAACTCTATATCGAACAGGATGACTTTCGTGAAGTTCCGCCCAAAGGATATTTCCGCCTCTCGCCGGGGAAAGAAGTACGGCTGCGCTATGGCTATTTCATCACCGCGCAGAGCATGGTGAAGAACGATCGTGGAGAAGTGGTTGAAGTGCATGCGACTTACGATCCGGCGACGCGTGGCGGCAACTCGCCTGACGGACGCAAAGTGAAATCCACCATTCACTGGGTCTCGGCCGCGCATGCGCTGAGCGCCGAGGTGCGGATCTACGACAACCTTTTTAGTACGGAAGATCCAAATGAGGTTCCTGAAGGCCAGGATTTCACCGCCAACTTGAACCCGAACTCGCTTGAGATCGTACGTGACGCCAAACTGGAGCCGTCATTAAAAAGCGCCGCTCCGGGCGCGCGCTACCAGTTTGAGCGCCTGGGATATTTCTGCGCCGATCTTGACTCCAAACCCGGCGCGCTGGTTTTCAATCGGACCGTGGCGTTGAAAGACACCTGGGCCAAAGTGGAAAAGAAGCAGGGAGCCGTCAGCACTAAGCACCCGGCCAAGGCAAAAAACTAATTTCACCGCGGAGACGCGGGGAAGAAACAAGTCGCCGCAGATTTGCGCAGATGAACGCAGATTTTTGAAAGTAGCCGCTCAGGCGGTGCAAAGAGTTCTTTGACAACTGAACAGGCGATAGCGGACGGAGCGCTCCGCGACAAGACAAATAGCCGTCGTAGACCGTCGATGATTCGATTCGCACAGAACATTGATTCGCGCAGAGCGAGGAAGAGCCAAAAGGCCAAGAGCTCAAAGCAGATCTCAGCTGAAATTTTTCGCTGGCTCCATCGTCACCATGGTCGTTCCTGTTCCGCCAGATCTCTTGCGGCTGGCGGCGTGCCGGTAGGCGCGATCGTATTTTTCTCCCACCGCGCCGATGTTGCGGGTCTCAAAGACGTACATGCGCCCGGCCACGCCGAGCGCCGCGCAAAACTCAGGTTTGCGGACGAGGAAGGCCATACGATAGCCCAGATCGCGTGGGTTGTCGGCTTCGAACCACAGGCAGCCGCGGCCTTCGGGCGTAGCGTCACGGTTCCGCGGCACGTCCGCCGCAAGCAAGGTCTTGCCCATCCACAGGCTCTTCAGGCAGACCTCGTTGGGCTGTCGCGCGGCCACGGGATCGGCGGGAGTCTCTCCCAAAGCCACCACCACGTGTGCGCTCTGCATGGTTGCAAGGGCGTCCAGTTGGTGTACCAGCGAGACGTGCGCGGAAATCCCCAATCTGCCAGCGTGTTCATTGATGGCTTTGCGCGCGCTCTCCGGCGCTTCCAGCAGCAGACTGAACAATGGCAGCTCGTTCGACGCCAGCGCGAAGCCTTCCAGAGCGGAAATTGCCGCTGCAGAAAGCTCGCCTGCTCCGTCAGCCGCAAATTGCGGCACAAAGAACGAGATGGCTTCGGGAGCCAGGCCATAGCGGCGGCCAAGAAAATCCGTGTCTGGAAACAGAGGCGGACCCTCTTCGCCGTCCACGGGATCGGGAATAAGAAAAATGTTTTCTCCTGCGGCGCCGCGTTCCAGCGCTGCCTGACTCATTCCCTGCGAATGCACAATGACTGCGGCCGCGCGCGCAAGAACAAACTGTTCCGCCACCCGGAACGACCTTCCCATCCAGCTTCCGGGCTCGCACAAGCCGGCGGAAATGGCCATCTCCTCGATGGGAGCGCGGAAGTCATAGACCACGCAGGAGCAGCTACGCACGCCGGCCATGCCTGCGGCGAAGCAATGGGCGTGCACCACGTCAGAAGAGGTCTCAGGCGCGCAGTCCAGCAGCGATTTGCGCCAGTTGCGCACGTCCTGCCAGGAGCGCAACAGGGAAAGCGACCGCGGCTGCTCCTGGTTTTTGCCGGCGAGATACAGCTCCGCCGTTCCCGCACCTTGCGGAGTGACGATGTACGGACGCATGCCCGCCGCCACCTGCCCTTCCACAACTGGCAGGACGTCGCGGGCATACTCGCACGCATGGAGCACGCGCCATGCCCTGGTGCGGCTTCGCGGCGTCAAAGACTCAGTCTGCAGACGGTCCGTGTGGAGGCTGGAACTCATGGGTCTAAGAAACTTCTTTTTTCTCCTTCTTATTCAACTCGGAATAACAGATCACGCGGTTGCGTCCTTCATGCTTGGCGGCATAAAGCGCTGCGTCGGCAAACTCGATCAGGTCGCGCTTGAATTGAGCGTCAGTATCATACACGGCCACGCCAATGCTGATAGTGAGGTGCTGCACTGCGTGCGGCGACCCGGCAAAAAATTTGGCCTGCTCCACCGCGCGTCGCAAACGCTGGGCCACGTAGACCGCTCCAGTCTCGGTGGTTTCCGGGAGAATGATTACAAACTCCTCGCCGCCGTAGCGCGCCACCGTGTCCACCTCGCGCATGTCTTTCATCAGGATGGAGGTCACGTCGCGCAGGAGTTGGTCGCCGATATGGTGGCCAAAGGTGTCGTTCGCCTTTTTGAAATGGTCGATATCGATCATCAATAAAGCAAACTTCTGCTTCCGGCGTTCGGCGCGCTTGAACTCCAGTTCAAGTTGCTGCTCGAAATAGCCGCGTGTCCGCAGGCCAGTCAGATAGTCAGTAAAAGCAAAGCGCAGCAGACCTTCATTGGCGTATTCGCGCGTAAGCAGATTTTCCGCCACCAGCGAGAGTATCCAGAGGAGCTGGGCATCTTCTTTGCAAAAACCGTCAGCGCGCGAGCTGAAGAATTGCAGCGATCCCATCACCCGGTTGCTCACAAAAAGGGGCACAGCCAGCGCTGAAGCGGCGTTCACTGCCTCCAGCAGCGCGTTGGCTTGCAGATTGGGACCTTGCGTCACCAGCAGAGGACGCCCGTATTTAATCGCCCAGAAGTTCAGGATGTTGCCGCTGGAAATTTCCTGGACCACATTTTTTTCCACGTTGCGCGTAAACCTGAGCTGCATCAACTCCTGGCTTTCATCCCAGAAGTAGACCATGGCCCCGTCAAAGTCGGCGATTTCGGCCGCCATATCGCAAAGCATGTTGAGCGTGGCGTCCAATTGCATTTGCAGCCCTGTGAGCATGCTCATGCGCAGGATCACGTTTACGTCTTCCCATCTCTTTTGTATGGTTTCCGCCCGCAGCTCGGAAAACACTTCCACCACGAATCGCTCAGGTGGGGACGAGGCGGGGTCCGGCGACTCTTGGGAAAGCATCGGGAACATTTTCCTTGGCGAGCTCAAAGCAAGCGGCTCCTGCGGCTGCTGTTTGTGAGATGCCGTTCTCCGATTTGGGGAGACTTACGGAAGTCTCCATGTCCTTTTTACCGGGACCCGGCCAAATGTACAGGGCTTCTTTCGGCTGTTAGCGCGCACCGGGCCTGCCATATTGGCACGTACGACCCTAACAAATGGACTGAGATGCCTATCTGATGCCCTGGATTTGCACGCTTTTGGCTCGAGGATTCATTTTGTTCGCTGGGAAGGCTGCTTGGCCGATGGCTTGCATTAGATTAGAAAGGATGAGAACCCAGGAGGGCCATAGATGGCGCTGAGAAAAGACGAGCTGATCGGCGAACTGAAACATGAAATCAACAGTCCGTTGGCTGCCATCCGCAATGCCCTCTATCTGGCGGCGGTCCGGGTGCGCGATCCGGAAGTGCGGCGCTATCTAAGATTGGCCGATGAAGAGGTGTCACGCATAGCCCAGGTACTGAACGAAGCAGAGCAGCTGATTGAAAATAAAAGACTTCTTCTTAGCGTGTCACGCTCTGAGGCTGCGCCGACGGCGGCCTAAAGCCTCTCCTCCAGCCAGCAGCTCACGATTTATTACTATTCATGCACACTCTCTGTTGCATTTCTAAGCTTCTCAGCTTAGGATACGTTTAGCGCTGGAAAACCCGCTAGCGCGGATGCAAAGCTCTTCGCAGTAAACTTCGCCCGTTAACTAAAATTCACCGGCCCTAAACGTTTTTCCGACAGGAGAAGCTCCCTCATGGCATGGTACGCGTACTGCATCGTTGAGCAGCAGGCGGTCCAGGGTGGAATTCGCGCCCGCCGTCCCGTCCCCGTAGAAGGTCTTAAAGGCATCGCTGACGCCCAGATTTTTGCGTATCCCAGCGGTGATTTTTCCGTGCTCGTGAGTGAGTACATCCCCACTGGCGATCTTGGCCAGACAGCGCTGCTGCAGCACGCGCACGTGGTCAGCGAGTGCTTCAAGCGCACCACCGTCCTGCCGTTCCGTTTTGGCACGGTATTTGATACTGACGATGCGCTGCGCCGTGCGGTTCGCCTGAACCGCAAAGGGTTCCTGGCCAGCGTGACCAAGCTTAAGGGCAAGGCGGAGATGCATTTGAAATTGCTGATCAAGGATGGTTCCCTGCGCCAGGCGCTGGAAGAGATTGAACTCCCGGCCACCGTGGGCAGCGAATATCTGACCAAGCTGCGGGAAAAGGCCGTCCGACAGCGTGAACGACAAACCAAAGCGCGCGCCCTTTCCGTCCAGGTCCACAAGATATTCTCTCCGCTCGACCAGGATGTTTGTTGCCGCAAGATTGATTCCGGGGGCATGCTGATTGACATCGCCCATTTAATCGATCATAAAAAAGTTCAGAAATACCAGAACCGCTACCAGATGGCTACACGCCATCTTCCCGGCATTGAAGTAGTCATGAGCGGACCTTGGCCGCCCTACCACTTTATTACCGGCAAGCGCTCGTCCTAGAGCCCCAACACAACGCAACTTCGAGCCCCCGCAGATCTCCCTAGGGGGCCGAAGTCCTATTTTTGGGTTACTTCGGGCGGGGAAACCCTTCTTTTCCTCCTCAATTAGGCATCCCAATGCCTGAAAATGGAATCAGAGTACAATAACCGGGGGCTATAATTGAGTCCCCCGGTTGGAACTGCCGTACCATCCGACCTTCTTATCCCTTTCCCGCAGCGCCGAGCAGAATCGCTGCCAGGAGAAAGAATGACCCAAAAGACCCGGGTATTGATTGTGGATGATGACGTGGTGATGGCCAAATACCTGGCCGCTCACTTGTCGCGCCGCAATTTTGATGTCACCGTTGCTTCCAGCGAGCAGGAAGCTTTGCGGGTTTTTCGTACACTTGACCCGGTACTGGTGCTGGTGGAAGTTTCCATGGAGGGCGAAGGCGGCACGGAGACTCTGCAGCGCCTGAAGCAGATCAAACCTACTGTTTCCATTATGGTGCTCTCCGCCAGCAAGGACCCTGAGTTCATCTTCAAAGCTTCCAAGCTTGGCGCCGATGACTACCTCAGCAAGCCGGTCGATCCCAAAGAGCTTGACGTGCGCATCGGTAAAGTCCTGGACAACCAGCGCCTGTTCCGTGAGGTCTCGCAGTTGCGCGAGCAGGTGCGCCGCCAGAGCGACTTCACCATGCTCTTCGGTTCCAGCCCCAAGATGATGGAAGTGAAGATGACCATTGAGCAGGTGGCGGACACCACGGCCACCGTGCTTGTCCGCGGCGAAAGCGGCACCGGCAAGGAAGTGGTGGCGCGCATGGTGTATTCCGAATCGTCGCGATGCGACAAGCCGTTTGTGAAAGTCAACTGCGCCGCCATCCCTCATGAACTGCTGGAGAGCGAGCTTTTTGGATATGAAGCCGGTGCCTTCACCGGGGCCAACCGGCAGAAGCTGGGCAAGTTTGAGCAAGCCAACGGCGGCACCATTTTCCTGGATGAAATCAGCGAGATGCATCCGGCGTTGCAGGCAAAACTTCTGCACGTGCTGCAAGACCACGAATTTTCACGCCTGGGCGGCAAGCGCGACATTCAGGTTGACGTGCGCGTGCTCGCCGCTACCAACAAGCCGCTGGAGCGTGCGGTGGAAGAAGGCGTGTTTCGCGAAGATCTCTTTTACCGGCTCAACGTTGTCACCATCCACATTCCGCCGCTGCGCGAACGCCGCGAGGAGATCCCCGTCTTTCTGAAATACTTTCTGGAAAAATACAGCGAGCATTACGGCAAGAAGCCGTCCATGTTCAGTGAGTACGCGGTCACGCGCATGATGGAGTACACCTGGCCGGGTAACATCCGTGAACTGGAGAACCTGGTCAAGCGGTATGTGATCGTGGGCAATGAGGCGCAAATCATCCGCGAGCTTTCCACTCACAAACCAATTGTCACTTCTTTCGGTGGATCTCAATCGACTTTATCGGCGTCAGTTCCAGCGTTGGCTTCGGTTCCACCCGTCCAGGCCGGCAGCAATGGCGCCGAACCGGAAATGCCCTCATTATTGGAGATTGGACGCCGCGCCGCCATGCAGGCCGAACGAGAAGCCATCGAGCGTGTGCTGGCGCAAACGCGCTGGAACCGCCGTCAGGCCGCTAAAATCCTGAAGATCAGTTACAAGGCTTTGCTCAATAAACTTAAAGCAATGGAGGAGCAGACCAAGGCCCAGCTTAAGCATGAAGAAGGCTAAGAGTGGTACCTGGATACCACATTTCTTAGAAGAAAAACCGCTTCTCCCGTCTGTTTTTCCTCAGTTTTTCCCTCTGAGGTATCTCTAATACAATGAAAACAAAAAGTTTATATTAAAGCCATCCTTTCCACACACGCAACATCCCGGCTTTGGTTTGTGAGTTGCTTGTTTATATGCAAACAAAAGAGGCCGTAAACACAAATGATTTCAACCCTCTTCCAAGCTTTTAGACTTCTTCAATCCGTGTGTCTTGGCGCGAGCCGGGACTTCATCTTGCATCGCCTTCCCTGAGAGATTTCCCTTCCTACTAGCCTCTTTGCTGAAAGCGGTCCAAACGGACCGCTTTTCTGTTTTCCACTGAATTCATTTTGCTTCGCGCTAGTGACCAACTGCCTCCATGAAGCATCTAATCTTCGTTCTTATCAAATTTGACGGTAATTCATATGACGACTAAGATTGATAATTTATCGAAACCCATGGACAAGAAGAAGCTGGAGTCATTCAAGAAACGCCTGGAAGAGCGGCAGCAGAGCTTGCGTAAAACCGTGAGCCGCACGGAAGAGGACGGTCGCATCGCTGACCAGGACACGGCTCAGGACATAGCCGATCGCGCAGCCAGCTCCTATACCAAGGAGTTCCTCTTCTCCCAGAGCAACAATGACCGCCAATTGCTGCAGATGGTGGAAACCGCGCTGGCGCGCATCCGCGAGGGCGCTTTTGGCGAATGCGTAAGCTGCGGCAACGAAATCAACGCCAAGCGGCTTGAAGCTGTCCCCTGGACGCGTTATTGCATCGAGTGCCAGGAGAAGCTGGAAAAAGGCCAGTTGGAAGAGGCCCACGAGTAAAGTACCGCAATCAAAAAACAAAAGGAGATGCGAAAAGCATCTCCTTTTTCATCGCGTGAATAACTTTACTCAGTACAGGTTGAAGGCAACCTCGATATTCATCTCAACCGCGACCGGTCGGCCGTCTTTCTTGGATGGATCGAACTTCCAGGTCTTCACGCCTTCCAGGGCTTTCTCATCCAGGCCCATGCCCAGCGATCGGACAACACGCTGGTTGTGTACCCGGCCATCAACACCAACAATGATGTTCAGCACCACTACACCCTGATATTTTGCTTTGCGCGCTTCTTCAGAGAATTCCGGTTCCGGCGTGTATATAGGCCGCGGAGGGCTCACGCCGTCGCCTACGTGATAGATTCCAGGACCAACGCCCGGGCCACCGTGGCCGGAGCCAACGCCGCCGCCATCACCGCTGCCGATTCCGCCGCCTACGCCCACGCCATTCGAGGGCGCCATCAGTTTTGAGAGCGGATCTCCCAGTTGGGAGTTAGGTGGGACCTTCAGGTCGGCCACCACGGTCGGCTCAATCATCAATTTGCTTTTCTGCTGTGGCAACACTGTCGGCGGAGTGAACTGCTCTTTCGCCGCTTTGGGAGGCGTGCCCGCAGAAGCCTTCAGCTTGCTGGCATCGCCACCGCCGCCGCCGCTGGGGCCGCCTTTACCCACTTTCATGGGAACGTACGGCGCCAGGTCCACGGAGTTCGCCGTGCTTGGC
>Ga0209647_1002147_pt1 | contig 16028 bp, 13 predicted proteins | sample GraSoi_2013_60cm_FD_185827 | JGI IMG/M metagenome (GOLD analysis project Ga0209647, IMG submission 185827) | Grasslands soil microbial communities from the Angelo Coastal Reserve, California, USA - Sample 9_17_2013_60cm (SPAdes) (version 2) | ecosystem: Environmental > Terrestrial > Soil >...
CCGGCCCCGACAGTCCAAGCTCCGCCGATAGTATCACCGACACCAACCGCAACGCCGAGCCCGATGGCAACGCCCAGCCCTACACCGACACCGAGCCCGACGGCGACGCCAATCGAAACTCCACCGGCCAGCCCTACTTCGGAAGAGACTAGTCAAGAGAACACTCGGCCGCGGAATCGGGCACGCAACGCAGCGACCCCACGCCCGAGACCGACGCCGGCGAACGCAAGAACCAGAAGTACTCCGGCACCCACGCGTCAACTCTATCAATTTCCATCTCGTACCCCTGCTCCGACGGCGAAGGCAACACCAAAACCGACTCCTGACGCTCAACGGCAAAAAACCAAGGATCAAGCATTGCGCCTGTTTGACGCCGAGTGGGCAGCCAAACAAAACGCTCTTAAAGCAGAAAAACAGGATCTCGATTACCAGGTCAGAAACTCCACCGGTCCAACCCAAAATCAGTGGAGACAAAAGCTAACCCAGTGGCAGAAAGAAAAAGCCCAAGCAGACAAGGATCATAATGCTGCCAAGTCTGCGTTGAAGAAGGAATGGGGGCAGTGAGGTGGGGAGCGTGATTGGTGATTGGTGATAGACTTCGTTTGGGTACGTGCTCACGGCACATCGACCAGCATCGCCAATTTGACCAGCACTAACGCGGTGGCGCTCCTTGCCGGCACCCTGACCGAGGACAAATTGTTTAGCGGTGGAAACAGTGCAACAAAGGTGCACGCCGTTGGACGTGATGAAGACTCCGGCACCCGAATCGCTGCCTTGGCCGATAGCGGGTACGGCGTTCACAACTACGTTAAGCAATACTCATACACTGGCGCTGCCTTCGCGCTGGAGCCGGCAGCGACGGTCGACGCAATTCCGCATCCGGCAGGTGATATCGGCTACTCGGGGGGCGGCGCTCTGGAAGCAGCTTTAGCCCTTAACGATACAGCCGTGAACGAGGACGGCCTCGGCTACCTTGGTCTCAACGATGCCAATAATCTCGGAACAGCCAATTGGCTGACCTTCGCTAGGGCGATGTTGTTTGGGAAAGGAGTGGCGGAGGGGTGGATTAGCGCGGTGTCAACGCGAGGTTCCGCGAATCGCTCTCAAACTCGTGAAAGGTGAAAGGTGAACGGCTTTGCGCGCAGACTATTAACTGCGGATAGAACACAAGACACTTACTAATCTTTTTTCTACTAGCAGTTTTCCGAAAACTTCTAAATCACGGAAAATCTGGTTAGCTGTCAGAATTACTGGTTCCATCGCCTACCGGGCAGCGGTGTATTCAGCACCTGCCAAACAACTGGCGAGCCAGCTACTGAAAACCGACGCCGATGTCTCAGGCATCCTGATCAGCTCGATGAAGGTCCATCGCAATTCAGACGGAGGTCCGATCCGGAGCGGTGGGGCGCCTCCGCCCCTGCCCTGAGTTCCCTAAGACGCCCGGACAAACAAATTTCACCACAGAGACACAGAGAACACGAAGATCGGACTGCAAGGAGGAAACCAGAACTGAATTTCACCACAAAGGCACAAAGAGCACGAAGGTCGGACGCTGAGAAAAAACACCGTATCTAGCACCTTTGTTGTAACTACACCTCCACCCTAAATAAGACTCTTTGGCTCCAACCTTCGTGTCCTTTGTGTCTTTGTGGTGACTATCTCTTCGTTCTTTGCGCCTTTCTGCGGCTAATCTGTCACGGCGCTCAAGCTACGAATTGTCACGATTGTGTAACGAAAAAGGTACCGCGAATGCACGCGAATAGACGCGAATGACTTACTAATTCTTTTCGCTTCGCGGTTTCAGGGGAACTTCTAAATCATGGAAAATCTGCTTTGTGGGGAAAAAAAAGGGGTCAGTCAAATTGACTGACCCGCATCGCCTTCCGCGGTTCAAAAAATGAGGATGCCAGCTCAATAGACGTCGCTGCGATGTGCGACGCGAGTGATGCGGACTATTTTTTGAGCGTCATCGATGATGTAGACGACTCGGTAATCTCCGATGCGGATGCGCCAGAGGTCCTTATAACCACGCAGTTTCTTACATCCGGACGGCCTTGGATCGGCGGCTAGACCCTCCAGCTTCGCCATTAGTCGCCCGATGATCGGATCGCTCAGTTTCTCCAGTTCTTTGTGTGCAGACGGTTTGACCTCGATTGCGTATTTAGCCACGCAAACGTCCACGCCTGATTAGGTCGGTTTTGATGGTTTTAAGAGGAATACCTTTCTCTTTGCGCCGCTGCTCCGAAATCAAGCCGTCGTAAAAATCCTCCCACAGTGCCCTGTGCTTACGGAGATCGATTTGAACGGCGACCTTCCGGCCTTTCTCATCGGTCAGAAACTGAATACCGGTCATAGTGTTCTGCTTACTTTAACTACTCTCGCCCCGCAGCGTCCCCCCCGCCATCGATTTAAACGGAAAAAGAGGCTGGTTGTTCGGTATGACGGTCGCATAGTTCGGAACTTCACGAGATCTTAAGTACGACGTGATCAACCTGGGCTGCAGCGCCGTGGGCATCACTGTGATACTGTGAAAAACATCACGGATCGAGACAGAGTGCATGAAAGATGATGCATTTTCTCGACACAAAGGTTGAAGGTTCATCGCAATTCAGACGGCGGCCCGATCCTGAGCGGTGGAACACCTCCGCCCCAACCCTGAGTTCTCGAACACAAAGCGAATAGCCGCGAAAAGGCGCAAAGAACTCAAAAAAAGGACGCTCTAGGAGTTACAAGAGCTCAGGATACTCCCTCTCCAGCGCAACTCAGAATCGGCGGTTTCGTTCGCGAAGCGCATCAGCCGCACGTTGTTTTCGAATCTCCTGGCTCCAACGATTGCCGGTTCCTGGAGGATGGGTCGGGTGAGAACGGAGCCACTGCAAAGCCTCTCCAGGCGTCATCTTCGAGAAATCCGATTTCGTTTTCGCGTCGATAGCGAGATCCCTTTCAGCGGCCCCCTAAAGCTCGGCGTAAGGTTTCCTACTTCGATAAACCTGATATTTGTTCTTATCTTGGCGTCTTTGCGGGCGGGGCTTTGCGTGACATTTTTTTCGGTTCGTGCGGGGCGCCATCTAGGTTCTAATCAGGGTTAATCTGCGTTCATCTGCGGTTCTTTCCGGCTTCTTTTCTGCGTTCTTTGCGCCTTTTTGCGGCTATTCTGTTTTAGGTTGGCGCCGCAGGATTCTCTAATAATTAGCTCAAGCGGGAGACGGCATTTTCTTACGCCGACTGAACGGCCGGCTAACAATTCGAGGGCAGCCAGAGCGGCCGCCTCTCCGTGCCTGATGGGTTCGGTTGTCACCGTCGTTAATGGAGGATTAGTGTAGGCGGCTATCGGCAGATCATCGAACCCGACGACAGCAACGTCGTCGGGCACAGACAGCCCTGCTTCGCGTAAGGCCGCCATCGCGCCTACTGCGATGGTATCGTTTCCAGCAAATAATGCCGTGAAACGTTTAGTTCGGGCCAGGATCGTCCGCATGGCGTGATAGCCGCTCTCGACATTGAAATCGCCGTAACCGACGAGTTTCTCGTCGAACTCGACTCCAGCCTTGCGGAGGGTCCGCTGATACGCGCGACATCGGTCCAATGCACCCAGGTAATGGATGGGAGCATAAGTGATGTGTGCCACCCGGCGATGACCAAGGTCCAGCAGATGCCGGGTGGCACGCTCGGCCACCTTCTCTGAGCCGGACAAAACCGAATTCTCCTGAGGGTGACCAATTGAACCCAGCAAAATGACGGGGAAACCGGAATCGATTACATTATGTAGGTCTCGGTCTTCCTCACTGCAATTCAGGACGATCAGGGCATCGATACTTTTGCTGCGAGCTAGATCCAAATAGCCGTTGCGTTGGCGTCTTCCTTCCACGGCGTCGACCAGCAGTTTGTATCCTCGAGAGTTACATACGCGGTTGATTCCGAACATGAGCGGTGGAGCGTAAGCGTCGAACGTCATTAAGTCGCCGTGAGCCAGGATTAGTCCAAGGGTGCGGCTACGACCGCTCACTAGCATGCGGGCAGCGGAATTCGGGACATAGCCTAAGCTGGCGGCGGTATCCAGTACGCGGACTCTGGTCCGTTCGCTGATCCCGGTGGCTTTTTTGCCGTTCAGGACCAAGGAAACCGTAGTCCGCGATACACCGGCGGCTTTGGCGATGTCGCTGCTCGTTACTCGGTTCACGGTTTGCGGTTCACGGTTTGCGGTTCACGGTTTGCGGTTCACGGTTGGCGGTTCACGGTTCAGAGTGGACTTGGTGGACGGAGTGGAATTCGCGTCAATTTGCGTGCATTCGCGGTTGGAACTCCTCCGGTAGCCACGCTTTATGTTCAGCCAACAGATCGTCTACCAACTGCCAGATTTGGTCTAGGTCGAGCTCGGCGGCGGTGTGGGGGTCTAACATGGCGGCGTGGTAGATGTGGTCGCGGTTGCCGGTTAATAAGGCTTCTACGGTTAGGGCCTGGACGTTGATGTTGGTTTGCATCAAGGCGGCGAGGTGGGGCGGGATCGCACCGATCCGGGTCGGTTGGATGCCGTTTTTATCCACCAGGCAGGGCACTTCTACACAGCAACCGGAGGGCAGGTTGGTGATCAGGTCGTCGTTAGATACGTTGCCGTAGATTACGCGAGGGGTGCCTGTTTCCAGGCTATGGATAATAGCTGAGCCATATTCTACGCTTCGTTCTATTTTCAGGAGGCTTTCGCCTTCTAAATCGTTCTTCAGTTTTTTCCAGCCGGCAATTTGGGTTTCACAACGGCGGGGGTATTCATCGAGCGGGATGTTGAACCGTTCGATGAGATCTTCTCTGCCCCGCTTGATATACCACGGTACATACTCGGAAAAATGTTCGCTCGATTCGGTTACAAAGTAACCCAGCCTGGTCAACATATCGTACCGGACACGGTTATCGGCCGGTACCCGGCCTTCTTTTACTACTTGAAAGATTAACGGATACAGATCTTCGCCGTTCCGTTCGAATTTCAGGTAAAAGGCCAGGTGATTGATCCCGGCTACGATGTAATTGATCTCATTCACTGGAATACCGATGTCTGTGGCGAGATCCTCGGCTGTATGTTGCACGCTGTGGCAAAGCCCGACGGTTCTGATCCGGGTGGCTTGGGCTAACGCCCAACAATTCATTGCCATCGGATTAACATAATTGAGATGGACAACGTCGGGGCAACGCTGCTCCATTTCGCGACCCATGGCCAGGAGGACAGGAACGGTGCGTAACGCGCGCATGATTCCACCGATCCCCAAAGTGTCTGCAATCGTCTGGCGTAGACCGTACTTTTTGGGAATTTCAAAATCGGTTACGGTGCAAGGACGATAGCCGCCGACCTGGATCATATTGATGGCGTAGGTCGCGCCGTCAAAGGCGTGTCCTCGATCCGTGGTGATCTCGATCTCCGGCGCAACCTCCAATTGCTGTGCCACCCGCCGAGCTACTATCTCGGAGGTCTGTAAACGTTCGTGATCGATATCGAAGAGGCAGATCCGGGAATCTGCTAGCTCAGGGAACGATAGGATGTCGACGAGTAGGTTTTTGGCGAAGACAGTGCTCCCAGCGCCAATGAAAGTTATTTTTCGCTTTGATGTTGGTCGTGTCATAAGGGTCGGGTGTTGGTGGGAGGGAGCGTTCTGGGGGAATGAGGACGTCAGGGGCTTCGTCGACTAAGTGGACGGAGTGGACACCAGCGGACGGAGTGGACCGAGTGCCGCGTAATCGATCCGGGGCGCGGCACTAAATTCCTACTATTTGTCAACTGTCATTTGTTCCGGCGGCTGCCGGATCATTCCGTTATTGGAACAGGTCGTTTACCTCCTTACTGGCTCCTTTGAACGTGCTGGCGGCATCGGCACCATTCAAATAGATGGCATCAAAAGCTGCTCGCATAATCCGGTTAATGTCGCTGGCGTGGTCGGTGATCGGGAATAGGAAGGTCGCTTTGGGATCAGTCGCTTCTTCGACGAAGGCAGAGACATCGACTCCTTTTCCTGCCATGGTGGTCTTGGCAATCTCGGTAGCCTCAGGCACAGCCGGAAAGACTGCACCGTGACTCGCCACAATCTTCTGGGCTTCAGGTGAAGCCAGGAATTTCACCCACTTCCAGGCCTCTTCCTGATGTTTACTGCCAACCCAAATTGAGTCAGCCAGACCGTTGAACATGGTTCGGCGCCCGATCGGGCCTTTGGGTAACGGCGCAAACCCGATCTCGAATTTCGCGTTTTCGGTGTACCAATGCACCATCCAGTCACCGTCGAGACCCAACGCACCCTTTTGTGCCGCAAACAAACCGCTGTTACCCGCTTGGCGAGCATTGGCGGCCGGTACGATAATCCCCTTTTTCATCTCGTCGGCAAGCCATTGGATCGTTTCTGCCAACTTTGGATCATCATAGTTCAAATGGGTCGCCCAGGGACCATCGTTGAATTTGAAGCCGTCTGAGACTGCAAAATGGCTCCATTCCACTTGCCCGTATCCATCGACTTGCCCATTAATTAACAAACCATACTGTTTAATATTCTTAGGGTCGAATCCGGGCTGCGTGGCGTTCTTGCCATTTGCATCGATGGTAAGCTTAGCAATTACCTGACCAAAGGTGCCGCCATCTTTCGGATTCCAATCCAAATCCCACAAAGACTTCGGATCAATGCCAGCCTTGGTTAACATTTCCTTGTTGTACACGATCCCAATCGTGTCCCAGTCCTTAGGCAAACCATATTGTTTACCATTGCGGCCCCAAACCTTCACGAGATCGCCAAGATAGATGTTAGTGGGCACTTTATCCCGAGCAATGTAAGGGCTAAGATCGACTAGCAAATTATTCTGGATAAATTCCGGGTAGCGCGCCAAATGGTTCGTGATCACGTCCGGAGCGGTCCCGGAAACGAACGCGGTATTCAACGCGTTCCAATAGTCAAACCAGCCGGTCTGAGTAATCTTGACTTTGATGTCAGGGTTCTGTTTTTCGAATTCGGCTGCACAGGCTTGGTAAGCGGGCAGCTGATTGTTATCCCATAACCAATAGGTGATCTCGGTAACCGCTTTCGCGGAACCGGCGGTGAGGAGGCTGGTGAGGAGTAGGAGTCGATTTAGGTATCGCATATTCTGGGGGGCTGTTTTGGTGAAAGGCTTGCCATGAGCAAGCTTAAAGCGCGTCGAATGGTGAAAGGTGAAAGGTCGTTTGCAGTTGGCAGTTGGCAGTTTGCGGTTAGCAGTTGTGGTTAACTCGATTCGCCGGGCGATTTGTCATCTGTCATTTGTCATTCCGTTAGGCGCGAAGCGCCTAGCGGAAGAGGGCGTTGATTTCTTTGTTGGAGGCTTCCAGTTTGGGGGCGGGATCTTCTGCATTTAAGAAGATGGCGTCGAAGTTGGCTCGTAAGATCCGGACGACGTCACTGCTGTGTTCCGAGATCGGCAGAAAGAAGGTTCCGCCTGGGGCTTTTGCTTCTTCGACAAAAGCGGAGACGTCGACTCCCTTGGCGGCCATCCGTTTCTGGGAAATCTCCGCGGCTTCAGGAACCGCCGGAAAGACGATCCCATAACTGGCCACGATCTTTTGCGCTTCCGGAGACGCCAGGAACTTGACCCATTTCCATGCTTCTTCCTGATGTTTACTATTTATCCAGATCGAATCAGCTAGACCGTTGATGACGGTTCGCCGACCCACTGGCCCTTTGGGTAAGGGAGCGAACCCGATGGGAAACTTGCAGTTCTCTGTGAACCAGTGAACTAACCAGGATCCAGTCAGAGCGAGCGCACCTTTCTGAGCGGCAAAAAGTCCGGTGGCCTGGGCTTGCCTGGCGTCCTTGGCCGGAACAATAAAGCCCTTTTTCAGACTCAGATCGGCAAACCATTCGATCGTGGCAACCAGTTTCGGATCGTCGTAATAAAAGTGAGTCGCCCAAGGAGCATCGCAATAACTCCAACCCATTGAAGCTGCGAAATTGGCCCATTCCTCATGTCCAAGGCCATCCGATAGCCCATTTAAGAGCAAGCCATATTGTTTGACTGCTTTAGGGCGAAAATTTGGATCTAAACCATTCTTGCCAGACTCATCGATACTCAGTTTGGCTAGGACCTGGCCGAATGATCCACCATCTTTCGGGTCCCAACTTAAATCCCACAATAACTTGGGATCGATGCCGGCGCGGTCCAGTATCGCCTGGTTGTAGACGATCCCGATCGTGTCCCAGTCTTTCGGTAAGCCATACTGTTTCCCGTCTCTACCCCAAACTTTAACTAACCCGCCTACATACCCATCGGTTGGTACGTGATCGCGCGCAATTAACGGAGAGAGATCGACGAGAAGCCCGTTGTCAATGAATTCTGGATACCGCGATAAATGGTCCCAGAAAACGTCCGGAGCCGTGCCAGAAACAAAAGCGGTGTTCAACGCATTCCAGTAATCGAACCAACCGGTTTGCGTGATTTTGATTTTGATGTCTGGATTTTCCTTTTCAAACGCGTCGGCGCACGCTTGGTAGGAAGGTTGCTGGTTACTGTCCCATAGCCAGTAGTTAATTTCCGTTGCGCCCTGTACCGGATTCCCTACTACGAAGCTCGCTGCGAGTAGTGTTTTAGTCAGGGGGGTCATGGCAGGTGATTGGTGTTAGCGGTTGGCAGTTAGCGGTTAGCAGTTAGCGGTTAGCAGTTAGCGGTTGGCAGTTAGCGGTTGGCGGTATTAAGGTAATCAGGGGCAGTTGACGGATGAGACCTATGGGACACATGGGACTTATGGGTTAGTAGCAGTCAACTTCGCTCCGTTTGCTGAGGATTTGTCATCTGTCATTTGTCATCTGTCATTCCGTTAGGCGCGTAGCGCCTAGCGGAAGCCGGTGTATTGCAAGGATTCCACGACCTTGCGCCCAAAGAGTACGAGAAGGATAGCGATGGGAACGATACCGAGCACCGTGCAGGCCATTAGGCCACTCCAATCCGGCGTGCCGCCGGCTTGCTGCGCCCGGAAAGAGTTAATCGCCACCGCCATCACCTGAACGGATCGGTCGCGTCCGATCAGGAACGGCCAGAAAAAATCATTCCAGGCATTCAGGGCCGCCAGAATCGTGAGAGTAGCAAGCGCTGACCGATGCACCGGCAGCACGACCCGAAAGAAGATAGTGAAATAGCAGGCGCCATCGATGCGGGCAGACTCTTCCAATTCTCGAGGTGTCGACAGAAACATCTGGCGCAAGAAGAAAACTGCAAACGGCGTCATCAAAGCGTATGGCGCTGCCATACCTTGGTAGGTATTCAACCAGCCAAGATCTTTGATTAGAATGAAATTGGGGATGAAGAGCACCACGCTGGGAATCATGGTGGCAGCCAAGAACAGGAAAAAGATCAGTCTCCGGGCATAAAACCGAAGCCGGGCGAACGCATACGCAGCCATCGCGCTGAAAGCGATCTGGGGGATAACGGCTAACGAGGTGAAAACGACGCTGTTCATTAGCGCCCGGTAGAAATCCACCTTGCCGAAGCTGGTTTGCAACAGACGCGGGTCATTGGGGCTGATCAAGCCAATGACGCGCTCGAAATTGAAAAGTGTCGGATGCTGAGGCAGCAATGAGTTAGCACCAGTATAGAGCGTGCTGCTATCACTGAGCGCAGTCTTAGTCGCGATCCACATCGGCCCCAGGGAGATGACCGCGAATACTGCGAGAATCGCGTAACCAAACCAAGCAGAAAATCTTAACCGCGAATGCACGCGAATGGACGCGAAATTGGTCATGAGGCTTGGGGTCGATTTGTCGGTAGAAGAGGACATTGGGGTGTGGTTCACATGGCTTCAAAACCCGGAATACGACAGTTGCCGACAAATGTCTGCAACCTCACACGACCGAAGCCCATCGCGCTGCTCGGCCACATACTGCACATACGCCCAGTGACTAATATTCGCGTTCATTCGCGTCCATTCGCGGTTGAGATTTTGTTTCTTCATCCTAGGTCAGATTGGCCGGAGCGGAGGATTCGCATTTGCAGTAGGGTCACGATGGCGAGACACACAAAGAGGGCGCAGGAGAGAGCGGAGGCGTATCCCATGCGGAAATTGACGAACCCATTTTCGTAGATGTACCAGACAATGGTCCGGGTGGCGTAGTTTGGGCCGCCTAGTGTGGTTACGGCGATGGTGTCAAAGACCTGAAATGACCCGATGATACTGGTGACCAAAACGAACACCATCGTTGGCCGGATCAAGGGCAAAGTGATGCCAAAAAAGTTTTTCCAAGGCCCCGCTCCTTCTATTCTGGCCGCCTCATAGATATCCTTCGGGATGGCCTGCATCCCGGTGTAGAACAACAATGCCGTCAATCCCATATGCCGCCAGATGTTGACCACGGCAACCGTCGGCAAAGCGAGTTGTTGATCGGTGAAAAAGGGGATCCGGCCGATCCCGATCCATTGTAATACGGCGTTCCCAAACCCCAACAGGGGATCTAGCATCCAAAACCAGATGATGGCAGCAATGACATTCGCGATAAGGTAGGGAGCTAGGATAATCGAACGGAGGGCTACCGATCGTCCCAAGCGGGCAAGTAATGCGGCCAGCAGCAGACCGATGACCGTTTGGATCGGGATATTGTAGATCACATACAGCAACGTGACCTTCATCGAATCCCAGAAGGCTGCGTCATTCCAGAGTTTTGGAAAGTTTGCCCCGCCGATGAATTTCGGGGCGCGTAAAAGGTTCCAATCGGTCAGACTAATGTACAGGGCCCGAAAAGCCGGCATCAGATAGAACGCGAAGAATCCGATAAGAGCCGGTGCGATAAAGATCCAGGCCGCGTGGGATTCTCGGAAACGAAGCGTATGGAAGAAGGAAGAGCGGCGCGGTGGAGTATTAGACCGTTGCGGAAGTGACGTGACCTTGGGCTGTGCGCGCGCGGACATGGTAAGAATGACAAATGGCAAATGACAGATCGTTGTATCGGGGCTCTAACTGGGAAGAATCGATCTCTTTAACAGGGGAAAACGGGGGGTAACGGGGCTAAAAGAAGGACTAAGGGAGTACGGGGTTTTGGGGGCTAACACGTGTTAGTTTGTGCAGAACTAACACGTGTTAGGTAAAGGTCAAGTTGGTTTTTTTGGCCGCTCTCTTGTTTGTATCAGTCGCAATTGTCCCAAAGGGGCTATAGGACTCAGCCCGGGGTTTAACCCCCGGTTAAAACCCCGGGCTGAGTCCTTAGGTCCCTTCGGGACGCATCTGACTCTCGGTGTTCCCGCTGGCTCCTTGGCCGCTGAATCAACAGCAGCCCAACCACCAAAGCGCAGGCGGCGAACAGAGCCATGGTTGCTCCCATGGCGACTGGGGTCCCGTGGTACCATATCGCGACGAATTCGCTGGAGATAGCGCCGCCAAGCATCCGGATACTGCCAAAGGCCGAGGAGGCTACGCCTGCGATCCGTGGCATGGGTTCCAAGGCACCATGAACAGCATTTGGCGTTACTAGCCCCATGGAGAAAGTATTGAGGATTAATAGCGGCATGATCGAGACGGCGTTGAGCCATCCGAAGATCGCGCCGCCGAACAATGCCGCGGTGGCGCCAAAGGAAATGATCAGGCCAACAATGATCAGCCGGTTCGCAGAGAAGCCTCGGGAACTGAGCCCGCCGCTGACGAACGCGCCCACCGCAATAGCAAATGCGTTCACCGCGAACAGGGCGCCGTAAATCCGCGGATCAACTCTAAATACATCAATAAAAACAAAGGCCGAGCCGCTCACGTAGGCAAAGAGGGCGCCAAAGCTGGTCCCGCCGATCAGCAAGTACAGCAGACAAGTCCGGTGCGAGAGGACTTGCCAGTAGTTGGTTATGAGCTGTCGCGGACGCAGGGCGTGGCGGTCCCGCATCGGCATCGATTCTTCCAGACTGACTAGAAGCACGATAACGAGAAATGCTGCCGCGGCGGCCAGCCAAAAAAAGACGGCTCGCCAACCTTGCCAAGTCGCGATCAGACCGCCCAAGGTCGGAGCCACGATCGGTGCAATCGTGCCCACCACGCTAATGTAGGAAAGACGCGACCTGGCGGCTGCTCCGGAGAAAAGGTCACGGATGATAGCAAACGTGATGACGGAGCCGGCCGCAGCGCCAAGCCCTTGCACAAATCGCCAAAAAGCCAGCACGGTCAGGGAAGGCGCACAGGCGCAGCCGACCGCGGCCAAAGCAAATAACACACAGCCAAACAAAAGCGTCGGACGCCGGCCGATTCGATCCGAGAGTGGACCAAAAGCGAGTTGGCCGCTGGCAAAGCCAACCATAAACAGGCTCAAGATAGAGACCGTGTCTGCAAGGCGTACCCCAAGTGATACACCGATCACAGGCAGTGACGCCAGGCATGAATCGATTGAAAGCGATGGCAATGCCACGCTCGCCGCTAACAAGAAGATGAACGACTTGGAGTGCGGGCGGATTCTAAACCGCGGATTAGGTTGCTTGAATTCTTGCATTTAGCCTGCGGTGCTCATCCCGCAACCGCGGGACGCATGCATCGGTGAGCAACGCAGGCTTTTGGACGATGGACTATTAAGCATTCTCGTTTTCAAAAACTGATAATGCGCGAAACCGGCTGATGGAGAACTCCTCCTGTCCAGGATCTCCAACCCCGACGCGGGCGGCTACTTCAACGCTCCACTACTCCAACACTCCTTCACTCCGTTCGCCCGGATTCGAGGACGACGACGAGGACGAGAACGAAGCTCATCGTTGAGCCTGAATGGCGCGGATCGCGTCGATAGTTATATGATGCCAGACACATATAACGTATCGAACTAGTCCCATCGATCCGCTGCCATTCGGGCTATTAGCCCCCGGAAATTTTCTTGGTTGTCGTTTCTTCACTCAATTTTTGCGTTCCATTCAGTTTTGGTCCTTCCACATGAACCAGGGTTCCCTCGGCCAAACTATCCATAGGGTTAACCACGACCTGATCCGTCGGCAAAAGGCCGCTCACTATTTCCAACTCGCCTCCTAAATCGCGCCCAATCTTGATCTTCTTAATGTGAACTCGGTTATCCGGTCCAACGACGCCAAGTGACGCGCCTTCTGATCTGAACAACAGGGAGCTCGATGGGACCAACAACGACTTCGGTCCCTCGGTTTCCAGGTGTACGGGTGAATAAGCTCCCGGAAAAAGTTGGCCGGACTCATTCGCCACATCGATCTCGGTCAGCAAGGTACGCGAGTTCGGATCAATCGCGCCGGCGGTACGAACGACTTTTCCGAAGAACTTTTGCCCAGGAAACCCGGGGAAGTTAATCGTGGCAGGACCTCCTTCCTGAACGTATCCCGCCATGGTTTCCGGGACGTTCACATAGATCCGGAGCGGAGAGATTTGCGCGAGCGTAAACAGTGCGCGTCCGGATCCGGAAGTAACGATCTGGCCGATATCGGTGTTTCTGGCGGTCACAACTCCGTCGAACGGCGCCCGTACTATCTTGAAGTCCTCCAGAGCCTGTAATTGCGAAACCGCGGCAGCATCGGCGCTCACCGTGGCATCTTTGGATCGATAGTCGCTATCGGCGGTATCAAAGTCTTGTTGGGCGATTACCCGGCGCTTCAACAGATCCTGGGCCCGCACATAGTTGGCTTTCGACAGGTCCAGCGCAGCCTGAGCCTGGTTTAGCGTCGCTTTAGCCTGACTCAATTCTTGATCAACCTGAGGGGTATCAATCTCAGCCAGTACATCTCCGGCCTTCACTTTAGAACCGATATCGAAATACCACTTCTTCAGGTAGCCGGTAGTCTGGGCGAAGATGGGCGCTTCGGTATAAGCCTGCGTCTGCCCTGGCAGATCGATCGCCACGGTAGCGGGCGCTTTCCTAGGCGTCACTACCGCCACGCTTAACTCGGCCGAGCGATTGGTTTCTTGCTGCAGTGACGCTACGGAAACTGCGCGGGACATAATGCCGGTAACGGCTAAAACGGTGAACGCCGCTCCTGCAGCCACCGTAAGCGATGCGATGGGCCATCGCCTTTTTGCCTTCGGTTCAGCTCGGGGGTTACCTTTCAGCGCTCCTGGAGCCGATTTGTTCGGCTCGCATTCCAAAATGCTTCCTTCCATATTCTCTCTTTAGCTCTAAGTTAACAATTGCGGTTAACAGTTCGTGTTAACAATTCAATTAGGCAGCTGCGGGTTCTGGCGAGCTCGATCGAGCCGAGGGAGAACGTGATTTTCTAATTAACATGAAAATTGTCGGCACAAAAAATAGAGTGGCCACGGTAGCAAACACCAGACCGCCGATCACGGCTCGGCCCAGAGGCGCGTTTTGCTCGCCGCCTTCACCCAGACCCAGCGCCATTGGCACCATACCGATGATCATCGCGAGCGCAGTCATTAGGACGGGGCGTAGCCGGACATAACCGGCCTGGAGAGCGGCGCGATAGGAATCGCGCAATTCGGCTTGTTGCTCGTTGGCAAAAGTAACCACCAACACGCTATTAGCGGTGGCCACCCCCATACACATGATAGCGCCCATCAGAGCAGGGACGCTAAGCGTAGTGTGAGTAATAAATAACATCCAGACAATGCCAGCCAGCGCGCAGGGCAGCGCCGTGATAATAATCAGGGGTTCAATCCAGGATTGGAAGTTCACCACCATCAACAGATAGACCAGCACCATGGAAAAGAGGAGACCTAGGTATAACCCTAGGAAGGAGTCGTTCATGGTTCGGACCTGGCCGCGAATATTGATGATACTTCCCTTCGGTAAATCCTTCTGAGCTTGGTCCACCAATTTTTGGATGTCTGCGGAAACGGCACCAAGGTCTCTGCCGGAAATGTTTCCGTAGATGTTAATCACGGGCCGAATGTTGTAGTGATCCGCTATCGGGAACGTCGCACTCCGACTAATGTCGGCTACGTTGCCCAGGATCTGCAAAGTTTGACCGGTTCCCCCTAGAATTGGGAGGTTGCGCAGCGCGTCCAACGAATCAATGTCGTACTGGGGCGCCATCGCGTTGATCTGATAGTTGACTCCATTTTTAGGGTCGACCCAGAAGTTAGGATTGGTGGTTTGGGAACCGCTGAGCGCTCCCAGAACAGTGGTAGCCACCTGGCTCTGAGTGAGGCCAAGCAAAGCGGCCTTGGAGCGATCGACCGTGACGTCGAGCCGGGGAGCATCGGTCGGTTCCTGGATTCTTACATCAACTGCGCCTGCCACCCGCCGAACCTTTTCCAAAAGATTACGGGCAAAGACACCATTCGCTGCCCGGTTTGCGCCGATGATCTGAATATCTACCGGAGCTGGTAATCCGAAATTCAAAATCTGGGCGACGATATCAGCCGGCGGATACCAATAACTCACTCCCGGGAATTCTCCTTGCAGCCGGGTACGAATGGCTTGGACAAAATTATCCGTGGGATCGTGTTTCTGGTTCAATGAGACGAGAATATCTGCATCCGCAGAACTCATAGTCCCGGTCGTGTTGTAGGAAAGATTGATTCCGCTGTAAGGAATGCCTAGGTTGTCGATAATTCCCTGCAACTGATCCGCAGGAATTACCTTTCGGATCATCTGTTCGATCAGGTCGACGTTTCGGGCGGTCTCCTCGATTCGCATCCCGGTTTTCATCCGAACATGCAAATCAAACCGGCCAGCATCGACACTAGGGAAGAAGTTCTGACCCAGGAATGGCACCAGGACCATCGAGATGACGACGAACCCGATCACGACGGTGACGATTTTGCCGGCATTTCGCAGGCAGATACCCAATAGATCCCGATAACTCTCGCGGAAGGCCTCAAATCGGCGTTCGAAGGCACGATGGAAACCGCCGAACCAACCGAAGATTCCAAAGATCCCCTTTCGACGAGGGGTCACAGGTTTGGCATGCTCTGTCGGCCTCGCTCCATGGGGGTCCCCTCCGGCGTGGGGTTCCTCTTTCATCCAATACATCGCCAACGTCGGTACGAGGGTTCGCGAGAGGATATAAGAGGCTATCATCGCAAAAATCACGGCCTCGGCCAGCGGCGCAAAGAGGTACTTAGCGACTCCCGACAAGAAGAAGACCGGCACGAAAACAATACA
>Ga0209647_1002148_pt1 | contig 16025 bp, 12 predicted proteins | sample GraSoi_2013_60cm_FD_185827 | JGI IMG/M metagenome (GOLD analysis project Ga0209647, IMG submission 185827) | Grasslands soil microbial communities from the Angelo Coastal Reserve, California, USA - Sample 9_17_2013_60cm (SPAdes) (version 2) | ecosystem: Environmental > Terrestrial > Soil >...
GCCGCCTCTTCGCGCGCGCGGCGCTTTTCACGGGCGAACGCTTGCTTGAGTTTCTCGCCGCGAGCGGCGAAAGAGCGTCGCTGGTCGTCGTTTGCCGCACGCTTCACCTCGTCGATCAGGGCCGGAAGGCTCGCCTGCGCATCACCATTGATGGCGAGGTCGACAGGCTGATAGCGCTGGAAGTCCTGGTAGTTCGAGCGGACGTAGACGTCCTGCATGGAGATGTTCACGACCCGCGTGTCCTTCCCGCCGAGGAAGCGAGCCTCCTTGAGCGGCTCCGCGACCGTATTGAATTGTCCCCACGGATCGAACACCTCGAGCAGCAGCACGACATCGGCCTCGCGGACCAGAGTGCGACGCGATTCGTTGTGGCAGAGGGGATGCGTCATGGGGAAATTCATCCGGCCGCCCAGGTCGACGACCGGCGCCTGCAGCGCTTCCGCGAGCTCCACCAGCAGCTTCACGCCCTCGGGCCCGCGCGCGCAGCGGTCGGCGATGATGACCTCCACCAGCCACTTTGCCGCTTCGGCGAGCGCCGCGCGATCGCCTTGCGCAGGCCGCGAGCGCGTGAGCTTCGGGATACGCAAGTCCTCCTCGCGAATCGCGTCCTCCTAGGCCGCTGTCCGCGTTGATCAGCACCGGCTCCATCGGTGGCGTGGTCGCGATCTTGTAGGCACGCACGGTCGATTCGGCGAAGTGCTGCAGCGACATCGGATAGTCGTCCCACTTGACGAAGTCGCGCACGATGAGCGCCGGATCCTGCACCGAGTGGGTCCATTCGGTCGCGCCACGCCGTTTGGTTGCGTCGAGCGGGTTTCCGGTGAAGATCATCACCGGCACGCGATCGGCCCAGGCATTGAAGATCGCCATCGCCGCATGCTGGACTCCGACACTGCCGTGGACCATCGCGCCCATGGGCTTGCCTGCGGCCTTGGCGTAGCCGTGTGCCATCGCCACCGCCGCCTCCTCGTGCATGCAGGTGAGGAGCTCGGGTTTGCGGTTGCCGCCGTAGTTGACCAGCGATTCGTGCAGGCTCCTGAAGCTCGAGCCCGGATTCGTCGAGATGTACTCGAGGTCGAGCGTCTTGATGACGTCGATCATGAAGTCGGACCCGGGACGCTCGATGACGATGTCGCCGGGATGCGGCTTCTCCGGCTTCTGGTCTTTCTTCCCGCCCTGCGCTGACTTGGTGGCATCCGCGGCCGCGTCCGCCGCCGCGACCAGAGTCGAGGCGGCAGCGCCCGCCGTCGCCGCGGCGCCCTTGAGGAAAGTGCGTCGGTCGACGCCCGGTTTCTTGTCCTCAGCCATCGCCCGAGTCTAACATTGGGGATGAGCGAGGCTTTCATCTGCGATGCGGTCCGCACGCCCTTCGGCCGTTATGGCGGCGCGCTTTCCTCCATGCGGACCGACGACCTCGGCGCCGTGCCCCTTGCCGAGCTGATGCGGCGCAACGCCGGGGTCGACTGGGCCGCGCTCGACGACGTGATCTACGGCTGCGCCAACCAGGCCGGCGAGGACAATCGCAACGTCGCCCGCATGGCCCTGTTGCTCGCCGGCTTCCCCGTCGAGGTGTCCGCGGCCACGGTGAACCGTCTGTGCGGATCGGGGATGGAAGCGGTCGGGCAGCTCGCACGCGCCATCCGCGCCGGCGAGGCGCAGATCGGCATCGCCGGGGGCGTCGAGAGCATGTCGCGCGCGCCCTTCGTGATGCCGAAGGCCGATAGCGCCTTCTCGCGCGCCAACGCGGTCTACGACACCACCATCGGCTGGCGCTTCGTCAACCCGAAGATGAAGGCGATGCACGGCGTCGACCAGATGCCGGAGACTGCGGAGAACGTCGCCGCGGACTACAAGGTGTCGCGCGCCGACCAGGACGCTTTCGCGCTGCGCTCACAGCAGCGCGCGCTCGCCGCGCAGGCCTCCGGAGCGCTGGCCGAGGAAATCGTCGCGGTGACGATCGCCGCGAAGAAGGGTGACACAACGCTGGTCGCAAAGGACGAGCACCCGCGCGAGACGTCGCTCGAGCAACTCGCAAAGCTCAAGCCCATCGTCAAGGAATCCGGAACCGTCACCGCCGGCAATGCCTCGGGGGTCAACGACGGCAGCTGCGCGCTCCTCATCGCATCCGAATCGGCGGCGAAGGCGCACGGCCTCGCCCCGCGCGCGCGCATCCTTGGCATGGCCTCGGCAGGCGTGGCCCCGCGGGTGATGGGGATCGGCCCCGCGCCGGCCTCGAAGAAGCTTGCGGCGCGCCTCGGCATTCCGGTCGCGAAATTCGACGTGATCGAGTTGAACGAGGCCTTCGCATCCCAGGCGCTCGCAGTGCTGCGAGAGCTGGGCGTGGCCGACGACGCCGCGCACGTGAATCCCAATGGCGGCGCGATCGCGCTCGGCCACCCGCTCGGCGCTTCGGGCGCGCGGCTGGTGACGACGGCGATGTACCAGCTTGCGCGAACGGGCGGCCGCTACGCCCTGTGCACGATGTGCATCGGCGTGGGCCAGGGCATCGCGCTCGCGATCGAGCGCGTGTAGTCACCCCGGCGAAGGCCGGGGCCCAATGCATCACGAGCAAATGATGTTCGCGGCCTCCTCGATCGTCTCGACCCTCCGGTCGCATTGCAACGTGCCGGGACTCCGCCCCTCGTTGTAGCCGTACGGCACGCACCACACCTCGCAGCCCGCGCTGCGCGCGGCGAGCACGTCGTTGTCGGAATCCCCGATCATCAGGGCCCAGTCGATCTCGACTTGCATCGCCTCGCAGGCGGCGATGAGCATGTCGCCATGTGGCTTGCGCCGCACGCCGTCGTCGCCCGCGACGATCGCGGCGAAGAAGGGCCGCAGCTCGAGGCGATCGAGGAGGCGCAACGTGAACGAGCGCGGCTTGTTGGTGACCAGCGCCACGCGAATGCCGGCGTCCCGAAGGCGCCGCAGTCCCTCGATCACGCCCGGGTAAGCCGTCGCCGCGGTCCCCACCGTCGCCGCATAGTGATGCTCGAAGCGCTCGACGGCGCGATCGAGGTCCACGGGCTCGCCGGCGCTTCCTTCAAGTGCGCGCTCGACCAGCGAGCGCACGCCACGCCCGATCAATGCTTCCACCGACGCGCGCGCCAGCGCCGGCAGGCCGAGCTCGGCGAGCGCGCGCTCGAGCGCGAGCGCGATCTCGCCGGCGGTCTCGATGAGCGTGCCGTCGAGGTCGAGGATCACGGCGCGGAAGGTGCCCGGCATCATGGTGCCGCGCATTCTTCCACGAATCCGGCGGCGAAATTGACAAATCGCGGCCGCGGCGCAGAATGCTTCGCACCCCTGCACCCGTTCACGCCCGCGAGGAGAGACAGATGAAGAAGAATTTGCTCATCGCGGCGACCACGGTCGTGGCCGCCGGCGCCCTGAACACGTTCGCGCAGCAAGCTGCTCCGCAACAAACTCCCGCCGCGACGCCGCCGCCTGCCGCTGTGGCGCCCGCCCCCGCTTCAGCCGTGCCGTCCGCCATCCCGCCCACCTGGGCGCAGGGGCGCAAGCCCGAGCAGGAAGCCATGAATCTCTCCCCGCACCCGCCGGGATTGACGGCATTGCCGGCGAACGAGATTCCCGTCGACAAGATCAAGGTGCCCAAGGGATTCGAGGTAACGGTGTACGCGAGCGGTGCGCCCAACGCCCGCTCGATGACCTTTGGCAAGAACGGCACGCTCTACGTCGGCACGCGCTTTCCGGGCACCGTCTACGCGGTCGTGGACAAGGGCGGCCAGCATGAGGTGAAGACGATCGCCAAGGGACTGCACCGGTCCAACGGCGTCGCCTACAAGGGAGGCACGCTGTTCGTGGCGGAGCTCTCGCGCATCATCGCCTTCGACAACATCGACGCCAACCTCGACAACCCCGGCCCCTATCGCGTGGTCTTCGACGCGCTGCCGAAGGACGAGCCGCACGGCTGGAAGTTCATGAAGCTCGGACCCGACGGGTGGCTCTACTTCCAGATCGGCTCTCCGGGAAACATCCTGATGCCGCCCTATACCCACGCTCAGATCGCGCGCGTGAATCCGGACAAGCAGGTCCTGGAGACTGTTGCCGTGGGCATCCGCAACAGCGTCGGCATGGACTTCCACCCGAAGACCCGGCAGCTCTGGTTCACCAACAACGGCCGCGACTGGGTGAACGACGAGCTTCCGAACGACACGCTGCACCACGTGAGCCAGAAGGGCCAGCACTTCGGCTTTCCGTTTTGCCACCAGGGCGACCTCCTCGACGACGAGTTCGGCAAGGGCCGCTCGTGCGGCGAATTCGCCAAGCCCGATCTCAAGCTCGGGCCGCACGTCGCCGCGCTGGGCATGCGCTTCTACACCGGCAACCAGTTCCCGGCGGAATACCGCAACAACATCTTCATCGCCGAACACGGCTCGTGGAACCGGACCAAGAAGACCGGCTACAACGTCTCGCGCGTGGTGCTCGACGACAAGGGCAGGATCCTGAAGTACGAGCCCTTCGCCACCGGCTGGCTGCAGGGAGAAACCTTCTGGGGCCGTCCTGCCGACGTCGAAGTCGCGCCCGACGGCTCGCTGCTGGTCTCCGACGACGTCGCCGGTGTCATCTTCCGCATTGCCTACAAGAAGTAGCTTCGCGGCGCTCGTCCTCGCCGCCGCCCTTCCCGCTCCCGCCGCGCCCGACGCCGCGGCGGGGCGGCAGAAATCCGAGGCATGCGCGGCGTGCCACGGGCCGGCAGGCAACTCCACCAATCCCGCCGTTCCGTCGCTCGCCGCTCAGCCGCCGCTCTACATCGTCTACCAGCTTATCCAGTTCCGCGAAGGCCGGCGGGTGAACGCCCAGATGTCGCCGTTCGCGGCGAAGCTCACCGACGACAACATGAAGGACATCGCGGCATATTTCTCGGCGCAAGTGCCCGCGGCCGCATTGCGGACCCCTCCGCCTGCGCAGGTTGAAGACGGGCAACGCGTGGCGGCCCGCAATCATTGCGGCCAGTGCCACACGCCGACGTACGCCGGGCAGCAGCACGTCCCGCGCCTCGCGGCCCAGCACTACGACTATCTCGTGAAGGAATTGCGCGGCTTCAAGAGCGGCGCGCGCCCCGACATCGACGGTTCGATGGCAAGCGCGGCGCAACCGCTCAGCGAAAAGGACATCGTCGACGTCGCGGCGTATCTTGCCGGACTCAAATGAGAGCCTGGTTCCGGCGCGCGGCGCCCGTCGCCCTCGCGCCCTTCCTCGTGCACGCGCAGCAGCCGATGGAGCGCATGACGGTGACCGCGACCCGGATTCCCGAGGCCGGCTTCGACGTTCCGGCGGCGATCGACACCGTGGGCGCCAGCGTCATTCGCGAAGACAACGCGCAGGTGAACCTCTCCGAGGCCCTGGGCCGCGTTCCCGGGATCGTCGTGCAGAACCGCCAGAACTACGCCCAGGACCTGCAGATCTCGTCGCGCGGCTTCGGCAGCCGCTCGACTTTCGGCGTGCGCGGCGTGCGGCTCATCGCCGACGGCATTCCGGCGACCATGCCCGACGGCCAGGGACAGGCGGCGTCGTTCGACCTCTCGTCGGCCGACCGCATCGAGGTGCTGCGCGGACCCTTCGCGAGCCTCTACGGCAACTCGGCTGGCGGAGTCGTGCAGGTCTTCACCGCCGACGGGCCCGCGGTGCCGACGCTCGATGCCACGTTCCTCGCGGGCAGCTACGGCCAGCGGCGTGGAGGCCTGCGATTCGGTGGCCAGTCCGCGGATCTCAACTACAGCGCTGGCGCCTCGCGCTACGAGACCGACGGCTATCGCGACCACAGCGCGGCTCGCCGCGACCAGGCGAACGCAAAGCTCAGGTACGCGCTCGGCCCGGGCGCGCTCACGGCGATCGTGAGCGCCATGGACCAGCCCGACTCGCAGGACCCCCTCGGCCTCACGCGCGGGCAGTTCGAGGCGAACCCACGGCAAGTCGATTCCGCCGCAGTGCAGTTCAATACGCGCAAGACGATTCGCCAGTCGCAGGCAGGCCTGGTCTACGACGCGGCTGCCTCCGCGCAAGACAGCGCGCAAGCCCGCGTGTACTACGGCGCTCGCACGGTGCTGCAATTCCTGGGGCAGACCGGCGACACGGCGCTCGGCGCCGGGGGCGTGGTCGACCTCGATCGCCGCTATGGAGGCGTGGGCCTGCGCTGGAGCCGCAAGCTCATCGAGGGCGCTCACGCCCTGATCGCCACCGTCGGCCTCGATGTCGATCGCCTCGACGAACATCGCCGCGGCTTCGTGAACAACCTGGGGGTCGCGGGCGCGCTCAGGCGCGACGAGGACGACATCGTGCGCAATGCCGACCTCTACTTGCAGGGCGAGTGGACGCTGTCGAGCGCCTGGGCGCTCGCCGCCGGCGTGCGCCGCAGCTCGGTGCGCTTCGATTCCCGCGATCGCTACGTCGTCGGCGCCAATCCCGACGACAGCGGCAACCAGTCGTATTCGCGCACCACGCCTGTCGCCGGCGTGATGTTCAAATGCAGCCCCGCGCTGCATTTCTACGCCAATGCCGGTGAGGGTTTCGAGACGCCGACTTTCGCCGAGCTCGCCTACCGTCCCGGCGGCGTCACCGGGCTCAACTTCGCGCTCCAGCCCGCGAAGAGCCGGCACTACGAGGCGGGCGTAAAATCCAGGCCCGGGCCGACTGCGGCCTTCAACCTGTCGGTCTTTCGCATCGAGACGCGCGACGAGATCGTGACCGACACCAACTCGGGCGGCCGCGCGACCTTCAAGAACGCCTCACGTACGACGCGAAATGGCATCGAGATGCTGCTCGAGCGTCGTTTCGAGCAAGGCTTCGAGGCCACGCTTTCCTACACGGGACTCGACGCCCGGTTCACGGATGCGTTCGCTTCGGGAACTCCGCCGGTGCCGGTTGCGTCTGGGAGCAAACTTCCAGGCGTGCCGCGTTCGGTGCTGTTCGCCGAAGGCGTGTGGCGCCACCCATCGAGCGGATTCCACGCGGGACTGGAGCTCAGGTATTCGTCGCGAGTCTTCGTGAACGAGGCCAACGCCGATGCGGCACCGGCATTCACCGTCGTGAATGCACGCGCGGGATTGCAGCAGGCCTGGGCGGGCTGGTCGGCGCGGGAGTTCGTGCGCGTCGACAACATCGCCGATCGCCGCTACGCGGGCTCGGTGATCGTCGCCGAGGCGCAGCGCCGCTACTTCGAGCCCGCGCCCGGGCGCAGCTACTTCGCCGGCATCGAGATCTCACGCACGTTCTAGCGACGAGATAAAAAAAGCCGCCCGGAAGCGGCTTTCTTCATTCGTTCGGAAAGAAACTGGTAGGCGCGATTGGACTCGAACCAACGACCCCCACCATGTCAAGGTGGTGCTCTAACCAGCTGAGCTACGCGCCTGAAGGATTCGAACCCGTGATTTTATCCGAATTCGCGCGAGCGCTGGCCGCTATGAGGCCTGCAGCCACAGCCCCTTGAGGTATTCGCCTTCGGGAAAGTGGATCGAGATCGGATGGTCGAGCGCGGCGCCGAGATGGCGCCGGATCTGCAGGTCGACGCGCGCGTCGGCCGCGGCGCCGGCGACGATCTTGTGGAACAGGTCGGCGTTGATCGCCCCGGAACACGAGAACGTGAGCAGGTGGCCGCCGGGCGCGAGCAGTTTCATCGCCCAGAGGTTGATGTCCTTGTACGCGCGTGCGGCGTTGGGCACGTGCTTTTCCGTCGGCGCAAACTTCGGCGGGTCGAGCACGATCAGGCCGAACTTCCTTCCCTGGTCGCGGAACTTGCGCAGCTGCGCGAACACGTCGGCGCCAAGCCATTCGGCGCGCGCCGCGTCGAAGCCGTTCAGCGCGACGTTGCGCCGCCCCAGCTCGAGCGCCTCCTCGGAAGTGTCGATGGAAGTCACGCGGCTCGCTCCGCCCTTGAGCGCGGCGAGCGTGAAGCCTCCGGTGTAGCAGAAAGCGTTCAGCACCTCGGCGTCGTGGGCGAGCGCGCCGGCGAGCGCTCGATTGTCGCGCTGGTCGAGGTAGAAGCCGGTCTTCTGCCCCTTGACGACGTCGACGTCGTAGCCGAGGCCTTCTTCGGCGATGCGCACCGGGCCATCCACGCTTCCGACCAGCGGGCCACTGCGCGGCGCCAGCCCCTCGAGCGTGCGCACCTCGACATCCGAGCGCTCGAAGACCGCGCGCGCGCCAGTGAGCTCCACGAGCGCCGGGCCCCAGAGACTGCGCCACCGCTCGGCGCCCGCGGACAGGATCTGCACCACCAACGTATCGGCGTAGCGATCGACGACCAGACCCGGCAGTCCGTCGGATTCGCCGTGCACCAGGCGCAAGGCATCGCCCGCGCCATGCAGCAGTTCACGGCGTCGAATCGAAGCCTCGAGCCGCTGGCGCAGGAACGCGGCATCGATGGTGTCGTTGTGATCAAACGACCACACTCGCGCGCGGATCTGTGAGGCGGCGCTATAGGCGGCCCACGCGAGGAAGGCGCCGTCGCGCGCCAGCACCGCGATCGTTTCTCCGTCGCCCGGCTCTCCGTCGACTCGCTCCACGGCGCCCGAGAATACCCAGGGGTGCCGATGGCGCAGCGACTTCTCGCGTCCGGGCTTCAGAACCAGGTGATTGGAATCGCCGGACTCCGGTTTGCGCAACTCGGCCTGCGGTCGTGCCATGATCTCGAAACCATCATTGGAGTCTGACCCCGATTATCGACCGGATCGTGGTGCGGGTGGGTGATATCACGCGCGAGGCGGCGGATGCGATCGTGAACGCCGCCAACTCGGGACTCATGGGCGGCGGCGGCGTGGACGGCGCGATCCATCGCGCCGGCGGGCCCGCGATCCTCGCTGCGTGCAAGCGCATTCGCGAGACGGAGTATCCCGAGGGCCTGCCGACGGGACGCGTGGTGATCACGACCGGTGGAAACCTTCCCGCGAAGCACGTGATCCACACGGTTGGACCCGTATATGGACAGCACGGCGGCGAGGAGGCGCAGCTGCTCGCCGCGTGCTATCGCAACTCGATCGCTCTCGCGGCCGCGCACCACCTAGCGACACTCGCCTTCCCCGCGATCTCCACCGGCGTATACGGCTATCCCAAGGACGAAGCAGCCGAGGTGAGCCTCGCGGCGATCGCGGCCGCGCTCGAAGAGCACGCGTTGATTCGGGAGGTATGCCTGGTGTTCTTCTCCGCAGGGGACGCGCAGTATGCCGAGCGCGTATTGAAGCGCCGCTAGAGCCGTCGCGCGGTATCCACGCCGGGCACGTCCTTCACCTGGCGCAGCACCCGGTGGATCGCCTCGGCCGAGGCGACCTGCAGCGTGAAGCGCATGAACGCGTGCGAGCCGCGCGACAGGGTATTCACCGCGGTCACGTTGATGCGCTCGCGCGCGATCGCCTCCGTGATGTCGCGCAGCAGTCCCTGGCGGTCGAGCGCCACCACTTCGAGGTCGGCCGAGAACGGCGCCTCGTCGCCGGTCTTGCCCCAGTCGGCCGGCATCAGGCGATCGCGCTGGGCCTCCGTGAGCCCGGTGACGTTGGTGCAGTCCTGGCGATGGACCATGACGCCGCGCGTGCGCGTGATGAAGCCGACGATCGGATCGGGCGGCAGCGGCTTGCAGCACTTGGCGATCAGCGTCGCGATGTTGTTCACCCCGAGCACCAGCACGCCGGAGGAGGTCTTCGAGGTCGATGGCGCGAGGACCGGCATCGCGGGCGCCGCGGCCGGTGGCGTCTCGCCACGCACCGCGATCTCGATCTGGCGCGCGGTCACCTCGCCGCGCCCCAGCGCCGCGAAGAACTCGTCGAGCTTCGGGTACCCGCACGCCCCGGCGATCTTCTCGTGCGACTCGCCGCTCGCCCCCAGGCGGTGCAGCTCCTTGTCGAGGGCGCCGCGCCCCTCCGCGACGTCCTTCTCGAAATCCTCGTGGCGGAACCACTGGCGCACCTTGGCCAGCGCACGCGGGCTGGCGAGGAAGCCGAGCTGCGCCGACAGCCAATCGCGCGACGGGCCGCCCTGCTCCCCCGCCATGATCTCGACCCGCTGGGCGTTGTGCAGCTTGTAGTTGAGCGGCACCATCTGGCCGTCGACCTTGGCGCCGCGGCAGCGGTGTCCGAGATCGGTGTGCACGTGGTAGGCGAAATCGATCGGCGTCGAGCCCGCGGGGAGATCCACCACCCGCCCTTGCGGCGTGAGAACGTAGATCGTGTCCTCGAAGAGGCCGCGCTTGGAGGCATCCGCGCTGCCCTCCGCCTCGAGCACCTCGTTCTTCCACGCGAGCACCTGGCGCAGCCAGGCGATCTTCGCATCGAAGGCCTTGTCGGACTTGCGGCCCTCCTTGTAGCGCCAGTGCGCCGCCACGCCGTGCTCGGAGTGCTGGTGCATCTCGTCGGTGCGGATCTGCACCTCGAGCGTGCGGCCCTCGGGGCCGACGACGGCGGTGTGCAGCGACCGATAGTCGTTCGACTTCGGGCTCGCGATGTAGTCGTCGAACTCGCCCTCGACCGGCGTCCACAGGTCGTGCACGACGCCCAGCACGGTGTAGCACTCGCGGATGTTGCTGACGATGACCCGCACCGCGCGGATGTCGTAGAGCTTCTCGAAGGAGACGTTCTTGCCGCGCATCTTTCGCCAGATCGAGTAGATGTGCTTCGGCCGCCCCTCGATGGCCGCGGGAATGTTGATCGCCGAAAGCTCCGACTGCAGCTTCGCGATCACCCGCTGGATGTAGGCCTCGCGGTCGTTGCGCTTCTCGTCGAGCTGGCGCGCGATCGTCTTGTAGAGCTCGGGCTCGGTGTAGCGGAAGGAGAAGTCCTCGAGCTCCCATTTCACGGTCGAGACGCCGAGCCGGTTGGCGAGCGGGGCGAAGAGCTCCAGCGTCTGGCGCCCGGCCGCGCGGCGCACCGCTTCCTCGGCGCGCGTGAGCGAGCGCAGGTACACCACGCGCTCGGCGAGCTTGATCAGCACGACGCGCACGTCCTCGGCGATGGCGAGCAGCATCTTGCGCAGCTGCTCGAGGTCCACGCCTTGCGCATTCAGGGTCTCGATGCGTCCGGCGCGCGCGAGCCCGCGCAGCAGCATCGCGAGCTCGTTGCCGAAAGCCGCCTGCACCGCCTCGAGGTCGAGGTCGCGCTCGGGAATCGCCTGGCTGATGAGAGCTGCGGCGATGGTTTCGGGATCCGCGCCCTGGACCAGCAGGAGATTGGCCACGGCGAGCACCCGCTCGAGGGAATCCTCGCGGCCGGCGGCGGAGGCCGCGGCGCGGGCGAACTGCAGCGCGCGCACCGGCAGCTCCGCATGGGCGGCGCCGAAGGTCGAGCGCAGGTCGCCCTCGAAAGGGGCGAGATCGGTAGCGGCGGATGAGCTGAGCACACGCGATTTTATCCCGGGTTGCTGAAAATTCAGCAATTCCCCCCGAGAATCCTCCCCCGCGCCCCGGGTGCGCAGGGGCGAGAATGGCTTCCATGAGCCTCGTGTCCGCCACCTCCCCCGCCTTCGATGCCGCATCGCAACGGTGCATTTCCCGCGCGAAGCGCATCGTCAAGGTGAAATTCATCGGCTTTCCCGGCCTGCCCATCGAGGCCGCGCCCGTCCTGCCGGTGGCGATGCCCGAGTCTCGATTCTCTCCTTTGTCGCTCCTTACCCGCGTCTTCGGTCGTCTCTGGGCGGCGCGGCCCTAGCCGACCCGGCGCGGTATTTCCCGGCCCGCGGAGCCAAGACCGCGGGCCGGCTTCTTTTTTGCTTTATATTCGAGCCGTTACCCCCGCAAAGCCGGGGGCTTCAGACCAACGACGATGGCTCGCGGCGCCTACTACAACGAGATGTTCGACGCCGAGCGCGCGGTGCGCCCGCACTACGCCGCTTTCGCCGAGTGGCTCGCTGAAACTCCGCCCGCGCGCATCGCGCAGAACCGGCACGCCGCCGACCTCCTCTTCCACCGCGTCGGCATCACTTTCGCGGTCTACGGCGAGGCTTCCGGCACCGAACGGCTGATCCCGTTCGACATCGTCCCGCACGTGATCCCGGGCGCGCAGTGGGAGGTCCTCTCGCGCGGGCTGCGCCAGCGCGTGCTGGCGCTCAACCGCTTCCTCCACGACATCTACCATGGCCAGGAGATCCTGCATGCGGGGGTGATTCCCGCCGAGCGCGTGCAGCGCAACGCGCAGTTCCGCCGCGAGATGGTGGGCGTGGACGTCCCCGGCGGCGTGTACGCGCACATCGCCGGAGTCGATCTGGTGAAGCACTCCGACGGCGAGTACTACGTCCTCGAGGACAACCTGCGCACGCCCTCGGGCGTGTCGTACATGCTGGAGAACCGCAAGATGATGATGCGGCTCTTCCCCGAGCTCTTCGCCAACCAGCACATCCGTCCCGTCGACCACTATCCCGACCTGCTGCTCGAGACGCTGCGCGGGATGTCGCAAGGCAGCAATGACAACCCCGCCATCGTCCTGCTCACTCCGGGGCACCACAACAGCGCCTACTTCGAGCACGCGTTCCTGGCGCAGCAAATGGGCATCGAGCTGGTCGAGGGCCAGGACCTCTTCGTGCTCAACAACACCGTCTTCATGCGCACGACGCAGGGCCCGCAGAAGGTTGACGTGATCTACCGGCGCATCGACGACGACTTCCTCGATCCCCTCGCCTTCCGCCCCGATTCGATGCTCGGCGTCCCGGGCCTGCTCGCGGCGTATCGTGCCGGGCGCGTGACCCTCGCCAATGCGATCGGCACCGGAGTCGCCGACGACAAGTCGATGTATCCCTTCGTCCCCGAGATGATCCGCTTCTACCTCGGCGAGGAACCGATCCTGAAGAACGTCCCCACCTACCTCCTGGCCAAGGCCGAGGACCGCGACTACGTGCTCGCCCACCTCGACGAACTGGTCGTGAAGGAAGCCCAGGGCTCCGGCGGCTACGGGATGCTGGTGGGGCCGACCGCGAGCCGCGACGAGCGCGAGCGCTATCGCCAGCGCATCCTCGACTCCCCGGAGCGCTTCATCGCGCAACCCACCCTGTCGCTTTCGCTGGTGCCCACCTTCTGCGGCGACGCGCTCGCCGATCGCCACGTGGACCTTCGCCCCTACGTCCTCAGCGGCACCGAGTGCAACCTGTGTCCCGGCGGCCTCACGCGCGTAGCGCTCAGGGAGGGCTCCCTCGTCGTGAACTCCTCCCAGGGCGGCGGCGTGAAGGACACGTGGGTCGTTGACTGATGCTTTCCCGCGTCGCCTCGAGCCTCTACTGGATGAGCCGCTACGTCGAGCGCGCGGAGAACACCGCGCGCGTGCTCGACGTGGCGTGGCGAATGTCGCTCCTGGTGAAGGAGCCGGCGCTGCAGGACCAGGAGTGGTTCGCGCCCCTCAACATCACCGGCACGCTGTTTCCGTTCTCGGGCCGGCACAGCGAGGTGTGCGCGCGCGAGGTGCTGCACTTCATGGCGCTCGACCCCGAGAATCCCTCGTCGATCTACGCCTGCGCGCGCCAGGCGCGCGAGAACGCGCGCTCGGTACGCGGCACCATCACCTCCGAGATGTGGGAGGTGCTCAACTCGACGTGGCTCGAGATGCAGCAGATGGATGAAGGACGCATGGAGGCGCGCGGCGTGTCGATGTTCTTCGACTGGGTGAAGGAGCGCAGCCACCTTTTCCGCGGCGTCACCTTCGGCACGATGCACCGCGACGACGCCTACGAATTCGCGCGCCTCGGCACGCACATGGAGCGCGCCGACTCGACCGCGCGGATTCTCGACGTGAAATATCACATCCTGCTGCCGAGCGTGAAGGACGTCGGCGGCGCGGTGGACTACTACCAGTGGTCGGCGATCCTGCGCAGCGTCGCCGCCTTCGAGGCCTATCGCAAGGTCTACCGCGACGTGATCACGCCGCTCAAGCTCGCCGAGCTGCTGATAGTGCGCGACGACATTCCGAGGAGCCTGCGCTTCTGCCTGCGCCAGGTTTTCGAGACCCTGGGGCACGTGCAGAACGCGCAATCCGGCGAGACCGTGCGCCTCGCCGGGCAGATCCTCGCCGCCTTGCAGTACGGCCGCATCTCGGAAATCTTCTCCACGGGGCTGCACGAGTACCTCACCGAGTTCCTCGAGTCGATGCAGGGCCTCTCGGCCGACATCCAGCGCAGCTTCTTCTCCGCGCGCACGGTCGAGTAACATATCGCCATGACCTATTGCGTCGCACTGCGCCTCGACACCGGCATGATCTTCGCGAGCGACTCGCGCACCAACGCGGGCGTGGACCACATCGCCACCTTTTCGAAGATGCGCGTGTACGAGAAGAAGGACGACCGCGTGATCGTGGCGCTCTCCTCCGGGAACCTCGCCATGACCCAGGGCGTGGTCAACATCCTCGATCGCCACGCCAAGGCCGAGGAAGGCGTCGAGACGATCTGGAACGCGAACTCGATGTACGACGCGGTGTCGCTGGTCGGCGATGCGCTGCGCGAGATGCAGCGGCGCGACGCGCCCTTCCTCGCCCAGTCGAGCATCGAGGCGAACGCCAACATGCTGATCGGCGGGCAGATCGCGCAGGAGCCGCCGCGGCTCTTCCACGTCTACGCGCAGGGCAATTTCATCGAGGCGACCGACGACACGCCCTACTTCCAGCTCGGCGAATCGAAGTACGGCAAGCCCATCCTCGATCGCGTGGTATCGATGGCGACCCCGCAGAAGGAGGCCGCCAAGTGCGTCCTCATCTCGTTCGACTCGACCATGAAGTCGAACATCTCGGTGGGACTGCCGATCGACCTGCTCTGGTACCCGCGCGACAGCCTGCGCGTGGGCATGCAGCACCGCATCCGCGAAGGCGACCCCTACTTCACCATGCTGCGCTCGCGCTGGGGCGGCGGCCTGCGAAGGGTGTTCAGCGAGCTGCCCGATCCGGACTGGCTCGAGTGACCATCAAGGTTGCGCTGCACCACCGGACGCTCTACGCGTTCGATCGGCCCGTGGGGATGTCGCCGCACGAGGTGCGACTGAGGCCCGCGGCGCATTGCCGCACGCCCATCGACAGCTACTCGCTGCGCGTCAAGCCGGCGAAGCACTTCCTCAACTGGCAGCAGGATCCGTACGGCAACTGGGTGGCGCGCCTGGTGTTTCCGGAGAAGGCGCGCGAGCTCGAGATCACTGTCGACCTGGTGGCCGACATGACGGTCATCAACCCGTTCGATTTCTTCGTCGACGCCTCCGCCGAGCACTTCCCCTTCTTCTACAACAACGAGAACGCGCGCGAGCTGGCGCCGTATCTCGAGCTGGTGCCGGAAACGCCGCGCCTCGCCGCGTGGGTGCAGAAGGCGCGCTCGCGTTTCCTCGGGACCACCATCACCACCATCGATTTTCTCGTCGCCGTGAACCACATGGTGCGCGGCGACGTGGACTATTTGATCCGGATGGAGCCGGGGATTCTCACGCCGGAGCAGACGCTCGAGCAGGGCAAGGGCTCGTGCCGCGACTCGGCGTGGCTGCTGGTGCAGATCCTGCGCTACCTCGGGGTCGCCGCACGCTTCGCTTCGGGCTATCTCATCCAGCTCGCCGCCGACCGCAAATCCCTCGACGGGCCTTCGGGTCCCGAGAAGGACTTCACCGACTTGCACGCATGGTGCGAAGCGTACGTGCCCGGCGCGGGATGGGTCGGCCTCGACGCTACGTCCGGCCTTCTCGCGGGCGAGGGACACATTCCGCTCGCCTGCACCGCGCTGCCAGGCAGCGCGGCTCCGGTCACCGGCGCCACCGAGATCACCAAGACCAAGCTCGCATTCGAGATGTCGGTCACGCGCATCCACGAGGATCCGCGCGTCACCCGTCCATTCACCGAGGCGCAGTGGGGCGCCATCGACGCGCTCGGGCGCCAGGTCGACCGCGAGCTCGAGGAAGGCGACGTGCGCCTGACCCTCGGAGGCGAGCCGACGTTCATCTCGATCGACGACATGGAAGGCGCCGAGTGGAACTACACCGCGATGTCGGAGAAGAAGCTCGAGCTCGCGACCAAGCTGGTGCACCGCCTGCGCGATCGCTTCGCCCCCGGGGCGCTGCTGCACTTCGGCCAGGGCAA
>Ga0209647_1002150_pt1 | contig 16015 bp, 10 predicted proteins | sample GraSoi_2013_60cm_FD_185827 | JGI IMG/M metagenome (GOLD analysis project Ga0209647, IMG submission 185827) | Grasslands soil microbial communities from the Angelo Coastal Reserve, California, USA - Sample 9_17_2013_60cm (SPAdes) (version 2) | ecosystem: Environmental > Terrestrial > Soil >...
GGAAAAGCAGCTGGGTGGGAAGGGTAAAGTTTCTCCGCCGGAATTCCGCCAGATGTGCCGCGAATATGCGACGCGCTACGTCGAGCAGCACAAGCGCGACTTCAAGCGGCTGGGGGTGTTCGGGCGCTGGAACGATCCCTACCTGACAATGAGCCACCAGTACGAAGCTACGATTGCAGGCGCGTTCCTGGACTTCATGGAAAAGGGCTACGTCTATCGCGGGCGCAAGCCGGTTTACTGGTGCATTTACGACAACACGGCACTGGCCGAAGCCGAAGTGGAATATGAAGATCACACCAGCCCATCCATCTGGGTGACGTTCAAAGCGGTTGGCGGCGGAACAGGCGAAGCCGCGAAAGTTGGCGCGGATGTTTCCGCGGTGATCTGGACCACAACACCGTGGACGATCCCCCACAACCGAGGACTCGCGTTTCACCCGGACTACGAATACGTAGTGATCGCAACCGAGAAGGGAAAACTGTTGCTGGCAGCGGATCGCGTCGCGGCGCTGCAAGCGGATTGCGGGATCAAGCAGGCCGATGAGTTTGCGCGTTTCAAGGGCCGCGATTTCGAAGGGATGAAATTTCAGCACCCGTTCCTGCCGATTCAGGTGCCGGGCTTGCTTGCAGACTACGTCACGCTGGATCAGGGCAGCGGCATTGTGCACACGGCGCCGGGCCACGGCGCGGACGACTTCAACTCCGGCCAAAAATATGGATTGGAAATTTACGCGCCGCTCGACGACAAGGGCGTATACACCGAGGGCTTGCCCGAATACAAAGGCAAAGATGTATTCGCGGCGAATCCCATCATCGTCAAGTTGCTCGGCGATCATGGCGCGCTGCTGGGGCACCATCCTTATAAGCACAGCTACCCGCACTGCTGGCGTTGCCACAATCCGGTGATCTTCCGCGCGACTGAGCAGTGGTTCATCAAAATGGATCAGGCCGCCCACGGCGCGAAGAAAACTCTGCGCCAGGAAGCATTGGAGGAAATCCATGGCGTGAAATGGATTCCCGGCTGGGGCGAAGAGCGCATCTACGAAATGATCGAAAAGCGCCCGGACTGGTGCGTCTCTCGTCAGCGGTTCTGGGGCGTGCCGATCATCGTCTTTTTCTGCGACGGCTGCGGCAAACAGCTGGACGATTTCACCGCGCTGCGAAACGTCGTCAAGTGGTTCGAAAAAGAGGGCGCTGACGCCTGGTACAAGCACACGCCGGAAGAATTGCTGCCCGCGGGAACCAAGTGCTCGTGCGGCGCGGAAAAATGGCGCAAGGAAAACGACATTCTGGATGTGTGGTTCGATTCCGGGTCGTCGCATCTCGCCGTTTTGCATGGCAACGAGTGGCCTGCCGACGTTTATCTGGAGGGCCCCGACCAGTATCGCGGCTGGTTCCACAGTTCGCTGCTGATCGCCACGGGCATTCGCGACAAGGCGCCGTACCGCGGCGTCGTAACCCACGGCTGGACCTTGGACGAGCAGGGGCGGCCGATGTCGAAGTCCTTGGGCAATGTCGTGCTGCCCACCGAAATTTGTGACAAATGGGGCGCGGACTTGCTCCGCCTGTGGGTCGGCTCGCAGGAGTATCAGGCCGACGTAAAGATGAGCGATCGGGTGATGACCCAGCTCAGCGAAGCGTACCGGAAAATTCGCAACACGATCCGGTTCGCGCTCGGGAACCTTAACGACTTCGACCCTGCAAAGCACCCCGTGTCGAACGATCACCTCGACGACCTGGATCGCTGGATGCTGGAGCGCACTGCGGATCTGGTGAAGAAATGCCGCGAATGGTATGCGGCCTACGAATTTCACCGCGTGTATCACGCCATCCACGATTTTTGCGTCGTGGATTTAAGTTCGTTCTATTACGACGTGTTGAAGGACCGGCTGTACACGAAGTCAGCAAACAACAAATCGCGGCGCTCCGGGCAGACCGCCGTCTGGAAAATCACGGGCGCGCTGGTGCGCCTGCTTGCTCCGACGCTGGTGTTCACGGCGGAGGAAGTCTGGAAATTCCTGCCGCACGCTTCTGGAGAACCGATGAGCGTCCACATCGCGCTGTTTCCCGAAGAAGCCGAACTCCGCACGGGGCTTGCGCCAGAAAAATCGAACACGTGGGAACTGCTGGCGAAGGTGCGCGGCGAAGTCCTGAAGGCCCTGGAAGTTGCTCGCAATGAAAAAAAGCTGATCAATTCCGGGCTGGAAGCGAAAGTGTTGTTGAACGCGGACCTGGATCTAAAGGCCAAGCTGAAACAGTATCTGCCGCAGTTGCCCGGTCTGTTCATCGTCTCTCAGGTGGAACTGATCAGCGCCGAGACGGGCGAGTTCCGGTCGGAGGCCTTGCCTGGGCTCGAGGTGAGCGTGCAGCGCGCAGACGGCAAGAAGTGCGACCGTTGCTGGAATTATTCGGTTCACGTTGGCGAGAACTCGCGTTATCCGACGGTTTGCGAGCGTTGCAGCGCCGCGATCGCGGAGATTGAGGCAGGAGGTCCGGATGCGGATGCCGTCGGCTCGGCGCGGTAAACAGTTTTACGCTGCCGTGAACTCATGATAATTCCCGGAAGGCTCCGCTGGCTTTGGCTGACCCTGCTGGTTGTGCTGCTGGACCGCGCGTCGAAGGCCTGGATCGAGTCGCGTCCCCTGACTTATTTCCCTCACGTCGTAATCCCCAATTGGATCAGCATTATCCTTTCCAAGAATCCGGGCATCGCGTTCAGTTTTTTTTCCAACGGCTCCACCATGTTCACCCGTTTAATCCTGATCGTGGGTTCCACGCTGATCATCGGGCTGATTGCCTGGCTCCTGGTGGCGGGGCGTGACGCAACCGCCGTGAACGCCGCCGGGCTGGCTCTTTTGTTGGGCGGCGCGGCCGGCAATCTCACCGACCGGATCGTTCACGGCGCGGTGACGGATTTTCTGGAAGTGTGGGTGCGCTTCTTGCCGTTTTCGTTGTTCAATCCCTGGCCCACGTTCAATGTTGCCGATGCGGGAGTAACCATCGGCGCGCTGTTGCTGCTTTATGACGTAATTTTCAATTCGCCGAAGAAGCAGGCCTGAGGGTTTTCGCCGCAACGGCGGCACGTTTGCGCCATTTGAGTTGTACACTCTTCGCTTGATGACCATACCCCCGCTCAAATTTCTCGTGTCGCCAGAGGAGGCCGGGCTGCGCCTGGATCGCTTTGTTTCGGCGCATAGCACGGAGATCTCGCGGACTCGCGTACAGGAATTGATCGGGGCGGGGCTGGTGACCCTGAACGGAAAACCTGCGAAAGATTCGCAGAAGGTTCGCGCCGATGACATTGTGGAAGTGATGCCGACTCCCCGCCCTGCGATGAAGGCAGAGGCTGAGCAGATCCCGCTGGACATTCTTTATGAGGACGACGATCTGATTGCCGTGAACAAAGCCGCGGGAATGACCGTACACGCCGGGGCGGGAAATTCTCGTGGAACGCTGGTGAACGCGCTGCTGGGGCGCGGCCAGGCGCTTTCGCAGGGAGGCGACCCTCTTCGGCCGGGCATCGTCCATCGCATTGACAAGGAAACATCGGGAATACTGCTGGTCGCCAAGAATGACTACGCCCATGCAAAGCTGGCCGACGCTTTTCGTGAACGCACGGTACAAAAAACATATATTGCTCTGCTGCACGGTGCACTTCCCCAGGAAGGCGGCAGGATCGAACTGCCCATCGCGCGGGATCCGGTTCGCCGCAATCGCATGACGGCCAGGCGCACGGCGTCACTTCCGACTGCGCGGCAGGCGCGCACGGACTGGCGCGCACTCACGCGGATTGATTCCACCACGCTGGTGGAAGTGCAGTTGCACACCGGGCGCACCCACCAGATCCGGGTCCATTTTTCAGCGCTGCGCCATCCCGTCGTGGGCGACACGCTTTATGGAGCTTCCAACCAGTTGCAAGTGTCAGACATTTCGCTGCCGCCGCTAGGCCGGAATTTCCTGCATGCGGCGAAACTTGGGTTTCAACAGCCGCGCACCGGCCAACCGATTCATTTGACGGCGCCGCTGCCCGCGGAACTTCGCGCCTTCCTGGGCAAACTTGCCGCGGCCGCGGGCGACTCCCCGGCGCGGATTGACGCTGCGCTCAAAGGGTTCTTATAATCGTTCAACATGCGACTCCGTCAACTCGGGTTTCCTCTGGTTCTCGCAATTTTCAGCAGCACTCCATTATCGGCTCAGCAGCCGAATCCTCCCGCCACACCGCCGCCTGCATCCCAGGAAGAAGTTCAGAAAAGCCAGACGGTGATTCCAGTCTCGGTGAACCTGGTGGATGTGCTCTTCACGGTTCTCGACCGCCGCAATAAGCTTGTTCCCAGCCTGGATAAACCGGACTTCAAAGTTCTGGACGACAACAACGCTCAGGAAATCCGCTACTTCAGCCGGCAATCCGACCTGCCATTGCGCATTGGCATGTTGCTGGATACTTCCAACAGCATTCGCGACCGCATCAAATTTGAACAGGACGCCGCAAACAATTTTCTCTTTAGCGTCCTGCGCCGCGGCAAGGACGAAGCCTTCGTGATGACGTTCGACGACGAGCCGCAGGTCATTCAGGGCTTCACCCCAGACACCGGCAAATTGCGCGACCAGATCCTGCGCACTCGCGCCGGCGGCGGCACCGCCGTTTACGACGCCATCTACCAGGCCTGCGTCCAGGAACTCAGTCATCCGCCGCGCCCGCCCGGCGACCAGCCGGACGTGGTCCGCCGCGTGATGATCCTCATCAGCGACGGCGAAGACAATTTATCAACGCACACCCGCGCGGAAGCCATCGAAATGGCACAGCGCAGCAGCGTGGTGATCTACACCATCAGCACCAGCACACAGTGGGTGACTCTGGACGACCCGAGCAAGGAACGCACCGGGAACCGCAAGTATCATCTGACCGACGGCGACAAGATTCTCCAGGCGCTGGCGGAAGAGACCGGCGGCCGGTCATTCTATCCCTATCATGTGGATGATCTGGACCAGTCCTTCCAGGACATTGGCGACGAACTCCGCAACCAGTATTCCATCGCCTACAACCCTTCCACTCATTCGCTCGACGGCCGGTATCACAAAATCAAAATTGAAGTCCCGGAGCACAAAGGCTACCAGGTTCGCGCGCGCAAGGGATACTTCGCGCGCACGAATATGGATATCGCAAAACCCGCTGGGTCGGTGAAGTAAAAGGGATTACGCGATGCGGCCGGAATCAGATGGCCGCCCCTGCTCTACTTGCTGGTGTCTTTCAGCAGAACAGCGTCAGCTTCCTTCTCGCCGCGCTGGATCGCCAGCTGCGACCCATCCGGCGAATACGCAAATCTCATAATTTTTTCTTTCGTGAAATGCGTCAGTCGCTTGCTGGCGGAGCCGTCAAGCGGCTGGCTCCAAAGATTATCAACGCCTTTTTCCCTCACTATGTAGACCACCGCTTTGCCGTCCGGCGCAAAAGCCAGCCCGGCGGGAAGCGCCCGCTGGTCCATGTCGTGGTAGACCATGCGATGCGCCTCGGTCGAATCCAGCCGCAGCATCAGTTTGTGGTCCAGTTCGCGCACCTCAAGTGACGCGACATTCTTCCCATCGGGCGATAGCGCGTAAGAACCCATCGAAAAGTTCACCACGGTTTCGGGCGAACCACCTTCAAGCGAAACTCGCTTCAAGTATCCGTTGTCGTTGATATCCAGGTAATAGACCCACGGGCTGCCTTTGGCGCAGCTTGGCGCCTGTTCGCTGAAGCCGGAGGTAATCTGCCGCTGGTCGCTGCCATCGAAGTTCGCGCGCCACAAATTCGCCGAAGACGCGGTGGTGCGCGCCAGTTGCCGGAACACGATATAGCGCCCATCTCCGCACACAGCCACCTCGTCCGGGATGTGTTTGTCATCGGAGAAAATAACTTTTTCTCCCCCGGCCGGATTTACGATTTTCACGTCGCCAGCCTGCGGCAATACCAGCTTGCCGTCCGTCGTCCAGTCCCAGCGCCAGACTGGCAATTGGGACCCCAGCGGCACGGGCACGACTTTGTCTGGTTCGGCGGTGGGCGCCACTCCGAATTCGAAGCGCACGCGGCTCTGGATGGCGGCAAGCGTTTTGCCGTCCTTCGAAATGGTTTGCGCTCCATAGTTGTTCGTGTCCGCGGTCAGTGGCCGAAACTCGCCGGAGGGCGACGTGAGAAATCCCAACTGGATTTGCCGGTGGTTGCTGTCCAGTTGCGAACTGTTGACGATCAGGCCGGACCCGTCCGGCAGCCAGGTCGGAACGTAATAGATGTGCCCGGAGGGATCGGGTACGACCTGTTCCTTCCCCGTGGTTGCGTCAACCGCGGAGAATCCGCCGATGGCGTCTCTGGAAGGTTGCACGATCGGGATCAGGATGGTTTTTCCGTCCGGAGACCACGCGGGGACGTAACTGTCGCTCTTAAGCAGCCGCCCGGTGAATATGGACTTCTCGATGGCGCCGTTGGCCTTCGCGAGCACCAGATCCCACTTCGGCGAATCGTGAAGCTGGCGGAGAAACGCGAAGTGCATGCCGTCCGGCGAAAACGTGATGGGACTGTCAACGTCGCGGATGATCACCTTCGGCTCGCCACCGAGCACCGAGGCCCGGTACAGAACGGAAATGCTTTCTTCTGCTTCTTCGCGCCGCACGAAATAGATGTAGTTGCCGTCAGGAGAAAAATTCAGCCCTTCGTAGATTGTTGCGGCGGGTTCCACAACTTGTTTATTGGTCTGGGTCGGAATGTGATGCAGCCACAAGGACTGTAATCCGTTTTCATCCAGGGCTTGCAGCAAATACACGCCATCGGGAGAGATGGCGGCCTGCGAGATGTGCCCGTTGTTCGAAACATTTTCGATGCTGAATTTTTCAAACGGAAGATGCTTCCCCTTTTGCAAGAAGGTATAAGCGCCGTAGGCGGCGGCCAACGCCAGCACCACAACCACTCCGAGAATCACACCGGTGCCGAGCTTGTTCTGGTTGGCTGCTTCCACCAAATCCGTGCTGCTGATCGGCTTGTGGAGGGGACCCGAAGATTTTGCGGCGGCGTGAGAGGCCGTCAGGCTGGCGCGGCTGGCCATCACGCTTGAATCGGAGGATGGGCGACCTGGCTCGAGTTCGCGCAGCAGTCGTTTCAGGTCGGCCCGCAGTTCGGCGGCCACCTGGTAGCGCATTTCGCGGTCCTTCTCCAGAAGCTTGTTGATGATGTGTTCGAGCTCCACCGGGATCGCGCTGTTGAACTGCACAGGGGAAACGGGCGCGGCGTGGAGAATGTTTCCGAAAATAACCGCGCTCGTGGACCCTTGGAATGGATGGCGGCCGGTAACCATGCCATACATCACGGAGCCCAGGGAGAAAAGATCGGTGCGCGCATCCAGAGCTTCGCCGCGAGCTTGTTCCGGCGACATGTAGACCACGGTGCCGACGGTTGTGCCGGGATTGGTCTGGAACATCGTCTCGGATTCGGCCACGGTATCTTCGGAGGGGCCCCCTTCGGCTTCCATCAGCTTGGCCAATCCGAAATCGAGAATCTTGGTGGTGCCGCGGCTGGTGAGAAAAATGTTACCCGGCTTGATATCGCGGTGGATGATGCCTTTCTTGTGAGCGGCGTCGAGGGCGTCGGCAATTTCAATGCAGACTTCGACGCAATGAGTGATAGGCAGCGTGCCGCGATGAAGAGCCTTGTCGAGCGATTCGCCTTCCAGGAGTTCCATGGCGATGAAGGTGCGGCCATCGCACTCCTCAATCGCGTAGACGGTGCAGATGCCAGGGTGATTCAGCGCGGAAGCGGAACGCGCTTCGCGAAGAAATCGCTCCATCACGCCGGTATCGTGGACCGTGCTTTCTTTCAGGAATTTCAGGGCCACGCGCCGGCCCAGCTTGGCGTCCTCGGCCTCGTAAACCAATCCCATGCCGCCCGCGCCGAGTTGGCGGACGATCCGATAGTGGGCAATTTTGTCCAGGTTCATTTGGAGTGGTTGAAAGCGATCCCTGACCGCCAAGTGATGTTAGCCAAGCGGTCGCGTTCGGTCAATCGGTGAGAAGAGACCCGTAGCGGCCACTTTCAAGTGGCCGCGAATTTCCCGGACCGTTGTGCAAGAAATCGATAAACGCGCCGGCTAGCCCCTGGGAGCGTAGTAGCCTTTACGGGCGAGAACTTTGAAGTCGTGGTTGTCTACGTCGAGCTTGATCTTGCGGAATTTGCCGTCGCGATTATTGTTGGTCGGGTAGTAGCCCAGCGTGTACTGGCTGCGGAGTTCCTCGGAAATCTGGTCGAACGCTTCTTCCAGTTTTTTCTCGGAATTCACATAGATCACCCGTCCGCCAGTGTCATCCGCAAGGCGCCGAGCAACGCCGCCGTTCCCGCCGTACCGCGGATCGGCCACTAGCAACACGTGAATCACGGTGTCGGTCCGCTGAGCGGACTCAATCGCCTCTTCCAGCTTCACCTTGCTGCCTTCATCTTGCGCGTCCGTGACGATCACGATGGCCTTCCGTCCAGCTTCCCCGTTCAGCTTCTCACCGCACGCAAGGTATATCGCGTCGTAAAGCGCCGTGCCGACCATATTTCCCGAAGGAACCGGGCCCGGGTTGCCCGCGATGTACCCGCCCCCGGGAGTATTGATCCGCGCCTTATTGATTGCCCGATCCAGAATCGAACGGTCGTCGGTAAAGTCAGATAGCAGATCCACGTCCGTGTCGAACGAGATGACCATGGCCTCGTCGCCCTTGCGAATAACCCGGCGCAGGAACCGGCTGCCCGCGCCCTGAATCGCGCCGAGCATGTTCTGTTCGCTGCCGGAGGTGTCCAGCAAAAGTCCCAGGGTGATCGGCAACATCATTTCGCGCGAGAAAAAAGCGATCTTTTCATCGTGCCCGTCTTCGGAAATCTTGAAATTTTCCTGTTTCAGGTCCGTGACCACGCGCTTGTTTTTGTCGCGAACCGTTGCGAACAGGTTCACCAGGCTGACCTCGGATTTGATGGTCGGCGGGTTCTGAGCCTGCCCTTGTCCCTGCCCCTGCGGCACGGCGGGGGCGGCCATCGCCAATGCAGCGGCGCACGCCAGCGCCTGCACTGGCAGTCTTCTCCAAATTCGCATCTTCGCGCTCACGGATTTCACTGTTTCCCGGTATCCTTGATTGAGGTCTTGGTACGGCGAGGGGCTGCAATCTCGAATCTGGTCCCATGCCCCCGCGCCTGGGGTAACGCCAACTGTTAGGATGCAACCAACCGGCCTGCAGGATGCGTCGAATGCTCGGCGGCACCTGAGATCACACTAACCTGGAAAGTTTGGCCTGAACAACATGAATTGTCCACGAAAAAGAGCCTTTTTCGCTGCCGCAACTACGCTTTGCTTTTTGGCTTTGCCGCTCTCAGGTCAGGATCCGGTCCCTCCAAAGCCTGCTGCGCCAACCCCGACGCAGGAATCCAAGCCCGCTGGTAAGCCACAGGGGCCGGCCCCGATCCGGGTCATCACAAACACGGTCGTTGTCCCCGTCACGGTGAAAGACCGCAACGGTAATCTGGTTGCGGATTTGCGCCGGGATGAATTTCGCGTCTTGGAAGACAACGTGGAGCAGGAGATTAGGAGTCTTTCCGTTGAGACCGTGCCGCTTTCCCTGGTCATCCTGATTGACAACGACCTGAAACGCAAAGACGAGCAGCAGGTGGAGCCCAGCCTGGCGTCGATCGTCAGCGGCCTCAGCACCAGCGACGAAGCCTTCATCTGCCGCTTCGATCAGTTTTTCCACGAAGGGAAGGGTTTCACCAGGGACCAGGATAATCTGCTCACTGAGTTGAAGCGCACCAGTCTCTCGTCGGAGCCTTCCGTGGCTCCTCCCGGAGGTCCGTTTAATGGGCCGACCGTCAGCGGCGTCCCCGCGCCTGGTGCGCCGCCGAATCCGGCGGGCCTCCAGGCGATCAAGGGCCAGCCCACGAAGGCGCTTGACGACGCTCTGTTTGAGGCGGCCGACTTGCTGAAGGACCGCGACAGCCGCAAACGCCGCAAGGTCATCCTCCTGATTTCCGACGGCCAGAACGGCGCGAAGTTCAATACTCACAGCTATGACGAAACCAAGGCGGAGTTGCTGCGCCAGGAAATCAGCGTCTACAGCGTAGCCACGGGCAGTTCCTACTTTGAACGCAAGTTCAACCGCCTGGTCAGCTACTCACGCGACACCGGCGGCGACATTTACTACGGCGCCAGGCAGAACGCCTTCTCTGAATTTTATACGCGCATCACGGAAGAGGCCCGCAACCAGTACACCCTGACGTATTCGCCCAAGGGCGAGCGCGCGGTGGACTACCACTCCATCGAAGTTCGCGTCCGGCGCGACGGCCTGACGATTCTTGCCCGCCAGGGCTATTACGGCGGCACATTCACCGAATCGCCCAAGTAACATTTGAGGATGTGTCGCCCCTGGGCATCCGCAGAATTTCGCCCAATGTTAGCGTTATGCGAGTAGCGCCGGCATCCTGCCGGCAAGCGCGTGATTCTCAGTGCGAAATCTTCTTGACACTGACAGCAGTCATCCGTATCGGAGTGACACCGGGCATGTGTACAATTCATCCGCTCTGCCCGTCCCATTGGCAAACGTCAGAGTGACAGTAGGAGAGTAAATGCCAAAGAAAGCCAAGAAGGCCGGCCAGTAGCATAGGCTTTAGCCTGTGCGCCTTCTCCTCTTCCTCCTCTGTCATCCCGAATCCCGCGGTTTTGGCAGGGTGAGGGACCTGCTTTTCGTTCTTTCCCAACTCTTCCGCCAGGATGCCGACTGAGCCACGGAGGTCATACCGCTCAAGATTCGAATGGCCGTTTTCCCAAAATGAACAAGCCGTTCGAAACAGCGAGGCGTAATCCCGTTCGCCGCCGCTCTAACCCCTTGCCCTTCAACACATCCAAAAATCCATTCGAACGCCTATTTATAACTTAGTAACCTTAAAGTAATACTTTAAATGTCGGCGCGCCGACATTTTCTCCCTTCGTCACCTTCCGCGTCCCTCAGCCAAAACGGCCAATCACCCTATGCTAATAGTTTGAATAGAGTTGGAGGTGAGTGATTCGAGCAATGCGAGCGAAATCCTGATCGACACTGAAGAGAATCGCACGATGATCGAGGGCAATCGCGGCAATCAGGGTGTCGATGGTGGTCAGCGAGAATCCTCTTGCGCGGCCGAGCCGAAAAATGGTCGCCGCTCCACGATAAGTGGAAAAGCCAAGAGGTTCGATCATTTCCCACCGCGAAAGATGACGCTCGATTTGGTCGACGTCACGCCGGAGGCCTTGCAGGATTTCGGAAACGATGACGCCTGAGAGGGCCAAGGGTTCTGCGTCGGCAATCATTCGGCGCAGTTCGGTTCCGGAGCGGCCGGGCGAAGAGCTGAAGAAGTCTACCCAAACGGAGGTGTCGACCAGAATCAATCGCGATTTCTCCGAGCCGTCTTATGGTCGCCCTTCCAGATACCGCTGCCATGGTAACGAAGCATGCTCTTGCGGTTTTCTGAACGGACAAGCAGGTCCAACGCTCGATCTACGATTTCGCGTTTCGTCTTCAGACGCGTAAGTTTTCGCGCCTTTCGGATCAAACTCTCATTGATGTTGATGTTGGTACGGGCCATGGTGTGATTATACACCAATATCAGCGAATTAGGTGTATGCGTACCGAACGTTCGCCGATCGACTTAACTGCCACCGAGTGATTCTTCGTAAGCGGGGCAGATTGGCTTGTAGGCGCAGCCGCGGCAGAAGAAGCCGGGCTTGGCGGGAAAATTTCCGGCGCGGATGTCGGCGGCGGTTTCCTGGACAGTGGCCTCGGCTTCGGCGATCTGTTTGGTGTCGCGCGTGGTTTCTTGGCGCTGGTTGTTCTGCAAATAGTGAAAGACAAGGCGCGTGGGATTCCACTCGAAAATTTCTTTTGCGGCGAGCGCGTAGATACTGAGCTGCAGGTCCTTGCGGGCGTCGGCGTCTTTTTTTGGCTTGCCGGTTTTGTAGTCGACGATTTCGACTTCCTTGCGCCCGAGCGAATTCACCTGATCCATGCGGCCGGTGAGGATCACGTTGTTTTCGAGCGGGAGCTCGAACCCTTTTTCCTGCTCGAGGATGTCCGGCGGGTCCTGCAGAGCCGACGCGTGGAAGACTTTCAGTTGCTCCAGGCCGTCTTTTTTGTATTCGGCTTCCTGATATTCGTCTTCATAGCCCGCGCTGGTCCATTCCGTTTCGTAGATGCGCTGCACTTCGTCGAACGGCAGCTTCACCCCTTTTTTGAGTTGCTCAAGGAAACGTTTAATCGTCGTGTGAATGACGCTGCCGAAGCTGAGCATCGCGCGCGGGCCTTCTTTCAGCGACCACAAATAACCGAACGCGTATTGCTGCGGGCACTTCTTGTAATTGTCGACTGCGGAGGAGCTGAGTTTCAGCGGCTCAGGCGAAGCGGGATGAAATTCCTCCGCCCACTTGGCGATCCGGGAAAAAATCTTCGGCGGTGTTTCGCCTGCGGAAAATAGCTCGCCGCTGGCCGTCTCCGATTTTTTCCCTTCTTCCGGGATTCGCGGCTTCGGCTTGGGCGCAATCTGCAAAACGTCGCGCCGTTTAATCCCTGGATCCATCACGATGTCTTCGATGAACACGGGAACTTTGCTCCGCTTCTCTCTCACCGTGGTCATCGTCAAGCGGTCTTCAGCTCTCGTCAGCGCCACATAAAACAGGCGGCGCTCCTCTTGGATGTGAAAGTCGCCTTCGGGGAGCTCTTCTTTCATCAAGCGGTCGGGAAATTCGAAGAGCGGCGAACGATTTCTTGCCGGGAAAGCGTTGGAGTTAACCCGCAGCAGGAAAACGTGAGGGAACTCGAGGCCCTTTGCGCCGTGCACGGTCATAAGTTGGACGGCATCGCCGGGGGCGTCGTCCTCGAGACTCAGCGTACCGTTCGCTTGTTCAAAATAATCCAGGTATTCGAGGAACTCCGGCAGGCCGCGCGTTTCGCTTTTCGGTTCCCAGTCCTTCATGAACTGGCCGAGCTGATTCGCGTATTTGCGATCCTGCGTACTGGCGCGTTGTGGAATTTCGAGCCACTCGGTGAGGTCGCCGAACATTTCGCGGGCCGAACGGCGGCGCATGGTCTTGCGCTGTTCGGTCAGAAACTCCAACAAGACTTTGAACGAAGCAGAGGACGCGTCGAACGCCAGCTCGCCTTGCGGGGCTTGTAGCGCGTCATAGAGCGCTGTGCCCTTTTTCTTACGGGCACGCTCGGTGAGTCGCACAAGATCTTCTGCCGTGAGATGCCAGGCGGGTGCGGAAAGCACGCGGGCGCAAGCAATATCATCGAACGGCTGCGCGATCAGCCGAAGATAGGCGAGAACGTCGCGGACTAGAGGATGCTCGAGGATCGAAAGCTTGCTGATGACAAAGGGAATTTTACGCTGCGAAAGCTGCTCCACCAGATTGTCGCGATGCCTGTGCTGGCGGTAAAGGACGGCGAAATCTTTCCAGCGGCGTCCGGCGCCGTGCAGCCGCTCGAGTTCGTCAGCCACCCAGGCAGCTTCGTCTTCAGCAGATTCCATTTCGACGATGCGGATTTTCTCGCCTTCGGCTTTGTTGGGCTGCAGAACCTTTTTGGGGAATTCGGGGCTGACTTCGTTCATTCCGATGGCTTGCGTGGCGACGCGCAGGATGTTTGGTGTGGAGCGGTAGTTGTCCATAAGCGCCACACGATACGGCGTGGAGTCTTCGCCTTCTTTCCAATCGGCGAAACGCTGCAGAAAAAGTTTGAAGCTGCCAAAGGACGCGCCACGGAAGCGGTAGATGGCCTGATCGTTGTCGCCGACCACCACGATATTCCGACGCTCGGCGGAGAGCAGGTGCAGAAGCTCGAGTTGGGCGATGTTGGTGTCTTGAAATTCGTCGACAAGAATGTGCTTGAAGCGTTCTTGCAATTGGTGGCGGCGGGCCGAATTTTTTTTCAGCAGAGTCACGGCTTCAGTAATCAGGCCATTCAGCGCCACGGCGCGCTTTTCGCGCAGGATTTCTTCGCTGGCGCGATAGGCGCGCGCGATTTCCTGTTGCAGGGAGACTTGCTCGGCGCGTTCCTTGAAAGTGTCTTCGTCGAGAGATGATTTTTCGTCCGCGAGTTCCTTGGCGAGAAGATCGGCGAATTTCTGGTAATCGTCGCTGGAAACCAGTTCATCCTGGCAGCGAGAGAAAAACTGAATGAAATCGCTGAGGAACTGGCCGGGTTCCGCCAGACGGCGGTATTTTTCCAGCTTGAGGCGCGCCAGATTGCGGCGCAGCAGAATCCAGTGATCGACAGATTCAAGGGCGGTACGATTTGCGTCGACTTCTTTCAGCAAGGTTTCGCAGAAGGAGTGAAATGTCGCCAGGACAACGTCTTTGCCGCGGTCGCCGACGGCTTTCACGACGCGGGCCTTCATTTCGCCGGCTGCTTTTTTTGTGAACGTCAGGCCAAGGATGTTTTCGCCGAGCAGGGAATCGTCGGATTCGAGAAGGTGGCGGATGCGTTCGGTGATAACCCGCGTCTTGCCTGTGCCCGCGCCGGCGATGACCAGCAGCGGCCCGTCGCCATGAGTGATCGCCCGGCGCTGCGCGTCGTTCAGTTGCAGGCCGCCGCTTTCCGGCTGTCCCATTTCAAAAAGTGTCTTGGCCATCGCTTCAGCAGGGTAACGCCTTTTGCAGCGAAGCGGAAGCGAAGGACAAACTTGCCGTGGGAATTACTCTCCGTCATTTCGGTTCTATCGCTGAGAGGCCTGGCCGGAGGCGACTCTGGTGTTGAAGTCGCCGGACTTTTTGCGTGGGATGGTGACGGCGGTCCACTGGCCGGCTTGGGCGGCGAAATGTTTCGCGAGAAAGGTGATCTGGCCGACGTGGTAGGAATAGTGGGCGATCTGGCGATTGATGGCCTGCATAACGGAATGCGGCTCGGTGCGGATCGTGATAGTGCGGGTCACGTCCGCGTCGCTCAATGGATCGAGAGCGTCGAAGAGATACTTCCAGCCGCTCTCCCAGAGTTCCATCAACTCCGCGCGAGTTTTCGGCGGCGCTTCAAATTCATTGTCGCGGTTGCGGTCAGGTTTTTCGCCATCAGTGGTCAGAAAGTCTTTCCAACGGGAGCGCATGTTGCCGGCCATATGCTTCACGATGATGGCGATGCAATTGGATTCGGCGTCGAGTGAGGTGAAGAGTCCTTCGTCGGGGCATTGCGCGAGGGCACGCTCGACAAGTTTCTTGTAGTAGCGAAACAGTTCGATGGAGTCTGTTACGTAGGAGGTGGTCAGTTGGTGAGCCATGAGGATATTTTGTGCTTTGCATTCGGCACGTCAATTCTGAAGATGACTGGGGAACAAACCATTTTGGAGCTAGAACCGTCTGAGCTGAGGAACGAGCAGGGGAAGGGTCTGGAAAAAATCCTCTTGACTTTCGCTTTTTGTTTGCCTATGATTCCTGCGCCTCGAAACTGCCTTCCGCAAAGGAGACGACCGTTATGACCATTGGACAATCGATGCTTGGCGAGTTCGACCAGGAGATGGCCGGAACGCGCAAGACTCTAGAACGCCTGCCGGATCAGAAATGGAACTGGAAGCCGCACGACAAATCCGGAACCGTCGGCTGGCTTGCGGGCCACATCGCCACCATGCCCGGGTGGATCACAATGACCATGCAGACGGAAAAATTTGATTACGCGCCGGTCGGCGGTGCTCCGTACGAACCGCCGAAATTGGAGAACAACAAGGCAATCCTTGCCGAATTCGACAAGGGCGTCGCGGAGGCGCGGAAAGCGATTGCGGACGCCAGCGACGCTGACATGATGAAGGATTGGACGCTGCTGGCCGGTGGGCAGACGATTTTCACGATGCCCCGTACGGCTTGCCTGCGCACCATGATCTTCAATCACATCATCCATCATCGCGCTCAGTTGACCGTATATTACCGGCTGTTGGGTGTTCCCGTGCCCGGCCTGTATGGACCGAGCGCGGATGAGACGGAAGCTGCGGCGGACGCGGCGGCAAATTAATTTCA
>Ga0209647_1002151_pt1 | contig 16012 bp, 12 predicted proteins | sample GraSoi_2013_60cm_FD_185827 | JGI IMG/M metagenome (GOLD analysis project Ga0209647, IMG submission 185827) | Grasslands soil microbial communities from the Angelo Coastal Reserve, California, USA - Sample 9_17_2013_60cm (SPAdes) (version 2) | ecosystem: Environmental > Terrestrial > Soil >...
TGGGCGGCTCGTCGCCGTGCAGGAAGGCGGCTACGACCTGGACGCCGTGTCGCACTGTGCCGCCACGCTACTCTTCGCGCTCACCGGCAGCGACAAAGTCATCGGCGATCTGGGGCCAACGCCGGCGCCATCGTGGCGCTGGAACGACGAAGCCATCGTGCGCTCGCTCTACGAGCTGCACGATCTGGCAGGCTATCGGCGCAAGGCGCGCCGCATCCAGCTGCGCACGCCGCCTGCGGTGGCCGATGCCACGGAGTCAGGTACCCCATAGCTGAAGCGAGGGGCATGTGGAGTCGTTTCGAGCATGCCTGGACCTGACCAGACTCCGCCAGGGCCGCAAGGCTCTCGGGCTACGTGAGGAGCGCATACCTCGGCACCGGCGGGTGGCACCTCAGCCCGCCGCTCTGCGGTCAGTGGTGAAACAGGCACACGGGGGTGCCGCCCGTGCGGCTGACACACCAACCGCTCACTACCTTTGTCGCGGGGAACTGGACCCGGGCAACCGGGGCGCCCGCAAGGGCCCGAGTGTCCGAGCGTTGTGATCGGCTGGCACTCCCCCGCAAGGGGACACGCACAGCAAGGAGACGGCCAGTCCTCCCCCTGCCTGACGGCAGGGGTCTCCTGGCCGGAGAAAGATGAGGGTCACGCGCCGGGAAGCGCGGACCGCGAGGGAAGGCGGCATCTGTGTGGGCCTTCCCGTGTGGCCGGCTATGGAATCGTAGCCAGCAACTGCACGATATGATGGCCGTCGCCGAGGCTGAGCCAGAGCGCCGGCGCGCTGCGCAGGTCTGGTGTGAGGATATAGGCGTCTCCGCCGCGCAGGAGGAACGTTGCCGGCGTCGCGCTCGATGTCGCGCTCGATGTCGCGCTCGATGTCCCGCCGATGGCGTTCGCGAGCACGGTGTCGGCGGAGTCAGCATCCAGGCGATGCGTCACCAGGCTCATGCCCTGCGTATCCACCAGCCACAGATCATGCCCAGCGATCTGGCCGCCGCGCGCCGTCACGTTCTGTGTGATGTAGACGTGGGCGCCATCGAGCGCCGGGCTGACGCTTAAGGTGCCGGTGAAGATGGCAGGCGCCGGCGCGGTCGGCCCACCCAGCGGGATATCGCCTAGCAGGAGCGGCCCCTTCGCGCCGGGATCGAGCACGAAGCACTGCGCATCCGGGCTGCCCTTGACAAGATAGAGCTGTGAGGCTGGCGTCGTCGTGGCCGTGGCCGTAGGCGTCTGGGCCTGGCTGGCCGCGCTCTGTGACGGCGCGCCCATCCCCAGCGCCGCCAGCGTGAAGTCGCCGGGCAGCGCCAGCGCCTGCGCGGTGTATCCGGTGTAGACATTGATGCGCCGCACGGCCGCATACACAGGTCCGTGGGCATCGCTGAGGCGAACGACATCGAAGAGCCACTGCCCGTCGCTCGAAACCACCAGCGCGCCGTGCGCCGCGAGCGTTGCCGTGTACGTGCCGGTGAAGAGGGTAGGGGCGACGCTGGGAAACACAGACGCCGGCAGACTTCCCGCCGGTGGCGGCAAGGACACGGAGAGCGGCAGAGCAGGGGAAAGCTGCGTCGTATAGGCGCCGTTCTGCGCATCGAGCACCAGCACGCGCGTCGCTCCATTGGTGGGGTCGGGCGTGTTGAGTCCGACATACACCTGGGAGCCGTTGGGAGCCACGGCGAGCGCGTCGGCATAGCTTGTCACGGTCAACGGGTCGCCCGAGGGGAGTTTCAACGGCGCGATGAAGCGGACCGCGCCACTAGTGGCGGAGAAGGCGATCAGCGCCTGGGCGTGCTGTGCATCGGGCGCCGTCAGCTCAAAGATCACCGTGCCATCAGCGGCGACCACAACGGCAACGGGCAGGTCGCTCGGCTGACCGGCACGCAGATCGCCGGCAGAGGCGGGCAGCGACCGGGTCACGTTACCGGTGCGCTCGTCCACCACGATGACCTCGGTGGCCAGCCACTCGTGCCCGCTGGCATCGTGCACCGGCACCAGCTTGTCGGTCTGTGCGAGCAGGCTGCCGGCCGGTCCTGCCGCCAGTACATGCGAGAGCGCGTTATGCGAGCGATTGACGGCCTGCGCATTGGCGGTGACGAAGATGCCGCCAATCACGACGAGAGCGATCAAGACCAGCCCGGCCAGGCCGGAGAGGCCGATCACGCCACCCCGCCCGACGGTGGCCGCCGCCCGCGCCACGTCGCGCGTGAACCGGTGCGCGCCGGTCTGGGTGCGGATCGTGTCGCGCAGGTCGGGAACGAAGTCGACTGGCTCGTGGCCGAGCGATGCCAGCAACTCGTACGGCGCGCGCAACGCCTGCGACCGCGCGCCGCAGGTTTCGCAGATGGCGATATGCTCGCGCACAGCGACGGCGACTTCGGGTGGCAGCTCGTTGGCGAACTCCGCCACCAGCAGCTCTGGCTCGAGCGGACAGTTCAGCTCGCGCAGCGTGCGCCGGCGAGTCGTGACCCGATGAATGCGTAGGGTAGGCGTGTTGGCTTCTGGCATCCCCGCAGTCCTCGCTTAGCATCGCGGTCTCGCGCCCCCAAGTCGCGCGAGCGCCGGCTCATGCGGAGCGGCTCCCACCGCCCGCGTTCCAGTGCTCCCCAGTGCTCCTCTGCTACCCGTACCATGCGCCGGTGGGCATGCTACGGCTCCAGAGGAGCGTCATCGGCCGGCGCCGCAGGCACATCCAGCGCCTCCATCGTGACATCGTCCGCGCGAGCCGCGGACGATGTGTCCGGCGGCTCGTTGCCCGACAAAGAGACCGCGCGCAGCGTGATATCGGTGCTGCCTCTGGGCCGCGTGGACGGCGTGAGCACTGGCACGAGCGGCGCCGGGTCGGCGGCAGCTTCCTCGCCGTCTTCGTGCGCGAGCTCGGCCGGCTCGCGGCGCACGAGGATCCACGGCGGAGTCAACACTGGCACCACACGGATGGGGCCACCCAGATCCGCCGGGGTTTCCTCAAGGCGGAGCGCTTGCTCGACCGCCGGCAGCGGCTGTGGTGACTCGGCGAGGGCCACCAGCTCGCTCGCGCCTTCTGCCTCGCCCTTGGGGGCGATGACGCCGGTCGAAACCGGCTCCCCCGCGACACCCACAGCGGCGACCGCCAGCGCGGGCACCGCCACGAGTGCCAGCGGCCTCTCCTCCGCGTCCTGATAGGCAGCACGGTCCCCGGCGGCGTGCAGCTCGATCGGCTCCGGCAGCGCGACGACCGGCTCCGGCGCCGCCGGCTCGGGCTCGAAAGCCAACGCCACGGGTTCGAGCACGAGCGAGAGGTCGGTTGCGCCGGTGCCGGGCGGCACCGACCCGCGCAAGGCGGTACGCTCGAACACGATTGGGAGATCCAGCGGCGCGACCAGCGCCACGGCGGGTTCCGCATCCACGACGAGCGGCTCGGCAGGCGTTGCCGGGAAAGCCGCGGACGGCAGTGGCGCTTCGTCGGCGTCGTTTCCCGCCCAGAGAGGCGCCGTGACGGCATCCACGAAGTCAGACGGTGACTCCTCCCGCCACGGCAGTGGTGGGGCGTCCTCCGGCACAGCCCCGGCAGCCAGGGCGGGGGCGATCGCCGACGCCGGTTCCCCGAGCGCCTCGATGGGGGGCTGCGTAGTGCGTGGAGCGAGCGCCTCCGCTGGCAGGCCAAGGCTGGCGGCAGCAGCCTCGAAACGTTGCGCGAAGAGCTGCAGACCATGCACGATACGGCTGCGGGTGGCGCTATTCTTCAGGCCGAGCGCCTTGGCAACCTCTGTCTGGTTCAGGCCGGCGACGAGATGCAGCGCGAGGCACTGCGCATCGCCGTAGGGCAGCTCCGCGAGCACTGCGCGCATCATGCGGTAGCGCAGCGTCTCCAGCGCGTCCCAGCCCCCGGCGTGTAGCTCGTCCGCGTCCGCCATGTTGTGGAGGTGAGCGTCTGCTCGCGCAGCGGCGGCGGATGCCTGCGCCTCTGGGCGAGCTTCATCCTCGCTCCAAATCAGCTTGCGAAACTGGCGGCGTGTCGTGCCGGTCGCTTCGGCAAGCGCCTCCAGCCCCTTGCGTAGGCGCTGCGAGGTGGACTCGCTGACGCGCCCTGTGAGCAGCCCAGCGGGGCCGTGCGCGCCTTCGAGCCGTGGTGGCATCGTTTGCCTGCCCAGCGGCTCGCGCAGCGCATCGAGTCCCGCCTCGGTGCAGGCGCGCAGCAGCCAGAGCCGCAGATGTTGGCCGCCCTGCGGTCCGCGCAGCCGGCGCGCCATGCGCACGAAGATCGCTTCGGCGAGCACGCGGGAGCGCTCCGGATCGCCCGTAAGGCGGGTCAGATAGCGCGTCACGGGAGGCTGGTAGCGCGCGATAAGCGCCGCCAGCGCCCATTCGGCGCCGGCGCGCGCCTGCGCGACGAGACGGAGCTCGCGCTCTTGTTCTGCATCCATGCGCGAGGCCGACAACGGAAAGACATCCTGCCAGGCCATCTCGGTCTCTCCTTCTCCTCGATAGTATAGCGCGGGTGCGATACACACTCCTACGTCGCCACAGCCCCGCCACCGCGGACGGGGGGCAACGAGCGAGTGATATTCGCGTGCGGTCCTATGGGCACGCCGCGACGGGCTAGCAACCGGCGAATGAAGACCAGTGAAGCGTCACCAGCGCAACGAGCAACTAGTGGCCGGGCATGTGCGTGCACATCCCCAAGACATAGGACGAATGAGCAAGCGACTTTGCTACGCTGCTTGTGTGCGAGTCCGGTTCTTCGCGCCAGGTATACGGCTTATACCACAGGATACATGCCACGAACAGACTTACGCCCTTCCTGCTATGTACTACGGCGCAGCGGTTGACTTTATCGCGCTGGCGGGCATAATAGCGAGCAGCACGCGCGAGCGGACGGAGGAAAGGGAGGCGACCAGCATGCTGGCGAAGGCGTGTACCTGCGCGGTGATCGGGCTGGACGGTGCGCTGGTCGAGGTCGAGGTGGACATCGGGCACGGATTGCCGGCTTTCACTATCGTGGGGCTGCCCAATGCGGCGGTGAACGAGGCCAAGGAGCGGGTGCGCGCTGCCATCAAGAATAGCGGCGGCATCTTTCCGCTGCGGCGCATCACCGTCAACCTGGCGTCGGCGGATCTGCGCAAGGCTGGCCCGGCCTACGACCTGCCCATCGCCGTCGCGATTCTGATGGCCTCCGAGCAGGTGGCCCCACTCAGCGCGACCGGAGGTGTCGGCGCCGCGGAGGGCTGTCTCTTTCTCGGCGAGCTGAGCCTGGACGGCGGTCTGCGCCATGCCCACGGTATCTTGCCGATGGTGTCGCTGGCGCGCGAGCGTGGCGTCGAGGCGGTCTTCGTGCCGGAGATGGATGCGGCGGAGGCGGCGCTGGTCGAGGATGTGACGGTGTTTCCCGTGCAGACGCTGGCGCAGCTGACGAGCCATTTGCGCGGCGAGGAGCGCATCACGCCATATGTGCCCGACGGCTCGCTCTTGGACCCAGCAGACGACGACAGCTTCCCGTACGATCTGGCCGACGTGCGCGGGCAAGAGCATGTCAAGCGGGCGCTGGAGGTCGCGGCAAGCGGGGGGCATAACGTGTTGAGATGTTGTGGACACAACGCCACTTTCGATGGGTATTCGCCTCTGGATATGCCATTCCCGTCCGTTGCCTATGACGGTGATCTCAAGCGCCTTAAGCGCGACCCGCTTCTCTTCGAACCCGAGGGTGTCAATGCGATAGGATGCCCGCTCACAGTAGCGCTGAAGCGCTTCCAGTTGCCCGACGGTCGTTTGATAACTCGCAAGCCGCTCTTCCAGCTCGGTGATCGTCTTTTGCCAATGAGGCTTTTCTTCCTCAAGTCGCTTGATCTCTTGGTGCACTAACGCCCACGGGAAGCGGTCGTCCTCAGACATTGAGAGTTCCTTCAGCAGTTTCTCTCGTGCACGCTCTCGTTTTGCCAACTCCCGTTTCGCCACCTCAAGATCATTTGTGAGCGCCTGATCTGGCCCACGTTGTTGGCGGCGCTCAACTTCTTCTGCCAGAACCGACGGATTCTTGAGTGTGGCTGCTACTTGCTCCCAGGCCCACTGCTCAAGCGCTTCCGCCGGAATACGACCACCACCACAAGCCCCTGTCGCCTTATCGCGTGAAGAACAGCGATAGATGCGTTGCCGACTTGGCATGGAAGAGTTCTCGATATCTGCGTACATAGGCTGCTTGCAGACGCCGCAAACCACCATCCCCCGCAAAAGCGAGGGATTCTTTGCATTGCGGGCAGATGCACCCCGATTCTGCTTCATGGCGACTTGTGCCCTTTGCCATAACTCTGGCGCGACAATGGCAGGCGTAGTGCCATCTGGTAATTTGATCCACTCAGACTCGGGACGAATGTTCCGCTGCTCGGACGCATTGAAGTCGGGGCGGCGGCGGTCCTTGGCGGTTGCTGGCCGGCGTGTTCTCCACGCATATGTCACACCCTGATACGCCGGGTGCTGAAGAAGCCGTGAGACTTGGTGTTTCCCCCAACGGGGTTGCCGGTTGGGATCAGGATAGGTAAGCTTGCCAACCGAAGGACAGGGGACGCCGCTATTGTTGAGTCTCTGGGCGACTGTGCGAATGCCAATGCCTTCCTCGGCGACCCAGGTATAGATCTGCCGGACAACCTGAGCCTCGGGTTCGTAGATCTCTCTTTTTCCTGCGTTCTTACCCACATTCCGCACGGCCCTTTGCAGATTTTTGAGATTTGCGTTCGGCAGGCGACCGGTTCCCCGCGCGCCACATGCCGAAAATCGAGGACTCCTGCCACTTCGTCACGGGCAGGCGGTGTTGTGAGAGAGCAGGCGCTCTTGTGATTGCCCGCTCCTCCTGCCCGCGACGCAGCGCTGCGTGTTCCGAGAGACGACGAGCAAACTCATCCGTGGAAACCCGCTTATTTTCAGGCCCCCCACGAAACTACGGCAACCGCACCAAGCACTCGTGCGGAATGTTCAGCCTGTGGTTGTCTGGGGGGATGGGGAGTGCTACCCTGCCTGTGTCGAGCAGGCGGGGACGTCGCGGGGAGTGCGTGGCGTCAGGGCGCCTCGAGCCCACATTGGGACTGGGACCCCAGAGCCCGGCGAAATGTTTGAGGGCCCGTCGGCTTCGCTCAACTGAGAGAGCCTGCCCCGGTCGGGTTCAGCTCGCATTGGTGTGGGCTTGAGCAACATTTTGTGTACAATGAAACCCATGAGAGAAAAGAACCAGCGCGTTCCAAGACGTATTGGAAGAAGACACGTACTTAAAACTGCAGCAGTGACGAGTGCAGTAGTGGCTGTAGGCGGAGCATGTGTTGAGGCAGTGCAGACATGGCAAGCGCTGCATCCGCCGCGCATTCGCTATGATGTCTTCCTTGCTGCAACAGCAACAGCTGCTTCTGCGCAAGGGCTTGAGACGACGTTGAGGCCAGACGGTCCCTTCACCAAGGAGATGATGCAAACTGTAGCACGTAATACAGGCATTGTTATGCTGAAACTCACTGATAACACGACAATACTCAGGTCTGCGTGCCTCGCGCACGGCCAGGATGGTCTCTCTATCGTTACGTCTCTGCACAGACCATTTCAGGGAAATGCTGTTGGTGCTGTCAAAGCGTCCGCGGCCGTTGATACCGTCCTGTTTGGACGGCCTCGAATAGACACTGCTTTTACCGCAATTGCTGCAAGCAAGTGCACGTTTGCTTCAGGCGGGTCAAAACAAATTCCGCAAGATGTGGCGCTTATTGGCGTGCCTCAGGCACCTTTTTCTTCGCTAGAACTACCCGCAGACGGGATTCCTATCAGAGAGGACTTCATTCCAAGTACTGGTGATCCCGTCCTTTATGCAGGGTACCCAGATGAATTTCGTGACCCGAATCTTTTACGCTCTCTTACCCAAGGCAGTGTAACACGTATTACAGATACACAAAGGGATCACCCGTATACCTGGGGATTTACAGGTCTTGCAGCTTTAGGATCAAGCGGGGGGCCGGTATGCGCACTAGTGAATGGGCAACTAACTGGAGTAGGCGTCACCACTCAATCACATACGTACGTTGAGGAAGTCATTGCATCGTCTATTCCTTTTTCCAAATTGCGTACAGCTCTGGCTGTTTGAGGCAGTACCAACGCATAGATCGCGAGCTCAACCAGACAAATAGCCACCGCAGGTTCCGCCCTGGACAGAGCAGCAAGGCTCATCTCTCACGTACTTGTGTCGGAGCCGCAGATCATACGAAGAAGTGGATACTGGGCTGGGGCCCGCCACGTTTTGTGAGGTGGTCTGTCGCCCTCGTGCTGCGAGTGCGCTTATGTTGCGTGCATGCTACGCTGTGTTGGTTTCACCTTTTCTCCGGCGCGGAGGCCCCTGCCTTTGGGCATGGGGTAAGCGCCGTCTCCTCTCTTGAGTGGTAGACTGGTGGGGTGCTAAGGCACTCTGCTTGCGAGCAGAGCGAACGGTGCGACAGCACCGTGAAAACGGAGCAGTGCGGGGTGCGGGCGGGCAACGTCGCCAGCGTCACATGCTTGGCGTCACCAGACGGGTGCACTCCGCTGGTGCGCACCCACGCACCTGATGGTGCACACGCGGCAGGGCTTCGGTCCTGCCGGGCTGATGTCATGCAGCCAGACGCGGCGCCTTTGTCGTTCCGGGGCAGCTGCAAGCCCCTAGCTTTCGCCATGGGGTTCATGACTGACGGCGGAGCGCTGTTTGCGTCGCGTGCCATAGCCCACTTTCCGCACGAGCGCTTGACGTTTTGCGATTAGGCGAAGACTGAGGAGGAGACACGTGTGGCCTGTGCTGGCCTGTGCTGGCATCTCGCTTCTTGACTGTTCCTGATCGTTTCCTTTGTCATACTGCGGTGGTGCGCGCTGGGTGCTGCACTCCATAGACCCGCACCGCAAGCACTGAGCGATACCAACGCACCCGTTCCAGGCGTCCGACGACCACGAGGTAGCGCGCGTCGCGGATGGTCCGCTGCATCTCGGCCGCCAGCTGCGGCGGCAGCGCCACCGGCAAGCGACCTGTCTCGTCCTCGATGACCGCGAAGCCCATACCCTTCGCCGTGGGGGGGCGTTGCGCGCTGATCGGCCATCCCGCCACCCGCACCACCCGGCCCGCGGGCACGTTGGCGAGCTCGGCGATGGTGAGGATGCCCCGCTTGCGCAGCGCAGGACGCTGGAGCCGCATGGGGTGCGGACGTGAGGAGAGCCCGAGCAGTCGGTAATCGAGGATACTCTGTTGTTCTCGGTCCAGCGCAGGCAAGACCGGCACGTCCTGTAACTCCTCGGGAGAGAATTCCCACGCAAGCGTCAACTGTTCGAGTTCTGGCAGCAGCGCTGCCTGCCGCCGTCCGCGTCGCTGCTGTGCCCCGCGCGCGCTGGCCAGCGACCAGAGTTCGTGGAGCTGCCACAGCCGCTGCCGCCGCGCCATCCGCGGCGCGAGGCCGTCACAGGCGCCGACCAGGATCAGCGCTTCGGCCGCCTGCCAGGTCAGCCCCGCTGGCCGCAACCGACGACAGAGATCCCATAAAGACACAAACGGGCGTTCCCACATCTGCCCTGTTTCGTCCACCGGGCGCCGCTCCCACAGGATGGCCCGCGCCAGCTCCTCGCCGACATGCAGCACTTGGCGCAGGCCGATACGGATGGCCCAACGGCCGGGTGGGGAGCCGACGCGCTCGACTGAGAAGCGGTCCTCGCTGCGGTTGACATCGACTTCGAGGACGGGGATCTGCAGCAGCTTGGCTTCTTCGAGCACGACATGTGGCGGGAAGAAGCCGGCTGGCTGGGCGCTCAAGAAGGCAGCGAGGTAGTGGGCGGGGAAGTGGGCCTTGAGGTAGGCCGTTTGATAGATGGTGCGCGCGAACTCGGCCGCGTGGCTCTTGCAGAAGCCGTAGCCAACGAAGTGGCTGATGGCCTCGAAGACGCGCGTGGAGTCTGCGACGGATTCACCGCAGGCAATGGCGCCCGCCATGAAGCGAGCGCGCATGGCCTCCATCTCGTTGGGAGTACGGGCGTGCGACATCGCGCGGCGGAAGCCATCGGCGTCAGCATAGGAGAGGCCGGCGAACTGGTGGGCGATCTCGAGGATTTGTTCCTGGAACAGCAGGATGCCTTCGCTCGTGCGCAGGATGGGGCCGAGCACCGGATGGGCGGTCCAAAAGTCGTCGCGCGGCACACCGTCGCGCCACGGCGTCTGCACCGCGTCGCGTTGCTTAGCTTGACGGCGCGCGACGTAGGGGCGGACAAAGCCGCCGATAATCGGTCCGGGCCGGAAGAGGGCGGTCTGCACGATCACGTCGTCGAAGGTCTCCGGCTGCGTCTGGGCGAGCAGATGCCATTGGCCGGGCGACTCGATCTGGAAGACGGCCAGCGTCTGTCCCGCGCGAATGAGATCCATGGTCGCGGGATCAGGCGGGTCGGTGGGCAGGTGGTCGAGAGGGGGCCGCTTCCCAGTCGTCTCCTCGATCAGCGTCAGCGCCTCCTCGACAGCGCCGAGCGTGCGTAAGCCCAGCAGATCGAACTTGATCAGTCCCAGCCGCTCCACGTCGTCTTTGTCCACCTCCAGCGCTCGGACTCCATTGGCCGAGACGCGCACCGGGAGGAGGCGTGCGAGCGGCTCGCGCGTGAGCACCATGCCGCCGTTGTGCAGCGAGAGGTGGCGCGGCAGGCCGACGAGGCGCGGCGTGATCTGCAGGAGCAGCGGCAGACGATCGAGACAACGAGCCTGCATCCTGTCATCGGGGAGCGTCGCGATGATCTGCTGCAACTCGCGCGCGTAGCCGGGCAGGTCCGCGGGGTCGCAGTGGTGCGGCAGCACCTTGGTCAGACGGTTCACGAGCTCTAGGGGGAAGCCGAGCGCCTTGGCCGCGTCGCGCAGGGCGCTACGTCCCCGATAGGTGATCACATTGGCGACCATCGCGGCGTGCCGCTCAGTGTAGGTCCGCTCGACGTAGCGGATCAACTCATCACGCCGGTCGGACTGCACGTCCACGTCGATGTCGGGCATGCCCTGGCGCTCCGGGTTCAGGAAGCGCTCGAAGAGCAGCCCGTGCTGGAGCGGATCGACCCCGGTGATGCCGAGCAGGTAGGCCACGAGGGAGTTGGCGGCGCTGCCCCGCCCGCTGACCCGGATGCCCAGCTGCCGCGCGGCGTGCATGATGCCGTGGACACAGAGGAAGAACTCCTCCAATTCCAGCTGCGTTATGACAGCCAGTTCATGATCGAGTTGGGTGCGCTGCGGACTTCCAGGTTGAAGCGCCTCGGGCTGTGCGGCATAGCGTGAGCGCAGCCCTGCCTCGCAGAGGGTACGGAGGTGGCTGGCGGGTTGTACGCCCTCAGGCAGAGGCACCTGCGGAGCGGTGCAGGTCCCTTTCAGCAAGGAGAGATGGCAGCGCGCCGCAATCTCACTACTGGCACGTAGCACCGCTCGTCCCTGCGGGATGTGGGTGAACAGCGTCGCCATCTTGCGGCCCGACTTGAGGTGCGCCTCGTCGTTGCGGGGGCGCTCCGCATGTGGCTGGTCCACGGTGATTCCGAGCCGCGTGCAGGTCATGAGGTCGTAGACGGCGCAGTCCTCGCGGGTGGCGTGGTGCACACTATTGGTCGCCACGCAGCGCAAGCCCGCCTCCTCGGCGACCTCGATGAGCTGGCACAGCAGCGTGGGGGTACCCAACAGCTTGTGATGCTGCAACTCCACATAGGCCCGCTCAGGACCGAAGGCCCCACGGTAACGACAGGCCATGTCCAACGCCGCCTGGCGCTTGCCGGCGAGCAGGAGCCGCATCAGCGTGCCCTCCCGACCACCTGTGAGCAGGATCAGGCCGTCCGGTTTGTCAGCGAGCTCGCCCCAGGCGATGACGGGCGCCTCCGGCCGCGCGAGGTTAGCCTGGGTGAGCAAGTGGCAGAGCCGCGCATAGCCGGTGGCGTTCTCGGCCAGGACGACGAGGTGCGCGGGCCGGGGCGCGCTGCCAAAGACGGGCTCGGCTACAGCCACCTCGACGCCGACAATCGGCTGGAGTCCGTGTTGGGTGCAGGCAGCCTGGAAGCGGACGACACCAGCCAGCGACATGTGGTCGGTGAGGGCAAGGGCGCGCATGCCGAGCCCGGCCGCCCGCGCCGCCAGCACCTCTGGCGAGGAGGCGCCACGCAAGAAGCTGAAGGCGCTGACGGTATGTAACTCGACGTAGCTGCATCCCGGCTGGTTGGCATCAGTCATAGACCCGTTCCAAGATCCACACCGCGCCGACCGCCTCGAAGTACATCTCGCAGGTCAGGTCTTCGTGGGCAGAGACGCAGCGCAGTCGGTAGTAGGTGCGGTCGCTTCGGCCGGTGCCACTCCCTGGTGTTCCTGGCTGCCCTGGCTGTTCGGGTGGGGGTGGCTCCCACCAACGATCCATGAGGTGCCACGGCTCATTGAGTTCCAGCACGCGGTAGGTGATGCCGCGCCAGCGGATGGTCGCGGGCTTGCCGTCGGCGAGGGTCACCCCGATTGGCTGATGATAGGCGTGGGTCATGGACAGCTCACCACCAATGAATGCCGTGCGGTATATCCTCTGCGGTTTCTGCGGTTTCAGCGGCATCGGCGACATCCGCAGGAGGCCGAGCCACGCCCTGCTTCTGACCCTCCAGCACATCAGCCACATCAGCCACATCGGCGTTCATCGATACCCAGTGGGCGCGGTCCTGGTCAAAGATGGCGTCGGGGGCGGCGAGCACTCCATGGAACAAGAGCGGCTTGCCGTGGCGGCGGGCGAGCACTGCGGCGAGCTCCCGCGTGGCGGCGAGGCGCTTGGCGCGCTGGGGCCAGAAGGCATGCTGCGCTGGGTAACGTGGCGTGAGATCCGAGATGATGAGCCGCAGATCCTCGATAGCACGGTGGTGCTCGCATACCTGTGCAGCCTGAAACGGCGGAGTGAGCATGCGCCCGAGCATCTCAGCGAGGGGGCGCTCATCCGCCACCGGGTGCGCAAGCGTGCGGCTGATACGCGCTGAGGCGCCTGTCTCCCAGCGAAGCCGCACCTCCAGCGTGCGCCCCTGGACGTGGCGTCGCTCAAGCGCGACGGCGACCGCGCACGCGAAGGAGGCGAGCCCGGTGAGGAGCCGGTCGGGGGTGACGGGGGTGGGGAGACGCCAGCGGACGTGCAGCCGCTCCGGCTCCGGCGTGGACTGCAACGGAAGGAGATCCCCCCCCCGCGCGACGGCGGCCAGCGTTGCCCCCACGCGCGCTCCAAACTGGCGGCGCAGGTGCTCCTCAATGCGCGAGTGTGCGCACGCCGTAGCCTTCGAGCCGCGCCACGATCGTGGAGATGATTGCCACCCGTCCGGGCAGTCCCGGCAGTTCGGGCAGATGCAGCCGCGCGAGCGCCCTGATTGGGACCATACCCAGCAGGTTGGGTACCTGCTCGGAGGTGACAAGCACGAGCGACTCGTGCTGGGAACTGTGTAGCAGCGCGAGTTGAGCGAGAATACTGCTCGGGCCCACCCCGACCTGAACGAGAATCTCCTGCTCACGCAGGCGCGCGATGCATGTCTGGAGGGCGGTCACGGCCTCCGCATCAGTGCACACGCCCAAGTCGAGGAGAGCCGCGTCTTGCCCCAACCGCTGGATCGAGGCCGTCAGCCGAGAGCAGGCGGTGAGCCAGAGGGCGCGGCGTTGGTCGCTGGAACTGGCTGGTGGGAGGAGCTGAGCGAACGCCAGATGACGACGCGCGCTCACCTGGGGAGGCAGGGCAGCCGGTGTCACCACGCGCATAGGCCATCCCCATCTCACGCGATCTATGCAAGAACATCCGTTCCACAAGAATACGTGGCTGCGCGCACGCCGGTCAAGTGGGATGGGCGAGGACCACCCGTCAGCGGACAAAGAGGTGACTGGAGATGGCGGGACAGTATAGGAAGCGGAGGAAATGAGAGCAGTGGGGATCCCAGCTCGATGCGAGCCAGCGGTTAGATGGTAGCCCAGGGAGCAAACTATGGCATCCGCGCCCGCCTACCCCTCCGCGTACCACCAGGACAGCGACACTGCAAGCACGAGGTCGTCATACATCATTTGCGCACGTTCGGGCGGTGGCCCGCCGACCGAGCCAATTTGGACAAGGGCGAGGATGCGTACATGCATCTGCCCACGCCTACTTTACTTGCGTAGATCGGACGCCGTCTGCATGAGGCGTGCGGCATCCTCATGTTCGCGTGCCTGCGTCATGCACGCCGACCACCGCTGGCGCAGGCGTGGGATATCCTCAAGGACGTTGGCACCTACGTTCAAGGTATTGTAGAGGGGACGCAGTAGGTGACAGGGCGTCCAAAGCAGGTGTATCTCGCAGGACTCATTGGCACCTGTCTGGTGTTCCTCGTTGCCATGCGGGGGGTCGGGAAACCCCTCGATACCTCGCTCACAGTCGCCCTCATCTGCTTCATTGTTATTGCCCTCCCCTTACTGGTCTTTGGGTTCGCGGTACTCTCCTTTGAGGTCCGCAGAGGGCTGGGGAGTCATCAGGCAGCGATGGTCGCTGGACTTGGTTACGCTACCTCGTGTCTTGGCGAGTTGCTCGCGTCGTTGGCGGCGGTGGTGGGCGTATTTGCGGTAGTGTGGCACATCAACTCGCTTGTCGCGCTGCTCAGCATCGGAGCATCCCTACTTACCCCGTTGGCGTACGCCCTGGTGGCGAGGCCATTAGTCGTCATACAGCAGGCCGACCAGGAGAGAGCGCGTCCCGGCAACCCCGCCACACCGGACCCGGCGCCATGAAGCCCCTGGACCGCGTGCTCTGCCTCACGGCGGCGCTCTTCGGCATCGGCGGAAAGGAGCACCACATGGACAACACCGACCGCATCATTGAGCCGCCGATCTGCGTCGATTGCAAGCGGCTTCACAAGGCCGTCTATGGCAAGTGGGGGATGTTCTGCGACGCCTTCCCTGACGGCATCCCTGACGCCATCATGACGTCACGCGCAGACCACCGGCAGCCCGTCGAGGGTGACCATGGCCTGCAGTTCCTGGCAAAGTCGCCAGAGGCCGCGGCAGATGCGCGCCGCATCATCGCCGAAGCGCACGCCAGCGCAGACGCCAAGCCTCTGCTGCGCGACCTGGACCTGAGCAATGACTGGCTCTACGCGTGGGGCGACCTGCCCACCAATCTGCACGACCTCAAGCAGTGGCTCAAGGAGCACGACATCGCTGTGCAGGCCTTCAAGAACTCAGCCCGCTACGAGGCCAATTACGATCAATTCCCCTGGCTGAAGGACCTCTAGGCTCGCCCTGGCTGCGCAACATGAGCCTGCAAGAGAGCGAGGAGGAGCGCGGTGTCGGCGATCCCCGCAACGCCTACCCCGGCTGGGTGCTGCCCTTCGGCGTTGTCTGCCTGATCGCGGGGCTTACCGCTGCCAGCTTCACGCTCTACCGTGGTCGCTGGCGCTAGGACGCCCGCACCTACGGCCAGGTCCCGCCAGCGCCCCTCAGGTACCGCCACGAGCTGCACAACGTCTCTTGACGGCGCTCGCTGCCCTTGCCCTCACTCTCGCTAGGGAGCAGAGCAGCACGCAGGCACAACCCCTAGGGGCGTGTTGGGGAAACGCATGCTACTTGAGCCAGAGGATCACCGCTTTGCCATCGGTGAAGAACGGGTCGCCATCGAAGTTGCGCCCCGACTCTCGTGAGACCAGTTGGAGGGTAAGGGTGTTCGAGACCAGCCCCGTGCTCTGCGCGCTCGTCACCACAAAGGCGCGCTCGGTGTCGATGTCAGGGGCGATCTGGTGGGTCGGAAGAAACGTGGTCGGCGCCAGCTCGAAGCCGCGGTCGAAGCTGGCCGTTGCCAGCCAGAGCGGCTGCCCAGCGCTCGTGTGAACGTGCGTTGTCCAGAGGCGAATGTGGTGACGCGTGGCAAACGTCGCGCCTACGGGCAGGCTGAAGGCGAGGGCGTTGGGCTGCTCCGCCAGGAAGGAGGGGGTGACGGGGCCGGCCGGGTCGGGTTGGTGGGTGAGGCTCGCGGCGATGCCGCCGACCAGGGAGCCGAACCCGTAGGGCTTGGCCTCGGTCCAGCCGGCCGCCTGG
>Ga0209647_1002152_pt1 | contig 16012 bp, 14 predicted proteins | sample GraSoi_2013_60cm_FD_185827 | JGI IMG/M metagenome (GOLD analysis project Ga0209647, IMG submission 185827) | Grasslands soil microbial communities from the Angelo Coastal Reserve, California, USA - Sample 9_17_2013_60cm (SPAdes) (version 2) | ecosystem: Environmental > Terrestrial > Soil >...
GAGCTTCACCGCGCCGTCAACGAGCGGCTCGACTCCGTGACGCATCACCTCAGTCAATCCATGACGACGACGCGCCAGCACACAGTCGAGAGCCTGCAAAAGCTCAATGAGCGGCTCGCGGTGATCGATAATGCGCAGCGAAATATCGCTGATCTGGCGTCGCAGATGACCTCACTGCAAAGCGTGCTCGCGAATAAACAGCAGCGCGGCGCTTTCGGCCAGAGCCGCATGGAGCTCATCGTCCAGGACGGGCTCCCGAAAGGCTGCTACCAATTCCAGTTCACGCTCTCCAACAAGTGCCGGCCGGACTGCGCGGTATTCCTACCGGACCGCCGCCCGCTGACGATCGATGCAAAATTTCCGCTCGAGGCCATCACCGCCTGGCGCGAAGCGAAGACCGAGGACGAGCGCAAGCAAGCCGCATCGCGGATGCGCCAGGATCTCGCAAGGCATGTTGACGACATAGCCGGCAAATATCTCATTACCGGCGAGACGCAGGATTTGGCGCTGATGTTCGTGCCCTCCGAATCCATCTTCGCCGAGTTGCATGATGCTTTTGAGGACATCGTCCAAAAAGCGTTCCGCTCCAAGGTCGTCATCGTTTCACCATCGCTGCTGATGCTCGCGATCCAGGTCATTCAGCAAATCCAGAAAGACGCGCGCATGCGCGAGGCCGCCGATGAGATTCATGCCGAGGTCGGCCACCTCATGGACGACCTCAAACGCCTGCATGAGCGGGTGCTCAAACTGCAGCAGCATTTCGGCCAAGCGAACGAGGACGTGCGGCAAATTCTTGTGTCGGCGGAAAAGATCGAGCGGCGGGGCGCCCGCATTCGCGAGGTCGAGTTCGACGGCGAGGACGACGCCGCCGATCCGGTGGTTATCCCAGCTCCGCTGCCGCGCCGGCTGCAGGCCGGCGAGTAATCGCAAGGTGAGCGGCGCCGCCTATCCGCTCACTCCTGCTTTAATCCCAGCTCGGCGATGAAGCGTTTGGCCTCCTCGATCTGCTGCAACGCAAATTTCCCATATTCCTCGCTGCTCAGATAGAACACCTCCTGATCAAGGCTCGCCATCGCTGCGGCGTAGGAAGGCTCCTCCAGTCCCTTCTTGAATGCGTCATGCAGCAGCTTGACGGTCGTCGCCTCCATTCCCCTTGGCCCCGCAATGCCGAAGGGCGAATTCGAGACCATGTCGATGCCGATTTCCCGCAAGGTCGGCACGGTCGGCCAGTTCTTGGTTCGCGCCGCACCCCACGTCACCAGCAGCCGAAATCGGCCGGCGTTGACGAGGGGCGCCCATCCGCTCGAGTCCGCGACAGCGTGGATGTGCCCGCCGAGCAGCGCGTTCATCGACTCCGAATTGCCCTTGAACGGGACGTGAGTCCATTTGATGCCCTGCCTCTTTGCGATCTGCTCCATGGTGATGTGGAGGCTGGTGCCGGCGCCCGGCGTGCCATAGTTGATCTTGCCGGGATTGGCCTTCGCGTCAGCAAGGAAATCCTGAAACGTCTTCCACGGCGCATCATCCCTGACGACGACGCCGAAGGTGTAGCCGCTTACGCCGATGATATAGGTGAAATCGACGCTCGGATCGAAAGTAGTCTTGGTCATGAACGGAAAGCGGAAGATCGTGATCGGGATCTGGGTGATCGTGTAGCCGTCGGGATTTGCGGTCGCGGCCATCTGGCCTGGAGCGAGGGTGCCCGAGCCGCCCGGCCGGTTCTCGATGACGATCGACTGCCCAAGATGCTTTTCGGCGGCAGTTGCGAGCGTGCGCATGCCGACATCGGTGGTGCCGCCGGCGGGCCATGGCACGATGAGGGTCACGGGCCGCACCGGAAAGTTCTGCGCCTGCGCAGCGCCGATCCACGCGACAAACCCGGCGGCGAGCACGATGCCGTATACGATGCGTTTCATGGGCCTTTCCTGGCGTCCCCCGCAGATCATGCAAGGCACCTGAAGACGAGCTGTGAGGCTACGCCCGATCACTTTTTGCCGCAATCGCGCGGCAAGTCTTGTGTCTGCGCACCAATTCACAGCGATGGCCGCCGATGACTGTGACGCCCGATACCGCGACCGCTCGCGGCAGCTTCGCCGACACGCTCGCAATCTATCTCAAGGCGCGCGTGCTGGTCGTGCTCTTTCTCGGCTTCTCGGCCGGGCTGCCGCTTGCGCTGTCCAGCTCGACGCTGCTCGTCTGGATGCGGGAAGCCGGCGTCGATCTCGGCGTCATCGGGCTGTTCGCGCTGGTCGGCACGCCCTATACCATCAAGTTCCTGTGGGCGCCCGTCGTCGACGCGCTCGATATCCCAGTGCTGTCGCGACTGTTCGGGAGGCGACGCGCCTGGCTCTTGTTCTCGCAGCTGCTGCTGATCCTTTCGATCGTGCTGCTTGCCTTCTGCGATCCGGCGCTGTCGCCTTGGTACGTGGTGTTCGCCGCCGCCGTCTTCGTTGCCACCGCCTCCGCCACGCAAGATATCGTGATCGACGCGTTCCGGATCGAAAGCCTGTCCGAAAGCGAGCAGGCCGCCGGCATGGCCGCCTATGTCGCGGCTTACCGGCTCGGCATGCTCGCCTCGACCGCGGGCGCGCTGTTTCTGGTGAGCGGATTTGAAACCGGGCTGGGCTTCGGCAAGGACGCGTCCTGGACCGCCGGATATCTGGTAATGGCGGCGCTGGTCGTCGTCGGCATCGCCACCATGCTAATCGCGCGCGAGCCCGAGAAATCGGCCGTTGCCGCCGCCGAGCACGCCGCGCATGCGCGGGAGAACCCGCTCGTGCGTGTGGCCATCGCGGCATATGCGAGCTTCGGCGAATTTCTCGCGCGCGACATGGCGATCGTCGTGCTCATATTTGTCGTGCTCTACAAGCTCTGCGATGCCTTTGCCGGTGCAATGACAGCCCCTTTCGTGATCGATCTCGGATTTTCCCGCAATGACTATGCCGCGATCGTCAAGGGCGTCGGTCTCGCGGCCACACTCATCGGCGGGTTTGCCGGCGGCGCGATCGCACGCGTCTATCCGCTGGCGACGAGCCTTTGGATCGGCGCCTTCCTGCAAATGGCCTCGAACCTGATCTTCACCTGGCAGGCCTTCGTCGGCGTGAACCTCTGGGCGCTGACGGTCACGATTATCGTGGAAAACTTCACCGGCGCGATCGGCACCGTGATCTTCGTCGCCTACCTCTCGGCGCTGTGCAACAATCCGCTGCACACGGCAACGCAATATGCGCTGCTCACTGCGCTCGCCGCGGTCGGGCGCACCTATCTCTCGGCCGGGGCGGGGTTTATTGCCGAGCGCACGGGCTGGCCGCTATTCTTCATCATCAGCGCGCTGACTGCGCTGCCGAGCCTGGTGCTGCTCGTGTGGCTGCAGCAGCGTGGCCATTTCACCGGCCTCGCCAAGCCGACGCGCATCGTGATGGACGACTAGAACGTCGTCCGCTGCCGGATCGCCGCCGCCAGCGTGCCCTCATCGAGATAATCGAGCTCGCCGCCGACCGGCACGCCGTGCGCAAGGCGCGTCACTTTCACATTGGCGTCGTGCAGCAGGTCGGTGATGTAGTGCGCCGTGGTCTGCCCGTCGACCGTGGCGTTGAGCGCGAGAATTACCTCGGTCACCGCCGGATCGTGCGCGCGCGACACGAGCGCGTCGATTGAAAGGTCTTGCGGACCGATGCCATCAAGGGGCGAGAGCGTGCCGCCCAGGACATGATAGCGGGCGTTGATTGCATGCGCGCGCTCGAGCGCCCAGAGATCGGCCACATCGGCGACCGCGACGATGATCGCCGGATCGCGCCGCACGTCGTTGCACACCGTGCACGGATTCTGGGTATCGATATTGCCGCACAGACGGCACACCTCAATTTTTTCGAGCGCGGTCTGTATGGCGGCGGCGAGAGGCGCCATGAGTTGATCGCGCTTCTTGATGAGAAAGAGCGCCGCGCGCCGCGCCGAGCGAGGGCCAAGGCCAGGGAGGCGCGCGAGCAGGGAGATCAGGCGCTCGATCTCCGGGCCAGCGGCGGCGGTGGGCATGAGCGACGAACAGCGACCTAGGAGCTACTGCACGGCCGTCGAGGTCAGTGGCGCGCGCAACGCCGTAATCAACTGACGCAAGGCAAACAAGGTGCGCTTGTCCTCGATACCGGGAGCCATCTCCGCCATCGCGCTTTCGAGGTAGGCCGTGAAGCGATCCTTGTCGAGCACTCCCTCCTGCACCAGGAAACGACAGGTCAGCACGTGACACGCCAGAAATCCCGCGATCGCGGCCGATAAAGCCTGCATATCGATGTCTTTTTCCACGGCCGACCTCCATCCGACGTTCTTCCGCCGGAACTGCCAGCGGCCAGACACGTTCAAAACAATTTCATCCCGGGTGGCAACGGCAGACCTCCGGCAACGCTCTTCATCTTTTCCTGCAGCAGCGTCTCGGCCTTGCGCCGCGCGTCGGCATGTGCCGCGATGATAAGATCCGCCACGATCTCCTTCTCCGACGGCTTCATGAGCGTATCGTCGATCGTGATGCCTTTCATTTCTCCCTTGGCGGAGAGCTTGACCGTGACGAGGCCGCCGCCCGAAGTGCCCTGGACCTCGATCTGGTCGAGTTCGGCCTGCATCGCCTCCATCTTGGCTTTGAGCTCGCTGGCCTGCTTCATCAGGCCGAGGAAATCCGCCATCTCTCATAATCTCCTGCAGTGCGCGCCCCGCATCATCTTTCACGGATCATCGGGCCGCCCGCTCTGCCCAACTTGGTCGCCGAAAGCAGCGACGTCGTCGTCCGAGGAAAGCTCCTCCTCTTCCGCATCACCTGGCGGCAGGCCCTGTGGCAATGCCGCAGCGCCCTCACGCACGTCCACGATCTCGGCGCCCGGAAAACGCGCGAGAACGGCCTGCACCAGCGGATCCGACTGTACCCCGGTCTTGAGCGCGGCTTGCCGCGCCTCATTCTGCGACCTGACCGTCGGCTCGCCCTCTTCGGCGGACACCACGACCATCCAGCGCCGGTTGGTCCACTGCGAGAATTTGCGCGCGAGATCGTTGACGAGCGTCTTCGCCGCGGTCCGCTGCAAGGCGATCTCCAGTCGACCGTCCTCGCAGCGCACCAGGCGCACGTCGCGCTCGAGCGCAAGCTTGACCGCGAGGTCGCGCTTTTGCGCAGCAACGACGATCAAATCCTCGAACCGCGCAATGGCGAGCGCCGGTGGGCTCGGCTGAGCCTCGACAGGACGCGCGACCGGCTCGTTCAAGGGCGCGAGCGCGGCGCGCGGTGCCCCGCGCGAGGTATCGACCCGCGGCGCCTCGAAGCGCGGCGTTGAGACGGCGGCCGTGGGGTGCGAGGCCGCCGGCGCGGCCGAACCACGCGCGCGGGAGCCGGCACCGTTATCGTCGAGCGAGCGGATCACTTCCTCGGGTGTCGGCAGATCGGCGGCGTGGGCGATGCGCACAAGTACCATTTCAGCAGCCGCCACCGGGCGCCCGGCGGCGTCGACTTCGGCGATGCCTTTGAGCAACATCTGCCACGTGCGCGAGAGTACCCGCATCGAGAGCTTCTCCGCGCAGGCGCGTCCGTGCGCGCGCTCGACCTCGATGAGCGAGCGGTCATCGGCCACTGCGGGCACGATCTTCACGCGGGTGACGAAATGGGTGAAATCGGCAAGATCGGTCAATACCACCGCGGGATCGGCACCCGTGTCGTATTGCGCGCGCAATTCGGCGAGCGCCGCGGCGATATCGCCGCGCATCAGCGCCTCGAACAACTCGATCACCCGCGCCCGGTCGGCCAGCCCCAGCATTTGCCGCACGTCCTCGGCGCGCACCGGCCCAGCCGCATGCGCGATGGCTTGATCCAGTAACGAGAGCGAGTCCCGGACCGAGCCCTCCGCGGCGCGCGCGATCAGAGCAAACGCCGCGGGTTCGACCTCGATGCACTCGCGGCCAGCGATCGTTTCGAGATGCTTCACCAGCAGATCGGCCGGCACGCGGCGCAGATCAAAGCGTTGGCAGCGCGAGAGAATGGTAATCGGAACCTTGCGAATTTCCGTGGTCGCAAAAATGAACTTGGCGTGCGGCGGCGGCTCTTCCAGCGTCTTGAGCAAGGCGTTGAATGCCTGCGGCGTGAACATGTGAACTTCGTCGAGAATGTAGACCTTGTAACGCGCGCTGACCGGCGCGTAGCGGATCGCATCGTTGATCTGGCGCACGTCGTCGACGCCATTATGAGAAGCAGCATCCATCTCGAGGACATCGATGTGCCTGCTCTCCATGATCGCTTGGCAATGGACGCCGATCACCGGCATCTTGATTGTCGGCTCGGTAATGGAGCCGTCGGGAAGTTCGTAGTTGAGAGCGCGGGCGAGAATGCGCGCCGTGGTGGTCTTGCCGACCCCGCGCACTCCCGTGAGAATCCAGGCTTGCGGAATACGGCCCGCTTCGAATGCATTCGAAAGCGTACGCACCATCGCATCCTGGCCGATCAGATCATCAAAGGTCGCCGGCCGGTATTTGCGCGCGAGCACGCGGTAGGCCGCGTCGCTTGCCGCCTGATCGGCTGGGACGAGATCGGACGCGGATTGATTGGTGCCGTTGCTCATAATGCCATCCGGTCCGCCGCCCGGCCAAGTCTTCGCACTTCGCATGAGGGAAAGGTGGGAGGCTGACGAGCGACCCGAACCGCGCTCGTTAGGGCTGCTTCCTTCCGGACCTGACCCGGTTGGCGAGTGGCTCCGCCCCTATATCGGCGCAACGCAACGAGAATGCAAGCGGCGGAGAACCGCGCTCCGCCTGTCGGCGCGAAACCGTCGGCGGCGCTTTCGAAAAGCTGCCGCGACCGCGATCCTCACCGTCCTTCGTGCCATCCAGACGCGCTTGCGTTGTGAACGGGCGAATGGCACAGCACCGGCGAGGCGGATGCCGCGCTGGAGTAATTCAATGTCCCCCCGCCCCGATCTCGGGCCCAAGCCGCGTCTCGGTTATGCCGCAAGCTCAATCGAGCGCGCGACCGAGCGGCGCGCGGATGGCGCCGCGCTCGCGGCACTCGAGAAGGAGCGGCACGCGCGCGCCTACGTCGTCGCCGGTGAACAGGTGATCCTGAAGAACACCGCCGCCGTTGCCGACCCCCTGTTCACATTGCCAGAAGCGCGCGCGTTTGGTCGCACCAGCGAGATCGTCTTTCTCGGCCTCTCCCGAAGCGCACCCCGATTCGCAGTCGCGCTCGAGCCGCAAGCCGCCGAGACCCTCAAGCGCCGCGACGAATTCGTCGTCGTCGATCTGCGCTCGATCGCGGTGCGCGGACTCGTCGAGGCCGACCATTTGCCTCCGCTCGCCGAAGGCAAAGCGCTGCTCAACTGGCATGCCCGGCATCGCTTTTGCTCGACTTGCGGGGCGGCGACCGAGGTCGTCGAAGGAGGCTGGCGGCGCGATTGCCCCTCCTGCAGGGCTCAGCACTTTCCCCGCACGGATCCCGTCGTGATCATGCTTGCGGTTGAGGGCGAACGTTGCGTGCTCGGCCGCTCGCATCGGTTTCAACCCGGCATGTGGTCGTGCCTCGCCGGGTTCGTGGAGCCGGGCGAGGCAATCGAAGACGCCGTGCGGCGGGAGACCCGCGAGGAGGCCGGCATCATTTGCGGGCGCGTGCGCTATTTCGCCTCGCAGCCGTGGCCGTTTCCCACCTCGCTGATGATCGGCTGCCATGCCGAGGCACTCTCGCGCGACATCGTCATCGATCGCGCCGAGCTCGACGACGCCCGCTGGTTCGAGCGCGAGGAGGTCGCGACCATGCTGTTGCGCTGCCATCCCGACGGCTTGACCACGCCGCCGACCATGGCGATCGCCTACCACATCATCCGCGCCTGGGTGGAGGAAGAGGTTGAGTTCTCATAGCGCCGATGCCGGCGCACGCGCGATCGTCCGGAGCATGGCGGCCCCGAACCGCGCCGAGGTGGAAGCCCTGCTGGGCGAACGAGACGCGAACCGAATATCGGTTGCTGTAGAATAGTTTTCTCGATACACCTGGGAAACGCGCGCAGGACAAGAGATCATTCTCCTGCGGCCGGCGAAACTACATTTATTTCCCTTGCAGGGTCCATCCCGATGGACGCCATCGACCGCAAGATTCTCGCTCTCTTGCAGGAGGATGCTTCCCGCTCGGTTGCCGAGATCGGCAATCTGGTGGGCCTGTCCTCGACGCCCTGTTGGAAGCGCATCCAGCGGCTCGAGGCCGACGGAGTGATCGAGCGCCGCGTCGCGCTCGTCGATCAGGACAAGCTCGGGCTTGGAGTCACCGTCTTCGTCTCGGTCGAGACCGGCGACCATTCGCAGCAATGGCTCGACCGGTTCGCCACCGTGGTCGGCGCGATGCCCGAGGTGATGGAGTTTTACCGCATGGCTGGCGACGTCGACTATATGTTGCGCGTGGTCGTGCCCGATATTGCCGGCTACGACGCGTTCTACAAACGGCTGATTGGAGCGGTACCGCTCAAAAACGTCACCTCACGCTTTGCCATGGAAAAGATCAAAGCAACGACGGCGCTGCCGATCTCTTGATCCGCACGACAGGCTCGGCAGACGCATCGCGACTTGGCCGGGATCGTAAGTCAGTTTCACAGGTCTTTCTCGCTTTCGGAGAGTATAGAGGCGATACTTCGATCATGCGCGAAACGCGTGCGGCACATTCTCCGAACGCGTGCTTTTCGAGACCTACAAATTTAACCAAGAGAAAAAGGGGTTGTTAACGAAGCGATGCCGGGAAAAATCTATCGTTAACGACGCTGCGTTTCACTGGGGTCGCCGCGGTTTTGCCCGCGGATATTAACCTCACTGCAAGAGGCTCGCGGCTAGCGTGCAACCCGGTTCCGGATCGGCCGGGCAACAACGGCTCAAGCGGAACTCAGAGCGCCAGCTGTGGACCGTGGAGGCCGCAATGACCAGTCTCGTGAAGCGTTTCTTGCAGGATCAGTCCGGTGCGACCGCCGTCGAATATGGCCTTGTCGCCGCCGGCATTTCGGTTGCCATCATCGCGGTCATGCAGGGGCTGGGCTCAAAGCTCAGTTCCGCCTTCGTGCAGGGCGCGCTCAAGTAATTTTGGTGCTCGGGCCGCGGCCAACCTACCGCGCTAACCGAACGGCAAGGCATCGCCAGATAGAATTTGCCGGCTATGCGGTTGACAGCATCTGCGCCCATTCCCGCGCAAGCTGGAACCGAAGTCCATAGCTCTGGCTCTCCGCTTTCACGGGCACGAGCGGAGCGGGTGCGCTCGCGCATGACGACAACATGATCATAGTTGCCGACGCGATTCGTTTGATGCTGTTCCCGGCGCTGATGGCATTCGCCGCCTCGAGCGATCTTTTGACCATGACCATCTCCAATCGGGTGTCGCTGATCCTTTTCGGCGGTTTTTTCGCGTTGGCGGCGATGGCCGGGATAAGCGCGGCGGATATGGTGTCGCACCTTTCCGCCGGCTGCGTCGTTCTGGTCGCGGCCTTCGGCTTGTTTTCCCGCGGCATCATCGGCGGCGGCGACGCGAAGCTCGCGTCCGCCGCGGCGCTGTGGCTCGGCTTTGACCACCTTTTGCCGTATCTGCTCTTTGCATCACTGCTCGGCGGGGCCTTGAGCGTGGCCCTGATCTGGTTCCGGATGGCGCCACTGCCCGAACGGCTCGCGCGCTATGCCTGGGTCGCGCGGCTGCACGCAAAAGATGCCGGCGTACCTTATGGCGTGGCGCTTGCCGCGGCGGCGCTTGCCGTCTACCCCGAGACGGCATGGATGGCCGGCGCCTCGTGAGCGTACGCGCCCGGCGAGACTTACGAATCATTAACCGGATTTGGATACGCGGCGTTAACCATCCCTTGACGGTTAGCTGCTCAAATGGCCGTGCAGCACCACAATCGTTCAGCACGGGATCACTATGGGGGACCTCATTCGCACTACATTGCTCCTTGCCTTGCTCGCCGCGGTGGGCTTCGTCGCCGCCGGGCGCGCGCCGGCCGCCGAATCGCCCACGTTTGTCGAGGCCCGTCAGGGCTGACGGCGCGTCGCAGGGCAGCGCGATCAGCTTCCCTCCGCCCTAACCGGCGGCTTGTCGGCGCTCTCCCTCCAGCCGTTCTGCTGGGCGAGCACCTGGCGCAAATGCGCCACGTTGGCTTGCGCGGGTAGCGCCGCCAGGCCCTGGGCCGCCGCCCCGCCTTGCAGCCCCATAACCAGGGCGAGGTTTTGCCGCACCGTCGGATCAATGCGCGACTGCGAGGCCGCCCGTCGCAGCGTCGCCTCCGCCCTTACGAGATCCTTGGAGAGGGCATAGGAGAGCCCGAGATTGGAGAGTACCGAGGGCTCGTCCGGCGCGATCCGCAGCGCGGTCGCGTAATAGCGCTGCGCCTCCTCGTGCCGACCCATCTGATCGAGCGCGGCGCCCTGGACCGAGAGGATGCGCCAGTCGGGCGCATCGGGCGGCTGCGCCTGATCGAGCACGTCAAGCGCCCGTTCGTAATCGCCGGCGTCGGCAAGCGCGCGCCCATAGGCGGCAAGCACGCCGCGGTGTTTTGGGTTCTGCTGCGAAGCCCGTTCGAGCACGGCGAGAGCCTGTGGGCGCTGCCCGTCGGCGCGCAGCCCCCGCGCGTATTTGACCGCCGCCTCCGCATCGTTCGGATCGGCGCGGTAACGCTCGGCCCACCCCGGCGCTGAACGCCGATCGGCGTCCCCTGCCGGCACGGCAAGCGAAGCCTCCGTCGGTTGCGTCGTCTTGCAGCCGGCGAGCGCGGCCGCAAGCGCGGCCGTGAGCACGATCGGCGCAAACCCCTCGACGCAACGCCATCCCCTGATCGAGTTGATCATTACGGCCCCGTCGGGCCCCCCAGACGGGTTCCGGCAATAAAGCGTTAACCTTAACGAGAAGTTAATTGGGTCCTAACGAGACGTTAACGGCCGCCCCTTTGGCTTTGCGCTCGCCTTCACCGCTTCACAGGTGCGTGCTAGCTCTTCGGCTAGCACCCATCGCGTGTCATTCCGGGGTGCGCCGAAGGCGCGAGCCCGGAATCCATAATCGCAGGCGGTTGTTATGGATTCCGGGCTCCCTCGCTTCGCTCGGGACCCGGAATGACTTCGAGGTTTGGCGCAACTTGGTCGGACGGTTGCGCCTGATACTTCAGGGACGGCTTCCCAGATGCATCCGATTTTTCTCCCCCGCGGCAGGTCGGTCGCGACGGTTCCGGTAACCTTCGTTAACGCGGCGACGTGGCGCGAGCTGCGCGAGACGCTCGATTCGCGCGCGCGTGCATTCGTGGATGCCGCCGGCTTCGAGCCCAAGGCCGGCCGCCACTGCCTCCTTCCCTCAGCCGAGGGCGGGCTGGCCGGCATCCTCTTCGCGCTCGAGCGCCCGGACGAGCCCAACAAGGACTTGTTTTGGCCGGGCGCGCTGCCGGCCCTGTTGCCCACGGGCGCCTATCGCTTCGCCACGCCGCCGCACGATGCAAGGCTCGCGGCCATCGCCTTCGCCCTCGGCGCCTACCGATTCGCGCGCTACCGCAAGCAGGATGACAAGGAGCTGAGCCTCGAACTGCCCGGCAATGTCGACGGCGAAGATCTCTCCCGCATCGTGGAGGGCGTCACCCTTGCCCGCGATCTCATCAACACGCCGGCCAACGACATGGGGCCTGCCGAGCTCGAAGCGGCCGCACGCGCCCTTGCCGAGCGCCACGGCGCCAAGGTGCGCACGGTCGTCGGCGACGATCTGCTGAAGGAGAATTTTCCACTCGTCCACGCGGTCGGCCGCGCTGCGGCACGCGCCCCGCGCCTCATCGATCTCAGCTGGGGCGAGGCGAGCGATCCCAAGGTCACGCTCATCGGCAAGGGCGTGTGCTTCGATTCGGGCGGCCTCGATATCAAGCCCGAGAGCGGCATGCTCAACATGAAGAAGGACATGGGCGGCGGCGCCTGCATGCTCGCGCTCGCGCATATGCTCATGGCGCGCGGGATCAAGCTGCATCTGCGCGTCATCATCCCCGCGGTCGAGAACGCGATCTCCGGCGCCTCCTTTCGCCCGCGCGACGTCTACCGCTCACGCAAAGGCCTCACCGTCGAGATCGGCAATACCGACGCGGAGGGCCGCCTCATCCTCGCCGACGCTATCGCGCTTGCAGACGAGGACAAGCCCGACTTGATCGCCGACATGGCAACGCTGACGGGCGCCGCACGCGTGGCGCTCGGAACCGAAATCCCGCCGTTCTACACCGACGACGAGGCGCTCGCGGGCGAGCTTTCGGACTGCGCCAGAAGCGAGAACGATCCGCTGTGGCGCATGCCGCTGTGGCGGCCCTACGAGGCGCTGCTCGAGTCGAAAGTCGCGGACGTGAACAACGTCGCCTCCGGCAATTTTGGCGGCTCGATCACCGCGGCGCTGTTCCTGCGCCGGTTTGTCACCGCCGCCACGGCGTGGCTGCATTTCGACATTTACGCCTGGAACCAGACCGCCAAGCCCGGACGGCCGGAAGGCGGCGAGTGCCAAGCGGCGCGCGCGCTCTACGCGCTGTTGGTGTCGCGCTATGGCTGAGGTTTTTGAGGTCGCCGAGCCGATCGCATCGTTGCGCCAAGCGCCCTCCCCCGACGCGCCGCTCGACACCGAGGCGCTCAAGGGCGAGCGCGTCGTCGTCTATGAGACGCAGGAAGGCTGGGCGCGCGGCAAGCTCGAGGCTGACGGCTATATGGGATTTTTGCCCGCGAGCGCGCTTTGCGCGCCGGGAGCGCCCCCCACGCACAAAGTCGCGGCGCTGCGCACGCTCGTATTCCCTGGCCCATCGATCAAGCTGCCGCCGCTCGAGGCGCTGCCGCTCGGCGCGCGGCTCGCCGTCGCGCGCATCGAACCGCCGTTTGCGGTGACCGCGGCAGGCGGCTACGTGCCGGCGCGGCATCTTGTTTCACTCGAGGAGAAGGAAGGCGACTTCGTCGCGGTCGCCGAGCGCTTCCTCGGCGCGCCGTATCTGTGGGGCGGCAAGACCTCGCTTGGCCTCGACTGCTCAGGCCTCGTGCAAATCGCGCTTAACGCTTGCGGCGTCCCTTGCCCGCGCGACAGCCACATGCAGGAACAGGCGCTCGGCCGCGCGCTTGCGCAGGACGCGAAGTTGCGGCGCGGCGACCTTTTGTTCTGGAACCGGCACGTGGCGATCGTGCGCGACGAAGCTTCGCTCGTTCACGCCAATGCCTTCCACATGGCGGTCGCGTTCGAACCGATCGAAGCGGCGATTGCGCGCATCCACGCTGCGGGCAGCGAGGTCACGAGCATGCGCCGGCTCGACGTGTCGGCGGCATCGATCTGATTCACTTTTCAAACAGCCCATCTCGTTCCCGCGGCGCGTTTTTTGCGCCCGGGTTTTGCTTTTTGGCTTCGCTCCCCCTCTATCGAGGGGTGGCGGAGCGCCGAGAGACGTACGGGTGCTCGGACACCCGTGGCCTGCACGTGACGCGGCAGGCCAGGCGCCTAACGAGGCGCCTTGCGTCCCATGACGCGGGACGCCCGCCTCCCGGCGCTCCACCGTGGCGATTTTAGGCTCCGGTCCCGCGCTTCCCTCACCGGCATTTGCGCCGGATCGGTTACAGCGAGCTCCTCGCGTCCGGGTCGTAGTGCCCGGCTGGCGGGGTCCCGTGCCTCCCGGGACAGCGGTTATGAGTCGCTGCCGCAGGACGCCACGCCTCGCTCCGCCTTCGGGATCGTCTCCGGAGACGCCCCTCGATGAGCGAGGCTGGGACTCTATGTAGCAACGGCGCAAATAGTAGTCAACAGAAAAATGCTATATGCGATGTAATTTCACTTCGTAGCCGCCGCTCGACGGATCGGGTGGCCCTACGCCCTTGAAATAGCTTGGGGATTTCCCGCCGGCGCTGGCTGTGCAGCGGCTACTCGATCACCTCGTCGGCGGCAGCTTGGAGCGTCAGCGGGACGGTGAGGCCGAGGGCTTTGGCGATCTTGAGATTGATCACCAGCTCGAACTTGGTCGGCTGCTCGATCGGAAGCGCGGCGGGCGGCGTGCCCTTGAGAATGCGCGCGACATAGGTGCCGGCGCGGCCATAGTTGTGGGCCGTGTTGCTGCCGTAGCTGATCAATCCGCCGGCCGCGACGAACTCGCGCGCGTAATAGATCGCGGGCAGCGCGCGGCGGTTCGCCTGCGCGACGAGCTGATCGCCGCGCGTGCCAAGGAACGGATCATCGGCGACGAGGAGCGCGCTCGCCCGCTCTTGCGCGATCTTCGCAAAGGCAGGTTCGATGTCAGCATCTGCGCTGACGGGAACAACCAGCGTCCTCTGCCCCATGGCACGCGCCGCGGCCTCGATGTCGGCGAGGTGGTCCTCGGCGTTCGGATTCTTCGGATTCGCGAGAATGGCGATCAGCGAAGCCCCTGGGACGAGCTCGCGGATAAGCTCGAGCCGCTTGCCGCCCAGCGCGCCGATGAATTGGCACACGCCCGTCACGTTGCCGCCGGGCTGATTGAGGCTTGCGACCACGCCGAGCTTGACCGGATCGGCGCCCATCACGAACACGATCGGAATGCTCGAGGTTGCGGCCTTGGCCGCAAGCGCCGACGGCAGTGCCGCAGCGAAAATGACGGCGACGTCGCGGCGCACGAACTCGGCGGCGTGCGCCGCCAGGCGATCGTAGTCGCCCTCGGCCCAGCGATACTCGATCGCGAGGCTCGTGCCCTCGCTATATCCCGCCGCGGCGAGACTCTGACGCAGCGCCGAAAGCCGCCCCGCGTCCGCGTTCGGCGAAAGGCTGCCCAGATATCCGATCACCGGCATCTGCTGCGCCCGCGCCGCCAGCGGCCAGACCGCGGCGGCGGCAGCGGCGGCTAGGAGCGATGTGAACGCGCGGCGGTTTATTGCCGTGCTTGCCGAATCGTCATGCGCGGGCTTGACCCGCGCATCCATCTTCTTGCGAAGAAGGATGGATTGCCGGGTCATAAGCGCGTTCACGCGCGTCTTCCGACGCGCTATGCCCGGCAATGACGGTATGAGGTGCCGCCTCATTCGATCACCTCGTCGACGATGGCGAGTACGCCCGGGGCAATGTCGAGGCCAAGCGATTTTGCGGTCTTGAGATTGATGACAAGCTCGAATTTGGTCGGCTGTTCGACCGGCAAATCGCCGGGATTGGCGCCCTTGAGAATTCTGTCGACGTAGCCTGCGGCGCGGCGAAAGAAATCACGGTCGTTTGGAGCATAACTCATCAGCCCGCCTGCCTCGGGAAAGTCACGGTAGGGATACATCGCCGGCAGTCGATTTCCCGCGGCCAAATCCAAGATCTGGCTTCTCTGACTGTAGAGGATCACATCGGTAACAACGATCAGGGCCTGCACAGGCTCTTTCTTTATCTTTTCAAACGCGTTCTCAATGGAAGTGTCAGCGGAAATCGGCACCGAATGCAGCCGTAGGTCCAATCTTCGCGCCGCACTCTGCGTCTCCCTTAGCTCCATTTGCGATTGCGGATTTGCAAGGTTGGACATCACCGCAACAGAAGACAATCCAGGAACTGTTTCCTTCAGCAGCTGAAGACGTCTTCCGCTTAGATCAGTTGCAACGATGCTAAACCCGGTGGCATTCCCGCCGGGCCGAGCAAGACTATCGACGAGGCCGGCGGCGACCGGATCACCGACGATGGCCATGACGATGGGTATCGTGCGCGTGGCGTTCTTGAGCGCCTTGGCGGGTGGCGTCCCTCCAGTGACGATCACATCGACCTGTGACCTCACCAGCTCGGCAGCCAGATCGGGCAGCCGATCGACCCGATCCTGTCCCCATTTCCACTCGATGGCGATGGTTCTTCCCTCGACATACCCGAGGTCCCGCAGCCCCTCCACGAAGGCCTGGGTCCGTGCCGCGAAAGACGTAGGCGTACCCAACAGAAGGACGCCGATACGAGGCACTCTGTGGGATTGCTGCGCTCGCGCGGCGAGTGGCCACGCGGCCGCCGCGCCGCCGAGCAGCGTGATGAACTCGCGGCGCTTTGTATGTCGGGAAAGCAGCATTCTGAGCGGCG
>Ga0209647_1002154_pt1 | contig 16002 bp, 16 predicted proteins | sample GraSoi_2013_60cm_FD_185827 | JGI IMG/M metagenome (GOLD analysis project Ga0209647, IMG submission 185827) | Grasslands soil microbial communities from the Angelo Coastal Reserve, California, USA - Sample 9_17_2013_60cm (SPAdes) (version 2) | ecosystem: Environmental > Terrestrial > Soil >...
CGGTCGTCGCGGTCACCGCCCTCATGGCCGCTGCAAGCTTCGCGCTGTTCGCCTACTTTGTGCCCGCCGCGCACGCTTTCATCGACGCTTCGCCACACGAAGTGAGCCTGCTCTACGCCACGCTCGGCGTGACGGCCATCGTCGGCAACACGCTCGCTGCGCGGTTCATGGACCGAGCCGGGGCGGGCCGCGTGGTCGTTTGGGGCCTCGCTGCGGTGCTCGCCGGACATCTGCTGTGGCCCTGGTCGGCGGGACACCCGGCGCTGCTCGCTGCGGCGGTCGCGATCTGGGGCCTTGGCCACATCGCGGCGCTGAGCGCGCAGCAGGCGCGCCTCGCGGCGCTCGCGCCGGCGTACGCCCCCGCGTCGATCGCGCTCAATTCCTCCGCGACCTATCTCGGGCAGGCGATCGGCACCGCCATCGCCGGCGTCATCATTGCGAACCTCTCGGGAGCCGCGGCCTACGCCTCGCTTGCGCTTCTTAGCGTGCCGCTCCTAATCGCCGCGATTGGCTTGTCGCTCCTGGCTTCGCTGCGGGCACGCGTCGCCGGAGCTTCAGCATGACTCGTCGCTAAGCACAAACGGGCAAAGCCGAGTGCCTGATCGGCACGCCAACAGAACTCGCGCAGAACGGATAAACCATGATCAACCAAATACGCGTTGTCCTCCTTGGCTTGGCCCTTATCGGATGGAGCGCCGCTGCCCAGGAATTCCCATCGAGAGCGGTGCGACTGCTCTCGCCCTTCCCGGCCGGCAGCGGCCCCGATGTCGCGGCGCGACTTGTGATGGAGAAGCTATCGCGCTACTGGAGCCAGCCGGTCATCGTCGAGCCGCGGCCGGGCGGCAATGGCGTCATTGCCATCGAAGCGATGAAGACCGGAGCCAAGGACGGCCATGATCTCGTCGTCCTCGAGAACGGCCATGTAGCGGTCAACCCGACCCTTTTCAAGAAGCTGCCGTATGACGTCGAGCGGGACCTCGCTCCCGCGGCGCTCATGTACCGCACGCCCTTCTTCGTCGCCGCCTCGGCTGCAGGCCCGTTCCAGAGCGTGCCGGACCTGATCGCGGCGGCGAAGGCGAAGCCAAAGACGCTGACCTACGGCACGCCGTTCGTCGGCAGTACGCCGCACCTTGGAGCCGCGCTTTTCGAGTCGATGACGGGAACACAGATGGTCCACGTGCCATTCAAGGAAACGTCGCAGCTCTGGGGCTCCGTGGGCACGGGCGAAGTGAGCTGGGCGCTCGGGACGCTGGGAACGACGGGCCCGATGGTTCGGGCCGGAAAAGTAAAGCTCATCGCGATCGCGGCGCAACAGCGCCTGCCCGCGCAACCGGACGTTCCGACGGTGGCCGAAGCCGGGGGACCCTCCGGCTTCGAGGTCAGCGCCTGGATCGCGCTGTTTGCCCCGCGCTCGACGCCCCCGGGGACGCTCGATCGAATCAACCGTGACGTCAACCGGGCCCTCAACGAACCCGATGTGCGCGAGCGCTATGTCGCGATAGGCTTCCAGCCGCTGCCGGACTCGAGGGACGGGCTTGCACAACTCGTTCGATCGGACAGCCGCAAGTACGCCGAGCTCATCAAGCGCACCGGCGCCACGGTCGACTGATTCTTGTTCGTTGAGCGCCGAGGCGCTCAACCGGCCAATCGCGAATGCGAGCTATGTTGCAATTTTGAGAATCATCTTGCCCTCATTTGACCCGTCGAACAATCGCAGGAAAGCTGGCAAGGCGTTTTCAATGCCCTCCTCGATATGCTCGTCAACACGAAGCAGACCTGACTTGAGCCAGGATGTCAGCTCAGGAATAGCTTCTCCAAAACGGGCAACAAAGTCGGTGAGAATAAAGCCCTCGATTCGAGCACCCATCACAATAAGCTGCCACAGGTTATTGATCGGCCGTGGCTTCGAGTTGTACTGGCTGATGAGTCCGCAGAGCACGACACGCCCCTTAGTCTTCAACGCAAGCAATCCCGCATCGAGAATATCGCCGCCAACGTTCTCGAAAACGAGATCCACGCCTTCCGGGGCAAGAGTGCGAATCGCGGCCGCAAGCTCGTCGCAAGACTTTCCCTTGTAGTCGATTGCCCCGTCGTAGCCGTAATCGCGCAAGAGCCGCGTGCACTTGCCAGGCCCGCCGGCGATCCCGATCGTGCGACAGCCCTTCAACTTTGCGATCTGCCCTACGAGCGAACCAACCGCACCTGCGGCACCGCTGACGAGAACGGTCTCTCCGGCGCGTGGCCGGCCGATTTCCAGCAAGGCAAAGTAGGCCGTGAGTCCCTTGGCGCCAATGACTGAAAGGTAGTTTGTAACGCACGGCAATGCGTCGGGGTCGATCAGCCTGGTGAAGGCACTGGAAGTGCAAACCGAGTAGTCTTCGATCGCGTTCATGCCGGAAATCCATTTGCCGACCGGAAAATCGGCATGACGCGATTGGATGACGGTCCCGATGGTTGGAGCGCGAACGGGATCCCCGAGTTTGATGGGAGGCAAATACGATGGTGCGTCATCCATCCAGCCACGGATCGCCGGATCAAGAGAGGCGTATTGATTGGACACTAGAAATTGTCCCTCGCTCAATGGCGCAACCACTTCCGTAACAAGTTCAAAGTCCTCGGCGACGGGAAGTCCGGAGGGTCGGCGGATAAGCAGAAAACGACGATTCTGAAGCATGATTGCCGGGCCTGACATTCCATTGCGCGACGTCGTATCGGCGACGGTCGTGCTTATCGAAATGGTGGAGATGGTATTTTCCAGTTTGGTGAGAGGTGCACAATGGCTTCAAGCCGGGCTGGATCGGCTTCCAAGGGCAAGCGCATCGTCAAACGCTCGATGGACGTCACCCGATCCGCGTATGCGGAGGTCGCCAGCGTTCTCAGTCAGAAGATCCTTTCTGGAGAAATTGAGGAGGGAGAACGTCTTCCAGCCGAGCTGATGCTGGCCGAACAGCTGGGCACCAGCCGCTCCACCGTGAGAGAAGCATTTCGTGTCTTGCAGGCCTCGGGGCTCGCACGACGCGTCAGCCCGAGAATCATGGTTGCGAGCAGGCCGGAAGGTAAGGCTGCGCAACGCGAGACGCGCATTGCATTGATCGAGCAAAAAGCCACCTACAACGACGTCTATGAAACCATACATGTACTAGCACCAGCGCTGGTTTCTTTGGCCGCGAAACGCGCCACAAAAAAGGATATCGAAGCGCTGCGATCAGTCATCGACGCGCAGCAGAGCCGTCTTTCAGACATTCTGCGATCGAACCAGCTGGCTGAACGGTTCCAGGCATTGATCGCCACAGTCGGTCGAAATCCGGCGATGGCGCTCGCTCGGTCGTCGCTGCGTCACGTGGTCATGCCAACGCCGCAGGATCCGAAGGATATTGCCAAGCTGACACAGTGGGCCCTGAATGGTCACAAGAGAATCGTAGACGCGATCGAAGCTCATGATGCCGAGCTCGCCGCACTCGTTACCCGACGACACCTCGAGCAGTTTCGCCGTCATTGGGAAAACGCAGGACTCGATTTCAATTCCGCGATTTCGAGCTTGGGGTTTGGCGTCGAATAGCATATGGCCCGGTGAGCTAGCTGCCCTAAGCCTCCGTTTTCCGCTTCGGCAATCCTTCCCACGAAGATTCAGCGCCCTCGGTGTGCCGTTCAAGCACGCCCTGCATGGCATTTATAGTCCTACCTACTTGACAAAATATGGTCTGGAAGTAATTATAGCAGACACTAATCGGAGACCTTTTTCATGGCTCATCGACTGTGACGATTCCTTGGATTCGCATCGAATCTCAACGAACTGTCTAAGGGAGGTGACGCATGCGCACTCGCCGCAGTTTCCTGCGTGCGGTAGCTTCATTGCCGCCGCTGCTTTTTGTTTCGCGATCGGGTCTTGCACAGAATGCGTGGCCGGCCCGTTACATCAGTGCAGTTAACGGCTTCTTGCCCGGTTCTGGCGCAGATACGTTGGCTAGGTTCTATGCGCGAAAGCTCCAAGATGGTCTCGGATCGACCGTCGTCGTCGTAAATAAGGCGGGCGCCTTCGGAAACATCGCAACCGAATTCGTGGCGAGGGCCAAGCCTGACGGTTACACGATTCTGATCACGCCCGGATTTTCGACCCTGGCCGCTGCGCCGTCGCTTTTTAAGACGCTTGCATTCGATCCAGTCAGTGACTTCGAACATGTGACTACCTTGTCCAAGGTCGCGTTCGTCCTGGTTGTGGCTGGAAGCAGCCCCTTCCAATCGGTGTCCGAACTTACCGAGCATCTAAAGGAGCGGGGCGACAAGGCGTTCTACGGCTCCGTATCGAACACGGGTGTTGCGGCCAGCGAGCTCTACAAGGCCTGGTTCAAGCTGCAGACCGTCGAGGTCAAATATCGAGACCCCAGCGCGATGCTGACTGATCTTTACGCCGGCAGTCTGGCATTTTCGCACTTCGATCCAATTCAGGCCGCCGGGCCGCTTCGTGAAGGCAGGCTGCGCGCGCTCGCAATCTCTGCAAAGGATCGATTCGTTTCCTTGCCCAACATTCCAAGTGCGTCCGAAGCTGGAATAGGCAACTCCGACATTATCGCGTGGTGGTCGGTCCATACGCCAAAGAACACACCGAAGTCAGTGACCGATAAGCTCGCGGCGATCTTCAACTCGATTGTCGCCAGTCAAGAGCATCAGAAGTTTCTTGCTCCGTTAGGTAGCGACCCGTTCCCTGGAAACTCCGAAAAGCTGAAGGAGCAACTCGCGAAGGACATCAAAGCTTGGCGGGAGTACGTCAAGATCGCAAAGATCGAGCCCGTCTAGTCGTTAAGGTCAAACCAACTGACCATCGGAGATCGATGATGCCAAATGCTTCAAATGACAAAGCGGAAGTGTCGCGCGCGAACGAGTTTTATTATCACGCGATGTCATCACTCGATCTGGCACTGGTCGAGAAAGCCTGGGCGCACAACGATTACGTTACGCTTGTCGGGCCGCGTCATACGGCGCCGATGATAGGCTGGAGCGATATTCGCGCCTACTACGCAAAGGCCGTTTCGACTATCGGAAAGATTTCCCTAAGGCCGATCGATCCTCACATCAATGTGAACGGAGATTACGCGTGGATCGTCGCGCGCGAAGAGATCGGAGCAGAAAGTCGCCTGAAGGATGGTAGTCCTCTCTCGACCCGTCCGACGATCAGTACCAACGTCTTCGAAAAAATCAGAGGCAAGTGGTTGATGGTGTCGCACCATGCACAAGAAATCCACGGCGCTTAGGAGCAAGAGACGGCTTCAATCGATGATGTGGTAGACCGGCGCCTTCTCCATGGTCCACTCGCCCGACTTGCGCTCGTAGCGCGAGAGGGTAAAGCAGTGCCACTTCTCATCGTCGAGCTTCATGTGATCGCCGCGATAGTAGTACCCGGGCCAGCGCGTTTCCTCGCGGAACAGCGTATGGCGCGTGACTGACTCCGAGGCGAGCAGCCGGTGGCTCAGCTCCCAGGCGCGCTGCAGCTGGTGCAGGTCTTCGGCGCCCATGTGGCTCATGTCTTCCTTCAGCATGGCCAAGAGCTCGAGGCCGCGCTCGAGCAGCACGCCGTTCGTCATGTAGTTGGTGCTGATGCCGCCGACGTATTCGTCCATGATCTTCTCGAGGCGCTGCAGTCCGTGGATCGGCAGCAGGTAGCTCGGCGATACGGTCCCGGCGGTGATCTCGTTGCGGCCGACGCGGTAGTTCTCCAGCGGCTGGTAGATGGTTTTCTGCAAGTCGCGAACTTCCTGTTCGCTGACCTGAGGCTGGTCTCTGCCCTTTTCCATCACGTACCTGACCGCCGCCTTGGCGGCGATGCGGCCTTCGGTGAACGAGCCTGACGAGAACTTGTGGGCGGTGCCGCCGATGGTGTCGCCGGCGCCGAAGAGCCCGTCGACGGTCATCATCCGGTTGTAGCCCCATTGGTATTCCGCGGGGGCGTAGTCCTCCGGTCCGCTCGCCCACGCGCCGGAGCAGGTGGCGTGAGAGCCCATGACGTAAGGCTCGGACGTGGTCAACTCGGGGTTGATCTCCTTGGGGTCGATGTTCTGCGACGCCCAGACGACCGCCTGCCCGATCGTCATGCCGAGGAAGTTCTCCCAGCCCACCGTCTCCTTGTGGGGATCCTGGAACGCTTCTTTCGTCACCATGCGGATCGGACCGCGGCCCGCCGCGACCTCCTTGATGATGGCGTGGTTGCGCAGGCAGGTCGGCACCGGGTGATGGTCGATGTACTCGCCCACCAGCGCCTTGGTGTCCTCGTACCACCGCTTCTCGTACTCCTCGCCATAGCCGTTCTGCGTGTACGTCTTCAGATGGAGGAAGTACGCGCCCACGGGGCCGTAGCCGTCCTTGAATCGCGTCAGGACGATGCGGTTCTCCATCTGCGTCATCTTGGCGCCGACCTCGATCGGCAACGCGTAGGCCGACGCGCTGCTCCACGGCGCATACCAGGTGCGCCCCATGCCCTCGCCTACCGAGCGCGGCTTGAAGATGTGCGACGCGCCGCCGGCGGAAACGATGACCGCCTTCGCGCGGAACACGTGGAAGTCGCCCGTGCGCACGTTGAACCCGACTGCGCCCGCCACCCGCTTGGGATTCTTCGCGTCCATCAGGAGGTGTGTGACCATGATCCGGTTGTAGACCTGGGTCGCGGCCTTGCGCGCTGCCTCGGCGACGATCGGCTTGTAGCTCTCGCCGTGGATCATGATCTGCCACTTGCCTTCGCGCTGGTAGCGGCCGGTCTTCGGGTCCTTCATGATCGGCAGGCCCCACTCCTCGAACTTGTGCACCGTGGAGTCGACGTGCCGCGCGATGTCGTAGCCCAGGTCCTCGCGCACCAGGCCCATCAGGTCGTTGCGCGCATAGCGCACATGGTCCTCGGGCTGGTTCTCGCCCCATTGCATGCCCATGTAGCAGTTGATGGCGTAGAGGCCCTGCGCGACGGCGCCGCTGCGCTCGATGTTCGCCTTCTCGACGCAGACGATCTTCAGGTCGCGTCCCCAGTAGCGCGATTCGTAGGTCGCACCGCAACCGGCCATGCCGCCGCCGATGACGAGAATGTCGGCGTCGACGACAACGGTTTTCCTGCCGCCGAACAGGCCCATCAGACCGTTGCTTTCTTAAGTTGATCCCGACGCAGCGCAGGCAATCCGCCGCTGACCTTCAGTGCTTCGGGTTCGTGCGCCAGCTCCTGCCTGGCGAAATCCTCCGGGCGGGGCGCGGGATATTCGGCCGGCCCCTTGATCGATCCCCAGGCCGTCGTGCGGATCGGGGACACGAAGTCCTTCTCGCGGCCATCGCGGAACTTGAGCTTCCAGGAAATGGTCGCCTTTGCCTCTTCCCGAAGCACGCGGACACTGTGCCCGAGCGGCGCAAAGTCGGCATAGCCGCGCACATCGATGGCGTTCTGCGGACAGGCCTTCACGCAGGAGTAGCACTCCCAGCACATGTTCGGCTCGATGTTGTAGGCACGCCGATAGGTCTTGTCGATGTGCATGATGTCCGAGGGGCAGATGTCGACGCAGTGGCCGCAGCCGTCGCACTTGGTCATGTAAACGAAGGTCGGCATGGTTTTTCTTCTCCCTAGTAGTGGCGCGGCGCCGTGCGCGCGCTGCCGAACTGCTCAGGCTTGTCAGCGGCGGCGGGCAGGTTGCTCCTCGTGCCGTTCGCGTACGAAACCCTTTTTTCGAACGCCGCGGCGGGCTTGAAGAACATGTGGGCGAACTTGGACCAGGGCACCGAGCCGAACAGCACCGTCGTCGCTATCACGTACAGCGCGAACCACGCGTGCGTCCACGAGCTGCCGCGCGTCTGGGCGTAGGCCCAGATCAGGCCCAGCGTCACGCTCGCCAGGAGCGACAGCACGAACAGATCCGCGCGCATCACGCGGAACGGTGAATTGCCCTCGGCAGCGACATCCGCCCGGATGAAGAACCAGAACCAGTATCCGCCGGCGAGAACCATCAGGCCGCCGATCCACCAGAGCACCGGCCAGACGTCCGGCCCCGGCGTTGCAGGCGTGGCATAGCGGAACACCATGACGACGGTACTGACGACGTAGAGCACGAACCCGTACATGGTCAGCAGGTGGGCGGCGCGGCGGCGCGCGTTGCAGAATTCGCCGGACGCCAGGACATCGACGACGGCGGTCTGAAGCGCTATCGACGCCAATTCGACCTGCGGTGTTCCCTTACGCTTCGACTTACGCCAGTTAGCGAAAAAATATTTGGCGCTGCCCTTGTGCACGATGTCGAACAGCGTCCCCGCCGCAACCAGCACGATCATGAGGACGACGTAGGTCTGCATGACGGCAGGCGCTATGAACGCCGACAGCTCGGCGAACGGATTGCTGGTGAACATCAAGACCCCTCCTCGCGCCGCATTCTAAAAGCGGGAGTCGGGCAAGCCGCCCAAAAAGGCGCTATGCGGCTATAGAAACTGCGAATCGAAGCGCATCGCGGCCAGATCGGCGAGCAGCCAGGTGGCCGGCGCGGAGAGGCCGGCAATGGTGCCGGGGTTCACCAGCCAGGTGCTCCCACCTTTGACATTCTTGACCTGCTGCACGCCGGCCTGATGCGAGTGGCCGCAGCACACCAGGTCCCAGTCGCCGGTGCAGGCCATGGCATAGCCGTACTCCGGGTAATGCACGACGAAGACGCGCCTGCCACCGAGCTCCAGGCGCGCATCGGGACCGTGGTACTGCAGCCTGCCATTGCTCTCGCGCGCCCAGCGCGAAAGCGAGACCTGATCGCCGATGTTGTTGCCGTGGATCACATGCATCGGCAGCCCGACCGCCATCGCCGCGCGCAGGGTCTGCGTACCGATCACATCGCCGCAGTGGATCACGGCCTCGGCGCCCTCCTCCTTCGCCCGCAGCACCGCCTGCGCGAGCGGGTCGGCGCGGTCGTGGCTGTCGGAGACGATGCAGACCTTCATGCTAGGAGATCGGCATGTACGCGTAGCCCTCGTTCTGCAGCGCGACCAGGCTGACGATGACGTTGCGCTCGATGCTGGCGCAGTCGATGACGTTGCCTGCGGCGATGGCGGAGCGCTCCATGGCAATGCCGCAGACGACGACGCGCCCGCCCATGCCTGTGAAGCGGCGCAGCAGCTCGTGCGCCGGCGCGAGGTCGGCAGCGTCGGGCTTGTCGAACTTGGTGCCGCGCAGGCTGCGGGCGCCGAACTGCGTGGCGCCGGCGTGCAGCAGGAGCACGAAATCGACCCGATCGCCGCGACGCAGGAATTCCTCGCCCGTGTCGATGATCAGCGAGAGCCGGTCGCAGAAGCGACGGGCGTCGCCGGTGGTGAAGTCCCAGACCGCGCGGGCGGACATCCCTACTTCTTGAAGGCGGACGCCGGCTGGCCGCGGATCTCGCCGAGCGGCGCCTTCACGCCCATCTCCTTCATCGCCTTCGCCAGCGGCTCGGGGTTGATCGCGTTCGGCGGCATCTCCGGGGACTCGATCACCTTGATCGAGTGCAGGAACGCGTAGCCCTCCTTCATCGCCGCGAGCACCTCGTTGTCGAAGGTCAGCTTGGCCACGTAGTTGACCGGCCCCACGCCCGGGTCTGCCTCGTAGAGCGCCGACCAGACCGTCTTCTCGTCGTAGCCGGTGAGCTCGCCGGCGATCAGCTTGGCCGACTCGCGCGGGTTGGAAATGAGGAATTGCAGCGCCTCGATCTCGGCTTTCATCCAGCCCACTGCGGCTTCGGGGTTCTTCTGGATGAAGTCCTGGCGCATCGAGGTGAAGTTGGCGTCCTTCTCGTTCCACTGCGGTGCGACCGGCGCGTACTTGGCGTTGCCGAGGTCGACCTGTCGCCGGGCGTGCGGCTCCCACATCATCGCCGCGGACAGCTTGCCCGCCTGGAAATTGCTGGTGATGACCTCGATCGGCATGATGACGATCTCGGAGGGCTTGAAGCCGCCCTTGGCGATGATGGACTCGGTGATGCGGTTGGCGCAGGTGCCGCGGTGGTAGGCGAACGGCTTGCCGTTCAGCCATTGCGTCGCCGCCTTGTAGTCCTGGAAGTCAGGCGCGCTCTTCGACACCACGAGGCGCTCGCAGTGCCGTCCATTGCTGAACATCGTCACCGACACCAGCCGCAGGTCGGCGATCTTGCTCTTGGTCGTGAGCACGAGCGAAGGCATGTCGCCCATCGTGCCGATATGCATCTTGTCGGCGAGCATGGCGTTGATCATCGGCGGCCCGGTGAGGTGCGGCTCGAACTTCACCTTGCTGCCCGGCGGCAGGTGCTTCTTCCACAGCTCCTTCTGTTTCAGGATCACGCCGTACCAAGCGCCGGTCCAGTACGGGTGGTAGCCGTAGGTGATGTCCACCGGCCCCGCCGCAGCCGCCGCGCCGGCAAGAGATACGCCCAGAACGAATGCCGCCGCCTTCATGCGCTGCCTCCATCGAGCCGATGCTCGGGCAAGTATAGCGTGGCCATGAGCTGCCTCTTGAGCTCGAGATAGCGCTCGCTCGCGAGCACCTGCGGCGTTCTCGGGTACGGCAGGTCGATGTCGATCGAGTGCGCGATGCACGCCGGCGCACCGTCCATGACGAGCACCCGCTCGCCCATCACCAGCGCCTCCTCCAGCTCGGAGGTGATGAAAAGCGTAGTCCTGCGGCTTTCCGCAAAAAGGTCGAGGTAGTACTCCTGCATCAATCCGCGCGTCATCACGTCGAGGCCGCGGAACGGCTCGTCCAGGATCATGAGTCTCGGGTTGTTGATCATCGCCTGCGCGAGCTCGACGCGGCGGCGCATGCCGCCGGAAAGCTGCCCCGGGTACTTGTCGCGGAAGTCAGCCAGGCCGAACTTCTGCAGCAGGCCGAGCGCTTTCTCGCGCGCCTGCGCAGCGGTCATGGCGCCCGATGCGCGCGGTCCGAACATGACGTTGTCGAGCACCGTCATCCAGTGCCACAGCGCGGTTTCCTGGAACACCATGATGCGGTCGGGCCCCGCGCCGCTGATCGGGCGGCCGTCGATGGCGAGCGTGCCGGCGTCGGGCGCGACATAGCCCGCGAGCATGCAGGCCAGCGTCGTCTTGCCGCAGCCCGACGGGCCCATCAGCACCGTCAGCGCTCCGGCTTCCAGCTCGAAGGACACGTCGTTCAGCACATCCTTCGCATAGCGCTTGCTCACGCCGCTGACGGTTACCGTCGGGCTCACCGCTGCCACGGCATCATCCTCTTCTCGGCGTAAGTCACGAGGAGCGTCGAGAGATACCCGGCAAGCCCGATGCTGATCATGCCGATGAGCACCGTCGTGCCGGTGTGGCTGACGTAGCCCTCCCAGGTGAGCCGCCCGAGGCCGGAGTCGCTCGCGATCATCTCCGCCGCGATCACCACGTTCCATGCCACCGCAATGCCGAGCGTCATGCCAACCGCGACCGCCGGAATCACGGAGGGCAGGATGATGCGGCGGAAGATGTAAGCCGGCGAGGCGCCCAGCGAGCGCGCGAGCCACAGGTGCTCCTTGCGGGTGCCGCGGACCGCGTCGTGCACGTTGATGACGATGATGAAGAACGGCCCGATGAAGGTGATGAACACGATCGAGAGCTCGGCCGTGGGCCAGAAGAGGATCGACAGCGGCACCCAGGCGAGCGGCGGGATGGGACGCAGCAGCTCCACGACCGGGTAGACCACGTCGTGGAACACGCGTCGCGTGCCGAGCAGCAGGCCGAGCGGGATGCCGAGCAGCTGGGAAGCGAGGAAGCCGTAGCCGACGCGCTCGAAGCTCACCACCCACGAGCGCCAGTACGCGGCGCTCGGCAGGTACTTGTCCCAGAACGCCCGGCCGACCGCCGCCGGATCCGGGATCTCCGCGAAGCCGGGAGCCTTGAGGCGGGCGAGCAGCGTCCACATGAGGATGAAAGCGGCGATCGAAACCGCGCCGCGCCAGTTGAGGCGTTTCATGCTTGTTCCTTCTCGCCGCGCTCGAATGCCCGCCGCGCCTCCTCGTGCACGCTCTCGGCGGCGCTGCGCTTCAGCTCTGCGTATTCGCGGGAGTAGAGCATCTGCGGTACGCGCGGCCGCTCGAGATTCACCCGGATGACTTGCTTCACGGTCCCGGGGCGCGTCGTCATCACCACTACGGTGTCGGCGAGGTAGATAGCCTCGTCGAGGTCGTGGGTGATGAAGACGACGGTCTTGCGATAGCGCCGGTGCATGTCGAGCAGGTGCTGGTGCATCGTCGCCTTCGAGAACCCGTCCATCGCGCGGAACGGCTCGTCGAGCAGCAAGAGGCGCGGGTCGTTCATCAGCGCGCGCACGATCTCGACCCGGCGCTGCATGCCGGAGGAGAGCTGCGCCGGATACGAGGCCGCCGTCGTATCGAGGCCGCCGCTCGCGCGCAGGAGCTCGAGCGCCTTCGCCTCGGCCGCCGGCCGCGACAGCGCCTTCTGCCGCAAGGGGCCGTAGGTGACGTTGTCGAGCACCGTCTTCCACGGAAACAGCGCACCGTGCTGGAACACCACGACGCGGTCCGGCCCGGGCCGCGGCGCGATACCGGGCGCCGCGAGGCGCCGGCCGTCGAGAGTGATCTCGCCGGTGCTCACCGTGTCGAAACCGGCGATCGCATTGAGCAGCGTGGTCTTGCCGCATCCCGAGGGACCGACGATGGCGACGAACTCTTCGGCGCGCACCTCGAAGCTGCAATCGCGCAGCGCCTCGACGCTTGCCTCCCCGGAGCCGTAGGTCTTGCTCACGCCGCGCATCGAAAGCGCGCCGCTCATGCGAAGCCCATGCTTTGCTCGCGCCAGCGCATCAGCCGGTTGCCGGCGAGGCGGATGAGCGCGCTGCTCAGGTAGCCGAGAAGCCCGAGCGTCGCCATGGCGATGACGATGGTCGGAAACTGGATCAGGTTGTACGACTCCATGATGAGGAAGCCCAGGCCGTACTGGGCGGCGATCATCTCGCCCGCGGCGAGCGAGAACCACGCCGCGCCCATCGCGATCTGCAGCCCGGTGAAGATGTTCGGCAGCGCGCCGGGCAGCACCACGTCGAGGAGGATGTCCCTGCGGCTCGCGCCGAGGCAGGCGGCTGCGCGGAAGAAATCGGGGTCGATCGACTTCACGCCGACCGCCGTATTCAGCGTGGTGGCGAAGAACGCGACCAGGAAGGTGACGAAGATCACCGCGGCCTCCGAGCCGGCGAAGATCAGGATCGCGAGCGGCACCCACGCGAGCGGCGGCACCGGGCGCAGCATGCCGAGCAGCGCCGAGGCGAAGCCGCTGAAGCTCTTGCTCCAGCCGATGCCGATGCCCAGCGGCACGCCGAGCAGCGTGGCGGCGGCGAACGCCGCCGTGGCGCGCCAGGTGCTGTACAGCATATGCTTGTAGTAGGCCGCGGTGAAGATCGAGATGCCGTACGTCGGCTGCGGGCTGAGCCATTCGGTCAGCACCGCCACCGGATCGGGCAGGCGGCGAAACGATTCGAGCGGCAGCCACGCGACGCACGCGTACCAGAGCGCGGCGGCGCCGAGATACCCCGCCCACATCAACCAGAATCTGCGCACGCTGAATGTTAGGTCAATACACTAGAATTTCTCGACGAGGAGGCAGCCATGGCTGAAGAAAAACGCTTCGGTTTCGACACGCTCACGGTGCATGCCGGCCAGCGTCCGGACCCGGTCACCGGCTCGCGCGCGGTGCCGATCTACCAGACGAGCGCCTATGTCTTCGAGGACACCGAGCAGGCGGCGAACCTGTTCGCGCTGCAGCGCTTCGGCAACATCTACTCGCGCATCATGAACCCGACGGTGGCGGTGTTCGAGGAGCGCATCGCCGCCCTCGAGAACGGCATCGGCGCGGTGGCGACCGCCTCGGGCCAGGCGGCGCAGCACATCGCGCTGGTCTCGCTGATGGACGCGGGCGACGAGTTCGTCGCCTCCAGTACCCTGTACGGCGGCACCATCAATCAGTTCGACGTGCAGTTCCGCAAGATCGGCATCAACGCCCGCTTCGTCGACATCGGCAACCACGACGCGATCCGCAATGCCATCGGGCCAAAGACCAAGTGCATCTTCGCCGAGACGCTCGGCAACCCGAAGATCGACGTGCTCGATATCGAGGCGGTGGCGAAGATCGCGCACGACAACGGCGTCCCGCTGGTGGTGGACAACACCTTCCCCAGCCCGTACTTGTGCCGGCCGCTCGACTTCGGCGCCGACATCGTGGTGCATTCGGCCACCAAGTTCATCTGCGGCCACGGCACCACGATGGGCGGCGTGATCGTCGACGCCGGCCGCTTCCCCTGGAACAACGGCAAGTTCCCGGGGATGACCGAGCCCTCCAAGGGCTACCACAACCTGCGCTTCTTCGAGTACTTCGGCGATTTCGGCTGGCTGATGAAAGCCCGCGCCGAGATGCTGCGCGACTACGGTCCGTGCCAGAGCCCGTTCAACGCCTTCCTGCTGCTGCAGGGCCTCGAGACGCTGCACGTGCGCATGGAGCGCCACGTCGCCAACGCGCAGCGCATCGCCGAGTTCCTGAAAGCCCACCGCGCGGTGAGCTGGGTCAACTATCCAGGTCTCCCCGCCAGCCCCTACCACCAGCTAGCGCGCAAATACCTGCCCAAGGGGCCAGGCTCGATCTTCACCTTCGGCATCAAGGGCGCTCGCGAGGCGGGGAAGAAGCTGATCGAGAACGTGCAGCTCTTCTCGCACCTCGCCAACGTCGGCGACTGCAAGAGCCTGATCATCCATCCGGCCAGCACCACGCACCAGCAGTTGAGCGACGCCGAGCTCGCCGCCTGCGGCATCGGGCCGGAGATGATCCGCGTGTCGATCGGCATCGAGGACGTCGACGACCTGCTCTGGGACTTGGGTCAGGCGCTCGAGAAGTCGCAGCAGGCGGCGCCGAAGACCGAGACGCTGGCGATGGCCGCCGCCGATGAGCCGCGCGGCCACAGCATGCTGAGCAAGGCGTTTGGCGCGCCGTTCCAGAAATAAAGAGGAGACCGTCATGGCAGTGGGAGACCGGACCAATCTCGGCGGCACGGCATACGACCGCCTGCGAATCCTGACCAGCTACCGCAACATCGCGATGGTCGGCCTGTCGTCCAACGCGTACCAGCCGAGCTCGTTCGCGGGGATCTACCTCGCGGCCAACGGCTACAACATCATCCCGGTGAACCCGTCGCAGGCCGGAAAGCACATCCTCGAGCGGCGCGTCTACGCCCGCGTCGACGAGATCGACCAGCCGGTCGACATCGTCGACGTGTTCCGCCCCGCCTCCGAGGCGCCCGAGGTCGCGCGGCAGGCGGTCAAGATCGGCGCCAAGGTGCTCTGGCTGCAACTCGGCGTCATCAGCGAGGAAGCCGCGAAAATCGCCCGCGACGCCGGGCTCGAGGTGGTCATGGACCGCTGCTGCAAGATCGAGCACGCGCGCTTCTTCGGCGGCCTGCGCGTCATCGGGCTGAGCACCGGCGTGCTCACCTCGCGGCTCGCGCTGAAAATTCCCGTGTGATTTGCGGTGCACCATGTTTCCCTAGGAAACGCCTTGCGTGCATCGAAATTCACGGCGCATGATTCGCTACGGGAGGAGGACCCATGGCGAAAAACGCTCGCAGGGATTTTCTTCGTCGCACGGCAGCGCTGACGGGAGGCGCCCTCGCTACGACTGGCGCGGCGCGCGCGGCGCCGCTCGCGGTGCCGCCGACCAATCAGGAGCCCGGTCGCATCATCGAGGAAAGCGCTTACGGCGCGCCGTCGAAATTCGAAGCCCATGTAAAACGCCGGCGCACCGATGTGCTCAAGAATCGGCAGAACCTGTCGGACTGGAGCATGACGCCGCTGCAGTACCAGCCCGGCATCATCACGCCGAACGGGCTGGTGTTCGAGCGCCATCATGCCGGCACGCCGGACATCGATCCGAAGACGCACCGCCTGGTGATCCACGGCATGGTGAAGCAGCCGCTGGAATTCAGCATGGACGACCTGGTGCGCTACCCGTCGGTATCGCGCTTCCATTTCCACGAGTGCTCGGGCAACGGCCTCA
>Ga0209647_1002156_pt1 | contig 15989 bp, 10 predicted proteins | sample GraSoi_2013_60cm_FD_185827 | JGI IMG/M metagenome (GOLD analysis project Ga0209647, IMG submission 185827) | Grasslands soil microbial communities from the Angelo Coastal Reserve, California, USA - Sample 9_17_2013_60cm (SPAdes) (version 2) | ecosystem: Environmental > Terrestrial > Soil >...
TCCTCTCCGACGTGATCACGGCCACCAGGAACGGACGGTCCTCCGTGGTGCGGCCCACCTCTTCGACCTGGACGCGATCGGAGGCGGCGTCGAGGCGATGGAAGTAATCGACGATCTGCGTCCAGTCCGCGAGCTGGCGATCGGCGCCGGGCCGGAAACCGAGGACGGACTCGGGGGAGGGAGGGGCGGCGGCCACGGTCGCCGCGACGGCCAGGAAGACGGAGAGCGTCCATGGCATCCGCCGGAGAGTTTTCATGGGGCTCAAGCAGAACATGCCCGGGGCGCCCAGACAAGGGCGGGACCGATACAATCGATACACCATGCTGAAAGACTTCAAGGCGTTCGTCATGCGCGGAAACGTGCTCGACCTGGCGGTGGCGGTGGTCGTCGGTGGGGCGTTTGCCAAGATCGTCACCTCGTTCGTGGACGACGTCCTCATGCCGCCCCTCGGCCTCCTGCTGGGGCACGTGGACTTCCGCGACAAGTTCATCGACCTCTCCGGCCAGCATCCGGCCACCCTCGCCCAGGCCCAGGCCACGGGTGCGGCCGTGCTGCGCTACGGCCTGTTCATCAACACGATCGTCAACTTCCTGATCGTCGCGTTCGCGATCTTCCTCGTGCTGCACTCGATCAAGCGCTTCCTGCCCACGCCGCCGGCGCCGGACGCGCGGGAATGCCCGTTCTGCCTCTCGCTCATCCCCCTCCGGGCCAAGCGCTGCCGCCATTGCGGCTCCGAGGTGGCGCCGGCCTGACCTGATGCCCGCCGCGCGCGCCCCCGCGCCGCCTGTCCGCTTCCATCCCGCGGTCGAGGAGTGGTTCTCGGCGACCTTCCCTTCGCCCACCCTCGCCCAGGAGAGGGGCTGGCCCCCCATCCAGGCCGGCCGGCACACCCTGGTGTTCGCCCCCACCGGCTCCGGCAAGACGCTGGCCGCGTTCCTGGCCGCGATCGACCGTCTCATGTTCGCGCCCGTCCCCGAGCGCGACCGCTGCCGCATCGTGTACGTCTCCCCGCTGCGCGCGCTGGCCGTGGACGTCGAGCGCAACCTGCGCGCGCCCATCGCCGGGATCGCGCGGGCGGCACAGAGGCGGGGAGAGACCTTCCACGTGCCGGTGGTCGGGCTGCGCACCGGCGACACCCCCGCGGCGGAGCGGGCGCGGATGGTCCGCCAGCCGCCCGACATCCTGGTCACGACGCCGGAATCGCTCTTCCTGGTCCTGACCTCGCAGGCGCGCTCGATGCTGCCTTCCGTCGAGGCCGTGATCGTGGACGAGATCCACACCATGGTGGGCAGCAAGCGCGGCGCGCACCTGGCCTTGTCGCTCGAGCGCCTCCAGGAGCTCGCGCGCAAGCCGCCCCAGCGCATCGGCCTGAGCGCGACGCAGCGTCCGCTGGAAGAGGTCGCGCGGTACCTGGGCGGGGGAGAGGCGGGCGCGCGGGCTTGGCGTCCGCGCCCCGTCGAGATCGTGGACGCGGGGTCGCGCAAGGCGCTCGCGCTCACGGTGGAGGTCCCGGTCGAGGACATGACGCGGCCGGGCGCGGACGCGAAAGACGACGGGATCATCGAAGGACCGGCGGGCGCGCCGGCCCCGCGCGCGTCGATCTGGCCCGCCATCCATCCACGCCTGCTGGAGCTGATCCGCGCCCACCGCTCCACGCTCGTGTTCGTCAACAGCCGGCGCCTGGCCGAGCGGATGGCCGCGGCCCTCAACGAGCTCGCGGGCGAGGAGCTGGTCCGCGCGCATCACGGCTCGCTCAGCCGCGAGCAGCGCCTCCAGGTCGAGGACGACCTCAAGGCCGGCCGCCTGCCCGCGATCGTGGCCACGTCCTCCCTGGAGCTCGGCATCGACATGGGCGCCATCGATCTCGTGATCCAGATCGAGGCCCCGCCGTCGGTGGCCAGCGGTCTGCAGCGCATCGGGCGGGGCGGGCATCAGGCGGGAGCGGTCTCGCGCGGCGCCATCTTCCCCAAGTACCGCGGCGATCTCCTGGCCGCGGCCGCGATCACGCGGGCCATGCACGAGGGGAAGGTCGAGGAGACGCGCATCCCCATGAACCCGCTCGACGTGCTCGCGCAGCAGGTGGTGGCGATCTGCGCGGGCGCGGAGCAGACGGTGGACGGCCTGTTCGCGCTCGTCCGGCGGGCGGCCCCGTTCGCGCGGCTGCCGCGCGCACAGCTCGAGGGCGTGCTGGACATGCTTTCCGGCCGCTATCCCTCCGACGAGTTCGCGGAGCTGCGGCCGCGCCTGGTGTGGGACCGCCTGCGCGGCACCGTCCGCGCGCGCGAGGGGGCGGCCCGCCTCGCCGTCACCAACGCGGGCACCATCCCGGACCGTGGCCTCTACGGCGTATTCCTCGCGGACGGCGCGGCGAGCGGGCGGCCGGGCGCGGAGGACGGCCGTCGCCCCGGCGGGCGTCGGGTCGGCGAGCTCGACGAGGAGATGGTGTTCGAGAGCCGGGCGGGCGAGGTGTTCGTCCTGGGCGCGTCGAGCTGGCGCATCGTGGAGATCGAGCGCGACCGCGTGCTCGTGGTCCCCGCTCCGGGCGAGCCGGGAAAGATGCCGTTCTGGAAGGGCGACCGTCCCGCGCGGCCGGTGGAGCTGGGCCGCGCGCTGGGGCGCCTGACGCGCGAGCTGGCGGCGGCCCCGCCCGCCGAGGCCCGGAGGCGGCTGGTGGAGGAGCACGACCTCGACGCGCGCGCGGCCGAGAACCTGATCGCCTACATCGCCGAGCAGAAGGAGGCCACCGGCGTCCTGCCCGACGATCGTACGCTGGTCCTGGAGCGCACGCGCGACGAGATGGGGGACTGGCGGCTGTGCCTGCTCTCGCCCTGGGGCGGCCGCGTGCACGCGCCGTGGGCGCTGGCGCTGCGAGCGCGCCTGCGCGCCACTCTCGACGTGGACGTGGAGACGGTCTGGAGCGACGACGGGATCGTGGTGCGCGTCCCCGACCGCGAAGATCCGCCGACGGGGGCCGACCTCGTGCCCGATCCGGACGAGGTCGAGGACCTCGTCGTGCGCGAGCTGGGGGGAAGCGCCATGTTCGCGGCTCATTTCCGCGAGGCGGCGGCGCGCGCCCTCCTCCTGCCGCGGCGGCGGCCGGGCCTGCGCTCGCCCCTGTGGATGCAGCGCAAGCGGGCCGCGGACCTCCTCGCCGTCGCCGCGCGCTACGGCTCGTTCCCCATCATCCTGGAGGCCTACCGCGAGTGTCTGCAGGATGTCTTCGACCTGCCCGCGCTGATCGCCCTCGCCTCGGGGTTGCGGCGCCGCGAGATGCGCGTGATGACGGTGGACACGCAGACGCCTTCGCCGTTCTCCGCCTCCCTGCTCTTCGGCTACGTCGCGAACTATCTCTACGACGGCGACGCGCCCCTGGCCGAGCGCAAGGCGCAGGCCCTCTCCGTGGACCAGGCCCAGCTCCGCGAGCTCCTGGGCCAGGCCGAGCTGCGCGAGCTGCTCGACCCGGAGGCCATCGACGAACGGGAGCGGACGCTCCAGGGGCTGGACGAGACCCATCGCGCGCGCTCCGCCGATCGCGTGCACGAGCTGCTCCTGCGCATCGGCGACCTCACTCCCGACGAGCTGCGGGCGCGCGTGGCGGCGCCGGCCGAGGCCTGGACCCTTGAGTTGATGCGCGACCGCCGCATCATCCGCGTCCGTCTGGCCGGCGACGAGCGATTCGCGGCCGCGGAGGACGCGGGCCGGCTGCGCGACGCCTTCGGGGTCCCCTCGCCTCCCGGGCTCCCGCAGGCCTTCCTGGAGCCGGCGCCGCACGCGCTGCGCGACGTCGTGTCGCGCTACGCGCGCACCCATGCGCCCTTCACCGCGGAGGAGGTCGCCCGCCGGTACGCCGTGGGCGAGAGCGCGATCGAGGGCGCCCTGGAGGATCTGTCCCAGGCCGGCCGCGTGGTCGAGGGGGCGTTCCGTCCGGGCGGCGGCGGGCGGGAATGGTGCGATGTGGAGGTGCTCGCCACCCTGCGGCGACGGTCGCTGGCACGCCTGCGCCGGCAGGTCGAGCCCGTGGAGCCGGCCGCGCTCGCGCGCCTGGCCTTGTCCTGGCAGGGCATCGCGACCGGCCCGCAGCCCTCGATGCGCCGCGGGCCCGACGCGCTGCTCGACGTGATCGAGCAGATCCAGGGTGCGGCCCTCCCCGCCAGCGCGCTGGAGACGGACGTGCTGCCCGCGCGGATTCCCGGCTATCGGGCGGAGGACCTCGATGCGCTCTGCGCGGCGGGCGAGGTGGTGTGGGTCGGCCTGGGCCCGCTCGGCGAGCACGACGGCCGCATTACGCTCTTCCTGGCCGACGCCCTGCCGCTGCTGCACGTGCCGCGCACGGACCCGCCGGCGGGCGAGGTGCACGAGGCCCTGCGCGCGCACCTCGCGAAGCACGGCGCCAGCTTCTTCGCGGAGCTGGCCGCCGCCGCGGCCGGCACCCTCGCGCGCACCGTCCTGGAGGCGCTCTGGGACCTCGTGTGGGCGGGCGAGGTCACCAACGACACGCCGGGCGCGCTGCGCGCGTACCTGCGGCCCGCGCCTTCCGCGGCCGCGCGCCGGTCGTCGCGGGCGGCCCTCTTTCGTTCGCGACGGCAGTCGCCCCCCAGCGCGGTCGGTCGCTGGTCCCGCCTGCCCCGTCCGGCGGCCGGGAAGGGCGCGACCACCGCCCGCGCCAAGGCGATCGCGGAGCAGCTCCTGGCCCGGCACGGCGTCCTCACGCGGCCGGCGGCGATGGCGGAAGGCGTGGCCGGCGGATTCGCCGCGCTCTATCCCGTGCTCAAGGCGCTGGAGGAGGCGGGGCGGATCCGGCGTGGTTACTTCGTGGCCGGCCTGGGCGGATCGCAGTTCGCGCTGCCGGGAGCCCTCGAACGCCTGCGCGCGGTGCGCGAGGCGGCGGTGGACGACGAAGACGTGCCGCCCGGCGCCGTGCTCGCGGCCACGGATCCCGCGAACGCCTACGGAGCGGCGCTGGCCTGGCCGGAGGCGGTCTCCGGACGCGCGATGCGCGCCGCCGGCGTACACGTCGCGCTCGTCGACGGCCTGCTCGCCGCGGTCGTCGCGCGCGGGGACGGGGAGATCCTGCCCCTCCTTCCCGAAGGCGAGCCCGCGTGCACACGGACCGCGCGCGGCCTGGCCGGCGCCCTCGCGCGCTGGGCCCTGCGCACCGGACGCACGTCGCTCGGATGGGGAGGCGCCGGCCTCGCCGCCGCCGCCGACCACGCCGTCCTCGCCGATGCGCTGCGCGCGTCCGGCTTCGTCCCGTGGGGACCGGGGTTCCGGCTCACCAGCGCGCCGCCGCCGTCCGCGCCCGGCAGGACGATGCCGGACCCCGCGGAGGCCTGAGGCGCGTGCCGGAAGGCGACACCCTGTGGCGCGTCGCGAACCGCCTCTCGCCCGCGCTCGTCGGGCGCCGGGTGACCGCGCTGCGTCTGGCCTCCCCCGCGCTCGCCTCGGAGGCGCGCCGCCATCGCGTGGAGGGGAGCACCATCGTGGCCGTGGAGGCGCGCGGCAAGCATCTCCTCGTCCGCTTCTCGACGGGCGTCGCCTTGCACACGCATCTGGGCATGATGGGATCCTGGCACCTCTACCGCGCCGGATCGCGCTGGCGGTCGCCCGCTCACCTGGCGCGCGTCGTCCTCGAAGCCGACGGCGTGATCGCGGTGTGCTTCGTCCCGCGCGTCGTCGAGCTGGTGCCGGAGAAAGACGAAGGCGCGCACCCGACCCTGGCCGCCCTCGGCCCCGACGTCGTGGCCGGTGGATTCGATGCCGTCGGGGCGGTGGCTCGGCTGCAGGCTCGCGGCCCCGTCCCCATCGGCGCCGCCCTCCTCGACCAGACCGCGCTCAGCGGCATCGGGAACATCTACAAGTCCGAGGTCCTGTTCCTGTGCGGCACCGATCCGTTCGCCCCCGTGGCCTCCCTGGATGCGGAGCGGTTGCGAGAGATCGTCGACACCGCGCACGCGCAGATGCGGCGCCGAGTGCTGGCGCCCATCGGCCCGACCACCGACGGCGTTGGCCGCGGCCGGTACTGGGTCTACGGACGGGTGCGGCGTCCGTGCCGCCGATGCGCCACGCTCATTCGGGCCGCGCGTCAGGGAACGCCGTCGCGCACGACCTATTGGTGCCCGCGCTGCCAACCCCCGGGCCGCTCCGGCTGATGGCGGCCGACTGGTGCCCTCTACACGCGAACGAGGGTGGCGCCCCAGTTCATGCCCGCCCCGAAGGCGACCAGCAGCACCAGGTCGCCCGCGGTCAGGCGCCCGGCGCGCGCGGCCTCGTCCCAGAGAAGGGGGATGGTCGCGGCGGTGGTGTTTCCGTAGCGCTCGATGTTGTGCAACACCTTCGCGTCCGGGATGCCGAGCGCCTTCTGGCAGTACTCGTTGATCCGCTTGTTGGCCTGGTGCATGAGGACGAGGGACAGGTCGTCGATGCGGACCTCGTTGCGCGCCAGCACCTCCTGCGAGGCCGCGATCATGTTGGTGGTCGCCATCTTGAAGACCGCGCGGCCGTCCATCACGGGGATGTGGTCCCCGCGCTTGAACTGCTCGGGGTCCGTATAGGGCCGGTGTTTGAAGCCCGTGCCGGGGACGTAGAGCTTGTCGTATTCGGCGCCGCTCGTGTGGAGGAGCGAATCGACGACCCCACGGCGCGGCTCTTCGCTGGCGCGGACGACCACGGCCGCCCCCGCGTCACCGAAGAGCACGGTGAGGTGGCGGAAGCGGGTGTTCCAGGCAAACTCCTCGGGCGTGGGGGGCACGTCGCCGCGGCCGAGCATGTACTCCCAGTTCGTGGCCGTCCAGGGCATGAAGCCGGTGTGGATCTCGGCGCCGACGAGGAGGACGGTGCGGGCCAGCCCGGCGCGGATCTGCGCGTCCGCGAGCTGGAGGCCGTAGAGGAAGCCGACACACTGCTGGCGGATGTCGAAGCAGGGGACCTCGCGCAGGCCGAGCTTGGCTTGCAGGAGGGCGCCCGCTCCCGGGAAGAAGTGATCGGGAGTCATGGTCGCGAAGACGACGAGATCGACGTCCGCGGGCGTGATCCCCGCGTGGTCGATCGCGCGGCGGGCGGCGGCCACCCCGAGGTCCGAAGTGCCCGTGCCGCGCTCGACGTAGTGCCGCGCCTCGACGCCACTGCGCTCGCGAATCCACTCGTCGCTGGTGTCCATGACACGGGCCAGCATGGCGTTGCTGACGCGAGTGGGCGGTATCTCGCTTCCGCTGCCGGCGATCACGGCGCGCGTCATATCGTTTTGTCCTCGCCCCCGGAGTCGAGATTGTATGGCGTATTGAGTCAGGGGGGCAGGATACTAAGTCAGGGGGGGCACTCATGCGTCATTCGCGACGGGCATTCGCGACCCCCCCTGAAACCCCCCTCGCAACGCGCCGCTGCTGCGCAGCGCCGCCTTGCTCTGCGGTCGGCTTGTTGCCGCCCCGTCTCCGTCTCCGTTCCCGTCTCCGTCCGTTCAAGGATCCTGCCTCGGCTGGTGGCCGAAGTCACAGGGCAAGGGGGCGGGGGTGCACCGGGCGTGGGCCTGTGGTATCCAAGGGGCGGCAATGCTCACCGACCTCGGCACCACCCCCATCGCGGAGACTCTCCGCGCGCTCGCCGGCTCACGCAGCAGCGGCGACCTCCAGGTTCAATCCGGCAAGACGGTCAAGACGATCTTCTTCGACCACGGCCGCATCGTCTTCGCCGCCAGCAACCTCAAGAAAGACCGGCTGGGCGAGGCGTTGGTGGCCCTGGGCCGCATCACCGACGAGCAGTTCAGCCAGGCCTCCGCGCTGCTGGGGGGCGAGCGCAAGCGGCGCTTCGGTGAAGCCCTCGTCCACTCCGGCATCATGGACAAGACCGAGCTCGGCCGCTCCGTCGCGCGCCAGGTGAATCGGATCGTCCTGTCCGTCTTCCCGTTCTCGGAAGGCGTGGCCACCTTCGACGAGCGAACCTCCGCCATCCCCCTCGAGTACATGGTCAGCCTCTCCATGCACCGCATCCTCTACGACGGCATCAAGATCATGACCAGCGAAGCCCTCGTGCACGCCGGCCTCGGCCAGCTCGACCGCCGCGTGCAGCTCGCTCCGGTGGCCCCGTTCGCGTTCCAGCCCGACGACGCCAGCCCGGACGAGCTGGAGATCCTCGAGCAGGCGCAGCGCACGGTCACGCTGCGCCGCCTGGCCTGGGTGCCCGGTGGGATCACGTTCACGCGCCTGCGCGCCGCCTACGCGCTCCTCGCCGCGGGCCTGCTCGTGGACGCCGACCGAGCGGAGGCGGGGATGCAGCCGGCCATCCACATGGAGACGAGCACGTTCCTGCTCTCCGCCCTGCAGCGCCAGCCGGATCCCAGCGCGGCGGAAGCCCTGCGCCGCGAGGTGGCGGACGAGCTGGAGCGCTCCGCCCACCTGGACCGCGAGGCCTGGCTGAAGGTCTCCCGCGAGGCCCCGCGGGAGGAGCTGAAGAAGGCGCTCGAGGAGAAGATGGAGCGCTACCACGGACTGCTGGAGGCGGCCGGCCGCGATACGGAGCTCAAGAACGACCTCGAGGTGATCCTGGGCCGCGCTTCGGCGATGTTGCGGCTGGCGCGTCAGGCGCCGCCCCCCGCACCACCCCCGGCGCCGGAGAAGCCCGCCGAAGCCCCTCCGGCCTCCGATGTCGCCTCCGCCGCGGCCGCGGCGGCCCCTCCCGTCGTGGAGGGAGCGACTTCCTCCGGGCCCCTCGGGTCCATGCAGATCGAGCACCTGCTGATGGAAGGCGAGGTGCGCATGACGGTCTCCGACTACGCGAACGCGATCAACGTCTACACGCGCGTGGTCGAGCTCGCGCCGAACGTCCCCGCCTACTGGGTGAAGCTCGCCATCGCGAAGGCGAGCTTTCCGCGCACGGCCAAGCAGGCCGAGCGCGACTTCGTGGAAGCCCTGCGCCTGGAGCCGGACAACGCGGATCTGCACTGCAAGTTCGGCATGTACTACAAGGCGATGAGACAGCGCGCGCGCGCGCAGGCCGAGTTCGAGACGGCCCTCCGGCTCGACCGGCGGCACGCGATGGCCCGCCGCGAGCTGGAGGCGATCGCGCCCGGCTCCGACACCGTGCTCAACCTGAAGAAGCTGTTTCGCTAGGCCGCAGCAGCGGGAAGAGCGCGAGCGCCGTACCCAGCGCGACGAGGCCGATCATGGCGTCGCCGAGCCGTGCGGCCTCCGCGGCAAAGGCCGTGGCCACGCCCAGCAGCACGAGCCCCGGCCCGATGCCGGGGGTCGCGCCGAGCCGGCCGGCCAGGGTGTCGCCTTCGAAGGGCGGCGCGCGGCGAAGGCCCAGGGCCGCCGTCGTCACCAGCACGAGGCCCCAGGCCAGCCAGCCGCCGCGACGCCCGAGCGCCGCCTCCATTCCCAGCCGCGTCCAGAGCATGCCGACGGCGATCAACGCGGCCAGGGCGGTGGCGGCCAGGAGCAGGCGGCGGATCGCTTCGGTCGCGAACCGTCCCCCACCCGCCCAGCGCTCGGCGCCGATGCCGTAGCCGGCGACGATGACCACCCAGCCGACGAAATTGCCGACGGGCACGCCGAGCCAGGGTCCCGGCGGCGTCCATTCCCACAGGCCGCGACGGACCGCGACCGGCTCGATCGTGAGGTCGAGGGTGACGGCGAAGAGGGCGGCGGCGAGCGCGCGCGCCGGCGCCGGCCGCAGGCCGCGCCGTGCGGCCAGGGCGAGGGCGGACGAGATCACGGCGGCCCAGACGAGCGCGACCGCGATCGGCACGCCCAGCGGCGCCAGGACCCACCCCGGACCGTAGCGATGCGATCCGAACACGCTCATCGAGGTGCGCTCCAGGGCAAAGCCGTAGGCGGCCAGCGTGAGGAGCTCGCCCGCGGCCCGGCGCGTGCCCAGGGCGGCGCGCGCGTGAAGGAAGGCCAGGAGGATCGCGACCGGCGCGACCAGGAACTCGTGGACGGCGACGGGGAGTCCCGGCGGCGTCACCCCGCGCCCGGCCCCGTCACGGCCGCTCCGTGAACTCGGCCATGCCGTGGCCGCGGCGGCCCTCGCAGGTGTAGCGCATGAAGTTCTCGTGCAGGAGCAGCCGCCAGGGATGGCCGGTCAGGTGGCGGCCTAGGCCCCGCGCGAGCTGCACGGGCACGGTGACCGTCCGTTCGACCTCGCCCGACATCCGCACGACGCCGCGCGGCGTCCCCAGCTCGAGCTCGAGGCCGCGCAGCGTCCCCTGGCCGCGGCGGGCCGTCCACGCGACCCGGCGCACGGGCTCCACCCGTCCTTCCCGCCACACGAACCCACCCTCGACCACGTGGCCGCTGACGCTGACGGCCAGCGCGTGCACGGCGAGGTCGTCGCCGAAGCGGACGGTGAAGAGCCGCCACCATTCCGCGGCATTCCAGTCGCGCCTTCCCCAGGAGTGATCTCGACTGCCCGTCCCGTCGAGATGGCGGACGCGTCCGTCGAACTCGATCGTCCCCCGCCACCGCCCGGATTGCTCGACGTGATGCGCGCCCACCGGGCGGAGCCGCGTGCGCTCCGTCTCGGTCAGGCCGTGGGTGAAGTCGACGGCGGGCGTCGTGGCCGCGAAGGACAGGTCGAAGCGGACGACCGAGGTGCGGGGCGACGCGACCAGGGGTACGGGGCCGGGCGGAAAGCCGGCCCCCTCGTGCGCGGAGAGGCGGCCATCGAAGCGCAGCCGCACCGGATTCCATCCCACCTCCAGGTCCCCGACCCGGACACTGGACGCCGAGGCCTCGAGGCTCCCACGTTCGAGGGCAAACAAGACGAGGCCGCTGGGCAGGCCGACGGCCAGGAGCGCCTCGCCGCTCCCGCCCGGCCGCGCCCCGACCGAAGAGACGAGCACGATCCCCGTCTCCGGATCCTGCACGTTCACGTACACGCTCTCGCGGGCCAGCGGGTGGGCTTCGAGCGCATGGAACGCTTCGTCCAGCGGGGAGGCCGCCGGCAGCACGTCGATCTCGGCGGGCTCGGAGGGGGCGGCGCCGCCGCTCGCGTCGGAGAGGGGGCGGACCACGCCCGCGCTGCCGTCGACGAGGACGCGCTGACCCGTGCGCAGGCGTCGCGTCGCGTCGTGGATGTCGACCACGCAGGGGAGGCCGAGCTCGCGTGCGACCACTGCGCCGTGAGACAGGAGGCCGCCGATCTCCGCCACCGCCCCCGCGGCCGATGCGAGCAACGGGCCGAGGGCGGCGTCGAGCACGGGCGTGACCAGCACCTCGCCCGCCTCGAGGATCAGGGGCTCGCCGGCCGCGATCACCCGCGCGCGCCCTACGCCGGTGCCGGGACTCACGCCCGTGCCCTGCCAGCTCGGTTCCGCATCCGCCGCGTGAGTGCCCGCACGGAGGTCGACCATTCGCGGCGCGGGGACGTGCGCCGCCGCTTCGAAGCGACGACGGCGCCGGCGCAGCGCGGCGGCGGACGGCGAGGCTCCCGAGAGCGCCTCCCTCAGCTCGGAAACGGCGAGGAAGAAGACGTCGTCGGCCGCGGCCAGGCGTCCTTCCGCCACGAGTCGCGCGCCGGCCAGGCGGGCCAGGCGCCGCCCCGCGTCGACGAGCTCCACCGCCATCGATTTGGTCTGCTCGCGGGCGCGCACGCCGTCCCGCGCGCCCGCCAGCGCGCGGCGGAGCATCGCACGCCGCAAGGCCCCCAGCCTCGAAAGGATCGCCTGCTCCTCCGCCTCTCGCTGCTCGGCGGCGGCCGCCTGTGTGAATCCCGCCGGGCGCGCACCCGCGGCCAGCGTCGCCAGCGCCTGCAGGACGGGCGTGGGGTCCTCGCGCCAGGTGCGCGTCCGGAGCTCGCCTTCGGACAGGGCGCGGTGGCCGAAGCGGTCCAGGAACGAGCGGAGGCGGCCGGCCAGCTCGGGGGGAGCGTCGCCGCGGGCCAGCGCCGCCACGGCATCGGGCGCGGCCACGAAGTCGCGCCACTGCGGGTGGCCGCGCACGGCCGCCGCGAGAGTGTCCAGGGCTTGTGCGGGCGCCGCGCTCTCGACGCCGTCGAGGCCGCCGAGGAGGCGATTGAGGCGCGCGCGCGCGTCGCCAGGCAGCCAGCGGCCCAGGAGACGCTCGAGGATGGTCAGGCGGACCGCACTCGCCCCCGATACGGCGACGTGCGTCGTGGCCACGCCTCGACCGAGGGCCAGGAAGTCGCCCAGGACCGCGCCCAGATCGGCCGCGCCGCGCTCGGCGGCCGCGGTGCGAGCGTGCAGCACGCGCACGTCCTCTTTCGCGAGCGTGATGCGGGAGGGCAATCGCACGCCGAGCTCCGCCAGACGCGGCAGCAGGGCGACCAGGCGGGGCACGTCGCGCACGCGCAAGCGCGGCCGCGTGGGCGGGGGCGGGGCGGTGCCGCTGGAGCCGAGCACCAGGCGCTCCGCGTCCGCCATGCTCGCGCCCGGCAGGCGCGCGGCGACGGCGAGGCTGCGGGTCAGGTTCAGGTAGAGCCGCTCGTGATGGAGCACGAGGAAGGGCGGACCGCCGGCCTGGCCGACACCGGCCATCCGCGTGACTTCCTCGAACGCATGCTCGAGGACCACGACCACCATCGACGCCGTGAGCGGAGTGACGGGATCGGGCAGCACCTCGCCGACGTTCGCCCGCGTGAGCCGCTCGACGCGGGGGTCGAGCACGGTCTCGCTGTCGACGGTGATGGGCCGCGACTGCAACAGGACGGGGCCGTCCGCGCCGATGGCCCATTCGACGTCCTGCGCATCGCCGAAGAGCGCCTCCGCCCGCCGGGCCAGATCCACCACGGCCCGCAGCTCGCTGTCGTCGAGCGCGCCGCCGTTGCCGCCGGTCGCCGACCGCCGCGCGCCGGTGGCGCGGTCCAGGACTTCGCGCCGCGGTCGGACGAGGCCGGAGACGAGAGCCTCGCCCCGACCGGCGTGCGACTCCACGACGAGCACGGACGGGTCGCGCGGATCGCGCGTGAACACGACCCCCGCCTGGCGCGGCTCGACGAACTGCTGGACGAGGACGGGGATGATCGTCGCCGCGGCGGGGGCACCCAGGAGGGCGGCGTAACCCCCGGCGGTCGCGCTTCGGCAGCGACGCACGGCCTCGGCGACCTGCGCGGCGCCGCGCACGTCGAGCTCGGTACGGAACTGCCCGGCGAAGCTCGCCTCCGCGGAATCCTCGGCCGCGGCCGAGGAGCGCACCGCGACCGCGCCCAGACGCCGGCAGGCCTCTTCGAGGGCGTCCGCGTCGGGCTCCGGCCCGTCCCCGGGCACCACGAACCCGTCCGGCACGGGCAAGCCGGCGCGGCGCATGCGCGCGAGCGCCCACGCCTTGCCGCCCGCGCGCTCGCGATCGGCGGCATCGAGCGCGTCGAGCCAGAGGAGAGGCCTCACCACGGGCGGGTGAGCAGCTCCCAGAGAACGAGCACGGTCACGAAGGCCAGCGTGAGGTGGGCCGCGTGCGGCTGGCGCATCTTGAACCGGTGCCAGATCCAGGCCGCGCCATAGAGCACGGGAAGCATCGCCACGAGCACGGCCAAAGCGCCCCCGAAGCCCAGGCTCCCTGCGTAGCCGGACAGCGGCGACTGGCCGAGCACGCCTCCGAACAGGAGGACGAGGTGCAGCACGTAGACGACCAGCGTCTCGTGCCCGAGCAGTCCCAGCACGCGCGTGCCGGCCATCTCGCGCGCCGCCGCCCACTCCATGGCCGCCAGCGCCAGAACGAGGCCCGCGATGCGCAGGAGGGCGTAGCCGGGGGAGACCGTCCAGAAATCGACGCGGCCGGCGAGTGCGATGGTCAGGACCACTCCGGTGACGAGGAGGGCGAGGGCGGCGCGGACGGAGCGCCGGTGCCGGGTGGCGCGGTCGGTGCGCCCGAGCCAGGCTCCGGCCACCGTCCCCGCAAGCACGAAGGCGGCGAAGGGGAAGACGGGGAACTGCGAGGGCGCGGCGGCAGGGTCCAGATATCCGCCCAGGAAGAGGGGCATGTGGGTGGAGAGCCGCGCCGACCACACGAAGGGCGCGGCGGCAAGGATGGCGACGGCGGCCGCCGCCGCCACCACCACCCAGCGCCGGCCCGCGAGCCACTGCAGAAGAAGCAACGCCAGCTGGCTCACCGCGATCAGCTGGAGTGGATTGCAGGCGAAGAGATCGGCCTTCTGGGCCGCACTGGCGTGCAGCGTCTTGTAGACGGACAGGTACGGCAGGTGCAGGAAATAGCCGACGCCGAGCACGAAGAGAAGGCGGCGCGCCCGCCGCAGGCTCGCGCGCAGCGAGAGGGGCGCGCGGGGCAGGCCGGCCACGAAGCCGGAGGCGAACAGGAAGCCGGGCGCGGTCGAGCCGTGGAACATCACCTCGAACTGGTACCAGGGCGCGGCCCGGCCGGCGGCGGACACGAGATCGTCGAAGACGTGTCCCTGCACCATCAGCAGCGCCATCACGCCGCGGAAGGCATCGATGTACAACTCGCGGTTGCGGCGCGGCGCGCGGCGACGCTCGAGGAACGGCGGAGCGGCAACGGACGTCGCAGCCGCGCTCATCGCCAGCGTCTCTGCACTGCAGGTGGACTCTGTGCCGACCAGGAGCTCAGCGCCGCGCAGCGGCGGTGAGCGCTGGGGGATTTCAGATCAGACGATGAGGCCGCTGGCAGCGGCGTTGCCGGCCGGGTCGGCGGCGGCGTCCTGGACGTGCTTGAGCAACATCGACTCCGGTCCGGCGCCCACGAACTCGTGGGTCTCGCCCACCACGGTCTTGGGCACGGAGGAGATGTGGTACTTCTGCGCCAGGTCCGGATAGCCGGTGACCTCGATCCCATCCGCGGTGATCTTGTCGCTTTCGATCGCGAACTTGAAGGCCAGGCGGACCGCCCGGGGACAGTACGGTCAGGTCGGCGTGGAGAAGACCTGGACATGGACGGGCTTCGCGATCTCCTTCAGCGCGGCCCGCGTCGGGTCGCTGAGCCCGCTGTCTCCGCTGGAGACGTCCAGGATGGCTTCCACGAGCGTCCCGAACTCGTAGCCCGAGGGCAGCCCGTACATGCGGATGCCGTAGTCCTTTTCCCCGCCCATGACCGCGATGGCCGGGCTGCGCTGGATCCCGAGGCTCTCCACCTTCTCCTTGTCGAGCACGAAGTTGGAGCTCTCGGCGGTGATGCGGGAGTCGACGTTGGCCAGCTCCTCGACCAGCCGCTTGACCTGTTCGGACTCGGGGTCGGCGAGGGCCTGCGAGAACACGGCCAGTCGCACCGGATGGACGAGCCGCGCGAACTCTTCCTTGAGCTGACCGGCGACCTCTTCGGTGATGAGCGGCATGGGTTCCTGAGGTCGAGTATAGCAGTCCGCGCGGAGCGATCAGGGCGGAGCGAGCAGGAGCATGGCCGCCAGCAGGCTCACGACTTGGGAGTCCGTGCCCACGAGCCTGGACGGACTCCTATACCCAGGTGGGGAACCAGGTCCATGGCCGCCAGCCGCGGATTTCGAAGTAGTACCAGGAGGTGGGGATGGGAAGGGCGAGCAGGAAGGGCAGGAAGAAGAAGTACATCAGGACGACGAGCCCCAGATAGGAGCGGGCCAGGATGCGCCGCAGGCCGGCGGCGTCCCACTCGAGATCGAGCAGCGTGCCGAGGCTGAGGCAGGCGTAGGGGATCGCCTCGAAGAGATAGTGGCTGTAGTTGAGCGTGCGCGGGGAGAGGCCCCAGGGCAGGTAGAGGAAGAAGTATCCGAAGCCGGAGAACAGCCGCCGCGGGTCGCGGGTCCGCGCACCGGTGTACACGGCCCACAGCGAGACGGGGACGGAGACCCACCAGAGCGCGGGGTTCCCGATGGCGACGATGCCGCGCACGACCGACTCTTCCGCGTTCTGGTTGAAGTAGTACCAGGTCGGCCGATACAGCCAGGGCCAGGTGTACCACTTGCTGAAGTACGGATGGGTGGCGCGCAGGCCGGCGTGATAGCTCCAGATCGCCTTCGTGTGCGGCCAGAGGTCCTTGAGCGAATGGCCCTGCTGCATCCAGGGCACGTAGCTCAGGACGTAGACCGCGAGCGGGAGG
>Ga0209647_1002157_pt1 | contig 15983 bp, 13 predicted proteins | sample GraSoi_2013_60cm_FD_185827 | JGI IMG/M metagenome (GOLD analysis project Ga0209647, IMG submission 185827) | Grasslands soil microbial communities from the Angelo Coastal Reserve, California, USA - Sample 9_17_2013_60cm (SPAdes) (version 2) | ecosystem: Environmental > Terrestrial > Soil >...
GCCGCGCCAGGTAAGCAACACGTGCGCTGGCAACCATCGTTTTCGTCGGCGTGCAGCCTTCGTTGATACACGTTCCGCCGACATGCTCACGTTCAACAATCGCTGTCTTTCGCCCTGACTCTGCCAGGGCAGAGGCCAGTGGTCCGCCTGCTTGACCCGCACCGATTACCAGACAATCGTAATGTGTTACGGACATTATTCCTCCTGAGATATTCGGAAATAGAAGCGACTTGCTTTACGCGGCGTGATTCGGCAAAAGTGTGTGGGTTGCCTTACACTTGTTTGGTGCGCAGGGCATTGAGTAAAGCAAACCCTGAAGCATCACAAATGGCTAGAAGAAGCGTGCTACCGCTATCTTACATTGACCGTCCACGCCTCGCCATCTATTTAAGGGGATTGGCGTAATTAGAACTTTTAGTCATGAATTTCTCATGTAAGAATTCCGCTGTCTGGTTCGCCAATTTCTGTAACCATTTTAATTTTATGGTGTCACACAAGGAGACGAGTATGCAAAGCCGCGTTTTGGGTCGTGTTTCAGGCGTGCGCCGCATTCTTGGCGCAGCCATTGTCGCCCTCGCTATAATCGCAACGCTGGTCGCTACAATCGTTGTAAGTAGTCAAGCCGCATTGGCTCAGGGAACCCATTCAGGGACGTTACGTGTCGGCTGGACTCCACCAATTAAGCTTGATCCTGCCTTCTTTGGGGATGCCCCCGATGCTTCCATCGGGATGGCTGTTTATGATCGGCTCTTTGTAACGGACCAAAAAGGTGCGCTCGTTCCAAGCCTTGCCTCCGCCTATAAGGTCAGCGATGACGGCAAAACAGTGACACTCACACTGCAAAGCGGCGTGAAGTTTCACGACGGTTCGGCCTTCAGCGCTGATGACGTGAAATTCACCCTGGATCGCCTGATGGATGCCAAGCTCGGCTCCTCGGCGAAGTCACTGTTGACCGATGTTGACAAAGTGGATGTCGTTGATCCCGCAACCGTCAAGATCACCTTAAAGAATCCTAGCGCGGCCTTGTTGCTTAACTTGACCGATTACCACATGTTCATTCTCAAAAAGGGCACCGTAGACCCCTCCAAGGAATTCAACGGCACTGGCCCATTCAAGACCAGCGCTGACCAGATCGATTTGACGACCCACGCTACGTTCGTTGCCAATGAGAACTACTGGCAAGCCGGACTGCCAAAGGTCGCCAAACTTGAGATGACCTTCAACAAGGATGTATCTGCATTGGTGCAGGCGCTCAAGGGTGGTCAGTTAGATTTCGTGGCACGCGTGCCGATTGAACTGTACGCTGATCTGCAAAAAGACTCCAACATCACGCCCATTGATATTCCAACCAACCTGTTCCCCAACATTCGGTTGCGCGCTGACCGCAAACCGGGCAGCGATCCCAACGTGCGGGAAGCCTTCCGGTTGGCAATTGACCGCGACGCATTGAACAAGACTCTTTACAATGGGCTAGCGGCGACGGGTTACGATGATCCGGTTGGGCCGTACTACAAGTCTTTGTTCACCAAGCCAGCGGCTTTCCCGGCCCGTGATGTGGCAAAGGCCAAAGAACTGTTGAAGACTGCCGGGTACGCAGATGGTCTGACCATCGACCTGTATGCGCCCCAGGGCGAATTCAACAGCGACGACCTGGCCCAGGCACTCCAACAACAGCTCAAGGAAGCGGGCATCACCGTCAACATTCATCTTGTTGAAGGCGGCACCTACTACGACGACAAGCAGAAAAACAATTGGCTCGACGCTGATTTTGCTATCACGGGCTGGGCGACTCGGCCTGACCCACAGGCATTTTTCGTCCAGATGTACCGCTCCGATGGTGTGTGGAATGAAGCCCACTGGAACGATCCCGAAGTGGACAAGCTCATCGACCAAGCAGGCCAAGAAGTTGATGTCGCCAAACGTCAGGCCATCCTGTCGAAAATCCAGGACATCATGATTGCGCGTGGGCCGAGCTTCATCCCCTTCTTCCGACCACTGCTAGCTGGTCAGAGCAGCAAGGTCACGGGCATTGAAGTCTTTGGCGACCCGGGCTTGACCAATTTCGCCGGGGCAACCATCGCTCAGTAGTCCAGTATGTATGTAGCACAGTAAGTTTACGAATAGGGTAAGCTGCATTGACAGATACTCAACATGGAGCCGGGCCAACGCCCGGCTCTTTTCCCTCTCTTCTGAAAAAATTCGGCGCACGTCTACGGCGCAGTTTTGCCGTGCTGCGTAAAAACCCGATGGCTTTGCTGGGCACGCTGATTGTGTTCATGTTTTTGCTGATCGCCATCGCTGGTCCCTGGATTGCGCCCTATAGCGCCTTTGATCCCTTCCCTGGACAAAAGCAACAGCCGCCCTCCATGGAACATCCCTTTGGCACTGACAACCTGAGTCGGGACGTCTTTAGCCGCGTCATCATTGGCAGCCGTGATCTCATTGCGCTGGCTGGCTTAGGAACGCTGCTAGCAGTTTCGATGGGAACCACACTGGGCTTGGCAATCGGCTACCAGGGGGGCTGGATTGACGCTATCTTGATGCGTGTATTCGATAGCCTGCTGGCTTTGCCTGCGACACTTCTGGCGCTACTGCTGGTGGGTTCGGTGGGCGCTTCGCGTGAAAGCGTGTTTTTGGTTATTGTGGTCGTTTATATTCCGATTGTGACGCGTGTGGTGCGTAGCGTCGTGCTTGATGTCAAAACAAAAAGTTTTGTTGAAGCCGCCAAGATGCGCGGCGAAAAATATCTTTACATTTTGTTTCGCGAAATAATGCCGAGTGTGCTGCCTACGCTTGTCGTGGAAGCCTCACTACGCTTTGCTTACGCCATTTTCCTGGTAGCGTCGTTGGGCTTCCTGGGGATCGGCGTTCAGCCGCCCTCACCTGATTGGGGCTTGCAGGTCGCGGTAGCCCGTAATTATTGGTCTACCGCCTGGTGGATGCTGTTCTTCCCGTGCGCTGCCATCGCCACTTTGGTCGTAGGTGTCAACCTGATGTCCGATGGACTCAAACAGCTATTCCAGGTGCCAGATTTGCAGGAGCAGCGCTAATGCCTGCAAAGCCTACGGAGTTAACGGCTTCCGACGTGCCTGTGCTGAAGGTGGAACATCTGACGGTTTCTTACCAGATTGGCACTGGCTGGCGGGATGTCGTCCGCGATGTTTCGTTACAGATCGCGGCGCGGCAGGTCTACGGGTTGGTCGGTGAGTCAGGATCGGGCAAAAGCACCTTGGCGCTGGCGATTATGCGCTACCTGGCTGACAACGGACGCGTCACGCACGGCGAGATTTTGCTCGACGGTGAAAATCTGCTGGAAAAATCTGCTGTGGAGTTGCGCCACATCTGGGGTACCCGCATGAGTCTGGTGCCGCAAGACCCTGCTGCCTCGCTGAACCCGGCGCTACGCATCGGCAAGCAGCTTGAGGAGATTCCCCGGCAGTATGGTGGGCTAACACACCACGAAGGCCAGCAGCGTGCGCTCGACTTGCTGCGCCAGGTACGCATCGCAGACCCGGAACGCATCGTGCAGATGTATCCACACCAACTCAGCGGCGGCATGCAGCAGCGGGTGCTGATTGCGATGGCGCTCAGTTCAGAACCGCATCTGTTGGTCTTGGATGAGCCAACCACCAACCTCGATGTCACTACAGAAGCCGTGGTACTCGATTTGTTCAAGGAGCTTATCGCCAAACGCGGATCAGCTACGCTGTATGTCACGCATAATCTGGGCGTAGTCGCGCAAGTGTGTGACCATGTGGCGGTTATGTATGCGGGCGAGATCGTCGAGGATGCGGGCGTAAATGCCCTGTTCAGCCAGCCACTCCATCCCTACACGATTTCGTTGATGAACGCGGTGCCTCGGCTGGGTCATAAACAAGCGCCCGCGCCCGAAGCGCAACTGGACGCGGCGCGGCACAATGTGGGATGTGTATTTGCCCAGCGCTGCCCGGTGGCGCTGGATAAATGTTTCCAGATTGAACCGCCTGCCGAAGCCAGTGGTGAAGGCCGCACCGTGAAGTGTCATCGCTGGCGCGAGATTGCCGATGGCTCTCTGCCGATGGGTGAAATCGCGCCGTCGGGTGTTAATGCCGCCACCGCTGACAATACGCTCCTGATGACACTGGCTGAAGTCACCAAGCAATATAATGTTGAGCAAGCCGTCGTTGCTCAACTGCAAGGCCGCGAACCACAATCGGTCAAAGCAGTGGATCACATTTCCCTGATGATGCGACGCGGACAGACCATTGGCCTGGTGGGAGAATCCGGGAGCGGCAAGACTACCTTAGCCCGCGTGGTGATGGGTCTCGTGGAAACGGATTCTGGCAAGATCGAACTGCTCAATGCTGACCTCGCGCCCGCCATCCAGAACCGCCCCACAGAAGTACTGCGCCAGTTGCAAATGGTCTTTCAGAATCCTGACGAATCCTTGAATCCGTATCTATCTGTGGGTGAAATCTTGCGCCGCCCGCTGCAAACCTTGCTGAACTACAGCCAGACGAAAACGGAAGAGCGCGTCATCGAACTGCTACGAGCGGTGCGCTTGCCCGACTCCTATGTGGACCGCTTGCCGGGGGAATTGAGCGGTGGCGAAAAACAGCGCGTAGCGATTGCACGAGCCTTCGCCGCTGCACCCGATCTCATTATCTTTGATGAGGCGGTTTCGGCTTTGGATGTATCGGTTGAGGCTTCCATTCTGGAGCTATTGACCACGCTCAAAGAGACATTACATACCTTCAGTGGTGGCGGACCTGGCGGACGTGATCGCCGTCATGTATCTGGGGCAATTGTTCGAGATCGTCCCCAGAGAGAAACTTCTCTCGGCACCCATTCATCCCTATACAGAAGCACTGCTGTCAGCGATCCCGGTTCCTGATCCAGAAGCGGCGCAATACCCGCGCATTCGCCTGGAAGCCGACACGCCCAGCCCTGTCAATCTGCCGACGGGTTGCCGCTTCCATACACGTTGTCCGCGTAAGTGGGGGCCAATCTGCGAGGAACAGGAACCAGACTGGCAAGATGCCGGGGATGGGCACCTGATCCGCTGCCATTTCCCGTTGGACGACCTGGCAGCACTTCAGGCGGAAACCTTAGCAGGCATCAACAAGGTAGGCTGATGGCACAGTTTATTATCCGCCGCGCCGTGCTTCTGGTGTTCACGCTGTTGCTTACCTCGGTGATTATCTTTGCCATCTCGCAAGTTCTCCCCGGCGATGTGGCACGCGTGCTACTGGGCCGTGAAGCAGGCGAGGAAGCAGTGCAAGCACTCCGCAATCAACTCGGACTCAACGATCCGCTGCCCACGCGCTATGTTCACTGGCTGTCGGATTTTGTGCATGGTGATTGGGGTATTTCGTATTCAAACAACGAAAAACCGATCTATCCAATGGTCATGGAACGCCTGGGGCATTCCATCTGGCTGGCGGGCGTGACCCTTGTTTTCTCGGTACCTCTGGCGCTTGCGCTGGGCTTGTTCGCGGGGCTGAACGCCAACAAGCCCATTGACGCCGTTATCTCGATTAGTAGCCTTGCTCTGGTGGGCTTACCCGAATTCGTGACGGGTATTATCCTGATCAATGTGTTGTCATCCCAGTGGCATTTCCGTATCTGATTTTACCTGCCATCACCGCCACAATTGTGATGCTGGCCTATATCATTCGTCTGACACGGGCTGGCGTCATTGAGGTACTAAAGAAGGCCTACGTGCGCACGGCAGTCCTCAAAGGGCTACCCTGGTGGCAGGTAGTAACCAGTCATGTCCTGCGGAATTCGCTGCTGCCAACGGTTACTGTCATTGCGATCAGTTTTGGCTGGCTGATCAGCGGGCTGGTCGTCATTGAAAATGTCTTCGGCTATCCCGGACTCGGCGCATTGCTGACCTTTTCCATCAGTCGGCGCGATTTGCTGCTGATGCAAGCTATTGCAATGGTCACGGTCTTCTTCTATACCCTCGCAAACTTCATTGCCGACCTGCTGTATGCCTACTTGAATCCGCGCATTCGTTTGGAGTAGCCGAAACGTCAGGGCGCGGCAGTAGCTGACGTTTCGGTGGAACTCAATCGCCCTTTTTCGATCAAGACTGCCGAAATCAAGGCACTGATCCAGGCCAACACTGCGGCAATGTAGCAAATGCGCCGGAAGGTATCGACAAACGCGAGTTGAATCGCCTGTTTAATGTTGACCTGCGTATCTGCGTCCAGCGTATCCGGGACATGCGCGTTACCCAGTTTACTCGCTTCCAGGTTTAAGGCTTGCTGTGCTGCTTCCGGTAGCGCGAAGGTTGAGGTGCGGGCAGCCAGGGCTGTACTAAAGGTCGAAAGGGCGACAGCGCCCAGAAGTGCCACAGCCAGCACTTGCGCCGAGCGCGCCATTGCATTGTTGATGCCTGACGCAATCCCGGCCTGGTTTGAAGAGACCGCGCCCATGACGGCTGTGGTGAGCGGTGCAACCGTGATACCCATGCCAATGCCCAGGCCAATAATACCGGGCAGGTAAGTCGTCCAGAAGGCATTCGGGCCAGCGGTAACTCCCGGCAAGGACAGGATGATAAAGCCAATGCCCACGATGGCTGGGCCAACGATGAGCGGAATACGCGGGCCAATGCGATCTACGACTCGGCCCATGAATGGCGACATGATTGCCAGCAACAGGGTAAACGGCAGGAAGGTAAACCCGGCCACCTGCGCTTCATACCCTTGCACCTGGATCAAATTCAGGGGCAAAAAGACGGTTGCGCCGAGCAAGCCACCGTACAAAAATAGCGTCATCAGGTTGGTACCGCTGAAGGTACGCGACCCAAACAAAGACAGCTGCGTGCTTCAACAATGACAAATGCCACCACCGCGATCAGGCCACCTGCCAAAAATAGCAATGGAACAGGGCTTTCGGCAATGCCGTTATTGCGCCCCAAATCAATGGCCCCGTAGGTCAATGCCGCCAGGCCAAGCGCTACCAGGACCGTACCCAGGTAATCCAGCCGGGCGGGCGCTGAGGCGTCACGGGTTTCCGGCACTTTGGTCAGACTGTACAGCGCGACCACCGCCAGCGGCACGTTGATAAAGAATACTACGCGCCACAAGCCATGACTGGCAAGAATACCGCCTAGAATCGGGCCGCCAATAGTAGTAATCGTGCTGAACGACGACCAGGTGCCAATGGCCTGCCCGACTCGATCTTTAGCGAAGGTCGCTGAGATGATCGCCAGACTACCGGGCACCATCAATGCTCCACCAATGCCTTGCACCGCCCGCGCCAGAATCAAAATCTGGATGTTGGGTGAGAGGCCACACACCATTGACGAGATAGTGAAAATTAAAATACCGAGCCGGAATATGCGTTTACGACCAAAACGGTCTCCCAACGATCCACCTAACAGGATCAGGGATGCTACTGACAGCAAATATGCGTTGACTACCCACAGCAGATCGGCACCCGTTGCCTGGAGATCCTTCTGCAAGGCGTCCAGGGCCACATTAAGCGCGGTGCCGTCAATAAAGGCCATGCTAGAAGCCAGAATGGTTGCAAGCAAGACCCAGAATCCGTTAGGAGTTCCCTGTTCAGATACCGTTTTGGCTGTCACAGGCTGCATCCTTTTCGATTCGCGGTTGGTGTTATTAATTATAGTCCTTTCGGGAATCTGAGTACTGTATTCACACTTGTGACCGTAAACGGCATAAACAAAGTAGTCCTCCAGAACATATTTGAAGGCGCCAAGCAAGGCCTTTATCGGCATCAGGCAGTAGGGAAGCCTACCACCTGTCATGGCCGTTGACGCCATAATGCCAGCCACACCATGATGGCGTTCTTCTCCGATAGACCGATCCGCAATCAACCCGACGATTAATCCTGCCAGGGCTAATACAGGGACAATCCCTAGGAACACCCAAGGTCCGGCAACTGAAGCTACCCCTTGCAGTAAACCAGACTGAAATGAACTTTGAAAGAAAGTGATACCGACATCGAACAGGGAAATACCCAATCCCGTGGCTATTCCCAGCCCTACAGCTAATATAAATAATCAGGTCGACTCGGAAGGTTGCCAACGGAGCCAGAAGCGACTTAATGCGGCAAAACTACTCTGCTTATCCACTATCCATCACCTCAGGCGAGCAAGTTAGTTTGTTTCAGAATTTCTGAAAAGACCAACTTTAAGTTACTCCTTTATCGCTATTTAGCCTACTATTTATGGACTGCACATGGGTTTCGAGGTCGTAGGTCGTTCCAAGCTGGACAGTACAGGCAAACCCTATCCGCTGTTGCACATGCGACTGGTGGCTTAAAAAGCCATCTCATCGCGTGAGTTCAAACTCCCGTTGGATCCAATTTACGAAGGGCCGCCAGGATGACCTGTGGCTCCAGGCGACGGGTCCAGTCCGCATCAACTGACGCTAGTTTGACAATTCCATCCGCTGCAATAACAAACGTTCCTGCCATAGGCAATTCCCACGAGTCATCGCCATTGTACTGAGGGAGCTTGGCCGAGGTACTGCGCTGTTCTTCTGGCACTGACCATACCAGTCTATATTGCCGCGCTATGTGGTTTCCGACATCGCTGAGAACGGGATAGGTAAGCTCTTTGTGCTCAACGGTAAGCAGCGTGTTATCGGGATTTTGTGGAGACACCGCGACAAGCGTCGCTCGAAATGCGCTAATTTCCGGTAATGCAGCCTGGTAGGAGCGAAGGGTGAGGTTGCAGAACGGGCACCAATCGCCCCGATAGAAGGTTAACACAACTGGGCCATGGGCAAGCAGAACAGATAACGTGACAGGATGACCATAGGCATCAGGCAGTGTAAAATCGGGTGCAGTTTCGCCAGCCTTGAGACTTTTATCAGCCAGACCGGAATTGACCAGTTGCGCACGTCGTGCTTTTCCCCGTTCCTGTACCTCTGGCGTAGTCCTGGAAGCCATTTGTTCCTGGAACGCCTCAATCTGCTCCCGAAGAGAGGGTTGCGTCACGTCACTCATATATTTCAATCCTTTAGTTTATAGTAGACCAGTCGTCTAGGCCTGTACCTAAGTCACGGATAGACTTATGGAGCTTGTTCTTACGAAACAACTTGACTTTTGTAGCCAACTGGTCTATTTGTTGATGCTATGAATAAACACGCCACGAAGGAACTTCTGCTTGAAGCGGGAACAGCATATATCATTGAGCATGGCTATCACCATAGTGGGTTAAATGAAATTCTTGCTGCCGCGCATGTGCCCAAGGGGTCGTTCTATTACTATTTCATCAGCAAAGAGGATTTCGGGCTGCAAATACTTTCCAGGTTTGCCACAAATACGTTGAGTCTACTCCAGCGTTTTCTTGATGATGAGACGTTAATGCCCGTTGAGCAATTACGCCGATACTTTGAATACAATGTGGATTATCTGGCCTCCACAGGCTTTCGTCGGGGCTGTCTCATTGGTAATCTCGGTCAGGAATTGGCCGATCTGAGCGAGCTAATGCGTAAGCACATTGACACGATCATGCACGAATGGTCCGCAAAGATAAGTGAATGTTTACGACAGGCACAGGAACAAGGTCAAATTTCGACAGTGTTTGATACTCAGGAATTGGGAACCTTTTGTCTCAATAGCTGGCAGGGTGCCATGTTGAGGATGAAAGTTACAAAAGATGTTCGGCCCTTGCGGGCGTTTATTCATTTGTTTTTTGAGGTTACACTGAGTCGGACCCAATTCAATTAAGAGCAATAGCTTTTGTGCCACTTGTCCCTGTGGCAGAGGAAATCATCCCAATGCGGTGCGTAGAATTTCAGCAAGCCTCTCTGGTGCTTCCCACTGCGGATAATGTCCTGTCGCCGCAAGCGGATAATATGTGGCATCGGGTCGGAGTTCGACAAGGTATTCGCCGATACGCGACACAGATACCGAGTCATGTTGTCCCCAGATGATGGTGAGCGCCGTATGATGCGCTTCAAGTACATCCAGCCATGTATGCTCGTGTATTTTTCGCTCATTCAGATATTTGATCAGACGGTGATAGATACCCAGTCCATCGTTGTAACGGATAAGCGACCAGAATGTATCGATTTCCAGCTCGGATGGCTGCGTTGCGAACAGGGACCTAAACTGCCTTGCGAAAACTGGGCGCCGAATCAGGCGAAGGGCGCTGATAACTGGCCCGAAAATAGGATGTAGCAGCAGTTTCTGTGAGAGCAGTGATCGATAATATTTCAGTAACATGCTGCCATTCAACATCACGAGCTTGTCCACGACGGGATCACCGCGTTTCAAAATCTCTAGGGCCACCGAATTGCCCATGTCATGGGTCAGAATAAAGGTCCGCTTCAGACCGAAATGCGCCGCCACTGCTTGTGCAATATCTGCCTGCTCAAACAGGGAATAATCATGTGGTCGCGGTTTGTCGGAAAAACCAAAACCGAGAAAATCAAACAGGACTAAGCGGTAGCGATCGGCCAACAGCGGCACGAGTCGGGCGTAGTCGAAACTGGCAGTGGGAAAGCCATGCAGCACAAGCACTGGTTCACCCACTCCACAACTCACCGTAAAAATCTTATGTTCGTTAACCGAGATCCATTCGCCAGATTCCCGCCACGAATCAATCGTAGGAATACTTGTCATCCGCCTCCGCTTCCGACTGAAGTTCTCAAAAAAACTGAGAATCAAAAATAACCCAAACAGAGCGCAAGAGTCCTCACCCAGCGCTCTGTTTTATATCGTAATTTGCTACCGATTACTCAGATAAGAGGGCCTGAATTGCCGCATCGGTTCGGCTGTAGTCATGTTCGCCAACCGCCCTATAACGCATGATGCCACGCTTATCGACCAAAATCATGGTAGGCCAATAGCGTTGTTCATAAGCGTTCCAGGTGATCCCATCATTATCGATAGCGACTGGATACTTTATTTTGTCGTCTACAAGCGCTTGCCGGACGTTGTTCACGTCGCGTTCGGTGGCAAATTCCGGGAAGTGATCGGTCATAATCACCAGCCCTTTATCATGATACTTGTCGTAGAAACCGTTCATAGCGGGTAGGGTGTGGATACAGTTGATGCATTCGAAGGTCCAAAATTCGATGAGCACCACCTTGCCCTTTTGATCGGCAATCTTGAGCGGTTTATCCGAGTTCAACCACGTATCGTTGTTGAACTCGGGCGCTGGCCCGTAATCGTTGCTAACCAGCGGATCATCGGACATATGATACGCAGTTTGCGACGATCTGTCCGTTGTGGCGCTGTCTGCCGGAATTGCAGTAGGGTTTGCTTTGGTAGCCTGAGCTTGATCACTTTTCATAGCCGTTCCCTCCAACACACTGGGACTAACGCCCGTGGCCGGACGTGAATTTGCCAATACGAGGCCAAAGCCAATTACGACGCTCACTCCAGTTGCTATCACGAGTGGAACTGTTAGTCTCATTACATTACCTCCACAAGCTCGTAGATCACCAACCCAAAAGGCTCATCATATTATTGCTGTCAGATGCTAGCCGTTAATAGTGGCCTTTAGACTTTGAAGACCGGTTGCGCCACTTGGATGAGAAGTAGCCAACGCTTCAATTTGTGGGGTGCCATCGCTTTCAAAACAGCGCACTGTGAAACTATGATCGCCAGATGTAAAAGGCCAATCGTATCGCCAAATCACCCATGTCTTGTCCGATAGCGGCGCACGAAGTTGCGCCTGTTGCCAGGTGCCTTCATCGACCTTTACCTCCACTCTAGAAATGCCTCGCGCGCCAGCCCAGGCGATACCACCAATGGGTACCAATTTGCCATCAATCACATTCTTGACGGCAACCTTATCCACTACAGACACCGCTTTCACGCGGGCTTCACGATCCCAGGATCGGCGCACCCAGTAACCAGGTTCCCAGCTATCGATGAATTCCATGCTGGTGATCCATTTGGGTTGTTTCATCCCGTAATGGTCGGGAATATGAATTCGCAAAGGGAACCCATGTGCGGTTGTCAACGGTTCTCCGTCCCAGGCATAGGCCAACATGATCCGCTCATCCTGCCGGATCGCGTCAACCGCAACGACTTCATCGAATCCATCAGCAGCCAAGATTTTGATATATGTCGCTTCCGGCTTAGGCTTCACCAGGTCCAGAATGTGCTGCATACTGGTGCCTGTCCAGCGTGTAGTGCTAATAAGATCGCCGCCGATGTCATTTGAGATACACGACATCGTAATATACTGATCGACACTGGCGTAATTCTGCTGAATTTCAGCTAACGTAATCTGTACTGGATTTTCCACCAGGCCGTTAATGTCAAGCTTATAAGTGGCCGCCTCTACGTTGGGTGGAACCGCGTTGATATCAATACGGTAGTGATCTTTAGCGCGTGTATATTCAGGTCGCGTGCCTGGCGCAGGAATAAGTGGATCATTCGCATTAGGCAGATTGCTCGCTCCGTCCGAAGATGGAGCTACAGACGACGTATTGTCGACAAGGTAGTGGCTTAAGCCAGCGCCAATCACGGTGATGAGGGCGGTTGCACCTCCCAAACGAATGAGGAAGGTACGCCGATCGATTCCTTGCATCGATAGATTGGCAGCGGAGAGTTGATCGGCGAGTTGCTCTTTGGGCAATAGGGTATGGTACGAATAACCTTGTGCGGCGCCCCAGACTATGAAAGCAATGAATAACCAAACAACACTGAAAATCGGCTGGACAGTCGAAGCTCTGTCAAATGAAATGGCAACGGCTGAAATCGGGAGTCCGATGACAAGTCCCAGAATTAGGCCAGATATCAGGCTGCGGCGCCGTGATGGGCGGGCAGCTAAACGTCTCATCAGCAACCAGTAAACCAGCCCGCTCAGAAATACCAGGACAAACAACAGCCCAGCAGCCATCAGTTGCTCGGCGAGTTTTGCGGCGGTGTCAGTCCGTCCCAGATGCAGGAAGCGGATAACGCCGATCATACTGTCGATCCCAAATGTCAGAATACGTCCGTCCAGGCTGCGCGATACCAAATCAAACAATCCAAATGCCGGAAATGGCGTAGTGAACAGACGTTGTGCAGTGAAGAGGATTACATTCAGCACGATAGCCAGGAAGATATTGACCATCAGTATGCTGAGTAAGCTGATCTTTTTCATATCGCCTCACAGATTGGGGTTTGGGCCAACGAATTAAAGTTGGCCCAATCACAGAAAGGAATGTGGCTTACTTACTCATCGTCGCGCTCATGGTCCCGCCCATTTCAGGTGCCATAGTTCCACTCATTCCGGGCGACATGGTTCCGCTCATTGCAGGAGCCATCGATTCGCCATGAATCGCTATTGCTGAGAAGAACTCGCTGAGTTCAGTGCGGAGCGACGTGCATTCAGCAGGTTCACCAGCAATCTTGGCAGGCTTCAGCGTTGTAAATTTGCTCACATCCATGCCCTTCATCATATCGGCAGGGTGAGCCATCATATCTCCGATTGCCTTCATGTCCGTGCTGCTCATATTTGTACCCTTGACGGCCATGCTGCTGTCCATATTCTTCATCATGGCTTCAAACAACGGCGTATGTTGACCCGTGTCGATAGTCGCCAGATCGACCATTTTCATGCTCTTATCTCGCATCATCGCATCCGTGACGGCACCGAAGCCAAAGTAATTCTCGGCAACGAAAAGAGTCACGACCAGATCAGAGTCACAGACCACCTTCTTGGCTTGTGCTTGGACATGAAGCGCAGGGCTAAGAGAAAGTCCCAGTAGCAAAGCTGAAATAACACTTGGCAGGACTAAACGGGGCGCAGATAAACGCATCATCGACCTCCTAAAAACAGGCTGTTAATGCGTCTATTTTTGGGGAAATTAATCACACAAGAATCACAGCGAAATGAGAATCGAGTGAGAGGCGGCATTATTGTCCGGGAAGTTTCAGACGAAAAGTGGTTCCGTGCTTCGGCAGGCTTTCGACCCACAATGTGCCACCATGCGCCTGGACAAAACCCTGCGCTATTGCCAACCCTAAGCCAGCATGGCGACGGGTTTTATCGACCTGTGTGCGAGCTGAATTCGCTCGATAAAATTTCTCGAAAATGTGAGGTAAATCCTCGTCAGAAATTACTGAGTCGCTGTTATGAACGTCGATCTGAACCTGCCCATCAATCGGGTAGGCTGTGATAGATATTTTCCCGCCCACCGGGGTATAGCAAAAGGCGTTATCCAGTAAATTATTCAGTACCCTCTGTATTTTTCCGGCATCAAGATTGACCGTATCAATCTTGTTCGGAACCTCACCTTCCAGGCTTATTCCCTGTTGTTTAGCACGCGCCATCATACCGTTCAGGGTATCCGAAATCAGATCCCGCAGCGATACATGACGTACATTCAATAAGGTATGACCTGCATCAAGCAAAGATAGCTCAAACAGATCATCCATAAGTTGGCTCAAAGACCTGATTTCGCCCTGAATATCAGTCAAGTAGAGGGCAACGGTGGCTGCATCAGACACAACACCGTCTACCATCGCCTCGACCATCGCGCGGATCGAGGTTAGGGGAGTCCGCAAGTCGTGGGAAATCCAGGCAACCAGTTCGCGCCGAGTTTGTTCGAGGATCGTTTTCTGCTCTTCAACCTCACGCAACTGCACTACCATCTGGTTAAAGGCCACTGCCAATTTCGCCAACTCGTCGTTACCATGCGTATTTAACTGGATATCCAAACAGCCCTGCGCCAAGCTTTCAGCAGCTTGAGACAGTTCCTGAACAGAATTTGCCATAAGTCGGGAATTCAAAAATCCAAACGTTATGGCAATGAGTCCGCCAAATATCAAGAGCGACGTGGTGAGTAGAAAATCGTGTTCACTGATAAACATCAGTCTGGCAACAACCCAGACATTGAAAAGGACAAGCAGTACGGTCAGAAAATTGGTCACAGGTAAGGCAACCCGCAGACTGTGAAACCATCGAATCAGGCCCTGATAATACAGAAGATATGCAAGAAAAATGGTAAGCGCACCGGTGGTTAACATCAGCAACGCTAATGATTGGATGCTCTCGAATGGCATAGCACACAAAGCATTGTATAAAGTGGCGGCTAGGAGCGCTAACGTTAAGCCGCCCCCTAGAAAGACTATCGGATAACGTAGCAACCGCTGAGGGTGTGTGAGATTCATTACCTAGGCCTCCCCGGAGGGAGCGAATTTGTAGCCGACTCCCCATACGGTAAGAAGATATTTGGGATCATCCGAGTCAATTTCTATTTTCTCTCGTAAGCGATGAATATGCGCAGTCACTGCCCCTTCACCGCCCTCAAAGGCTTCACCCCACACCATTTGGAGTATCTGAGTGCGCGTGAGAACTTGGTGTGGGTGATTTGCAAAAAACCAGAGCAGATCGAAATCCTTCATCGTTATGGGAACGAGAGATTGCTCTAATCGCAGCGTCCTCGCCATCGGATCCAGACTAAATTTGCCTAAGAGGATAGGTTTGTCCTCGTGGAGTTCTCCAGGCAGACTGCGCCGCAAAACAGCCTTAACCCTCCCAACCAATTCCCGTGGACTGAAAGGCTTGACTACATAATCATCAACGCCCAGTTCAAAACCCAGCACCCGGTCTATCTCTTCGGCCCGCGATGTCAGAATAATGATGGGGATATTCTGAACTTTTGGCGTAAACGTAGAGGTTTCCCGCAAGGTTCGGGTAATAGTAAAGCCATCTATATCGGGTAGCATGATGTCAAGAATGACCAAATCGGGGTTGGTCTCGTGGAATTGCTGCAAAGCTTGAGGACCGGTCGCGGCTTCGACCGTCCGAAAGCCTTCTCTCTCAAGATATTTGCGGACAATCTCACGAGTTCGTGACTCATCATCCACAATTTGAATGGTCACTGTTTTGAACATTAAACGCCTGAACTCCAAAGTATCGTTACCATTGAGTTTAGCATTATCATTAATCGGCCCACACAACAAATGGCAGCGCTTAGGCGCTGCACCCGAATAGTTTCCAGTGTTGAACACACCGATTTGCAAATTATCCTGAACCGAATACAGTCAGCTTAAATTGTGTACGTGGACAAATG
>Ga0209647_1002158_pt1 | contig 15979 bp, 14 predicted proteins | sample GraSoi_2013_60cm_FD_185827 | JGI IMG/M metagenome (GOLD analysis project Ga0209647, IMG submission 185827) | Grasslands soil microbial communities from the Angelo Coastal Reserve, California, USA - Sample 9_17_2013_60cm (SPAdes) (version 2) | ecosystem: Environmental > Terrestrial > Soil >...
CACGTCGCCCGCCTCGATCTTGGAGCCTACGTGGAGCTCGAGCACTTCCTGCCATATCATGAAGCGCTCGCCCGAATGAAGGGCGCCGACGTTCTGCTCCTTCTCGTTGGGACGTCGCACGGGGGTTTGATCCCGGCGAAGTTGTTCGATTATCTCGGGGCACGCCGATTCATCCTGGCCGTCGCCCCCAACGGTGCGGAGGCGGCGAAGCTGGTCACCGAGCTGGGGGTCGGACGGTGTTTCGTGCCTGCCGATGTCGAGGGCATCGCGGGCGCGCTGGCCGAGCGGTTCGCCGCCTCGCGAGACGATCTCAAGCCATGCGTGGCCGCCTCTCGCTTCACGGCGGAAGAGACGATGAAGGATCTTGATCGGCACCTGAGGCAGATTCTGGCTAGACCATGAAGCTGAGAGACCGCCTTCAGCTCGCAACGGCTTCATACTTCGCCGCCTGCTTCATCCGTGTTCTGCGCCGGCTCAACCGCTTCACTTCGGTCGGCCAAGAGGTCGTCCTTGGCCTGCACCGCCGCGGACAGCCTTACGTGCATGCGTTCTTCCACGACCAGCTTCTGATGATGACTTATTCGTATCGAGGACGGGGGCAAGGCCGGCGGCTGGCCGTTCTGAGCAGCCGGCACCGGGACGGCGAATATGTCTCGCGCACCCTCGAGCGATTCGGCCACATCATGGTCCGGGGATCGACCAGCCGTGGCGGGGTCGGCGGTCTTAAGGAGATCATCCGTCATCTGCGCGCCGGGCACGATGCCGCGTTCGCGACCGACGGGCCCCGGGGGCCGCGGCATCGGGTCCAGATGGGAGTGATCGAAGCGTCGCGACTTGGCCGGGCACCGGTCGTGCCGGTGGCTTTCGCCGCCTCAAAAAAAAAAGCCTTGCGCTCCTGGGATCGCCTCCAGGTCCCGTTACCCTTCGGTCGCGCGGTCTTCCTTTACGGTGAACCGATCGTCGTGCCTGCCGGGGCCGATCGGAGCGTCATGGAGCTGAAGCGCCGCACCCTCGAAGAAGCCCTCGAGCAGCTGACGGAGCGCGCCGAGGAGCTTGCGGGGCGCGCCGTCCGGTGACGCCGTCATCCCGCGTCCTGATCGTCGCCGGGGAGGCCTCTGGAGACCTCTACGGGGGACTCCTGATGCGCTCCATGCAGGCGCTCGCCATGGCGACGCCGGACGGGTCCCTTGCGGGGGAGGGGAGCCGGTCGGGGGTGCCTCCGGGAGAGGCTCCGACCCAGGGTCTCCGGTTTGTCGGCACCGGCGGCCCGGCGATGCTCGGGGCGGGGCTCGAGCTATTGGGGGATGCCGGAAGCCTCGGGGTCACCGGTTTCCTGGAGGTGATCACCAAGCTGCCCGCAATCTGGGGGGTCTTCCGGCAGACCTGCGACATTCTCGCATCGCAACGGGATCCTCCCGAACTGGCCCTCCTGATCGACTACCCCGATTTCAACCTGAGGCTCGCGAAGAGGGCGAAGCGTGCCGGCATCCCGGTCGTCTATTTCGTCAGCCCGCAGGTCTGGGCCTGGCGCCGCGGCCGGGTGCGGCAGATCGCCGCCAACGTCGATCGGATGCTGGTGATCCTGCCGTTCGAGGAGGAGTTCTACCGGCGATCCGGAGTGCCGGTCGAGTTCGTCGGGCATCCGCTCGTCGACCTGGTCCGCGCGACGCGCAGCCGGGAACAGACGCTCGCTCCGCTGGGGCTCGATCCGCGCCGGCCGACCGTGGCTCTCCTTCCGGGCAGCCGGCACAACGAGATCGACGCTCATCTCGGGCCGATGGTCGGGGCGGCCACGCTGCTTCGGGAAGAGTTTCTCGATCTGCAGTTTCTGCTCCCGATCGCCCCGACCGTCGACCCGGTCGAAATGCGTCAGCGGCTCCTGACCCTGGGGCCGGAGCGCCTGGGGATCGTGATGTTGACGGAAGGACGGTACGACGCTCTCGCCGCCTGCGACGCCGCCGTCGTCGCCTCCGGCACCGCGACGCTCGAGACGGCGCTGCTCGAGGTTCCGATGGTGGTGGTCTACCGGATGAACCCGCTTACCTTCATGCTGGCCCGCCTGGCCTCGAGCGTGCCGCACATCGGCATGCCGAACCTGATCGTCGGCCGGAGGGTCGTGCCGGAGCTGGTCCAGGGCGCCTGCAGGGCGGAGCGGATCGCCGCGGAGCTGCGCCGCATCCTGACCGACCCCGGAGTCTCCGGAGAGATGCGGAGCTCTCTGAAAGAGGTCCGCGCCCGCCTGGGCGCGCCGGGAGCCATCGACAAGGCGGCCCGCGCCTCCTGGGGTATGATCGCACTCCGCAGGGAGGCGACAGAGTGAGCGGCGCCGTTGCATCGATCAAAGGAATGACCGGATTCGGCCGGGGACTCGCCGAGCGCGAGGGGCTGCGCGTCGAGGCCGAGGTCAAGGGGGTCAACCATCGATTCCTCGACCTGAAGCTGAAGCTGCCCCTGGAGCTGGCGGCGGCGGAAGCGGAGCTGCGGGCCCGGATCCAGGCCCGAGTCGGGCGCGGGCGGCTCGACATCGGTCTGTCGCTTGCTTCCGCCGCGGCGCCGCGTTATCAGGTGGTGGTCAACCACGAGCTGGTCGGCGCCTACCTCGGCGCCGCCGCGGCGCTCAAGAAGGAATTCAGACTGCGCGGCGCGATTCCGATCGAGACGGTGATGACCCTGCCGGGCGCGGTGGCGATCCGGACGGAGGGGGCCGCGACCAACGGTCTGGCGGGCGTCCTGGCCGGCGAGGCGCTCGATCGGGCGCTGGCGGCCTACGAGTCGATGCGGCTCGAGGAGGGTCGGCGGCTGGTGGCGGCGCTGCGGGGGCATTTCGCGGCGATCGAGGCGGAAGTCGGCTCGATCGAGTCCGACGCGCGCGGTCTTCCTGAAGCGTACGCCCGCAGGCTGCGCGAGCGGGTGGAGGGCCTGGTCCGGGAGCGCGGCCTGGACGACCTCCGTCTGGCCCAGGAGGTCGCGCTTCTGGCGGATCGCGTCGATCTCACGGAGGAGCTGGTTCGGCTGCGCGGCTACCTCGAGCAGGGGCGCTCGTCTCTCGATCACCCGGAGGGACCGGTCGGCAAGACGCTCGATTTCGTCATGCAGGAGATGAATCGCGAGGCCAACACCATCTCCTCCAAGGCCGAGGCGTTGTCGATCTGCCAGGCGGCGCTTCGGGTCAAGTCCGAGGTGGAGAAGATCCGCGAGCAGGTGCAGAACCTCGAGTGAGCGGAGAGGCGTCGTGACGGGAGGGACCTTCCGATGACCAGCCGGCGAGGCGGAGACGCCATCGCGCGCGAGACGACGCGACGCGCCAGGGGCACGGTCTTCGTCATCTCCGCCCCTTCCGGGGCGGGCAAGACGACCCTCTGCAAGCGGCTCCTGCAGGAACTGCAGGGGATCGATTTCTCGGTCTCGTTCACCACCCGCGCGCCCCGCGAGGGGGAGCGGGAGGGGGTGGACTACTGCTTCATCGACCGGGAGGAGTTCGAGCGCCGGCGTCGCAAGGGGGAGTTCGTCGAGTGGGCTCTCGTCGATGGACAGATGTACGGCACCTCGGGAGCGGCGGTCAAGGAGGCCACGGCGCGCGGTCACGATATCCTTCTCGATATCGACACCCAGGGGGCGGAGAACATCCGGCGTCTGATCCACGACGCCGTGCTGGTCTTCGTGATGCCGCCCAGCCGCGAGGCGCTGCGGGAGCGCCTGACGCATCGAGCCACCGACACGCCCGAGACCGTGGCGCGGCGCCTGAGCCTGGCGCGCGGCGAGGTGGAGAAATCGCCGCTGTATGATTATGTCGTCATCAATGACGAGCTCGACGTCGCCTACGACCAGCTGCGCGCCATCGTGGTGGCGGCCCGTTGCCGCCGCGAGCGTCTGATGGGGCGAATCAAGGAGATCGCGGCCAGCTTCGGCGTCGGCCGGGGGCCCGGTCGGGAGGGGTGAAGGGCGCCGGTCGGGCCGGGGATGAACGGCCCCTGCCGCCGGAGCCGGTTTTCGTCTACAATGAGCGGCTTCAAGCCCCGAGGGCTGCGGGCGGGGTTGCCCGCCCGGGGCGCCGGCGCGCTTTGATATCGAGCGCGACGGAGGTGGCATGATCGCGAGCGGTTCATTCGGCAACAAGTTCGAATTCATCACGGTGGCGGCGGAGCGCGCCAAGCAGCTGCAGCGCGGGGCCCGTTCGCGGATCGAGACCCCGTCCCTCAAGGCGGTCACGATTGCCCAGGAAGAGGTCCTGGCGGGAACGGTCGAGTACAGCTACGGCGCCTTCCCCGAGGATCTGCAGGGGGATCAGGAGGTCGGCGAGGTGACGACCGAGGCGTACGCCGGCGACGACATCAGGATGGGGGCTCTTGAGCAGGAAGGCTGAGCCGCGCGCCGCGCGCCGTTCCGAAGCTCCGGCGCGGATCGCTCTCGGTGTCACCGGCGGTATCGCGGCCTACAAGGCGGCCGAGGTGGTCCGCGCCCTGACGAAGGCCGGGTGCGAGGTGCATGTGCTGATGAGCCGCAACGCCCGCGAGTTCATCACGCCGCTGACGCTCCAGACCCTCTCCGGCCAGCGCGTGCTCGGCGATCCGTGGGACCTCAGCCACGGGGCCGACATCCAGCACATCACCCTCGCCCGCGAGCTCGACCTCCTGCTGGTGGCGCCGGCGACGGCGGACATCCTGGCCAAGTTCGCGCACGGCGTCGCCGACGATCTCCTCAGCACCTTCTACCTCGCGGTCAAGGGAGCGGTCGCCGTCGCGCCCGCCATGAATGTCTGGATGTGGGAGCACCCGGCGACCCAGGCGAACCTCGGGATCCTCAAGAGCCGCGGCGTCCGCGTCATCGACCCGGGCGTGGGCGACCTCGCCTGCGGCGAGGAAGGGATCGGCCGGATGGCCGAGCCGGAGACGATCGTCGCGAGCTCGCTGGCCCTGCTTAAAAAAAAAGCTCACGGTCGCTTGAGGGTCGCCGCGTCCTCGTGACGGCGGGCCCGACCCGCGAGGCGATCGACGCCGCGCGCTATCTGAGCAATCCTTCCACCGGGAAAATGGGGTACGCGCTGGCCGCCGAGGCGCTCTTGCGCGGGGCCGAGGTCACCCTGATCTCCGGGCCGACCCATCTCGAACCGCCCGCGGGGTTGAATCTGGTGCGGGTGACGAGCGCCGAGGAGATGTTCAACGCCACCCTGAACCAGGCCCAGGGGGCCGACCTCGTTCTCAAGTCGGCCGCGGTGGCGGACTACCGCCCGGAGGTCCGCGCGCGGGGCAAGGTGAAGAAGGAATCGTTGCGCCGGCAGGCGGCCCGGTCCGGCCCCGGCGAGCGCGCCATCAGCCTGCGATTGCTCCCGACCCCGGACATCCTGGAAGAAGTCGGCCGACGCAAGAAGCCGGGGCAGGTGCTGGTCGGCTTTGCCGCGGAGACCGGCGATCTCGAGACGAACGCCCGCAAGAAGCTGTCGAAGAAAAACCTCGACATGGTCGTCGCGAACCGGATCGGCGGGGAGGGGGAGGGGTTCGAGGCCGATACCAACCGCGCCCTGGTTCTCGACCGTGACGGCCGCACGACCGAGCTGCCGATGATGACCAAGCGGGAGATGGCGGCGAGGATCCTCGACCTGGCGGAGCTGCTGCTGCCGGCCCGTTCCGCGCCGCAGCGGGGGGCGGGGGGCCGGACATGAACCGTCCGGTGGATCCCGCCGGCGCGGTGCGCGCGCGCCTCGAGTGGCTGCTCCTCCTGGGGGTGGACGAGCTGCCCCGGGGTCCCATCCGGACGGGCAGCGTCCATCCATCTCTTCCGGCACCCGGGCCGCGCCCGGAAGCGGGATCGCCGGTCGTCGTCCAGGCCGGTCTGTTCGGCGGTGAGCCGATTGTCGCTCCGGCACCCCCGCGCACCGCTCGAGGGGGCGGGAACGACGACGAGACCGCTTCCCCGCTCCAGGGTCTCCCGGCGCCCGAGGGGAGCGACCCTGCCGCGGCGCTCGCCGCCATCCGGGAGGAGATCGGTGACTGCCGACGCTGCCGCCTCTGCGAGGGACGCACCCAGATCGTCTTCGGAGTGGGGGATCCGCGAGCGCGGCTGATGTTCGTCGGAGAAGGGCCCGGGGCCGACGAAGACCGGCAGGGGGAGCCGTTCGTCGGGCGGGCCGGTCAGCTCCTCACCCGGATCATCGAGTCGATGGGGCTTCGGCGTCAGGAGGTTTATATCGCCAACGTGGTGAAGTGCCGTCCGCCCGAGAACCGCACGCCGCTCCCGGACGAAACGGGGATCTGCAGCCCGTTCCTGCTGCGGCAGATCATGGCGATTCATCCGAGGGTGATCGTCTGTCTCGGCACGCCGGCGGCCCAGACTCTGCTTGGCACGCGCGCCACCATCACCCGGCTGCGCGGCGTCTTCAAAGAGGTGCGGGGCATCCGGATCATGCCGACGTTCCATCCCGCCTACCTCCTGCGCAACCCGGCCGCCAAGAAGGAAGTCTGGGAGGATATGAAGAAGGTGATCGCCTTCCTGCAGTCGGCAGGATGAGCGGCCTGTTCGCATCGGTCGCCATCCCGCGACCGATGCGGCGCCTGTTCACCTACCTGGTGACGCCCGAGCTCGCGCCGCGCTGCCGTCCGGGGGTCCGGGTGATGGTGCCATTCGGTCGGCGCCTGCTCACCGGATATCTTCTTGAGCTCCAGAACGACTCTCCGTCCGGCCCGCAGGGTCTCAAGCCGCTCCAGGCGGTGCTGGACGACGCGCCCGTCCTCGATCGCGCCATGCTCGACCTGACCCGATGGGCCGCGGACTATTACCTCGTCGCGCGCGGCGAGATGATCCGCGCGGCGCTGCCAGGCATGCAGGCGGTGCTGGACGATGCGCCCGTCCTCGATCGCGCCATGCTCGACCTGACCCGATGGGCCGCGGACTATTACCTCGTCGCGCGCGGCGAGATGATCCGCGCGGCGCTGCCAGGCATGCAGGCGGTGCTCGAGAGTCGTGTCACGATCAGCGGAGCGGGCCGGCGTGCCCTCGAAGAGATCACGCGCGCCCTGATCGATCCGCACCGTTCGGCTCTGGCGTCCGACGGCGCGGCGCGCGAGATTCTCGAGGTGCTGGGGGCGCACGGCGGCGATCGGAACGAAGGCCTGCGGCTCGCCGATCTCAAGCGCGGCATCGGCTCCCGGTTCCGGATCTCCGCCTTGAGGCGTCTCGTGGACGAAGGGCTCGTGATTCAAGCCGAGAACAGTCTGGCGAGCGGTCCGAGGCCCGGGAAGGTGGAAATGGTCCGCCTGGTGTCGGAGGACAAAGGGTCCCCGCGCGGCGCACGTCAAAAGGCGATCATCGCGGCGCTGGCGGCGGGCGACCCGAGGTCTGTGCCCGAGCTGCTGCGGGAAACGGGCGCGTGCCGGGGCGCCTTGCGATCCCTCGCCGCCCTTGGCCGGGTCTCCCTCGAGAGCGTGGAAGTGCTGCGACGCCCGCCGAGCCTCGAGGCGCCGAGGGAAACCGTCGAGGCGCTGCAGCCGACAGCGGGGCAGAAGAGCGCGATCGATGCCGTTGCGCAGCTTCTGGAGGCGCGCACCTTCGCGACCTGCCTGCTGCATGGAGTGACCGGCAGCGGCAAGACGGAGGTCTACCTGGCCTCGATCGACCGCGCCCTGGCGGCCGGCCGCAAGGCGCTCTATCTCGTGCCGGAGATCGCCCTCACGCCTCTTCTGGCCCGCCGGATGCGCGCCCGCTTCGGCGATCGGCTCGCGCTGTTGCACTCGGCGCTGACCGAGGGGGAACGCTACGACGCCTGGCGCGGGATCCGGGAGGGAAGGGTCGACGTCGTGCTGGGGGCCCGCTCGGCGGTGTTCGCGCCGCTACCGGACTTGGGGTTGATCATCGTCGACGAAGAGCATGACGGGTCGTACAAACAGGCGGACTCGCCGCGCTACCACGGTCGCGATCTCGCCATCGTACGGGCGCAGAGGGCGGAGGCGGTCGTCCTTCTCGGTTCGGCCACCCCGTCGATGGAATCGTTTTACCAGGCGACGCGAGGCAAATACCGGCTGCTCACCCTGCCGGATCGGATCGGCGCGGCGGGTCTTCCCCGGATCGAACGCGTCGACATGCGGCGAGAGTTCGAGGAGGTCGGGCGCGAGTCGATCCTGTCACGGCGCCTGCGCGCCGCCCTCGGGGAGCGTCTGGAGCGGAGGGAACAGTCGCTGATCCTTCTCAACCGGCGTGGCTTTTCGACCTTCGCGCTCTGCCGCGCCTGCGGAGCGATGATTGACTGCCGTCAATGCAGCATCCCGATGACGCTTCATCTGCGCGATGCTCTCCTGAAGTGCCATTACTGCGATGCGGGCCGTCCGATCCCGGCGGCCTGCGAGAGCTGTCAAAGCGCCGCTCTTCATTTCGGCGGCACCGGGACGGAGAGGCTGGAGGATCGGCTGCGGACCGAGTTCCCCGGCGCGCGCGTGGCCCGGATGGATCGGGATACCGTGCGGGGCCGGGGAGTGGTCGACCGTCTCCTGACGCGGTTCGAGCGCAAAGAGATCGACATCCTCGTCGGCACGCAGATGATCGCCAAGGGACACGACTTCGCGAATGTCACCCTGGTCGGGGTGCTGGCCGCGGACGCCTCGCTCGGGCTTCCCGATTTTCGCGCCTCGGAGCGCACCTTCCAGCTGCTCTCGCAGGTGGCGGGACGCAGCGGCCGCGGCGCGCGGGCCGGCGAGGTGATCATCCAGGCGTACGATGCCGAGCATCATGCCATCCGGGCGGCGTGCGAGCATGACTACGCCGCCTTCTCGACCAAGGAGCTCGCCTACCGAAAAGCGCTGCGCTATCCGCCCTACGCCGCGCTCGCCCTGGTTCTGGTGCGCGACCGGATGCTGGAAAGAGCGAGGGCCGGCGCGCGTGTGGCGGCCGAAATCCTTCGTGGTCTCGGAACGCGCGGGCTCGAGGTGCTCGGACCGGCGCCGGCGCCCCTGGAGCGGCTGCGCGGCGAATATCGGGTGCAGGTGCTGGTCAAAACCGCCCATCGCAAGGGAATGCAGGAGTCGCTCGCGGCGATGCTGGCGGAGGTCGAGCGCCGCAAGGCGTGCGCCGGGACGCTGATCGTGGACGTCGATCCGATGTCGACCCTTTGATGAACTACGGCAGGTAGTCGATGCCCGGCTTGCCGTCGGCGGGCAGGACCTCGCCGATGTCGGCCGCCACGCTGTTGCCGCGCTCGCGCAGGCGGGCCACCAGCATGGGGGCCTGATCGGCCGGCAGCGAAATCAGGAGACCGCCGGAGGTCTGCGGATCGACAACGAGCCAGCGGGCCTCTTCGCTCACTCCGCGCGCGAAGCTCAGGAACCCCTCTACCACCTGCATGTTGGTGTCGGTCACCGAGGTGGTGATCCCGCGGCCGATCAGATCGAGACTCCCTTCGAATGTCGGGAGATCGCCGATCCGCACCCGCATCCGCACACCGCTGCCGCGCGCCATGCCGACGACATGACCCGAGAAGCCAAAGCCGGTGATGTCGGTGCAGGCGTGTGGATCGAACTCGAGCATCGTCTCGCAGGAGATCCGGTTGAGCGTGGTCATCCAGGTGACCGCGCGATCGAGCAGCTCGTCCGAGGCGACGCCGCGACGGTGCCCCGTGATGATCACGCCGCTGCCGATCGGCTTCGTCAGGACGAGGTGATCGCCGGGACGCGCCCCGGTATTGGTCATGATCCGCTTCGGATGGATCAACCCGGTGATCGACATGCCGTATTTGAGCTCATCGTCCCGCACCGTATGACCGCCGACGAGCGTCGCGCCGGCCTCGATGACCTTGCTGTAGCCGCCTTCAAGGATCCTTCTCAAATCCGCTTTGTCGATCCCCTTGGAGGGAAAGTTGCAGATGTTCATCGCCGTGATCGGGCGCCCGCCCATGGCGTAGACATCGGAGATGGCGTTCGTCGCCGCGACCTGGCCGAACCGGAACGGATCGTCGACCACGGGAGTGATGTAATCGAGGGTCTGCACAAGGGCGACCTCGTCGCTCAAGCGATAGACCCCGGCGTCATCGCCGGTGTCGAAGCCGACCAGGAGATTCGGGTCGGTCTTCGCCTTGCCGGCGAAATCTCTGACGATGTCGCTCAAATCGATCGGGTTGAGCTTGGCCGCGCAGCCGCCCGACCGGGCGTGGCCGGTGAGCCTGGCCGTGTCTTGTTCCGCCATGCGATACCCCGTGCGTGAGCGATCATCGTAGCCCTTGGCCCGCCGCAGCGTCAACCGCGATCCCCGCGACGGGAGCCGCGCCGGGCCGTTCCTGCTGCTGGTCTATAATGCCGGCACGATGTCGATCGCTCGCTTCAAGAGCTCGATTCTCGAGACCGTCGGCGACACGCCGCTGATCCGGATCGGCCGGATGAACCCGGAGCCGGGGGTCGCGCTCTATGCCAAGGTCGAGGGGTTCAATCCGATGGGCAGCGTCAAGGAGCGGATTGCCCTGCGGATCGTGGAGGAGGCGGAGAAGCGGGGTGCCCTGAAGCAGGGGATGACGCTCCTCGAGTCCTCGAGCGGAAACATCGGGATCGGTCTCGCGATGGTCGGAGCCGTGAAAGGGTACCGTGTGGTGATCACGATGTCGCAGAAGGCCTCGGTCGAGAGACGCCAGATCCTCCGCGCGCTGGGGGCGGAGATCGTCTTCACCTCTTCCTCCGGCGGCTCGGACGAGGCGTGGGATCTGGCCGACCGACTGGACACGGAGGCGCCGGGAACCTACTTCCGTGTCGGTCAGTACTCGAACCCGGACAACGTCCAGGCTCACTACGCCGGCACGGCCGAGGAGGTCTGGAGACAGACGGGCGGCCGTATCGATGACCTGGTGATCACTCTCGGCACCTGCGGGACGCTCGTCGGGATGGCCCGCAGGCTCAAGGAGCTGAACCCGAGACTGCGAGTCACCGGGGTCGAGCCGCAGCCGAAGCATGCACAGCAGGGGCTGCGCAACCTGAGCGAGTCGCGGGTCCCGGCGATCATGGACTGGAGCCTGGTCGACGAGCGGATGACGGTGTGCGATGAAGATGCCTTTCGCGCCGCGCGCGATCTGGCCAGACTGGAAGGGATCTTCGCGGGAATCTCCTCGGGGACCGCGATGCACGCGGCCCTCGAGGTGGCGCGGCGCGAGCGTCGAGGATCGATCGTGACCCTGCTGCCGGATCGCGGGGAGAAGTACCTGAGCACCTCACTTTACCCCCGCGGCCCCGAGCCCGACTGAGGGGCGCCTGCGCGGAGACCCTGTGCCCACAAAAGCGCTGGTCGTCCAGGTCGCCGCCTGCCCTACCACGCGGGAGCTGCTCGAGGCCTACCGGAGCGCCGACCCGCGGGCCGACCTGGTGGAGCTGCGTCTCGACCTGGTCCGGGATCTCGATCTCGAGGCGATCCTGTCGGCGCGCGGCAAGCCGAAGCTGGTCACGGTGCGCAGCCGCGAGCAGGGAGGTCAGTCGCGGCCGGCGGAGCGGGAGCCGATCCTGCGCAAGGCGCTGGAGGCGGGCGTCGAGTATCTCGATCTCGAGCTGAGCGATTCGGATCGGCCGCTGCTCAAGGGCCGGCCGCGCACGCGGCGCATCCTGTCGCACCACGACCTGGTCACCACCCCCGCCGACCTGCAGGAGTTGCATGCCCGCATGCGCGCGGTCGGCGAGGGCGCTCTGATCAAGATCGTCACCTTCGCCGACGCCGCCACCGACCTCCTCCGGATCAGGGACCTCCTGCGCGGCGCGGAGCCCGGCGCGCTTGCCGCCTTCGCCATGGGACCGAAAGGGGTGCCGAGCCGCATTCTCGCCTCCCACTGGGGGTCGGCGGCGATTTACGCGCCGCGCCGCGGCGACCCGGCGTCGGCGCCGGGCCAGGTCCCGCTGGAGGATCTTTTCGATCTCTACCGCTTCGACCGGATCGGTCCCGGGACACGTCTCCTGGGTCTGCTGGGTTCTCCGGTCGGTCATTCTCTATCGCCTCGGATGCATAATGCGGCCCTCGGCAGCCTCGAGATCGATGCCCGGTACCTGCCGTTCGAGGCGACCACCCTCGCCGAGTTCCTCCCGGTCATGTCGGAGCTGCGTGTGTCGGGAGTGAGCGTGACCCTGCCGCACAAGCAGCGGTTCCTCGCGCATGTCGACCACCTTGAAGAGCAGGCGCGCTCGGTCGGGGCGATCAATACGGTGGTCAAGACCTGGAACCGCCTCGAGGGGTACAACACCGACGTCGACGCCGCCCTGGCGCCGCTGCGCGCCCTCCGGTCTCTCGACGGGGCCCGGGTCGCCCTGTTGGGGGCCGGCGGGGCGGCGCGCGCCCTGGTCTACGGCCTCACGAAGGCGGGGGCGCGGGTGACCATCTTCAATCGCACCCCCTCCCGCGCCGGAGATCTGGCGCGCGAATTCGGGGCGAGGCACCTTCCCTGGAGCCGTCTGCGTCGATTTCCCTGCGACATCCTCGTGAACTGCACTTCGGTCGGGCTGGCTCCCGATCAGGAACGTTCGCCGCTGCCGGCGGCCTGGATCGGCGCGCCGCTGGTGTACGACCTCATCTACAACCCGCCCGAGACCGCTCTGCTGCGCCAGGCCCGGGCGCGGGGCGCGCGGGTGCTTGGAGGGGTCGAAATGTTCGTCGCGCAGGGAGCGGCCCAGTTCCGCCTGTTCACCGGCCGGGAGGCGCCGGTCGATCTGATGCGCCGCGTCGTTCTCGAGGCGCTGCAGAGCGTCCCAGTGCCGTCGCACGCGGGCGCCGCACCACGGAGGGCGTCCGGGCGGCGGAAGCAGCGCCCGCGATCGCCCCGGAGATTGACAGGCCGCCGACGGTGAAGTAAAGTCAAAATCGGTTTCTGGGAGAGATGCCGTGTGTTTCCGGCCGCTTGGCGACGATCGTTCCATGCCGCGCATCCTCTGCGCAGCGGTCCGGATCTCTCCCCGTTCCCTGTTTCACACTGCAGACTTCTTCCCCTATTGCTGGCGTTGAGCCGTCGCCCGCGCGGGCGATGGTCCGAACGCCGGCGCTCCCGGAAGTTCCTCTGAGCGCGCGGGGCGATTCGAGACCCTCACCCGAAGCGGGCGCCGGACGGCCGGCTCGCGGGGAAGGGGTCCCGGAGCGAGCGTGAGCGAAAGCATGAAGCTGGTGCCCGCAGGCGGATCGGAGGTCGAGCGGATCCTCGCCGACCTCGAGATCCGCTTCCCGGAGCATGTCGCCGATCTGCAGTCCGCGTTGCGCATCGATAATGTGATCACGCACCGCGACCGGTGCGACGAGATGGCGCGCCGGCTCAAGGACGAGATCGATCGTCTCGGCGGCCGCGCCTCGATCCTCGATTACGGGGATCTGCCGTTCGTCTACGGCGAGATCGATGCAGGTGCGTCCCGCACCCTGATCATTTACCGGAACTATGACGTCGTTCCTCCTGAAGGCGCCGACTGGCTGGCGCCGCCCTTCTCGGGGAAGGTGCGCCCGATCGACGGGGTCGGCGATTGCCTGGTATCGCGCGGCGCCTGCGACCCGAAGGGGCCGCTGATAGGCACGCTGCGCGCGCTGGAGACGACGCGACGCGTCACCGGACGCCTGCCGCTCAATCTGATCCTTCTGATCGAGGGAGACGAGCAGCTCGGAAGCCCGACGCTCGGAAAGGTCCTGGACGAGCGCCGGCGGACGCTGCAACGGGCCCAGGGTGTCCTGCATCCGAAGTTCTGCCAGGGGCCGGGCGGGGACCCGGTGCTTCCGCTCGGCGTCAAGGGGATGCTGCTGCTCGAATTCATCTGCTCGGGAGGCGCCTGGGGCGGACCGACCCGCTCGTCGATCCACAGCGGCAACGCCGCCTGGGTCGCGTCGCCGGCCTGGAGGCTCGTGCGGGCCCTGGCGACGCTTCTCGACGAGCAGGAACGGGTGCTGGTCGAGGGCTTCTATGACGACGTCGTCCAGGTGATCGACGCCGAGCCGGATGCCGCGGCGGTGCCGGAGCGGCGCGTTTCGGGAATCGAGGATCAGGTCGATTACCTGCGATCGCGCCACGTGCTGCGATTCAAGCATGACCTGCCGACGCCGTCGCTCTGCCGCAAGTACCTCGGCAGCCCGACCTTCAATCTGGGAAATCTGCTGATCCATCGAAGCCGGCCCTGGTCGCAGTTCCTCCTGCCCTGCGAAGTGAGGGCCCAGGCCGACATCCGCCTGGTCCCGGACCAGGACCCGGAAAGCATCGTCGCCGGAATCCGTCATCACCTCAAGGACCACGGATACCCGGACATCGAGGTGATCACCCGGCTGGCCTACAAACCCTGGTCGATCGACGAGGAGCACCCCCTCGTCGAAACGACGCGCCGCACCTACGGCGCGTTCGGTCTCGTGCCCGAGGTGCACTCCTCGAGCGGCACCTCGCAGTCATTCAGCCGCTTCCATGAGCTGGGTCTGCCGCTCGTGATCGCCGGCCTGGGCGCGGGCGGGCGGTCGTTCCATACGAGCGAGTATGCCTCCGTCGCCGGCCTTCTGGATTTCGAGCGATCGATGGTTCGCTTTCTGTACGAGTTCGCCAGCGGAAAGGGATAGGAGGACGCCTATGGGCCGCCCCACGAGCGTGAGCCTGCTCGCCTGCACGGCGCTTCTGGCTGGAAGCTGTGCCACGGTGGAGAAAAATGCCAACGTGGTCGGGACGTTCAGCGACAAGCTGAGCCCCTACAACTACAGGGAGGAGGGGAAGGTCGCCATCCTGGTCGCCGGCGTGGAGGCGGCGCGTTTCATACGCGACGAGCCGTTCGTGCCGATCATCGTCCAGGTGGCCAACAAGTCCAAGGCCACTTTCCAGATCACCCGGGAATCGTTCGTTCTCGAAGACACCCTGGGCCGGTCCTACCCGCTGGCGGAGGCTCCGGAAGTGGCCGCCCGGTACGGACGCCTCGATCTCGACCACAGGCTGCTGATCCAGAACCGCTCCTTCACCTCCACGGGCGTCAGCCTCTTCACCTATATCGAGAGCAACTTCTTTCCTTCCTCCACGCGGCGCGCCCTGCTCATCCAGCAGGTCACTCTGCCGCCGACGACCTACATGGAGGACCTGCTCTACTTTCCAGTGCCGGAGACCGGCCTGAACGACGTGCCGTTGCGTCTCCTCTTCAAGCCGAAGGAGCTCGAGGAGCCGGTGCAGGTGGTCTTCGAAGTTCCGAAGACGATCGGCATCCTCGAAAAGAAGAAGGGGAGCCCGAAGAAGGAGGAAACGCAGCATTGAGGCGCGACGGCTACAATCTCGATCCGGCCGATCTTCCGTCGCTCGCGCGGCAGGGAACCATCATCCCTCTCTGCCGCGAGATCGGCGCCGATCTGCTCACGCCTGTCGCGGCCTTCCTCCGGATCGCCTCGGGCGGCCGCAATCCGTTCCTCCTGGAATCGGTTGAAGGCGGCGAGACCGTGGCGCGCTACTCGTTTCTCGGAAGCGACCCTGTCGCGATCGTGCGGGCGGCGACGGACGGCTCCGGGCCGCTCGAGCCGCTGCGGCGGGCCATCGCACCGCACCGCGCCGTGCCTCTTCCCGATCTGCCCCGCTTCACCGGAGGGGCCGTGGGCTACCTGGCCTATGACGTGGTGCGCCAGATCGAGAAACTGCCGGGGGCGCGTCCGGACGATCTCGGGGCCCCCGACGTCCTGTTCGGGATCTACGATACCGTTCTCGCCTTCGATCATCTGCGCCAGAGGATTCAGATCATCTCGAACATCCGGGCCGGAGACGAGGCCGGTCCGCTCCCGCCGCGCCGCCTGCTCGAGCGGTATCGGAAGGCCCGGGCCCGGATCGAGGCGACGGAGCGGGCGCTCCTGCGCGGTCTCCCGAGGGCGCGCCCGACGCGGCGCCGGCCGGGCCGCTGGACGGTCAACATGAGCGAGTCGGGGTACAAGGCGGGGGTGCGGCGGGCCAAGAACTACATCAGGGCCGGCGACATCTTCCAGGTGGTCCTGTCGCAGCGGTTCCAGCGGCGCAGCGCCGCCTCGCCGTTCGCGATCTACCGGGCCCTCCGGCGGATCA
>Ga0209647_1002159_pt1 | contig 15978 bp, 15 predicted proteins | sample GraSoi_2013_60cm_FD_185827 | JGI IMG/M metagenome (GOLD analysis project Ga0209647, IMG submission 185827) | Grasslands soil microbial communities from the Angelo Coastal Reserve, California, USA - Sample 9_17_2013_60cm (SPAdes) (version 2) | ecosystem: Environmental > Terrestrial > Soil >...
GTCCCTCCAGGGACGCGGCGGCTTCTGGCTGCAAGTGGGAGATCGGCAAGTACATGTTGGCACCGAAGATGGTGTGGACCACAAGGCAAGCAAAGCTCACCTCGCCTATGCGGTAGACGACATCCACGCATGGCAGACCCTCTTCCATGCCCAGGGTATTGCAATCCTCGATGGCGTATCCATACCCGGCTATGCTCGTTTTGAGATCCGTGATCCCTTTGGTAATCGCATCGAGTTCATTCAAAGCCTGGAAGAATAGCGACTTGCTGGCTCTTGCCTATAAAAAGCGGATTTATCCTGGCGATAGAGGAGCAATAGCGATCCAAGCGCCACACAGGCCAGCAGCACCGTCAATAAAACTAACCCATCAAAACCTAATTGATGGGCAAACACGCCTCCCAGCCCATTACCCAATAGCTGGCCCGCTCCCAGGAATATAGAGTAAAGACCCATCAACAGACCGCGATCTTTGGACGCCGCCTCCGAGATATCGGCGAGGTAGGCCAGGGCGGCTGGCGCGAAACCACTCTCGGCGAAGACACCCAGCATAAGCAGTGGCACCCACAGCAGCAAAGTCCCGTCATTGCCATCACCTCGATGGTTAATACCTACCAGGGCAATACAAGCTATGTAGACACCCACCAGCGAGATCAACATCAACCTTAAACGAGGCACATGACCAAGAAAGAATGCCCAGAAAAGCAAACACAGTCCAAAGAAGAGAACAAAGGCCCCTAAAATCAAGCTCAACTTATGTCCACCGCCAGGACCACTTAGACTACCCATCAAGCTTTGGTGTGTACCATGACCAGCTTTAGCCAGAATAAACGTTAGTTGCGGGCCAAACCATACACCAACCAGGGCATTGACGCAGATCCACGCGGGAATAAAAATGAACAGGCGGGGCGTACGCACGATACGCTCGTAGCGTGCGAACAACGCTGGCACAGTGCCATGTTCAATTACCTGGCTCACCTTGGGAGCAAGTCCCATACAGACTGCCGCCAACAAGTAGAATGACGCCAGCAGTATAAAGGCTGAACGACCAAGACGATCCCAGGCTAGACCACCTAAGACGACCCCTGCCGCGATACCACCACTGGTCACCAGTTCATACAGACTCATCACTCGCAGGCGATGCGCTGGATCTTGCGCTGTATAATCAGCCAGGTAACCAAGGACTGCAGGCACCTGCATAGCCGATGAAATGCCGGCAATCACCTGCAAACTCAGAAGGTAAGGTAAAGGCCGTTGCAGAGGGGTAAAAAGAATCAATGACTGTTGCAGCAAGCCCAGGAAAGGCCCGATGATAAGAAAACGCCGTCGTCCCCAGCGATCACTCAAAGCGCCCATCAAAGGAGCAAAAGTGAGTTCTGTCGCGAAGTAGACAACAGAAAGCAGACCAATCTGCAAGCTTGTAATCGCACTACCTGCATACGGTGACAGCTTTGCGAGAAAGAGACCATAGACAACGGTGCTCGCCCCTCCGCTTAAGCGTAAGATAAATGTACCGACCAGGAGAGGTGCCACCGACCTGCGCCACATACTCTATGTCCTCTCGCTCTCCAGAGAAGTCGAGTGAAGATAAGCATTGTAGTCCTTGCGCCGTTTGCGCAATGTGAGCAGGGCAATAGTACATCCTGCCAGAATAAGCACAACCGCCAACAGCACCAACAATAGCAAGATGATCCGGGTGCTTCCGCTATCCGCTGTGCTTAATACTACCAATGCTAGCCTATCCATATATACCTTCTCTCTTCGCCCTACTGTTGATATTGATACATCTAATCCGTGTTACTTTCATGATACATGACGGCAAATATATGCAGAAGGTAACGTAAGTGGGAGGATACCATGGGAAAATTACAGAAAAATTACAATCTGCTCCCACAACTGTTCCTTATTACGCAAGTCCTTTAGCAGCAGTTTTATGGATCATAGCCTGAAGCATCTCCTTGATCATCACTTTCTCAGTTATGTTTACCTTCGATCAGCTGGAATAAGGGAAAAGACCAGCGTATTGCGCAGTGAACCATCCGGCGCTGTAGCATCGTTACGCAACAACGCCTCCTGGACAAAACCAAGTCTTCGGGCCACGGCGGCGCTGCGCGCATTCTTCTCGTCACAGCGAATCTGTACGCGATTAGCCTGGAGGGTGTTAAAAGCATAATCGGTCAACAGTTGTACGGTCTCAGTTACACAGCCATGACCCTTGGCCGAGGAACGTACCCAGTAGCCGATCTCAAAGTGGCGTATCTCCCAGTCGTGCGGATGCAGCCCGCTGCTACCAAGATAGCGATCAGAGACTGCGTCCCAGATCCCTACAACAAAATCCTCGCGCAGCAACCACTTTGCCATCACATGAATAAGCCAATCACGACTCTCTTCAACAGTCTGGTGCGCGTCGGCAAAAGGCATCCACGGGCGTAAATGATCGCGTGATTCGCCTATAGCCTCATAGACAGACTGAGCATCACACTCACAATATGGTCGCACTACAACACGCTCACCACGTAGTTCTTCAAACATTGGCATAAAGGTCCGGTACGTCTTTGGGCTCATATTCTCTCCCTCCTATTATATTGAGTGACTGGGTGCTCAATTCTTCGCCAGTTCGCAGTTCCTTTTACAGAAGGAACTTGAATCATCCCAAATGTAATGGCTACCAATAAATGAACCTCTCAAGCCACACCGTGTATAGTAGGGGCGACCCTTGCGGTCGCCCTGGCCCTTGCGGCTACCCTGGCCTCCTTGCGGCTACCCTGGCCTCCTTGCGGCTACCCTGGCCCACCCTGGCCTACCCTTGCGGCTACCCTGGCCCCTTACATTCCCTTGTTTCCATCGTCTTGCATGGCTCGTTTCATTCGCCAATGATATAACATTTGGGATGATTCATGCTCCCCACTTACGACTAACTATTGACATGCAACCAGACCCACACCCAGAAGTTCATCGGTATAGAGCACTTCACCTGCACGCAGTTCCTTCTCATACACATCGTACTGACGCACGGCATACCAGCCAGACGGCTCGTAAATACGTGTCGTACCTGTGACACATGGGAAAGAAACATCAAGAGTCAGCGTGTGTTTGCGCAGTTGTTGGTAACCGGTAGAAGTTGCAGAAGCTGGCAACACAATATCTTCCGTCTCGATGATGATACGCCAGGAATGGCTCACAAGTGTGTAGCCTTCATGCTCTAGCAGGTCTTTAGCCCGCTGATTGGTATGACTCACCATGTTATGTAAGGCGACCCGCACACCGGGACGCGCATATTTAGCAAATTGGCGTGCTCGCACTTCCGCTAAACGCAGTAACAGTGTACCAATACCTCGACCGCGATAACTGGGATGAACGCATGCCTGCATGTTGACATGCATAAGTTCATTGTTCCACAATGTACTGGCATAGCCTACAAACTGGCCTTTATTCGTGATAATTGCCCAGGCATCTGTTGCCAGATTGAAATCCGGCCCTTGCCATTCTACAAGTAAATCCTCCTCTGTGTAGTGAGAAACACCGTCCTCGACGATGTCACACGTTTTAAGCAAGCTAGTCACGGCATCGGCGTCACTTAACTTAGGTGCGCGCGCCACAAGATTGTGCAGAAGTATAGCCATGAAAGTGTTCTCCATGTTCTTAGATAGAAGTAAACGCTGCATATCACTAGCGCATACCTCTCCGCATTACCTAGAGCTGGCAGAGCATTCATCTTTATCATCTATCTATCCTTTCTGTGATTGCGAGCAGGAGCTGCGCTCTTCGCGCAGTCTCCTACCTTACCACTAACCGTTTCTCTTCAAGCGTCCTGTTTTCTTGGCATAACGTTCAGCAATACTGAAGACGTAGATGCCAAGCGGGACACTGATCACACCTGTCAGAATCAAAGGCCACGTGTTGCTCCAGACCTCTGGTGACCAAATGGGCTTGTTCTCCATCAAACCCGCACGTAAACCCTGCAACACATAGGTAGCTGGAGAAATACGTGCTAAGGGCTGCATCCACCCCGGCAGGACTTCGATCTGATAATAGACACCGGATACCAGTAAGAGCACAGCACGCACAATGAAGGACATCTGCATACCCTTCTCTGTGTAGAGCAGCGGCAAGATAGCCGCGCCAATACCGAAACCGATAAAGGAGACACTGCCTATCAACAACATGAATACTACCGTCAGGTAGTTAGCATGGCTCAGATCTACATGAAAGAAAGCCCCTACGACAACCAACTGGATGAAAGTGAAGAGTAAGCCGTGCACCACGGCATACCAACAACTGCCGATCAGGTGCGTAAAACGCGAGATGGGGGCCATAAACGTGTATTCGATCGTACCTTCCCAGCGCTCCATATTGATGACATCCGTCACACCATCAAAGGTTACGCTTAGGTATGACCAGACCGCGGTCCCAATCAACAGGTAAAGAATGAAAAAATTTGTATCAACCTTACCTGTGCTGAACCGCTGGGCATTGACACCGATATACATAACCGACAAAGCGTTGACGATTAAGTACACCAGCCATACGAGTTCCCAGGCCCAGTAACGTTTGGTTATATTCCAGTTGCGCTCAAAGAAGGCGTATATCGCTCGTCCTTGATGCATCATTGCAGACATTGTTGTATTACTCTCTTTCTTCGTCATCTTCGCGCTGGGCCTCGAAGGCCTCAAAGGCTTTTTCCCAGCTGCCATAACGTTTGATATCATCCTCGGTAATCAGGTGTGAAGCGGTATAATGCATAAACACTTCATGCATACTCACTAGCTCTGTACGCCCCATCAGTCCGGCTACGGTGCGCTTCAGTTCCAACGCATCTCCCAGGGCCACAATGCGTCCCGCATCAATGATGGCGACACGATCACACAAAGCTTCCGCCTCGTCCATATCATGGGTCGTTAAGAGGATAGTGGCATCGTGCTCGTCGCGCAGTTCACGAACAAAGGTCTGCACATCCAGTTTTGAGCGTGGATCTAGACCTGTGGTCGGCTCATCCAGCAGCAGCACAATCGGAGAGGTTAGGAAGGCGCGCGCAATAGCAACCTTCTGCTGCATACCACGCGACATATTTTCCAGGGGTGCATTGATCCGGTCTGGTTTGATACCCAGGCGGCTCAGGATCGCGCGAATCTTTGCACGTGCTTCGGCGGCAGGCATGTTGTAAAGACGAGCTGCGTAGATGAGATTCTCCATGGGTGAGAGCTTTTTGAAGAATGAGGCTTCCACGCTTACGCGGTTAATCAGCCGCTGCACCATGCGTTCATCTTTGACCACATCATAGCCAAAGATTTTCACATGCCCGGTATCAGGAATCAACAGCGTCGAGAGCATGCGGATTAACGTCGATTTACCAGAGCCATTCGAACCAAGAATACCCACAATCTCACGGCGCTTGATGGTTATATTCACATCTTCGACGGCCCGCACCTCGCGCTTTCCTTCCTTTTTGCGCCAGCCTAACAAGGGACGAGATTTTTTGAAGACCTTGGTTACATCTTCAATAACCACGGCATCCTTGGTAAGGTCGATAAGCATATTTTCTTCGCTTGGTCGTGTATCTACATTTATAGCCACTGGCTTTATATCCTCCTTCAGGCCGATCTAAAAACATTATCCGCATATATCTTTTAGCATAGAAGACATCCTTGACAGGTACATTGATCATCAGAACAGGCTTTGACCTGTTCATGCGGACAAGCACTTTCATTCTCATAGGTAAGTTCTTTCATTCCATGTTTCACCTCAATGTGTGCTCTAGATACATTCTTTTTTTGTACAAACTAGGCGCACAACGTAGTACATGATCACAGGTCAATCCTCCATCATTCCCCCCTCAGACAGCCAGGCAATACGAAAAACAGACGACAAAAAACCGTGGGACTGAATTCTTCTGCCAGTGCCCACGGTTGAGGGTATCTCTTCTATTGTTACCTACTCATTCTAAAGTAGGTGGAGACCCCCTGGAGATGGGCACACTGCGACCCCTGACGCCGACAAAGATGAGAGAATCGAACACACAGATTCCACCCATATATGCCTTTTCGCCCAGGCCGAAGGGCATAGCATGGCCGTAAATAGCGCCGATATCGCGCAAACGAGTCGTGCGGAAAAATTCTGCGTTTGTAGTCATGCTCGCCATCTCCTTCCATGAGATTTTCTGAGTAAATACTGCCGATCTATTATACAGATCAGAGACAATTACAGGGATCGCTGTCGCAATCCCACTGAAGAGAGTATACGGAATCATTTAGCTTCTTGTCAAGGCTTATTGAGCCTCTTAATCAGGATTTAACAGACTTTTATCAGTTTATTTGTTAAGGGCTTTCAATTTACCCTTTTGAATGGCCTCTGCGGTTGCTATATGGCGTTTGATTGCTTCATCAGGAGTAGTACTACTGTATTCAATAATAGTCAAACGCACAAGAGTAAGATAGTCATTCTGCTGGGGAAAGACGGAAGTTACGAAACCACGGTTCAGACGAGAGTCGTCATACGTTGCTACTACATAGCGTCTACCACTAGGAGCAATGACGGTATGACGCGCCAGATCCAGGGTTTGTAAGCGCATGGGCAGGGCATGAGCAATTTCAACGGCGCGAGGTTGCTGTGCTTGAAGATTTGAGTTTGGCAGCGGTTGATCATTGTTCGTAGTATCGTTTTTTAACATAGGGTCCTCTCCTAAAGTAAGCCATGAAGTTTCTTAACAGTAGAACAAGCCTGACACCTTGCTGGTGTCAGGCTACAAGCTCTACCTTCCAGTGTACAAGAGTACAAACGTTTCGTCAAACAGATTAGCTACAAGTCCTGATGAAAATCACGCTGAGCATGTCTCCTGGCTCGTAGTTGACCCAAGAAATTCGCAGCCTGCTTCGGTACTACCCATAAGAAGTTTGGATGACGCAGGAGGTATTTGAAGAGAGGCGGCTGTAGGCGCTTCCATAAGCCGGGCAACTCCCTCACCTCACCCGAAGCGCGTGGATGTTCCGGACTGGCCGGATCAGCCCATAACTCACGTACGTAAATGTCACCAAAGCGCGCCAACGTTGTGGATTCCTCAGGGGCAGCTACAGCTAGCGCATTGATATACTCATGAGGTGTTTGCGAACGTTGAACGGGTATACCCGCCCAATTTGCCAACAAGCACATACGACCATATATCTGGGCAGAGATGCTATAGTTGCGGAATAGACGCCGCCACCAGACACCTAAAAACACCAGACTAAACAGGATGAGCAGGATGACACTACCAAAGGCAATGCCTACACGTTGAGTGAATTGGGCCTCAGCCTGCGCCGTCGTTATGGGAGAAGAGCTTCCACTATCTAGTGCTCCAGGATCTTGCAGAGAGCGGTTTTTGGTAACAAGATGAGATGTGCCACCACCTGTTGTCACAGTAATTGGACCACTCGATTGAAATTGACCAGGAGTTGGCCGCGTGAAGGAACTAAAGCCAGCTGATGGCTCAAAATTGACCCAGCCGTAACCAGCAAAGTAAACCTGTGTCCAGCTATGCGCGTCAGTACCATACATGATGCGTTGATGATGCTTTTCATCAAGATGCCCGTTTGTATAACCTACTACCACACGCGCTGGTATACCCAGACTACGTGCCATCACCGCCATCGTCGTAGAAAAGTAGTTACAAAAGCCCTTATGAGGACTGCGGAACAGGAACCAGGAAACCGCCTCCTCATTATTGGGAAGATGCACATTGACATCATAGGTAAAATTGTTGCGCAGGTACGTCTCCAAGGCGATCACCTTGTCATACATAGTTGGCGCATTTGCGGTGATACGCTGAGACAATGCTTTGATGTTGGGATCAAGCGTCTTCGGTAGTTGTGTATAGCTGCTTAGAATGGCCGGATTATAGTAGGTCAACGGATATTGCCCATCGTAGTTATCAGCAAAGCGCGGCGAATCTGCTGGCATGGGTACTGTACGCAGCAACTTTTCATCGGCAGAAGAAATATAGGAGATTAAGGTGTAGGTCGCTCCCGCCGTCAATTTACCATTCTTCGAGAGGATTGCGACTACTGAGTCGTCCTTCGTACTCCTGACGACTACAATAGGTTGATTGACAGATGCAAATTGCGATGCACCAAACAAATACTGATATTGCTCACCCGGAGGATTAACCACCTGTACATGTTGGACATCAGTATGCACTACAGCGGATTCACTCGGAATAACTTCGTTTGCTTGTGTTCCCGTCGAGAAAGTGGGGCTATTTGACCAACCGCGCCCATCATAGGTATCGTAACTCAACGAGGCCAGGTACTGGGTAGGATCATCACTCTGCACGGTAAACACTACGTCGTTATTCAGGTTAGGATTCCCCCCCAACACAAGCGTATCCCTGAAATTTCCATGGTTATTAGGATTGCTGCCACCGCTCAGAGAGATAACTCTATTCCAGGTATCTTCTAGCTGTACCCAGGGATTGGCATTCGCATTCCAGATTTGAGATACGGTATCGTTGGTATAGCCCCATGGCAGAAGCCAGGAGAAAATCAGAATACCAATGGAGACGAGTGCCCCTGCTTGCATGACATCCCAACCGAGATCATCGGCATAACGCAGCCCCTGCCGTTGCCAGCGTTTCACCGACTCATGAAGATTAAAACGTAACACGAGCAACAATGAGGCTATCAGGAATACAACCAGGTAGGCAATATATCCAGCATCCAAATTGCTCAAATTGATCAGAAGCACAACAGCGTTGGCAACAATCGTTAGCCACGGACTGCGTATACGATAGACAAGCCAGGCACTCGTATAGGCCAGGGCAAAGCCCAGGGCAGCAATGAAGAAGAGGAAGATCGAGTCATCTTCGCCCGTTCCTCCCGCGATAGCTAAAGCAAACCATTGATGCATACCATTAGCCAGTGCAGCAGTACTACCTCCATAAAAAGCACCCGCCGTTTGCCAGAAAGCTAGCAGCAAACCAAAGATGATAGCCACCAGGTGCACAACCAGGCGTGGAAAACGCGTCTGCTTGGCAGCGATAACCCCCATAATCAGGCCAATCAGGGTGGTCAGAGAAAGTACGCTCAGATGATCAACCCAGTCGGCTGCCTGCACACACCAGACCGTGCTATACACGACAGCTGCCAACAGCAACAATGAGAACCAGCCCTCGTCCAATCCCAGGTGAATACTGAACATTGGCCGACGTGGCTCAGCATTCTTACCATTACCAGACCCTCCGCCTCTTTGACCTGTTTCGGAGATAATCTTTGATAATCGTTCAACTGATGCATTGCGCACTGTTTCTTGCATTACCCTTACCTCCGCTTGGCGAAACGCGCCTCTTGGCTGCTCTCAAGGACTTGGGTCAACGAGTCTCCACGTTTAATACGCATAATAGGTACACCGGCCCCTTCCAAGAGTGCCAGCGAATCTTCATCTGGTGGTCCATTTTCGAACGATGCAGCATTCAAGCCTACTACGGCCACCTTCACGCCGCGACGCTGCAGGTGACGTATTCCTTCATGCCAATCCCGCGAATTAGAAGGTGTAATCACAATAGCTACCGTATTTCTTCCAAAGTGGAGAGCATCCAGGGCCAGGGCCTCTTTAAGATCAGGACCCGGGCCTGCTGTTACCACCGCCAGGAGTTCAAGAACACGTTCAATTTGCCGATCGCCGCGGTCAAGTGAGAGAATTTCACGATGGTGCCCGTTCACAATCATACCTACTGATAAGTCTTGACGCAAAAGGTAGGTAGCGATCGTAGCGGCAAGCGTTACTCCATATTCTTCTGTGGAGTGTTCACCTTCTCCTGCCTGTACTACGTCGTGCAAATCAAGAAAGATCCAGGCATCCACCGCTGGATCCAGGTCAAATTCTTTCACCATTAATTTATTATAATGCGCACTAGAACGCCAATGAATACGACTGAGGGCATCACCCGCCATATAGTCACGAATCGTGGTGGCATTGGTGGTTGTTTGCAGGGCGCGGCGCGAACTCCGGCCTCTACCCGGCAGTCCCCCTGTAAAGAGCGCGAAACTACTAATAGGCAACACCTGTGGCAACACCAGGAGTTCATGTGATGGAGTTAAGAATTTGCGGCGGCGGAAGAGACCAAATGGATCACCACTACTAGCCGTTACCGGCCCCAATTGAAAACGTCCGCGCCTCTTACAGAGTGTGCGTGCCTTCCACATCGCTCGTTTTCGTCCACCCATGCTTGCTACATAACCAGCACGGTGCCCGGGTAGATCAGAACCATCAGCAATCTGTACCCAGAGTTTGGGCAAGACACTGGTATTATCCAGCATCAGACGCTCTTCAAAAGTCTCGCCGACCTGTACACGGCCGCTAGTCGTATTGCGATGAAAAGTCAACTTGCGCAGGCTATAGCGTGCCCACAGCCATGACAAGATGAACAGTGTAAGCAGTACATACGTCAGTTTATAGAGTACGGTCCAGCCGCTGCTGATCGAGAAGAAGAAGAGTACAGCAATCAATAATGCCGCTTGCCAGGGTCGCATAGACTAGCGCCCCTTTCCACCACCGACCCATGCGCCAGGCACAGGTACATTTTGTAGTATCTCTTCTAGAATGGCCATGGAGGTGATAGATCGCACACGGGCAGCCGGAGTGACAATGATACGGTGCGCTAGCGTCGGTTTGGCTAGCAGTTTCACATCGTCGGGGATGACATAACCACGCCCACGCATAGCCGCTAGCGCCTGGGCGCCACGGAACAACGCCAGTGAACCACGCGGACTTGCGCCAAGATAAATGTTAGGATGGCTCCGCGTGGCATGAGCAATTGTTACAATATATTCGCGAATCGAGGGTTCAACATGTACATTGCGCACCTGTTGTTGAATGCTTACTAATTCTTCCGCTAACATAATCTGAGCCAGGTCATCGAGAGGATGATGATGCTGGTGGCTGTCCAGGATATTCATTTCATCGGAAGCCTTGGGATAGCCAATACTTATATTCATCATAAAGCGGTCAAGTTGGGCTTCAGGTAGGGGGAAAGTGCCTTCATATTCAATAGGATTCTGTGTTGCCATAACCATAAATGGCTCCGGTAAGCGATACGAAACACCATCAACAGTGATTTGTGACTCTTCCATTGCCTCCAGCAAGGCTGATTGGGTTTTAGGGGTAGCACGATTGATTTCATCAGCCAGTACAATTTGAGCCATAATCGGGCCAGCCCGAAACTCGAAGTTACCCGTCTTCTGATTATAGATTGATGTACCGGTTACATCACTAGGCAAAAGGTCAGGCGTAAATTGGATACGCTTGAATGTACATCCGATCGAACGTGCAATAGCTTTGGTTAGAACGGTTTTACCCACTCCGGGCACATCTTCGATCAATACATGACCATGGCAGATAACAGCAATAAGACTGAAGGCTACTGATTCGCCTTTACCTACAATTACCTTTTCAACATTTCCTACAACCCGTTGTACTGCGGAAGCTAAATCTTGTATTGACTGCATGTATTTCTCCCCAATTCGTTTTGAGGTCTTTACTACCTGATGCATTGTAGATACATATAGTGTATCACGTTGACACCAAAGCACAAGGGGGACCCATACCCAAAAATATATAGAACAGGAGTCGTACCTATTACTACGTTAGTAGAGACGGTTTTGTTGCGTTATACTCTACATCTTAGCGCCCTTCCCTGAAATAATCCTGAAAATCTTGCGCATCTTCTGCGCATATCTGAGCCTTGTATCTAGAAGAGCTAACATCCTGTCTCCTACAAATACGTGGGCGTATCTTCCCACGAGAGTGCTAACATGTGACCAGCAGCCTCCATTGTTGGGGTGAAAAAACATGGAATGGTACTAGTGCAGCAGGCAAGAGTATGCTATGATGGAGAACATGAACCAGAGCAGCAGCACGAATGAGATACAGGAATTACATGCAATGGTGCGTGGACAGGTACAAGGAGTAGGTTTTCGCTACTTCGTCGTGCAAAAAGCCCAGAGCCTGGGCCTGCGTGGCTATGCACGCAATGAAAGCAATGGTGATGTAGAAGTACTGGCCCAGGGACCGCGTCCTGCGCTTGAACGCCTCCTGACACTGCTATGGCGGGGGCCGTCCGCGGCCCAGGTGCGTGAGGTGAAAAACGTATGGAGGCAACCTACAGAACATATAAGCGGCTTTCACGTCCGCTGGTAAGCGTAGAAGAGGATATTGAGAATGATTGATCGTGAGACAGTAAAGAACGTCGCAAAACTTGCCCGCCTGGGTATGAGTGAAGAAGAAATCACAGTTTTTGGTGACCAGCTCTCCGTCATCTTGCAGAACATCGCTATCTTGCAGGAAGCTGACGTGAGCGGAGTGTCACCCACCAGCCATGCTTCGCGCCTCACCAATGTTATGCGCGAAGATATTCCACAACCATCATATGCACCAGAACTACTGCTTGCCAATGCTCCCGCCCAGGAAGATAATTGTCTCAAGGTCCGTGCGGTGCTGGAGGGAGAAGCATAAATTATGGCTGAATTATACAAACTGACCATCGCCGAGGCAGGGGACCTGCTGCGTCAAAAGAAAATATCATCGGTAGAATTAACGCGTGCACATCTTGAACGCATTCGAGCGCTGGACGATAAGGTAAAAGCCTTTACGCTTGTGACGGATGATCTGGCCATGAAGCAGGCACAAGAAGCAGATCTCCACTTCCAACGTGGAGACGCTGTTTCGCCATTGACGGGCATCCCAATAGCCATCAAAGATGTGATTTGCACCAGGGGAATCACCACCACGTGTGGCTCAAACATGTTAAAAAACTTTAAGCCACCTTTTGATGCCACCGTCATGGAACGGCTCAATGCTATTGGCGCTGTGATGGTGGGCAAGACCAACATGGACGAGTTCGCTATGGGTTCCTCCACGGAACACTCTGCCTTCTTCCCTACCCACAACCCGTGGGATCTTGAGCGTGCGCCAGGCGGCAGCAGCGGCGGTTCAGCCGCTGCTGTGGCGGCAGGTATGGCTATGGGTTCCTATGGCAGTGATACGGGCGGATCTATTCGCCAACCCGCTGCGCTGTGTAATGTTGTAGGCTTAAAGCCAACGTATGGGCGCGTCTCGCGCTTTGGCCTTGTCGCGTTCGCTTCGTCGCTCGACCAGATTGGACCTTTCGCTCGCAGCGCACGCGATGCGGCTATCTTATTACAAGCAGTCGCTGGTCCAGATAGCCGCGATTCCACGAGTTCATACAAGCCAGTTCCCGACTATAGTGCAGCCCTCAAAGGTAATATCAAAGGTATGCGCATCGGCGTACCTGAAGAATATTGGGTAGAAGGCACACAGCCGGGAGTCGTCGCGGCTGTCCGCCAGGATATCGAAAAGCTGCGCGAGTTGGGGGCCGAGGTGAGTGAGGTTTCCCTACCACATACCAAGTATGGAGTATCGGCGTACTATATTATTGCTCCAGCAGAAGCAAGTGCCAACCTGGCACGCTACGACGGTGTAAAGTATGGGTACTCTTATCGCGACACCGATGATATGTGGGAAGCCCTGGAACAAACACGCGAACATGGGTTTGGACAAGAAGTCAAACGACGTATCATGCTGGGTACATATGCCCTCTCTTCTGGCTACTATGATGCCTACTATAAGCAAGCTGAAAAGGTACGCGCACTGATCACGCAAGATTTTGACCGCGCCTTTGAGCGCTTTGACGTCCTGGCCAGCCCTGCTACTCCGAGCGTTGCCTTCAGGCTGGGCGAGATATCTGATCCTTATGAGATGTACCTCCAGGACGTTTTCACAATCCCGGCAAACCTGGCGGGTATCTGTGGCATCTCTATCCCCGGCGGCTTTAGCAATGGCTTACCCGTAGGCCTGCAATTGCTGGGCAACATCTTTGCTGAAGACGTAATTCTGCGTGTTGCTGACGCCTTCGAACGAGTCACAGATTATCACAAGCAATGGCCTGAAGCACTAGCTTACGCCTAGCCAAAGGCTCCGCTATTGAGCTATGCTGGCTTGATACATGGAACGCGTATCAAGCCAGCATAGCTCAATAGCAATTATCGGCCTGAGCAACAATAATATACAATGATTTTTAACAAATTAATCCGATATAAAAACACACAGTGTATACCAGATTTAAAAGTCAAAGATCATCATCGATAGGTGGTAATACGATTCATGGGACGCCGTATCCTCGCCGTTATTCTGCTGGTATTGGCAATCAGTATAGGGGTTATAACGCCAGTGCTAGCCTTCACGCCTGTAGGAGCCCATCTGCTCAGTAGTTTTGCTTCTGCCACTCCTACTCCGACACCATCACCAACGCCAGTTCCTTTTACGCCTACACCCACACCACCGCCTAAACCTATCCTTACAGTTGAGGGCGCACTTCCCGCCCTTCACGCCAAAGCCGCCTATCTACTTGACGCCGACACCGGACATACGCTGGATGACTTTCATGGCGAAGTCCCGCTCTCCATGGCAAGTACTACCAAGATCATGACGGCAGTTATAGCTATCCAGATGGGTAATCTCGACCAGATGATCACTGTTAAACAGGATGCTCACGATGAATGGGTTAATAATAACGGTAGTAATGCCCAGTTGCACGTTGGCGACAAAATCAAACTAAAAGATTTACTCTACGCGCTACTCTTACCCTCAGGTGATGACGCAGCCATTGTTATTGCCGACGGTATCAGTGGCAATAGTGATAACTTTGTCAATGTCATGAATATCTTCGCCTACCGCCTGCACCTCTTTCAAACGCACTATATCAATCCCGACGGTTTGACTTATAAGACCGGTCAAAACTATACAACAACCTATGATCTCATTCGCCTGGCGCAATATGCAATGAGCCTTCCACTATTCGCACAGATCGTAAAGACCCCACAATATACCCTTCCTGCCACCGGCACACATCATCCATATATATGGAACACCACCAATGCCTTCCTGGCCCATAGCGACATTACCCCCACAGTCAAACCCTATCCAGGAACGACCGGCATTAAAACAGGTTACACCGCAGAAGCAGGAGGATGCCTGGTTTTCTCGGCCACGCGTAATGGTCATCACCTGATAGGGATTGTCCTTGGCAGTGTGGATGAAACCTCACGCTTTGCTGATGCAGCTACCCTGCTCAACTGGGGCTTCGGGTTGCCGCTCAAGGTACCGAGTCCGTAGATAATGGATCTTCATGCATAGGCACCCGGTGAAACATATGGGTACGCACATTCAATCCCAACATGTCTCATTTTGAGACATGTTGTTTTGGGATCATTGGGGTAATACCGAGAACTCCCTGTGGCGCGGCCAGCAGGGAGCTCTCGGTATTACCCTTTTTAATCCAAAGATGGCAGAGAAGGATAGTAATTGGGGTTCTGGGTAAAGTCGAAGGCTTCGTAGAAATCGCCGAGTTGCGGCAGCGCATCTCGTGGAGGAGCGGCTGGACCTGTCGACTTACCATTGGCCGCATCGTTATTTGTAGCGGGTGTAGAGCTATCGAACGTATGATTAACGCTCGCCAACGATGGCAGACCAAAGCGTCGCTCGATAAACTTGAGTAGAGAGCCATGCTCATACAGTTGCCCTGAGACATAGCCACGCCTGGCCCATGGCGACACGACAAGCGTGGGCACACGAAAACCCAGTCCATATGCATCTACCTGGGGAGGGGCAATATGATCGAAAAAGCCGCCACCTTCATCATAGGTGAAGAAGAGGGCAGAACTCTGCCATAGTTTTGAAGCGATCAGGGCATTAATCACCTCCGCCATTTTATGTTGGCCCATCTGAATATCAGCAGGTGGATGCTCACTTACCAGGTACTCAGTTATCAGAAATGAGACCTGAGGCAATGTACCGGCTCGCAGGTCGGCCTGGTAATCGTCCTCGGTAAAGTTGAGGCGGGGATCCTTTTGCCAGCGTTTGAAATAGACAAGAACGTTGAAATCCTCCAACGAGGTACCCGTACCAACGCCCAAATTGTAGCACTTCCAGGTAATT
>Ga0209647_1002160_pt1 | contig 15978 bp, 12 predicted proteins | sample GraSoi_2013_60cm_FD_185827 | JGI IMG/M metagenome (GOLD analysis project Ga0209647, IMG submission 185827) | Grasslands soil microbial communities from the Angelo Coastal Reserve, California, USA - Sample 9_17_2013_60cm (SPAdes) (version 2) | ecosystem: Environmental > Terrestrial > Soil >...
CTGGATCGACGCCCACCACAAGCGGCTGGTTAGCAGGTTCTTGTTCGTAGCACAACTGGACGTAGAATAGCCCCAGCTTATTCCTCTTTGGTCGAGCCTTGCCACTCTGAAAGAGATGGCGTGCCTTGGCGGGTGTGCAGGGCATGAGTGTCACACCTCGCGTATCGACGACGGGTATGCGCATGATAAGGGATTTCCCTTTCTCCAGGTCAAAGCCTGGGTGATATGACCCTTCCCGACTGCAATACGGGCTTAGATACCATCCCATCGGTACCCTCAGCTTGGGCGCGGCTAGCAGGGGTCCAAATTAGGGTGGCGTTCGGACGTGCTTGTAGCCCGTATCGCTGCTGCAAGGGATTAGCCTTGCTCGGTAGTCAGGGACTTGCGTTGCACTGGCCCTTCTGCAAACCCCCGGAGAGAATGCGGGGGTTCCTGACAAGCTTTAGTTCTCCTAATGCAGGGATCCTCAGATCACAAGAGAGAATGTTACAAAGACATCATACCACTTCGATAGTAGGTTAGCACTTTACAGGGGGACAAGGCGGACTGATTTGCTTTTTTTGCGCATTTTTTGCAAAATACAGATACTACTATGCTTTGTGTTTATTATTGGACAGGAGAACCTTCTCATGGTAGCTGATAGGAGAAGTATATCTTGATGGCTTCCCCTTCTTTCGAGGAAAAGGATACGCGTACATTACTGCTCCAACTCCTGCGCGAAACACTTGGTTCAAAGGTGGAACTGGTTGATGCTGTGGTGACTAACCGCCATGACGACTATCTTGTTCTTTGCGTAATGCTGCGACATCCATCTCTGATGGTGGTGGTGAAACTTGCCGGTCCTCGTGCACCCTTCTCCTATCCATTTGACCGGACAGCTTTGTTTCATCGCCTCGTCGCAGCCTCCACCTCCATTCCCATACCTGATATATTGGCGGTTGATGTTTCCTATAAAGAATGGCCCTGGCGGTACCTGATTAAAACGTTCATACCAGGACAAGAATGGGCAAAGGTGCAGCCGCAGTTAAAGCCCCAGGAGCTTCATGGTGCCTGGAGTATGCCCAACCATCACCAAAGCATTTAGTGGATACACAACAAATTTGCACATTACTGGGTATCTCCCCGCTTACTCGTTTTGAGTATCCTGCTTGATAATTCGTACATATTTTTCGATGCCCTTCTATACTTGAAGTATATCCGGTAGAAGAAGACCATCTTACTTAAGCAAAGATAGCCTTCTTCTATGCATTGAGATCTAGTTCATGCATTACTTCAAAGGTTTCTCGGATGAAAGATGAGGGTTTCTTCATGTATATATTTTGCGATGTAAGGCGCTTGCTGGCTCAGCTGAAATTACGGAACTCTATCTACCTGCTGATTATATGGCTTTGCGGGTATCTGCTCATCAACCTTTGGCCAAACATGGCGCAAGCATACTCATTGCTTCAGCCCGCGTTGACAAGCGTGGGTGGGCATACGCTTTCTTTCGCTCCTGGGATAAATTATGCTGTTGGCTTACATCCGGCTGCAATAGCGGTGGGTGATGTGAATGGCGACGGCCACCTTGATATTATTGTGGCTAATGACCTCGACCGCAGCGTGATGGTGCTGCGTAACAGGGGAGATGGCACTTTTGCGGCTGCGGTAACCTATATGTTGAACTCACATCCCTCCAGCCTGGTGATAAGCGATCTAAATAGGGATGGGCATCCTGATATTGTAGTTGCTAATGGTCTTGAAGACAGCATAACAGTGCTGCGTAATAAAGGAGATGGTACTTTCGCCGTAGGAATGACTTACGCCGTTGGTGATGCTCCCAATGCGCTGGCCGTGGGCGATGTAAATAGGGATGGTTATCCCGATATAGTGACGGCCAATGGCCTGGATAATAGCGTGACAGTGCTGCTTAACAAAGGAGATGGTACCTTTGCAAAGGGAACGAATTATACTGTAGGCTTATTTCCTACTGCGGTGGCGCTGGGTGATGTGCATAAGGATGGTCATCTCGATATTGTGACGGCTAACAGTGATGATCACAGTGTGACGCTGTTGCGCAACCAGGGAGATGGCACCTTTGGGCCAGGCACGACCTATGCCGTGGGTTTACGTCCATCCAGTGTCGCGGTGAGTGATCTGAATGGAGATGGTCAACCTGATATTATCACTGCCAATCTGCTTGATGACAATGTGACGGTGCTGCATAACAAAGGAAATGGTACATTTATGGCAGGAACAACTTATGCCGTAGGTGCATTTCCACGGAGTATGGCGTTGAACGATTTGAATAGAGATGGTTATCCTGATATTGTCACGGCCAACAAGACTGCTAACAGTATAACCATACTGCTGAACCAGGGAGATGGCACCTTTGCAGCCGGGATAACATACCGTGTAGGCGTCTTCCCAAAGGGCTTAGCCGTAGGCGATGTGAATGGAGATGGCTATCCTGATATTATCACGCTCAACTATCTCAGTCACAACGTGACGGTGTTGCTGTCGAACTCGTTTACATCAACATCAACGCGCATAACTATGCGTTCACCAGCACCACAGCCGTCACCTACCTCGACACGAAAACATAAACAGCAGTCACAAATAGGGAATAACCCTCCTTTTTCTCCATCAAAGGTTGGAGAAAGGCACCAACGAATCTGTGGAGATAGGTGGTGGAATAGAGACCTTTGCTGGTGTCATTTCCTCTGTAGACCGCGTTTCCGCCTTTTGCGCAACAAGAATGATACCTATATTTCAATAAAGTAGGGGAAAATTCCGATGAATATAAAAAGGGAACTATTTTTTGTACTTTACTAAAGGAAATGGCTACAAAAGGGTTTGAACAGTGAAACAAGTATAAGTGCGTGTCTCTTATCAAGCACACGGTATTTGTTAGAACAGCAATAATAGAAGTATGGAGATAAGAACCTTTATACATATCACACAGAGGAGTGATTTGTTCCACCTTCTTTTGTGTAAGCAGACCCTCGCTCAACGGGAGGAGAACTGATGACTATTCGCGTTTTGATCGTGGACGATCATAGTGTTGTGCGTGAGGGACTGCGCATGTTTCTGGGACGTGACCCGGAACTGGAGGTTGTAGATGAGGCCGCAGATGGTGCTGAGGCGATCGAGAAGGCCCGTGATTTACGACCAGATGTTGTGCTGATGGACCTGGTTATTCCCGTAATCGATGGCATCGCCGCGACCTCCATTATCCGCTGTGAGCTACCAGAGACGGAGGTGGTTGTGTTAACAAATATGCTCGAAAGTGCTTCGGTAATGGGAGCTATTCGTGCTGGAGCTATTAGCTACCTGCTCAAAGATGCGCAGGCGGCTGAAGTGCGTACAGCTATAAAAGCGGCTGCTGCCGGGCAGGTTCATCTCTCTCCTCAAGCCTCAGCTTATTTATTGCACGAGGTCCGGGCACCAGAAAACCCTGCTCCATTGACTGAGCGTGAGGCGGATGTATTGAGTTTGTTAGCGCAAGGACATACGAACAAGGAAATCGCACATGCTTTACATATTGCCGAGGATACAGTGAAATCGCATGTGCGGCATATCCTGGCTAAACTTGGCGCACAGAGTCGTACACAGGCAACGCTTGCCGCTATGCGCCTGGGATTGGTTGCACATGAACCAAAACGGTAATGATGCTCGTTCTCCTGCCAGGAAGCAGGGGCTAATTTCATTGCATCCATCAGCGCCTGAACATTCACCCCTACCAGGCAGTGGAATGGAGAGGAACTTTATGGAATTGGATATCCCAACTGCACCAACTACGGCAAGCCAGGTGAGCCCACTCTTAAAAATACAAGACATTCATGATGCCAGGGAGCGCCTTTTCCTCGCTGTCCAGGGAGCTGACGATGGCTTATGGGATTGGAATATTGCCAGCGGAGAGGTCTATTTCTCTCCCCGTTGGAAGGAGATGCTTGGTTATACTGAGGCGGAGATCCCTCCTCGCTTCGAAGAATGGGTCAAGCGGATTCATCCCAGCGACCGTAGTCACGTACTGGCAATGCTGCAACACCATCTTGATGGTAATACTTCTCTATATCGCTTTGAACATCGTCTACGGCACAAAGATGGCTCTTATCGCCGGATTCTCGCTCGTGGAGCTTCATTACGCGATGCTAATGGCAAAGCCTATCGCCTGGCTGGCTGGCATACCGATATCACTGAGATTAAGCAGGCCGCAGAGGAAGGCTTTGAAGAATATGGAGAGAACCACACCCAGGAGTTACCACTGCTGCTCAAGGTTTCCCACGCCATAGCATCAACGCTTGAATTAAAGCCATTACTCAATACTATCCTTGCACAACTGAAGATTGTGGTTGAGTATACAGGGGCTGCTCTTCTCATTATGCAGGAAGATCACTCTACCTTGTTGAATTACCAGGGGCCGCTCTCGCCGCCGCAGGTGGAGCGATTGCTGAAACTCTTTGATCAAAGTCCAACACACAAGGAGTTATATCAACAACACAAAGCAATCTCGGGTGATGACCTCTGTACCGATACCCGTTTCGATCGAGCTTACATCGAGCAGGCAGATGAAGGAGTACCGCAGGATAGGAGTGTGTTGCGCCACTTTCGCTCATGGATGGCTGTTCCATTGGTTGTTCATGACCACACTATAGGTATATTGATCTTGCATCATTCCCGGGCGCATTTTTATACTCGCCAGCACGCCAGGTTAGCTTTTGCCGTGGCAAGCCAGGCCGCAGTAGCCCTGAAAAATGCATATCTCTATGAACAGGCGCAGGCACTTGCAGTTTTGCAAGAACGTCAAAACCTGGCGCGCGAGTTGCATGATTCGATTTCACAAGTGTTTTATGGGATTAATCTAGGCGCTCATAGTGCTCGTGAAGCGCTTGAGACGAATCCCCACGAGGCGCTGGAACCACTTGAGCATATAATAATGCACACTGAGGCGGGGCAGGCTGAGATGCGTGCTCTACTCTTTGAGTTACGTTCTGAATCGTTGGAAATCGAGGGTTTAGTTGCGGCCTTACAAAAACAGGTGATGGTATTGAGGACACGCTATCGCATGAGTGTGAAGGTATTTCTGGAAGATGAGCCTGATGTTCCTATGGATAGGAAACATGCTCTCTATCGCATCGCGCAGGAAGCTATACACAATGTGGTTAAGCATGCGCAAGCTAGCACTATCACACTTCGTCTGGCCTGTGACGACCAGGATGTGGTGCTGGAAGTGCGAGATGATGGAAGAGGCTTTGACACGACGCGCTCATTTCCTGGGCATCTCGGCCTACGTTCGATGCAGGAGCGCGCGGTTCGTCTCTATGGCACGCTTACACTGGAGAGCACTCCTGGCGTGGGAACGTCTATAATGGCACGAATACCACTCCAGCGAAGCGAAGCCTGAGTACACGTCTCGCCAGATTGCTGTTATAGCCAGGGCTGTATGAAGTCTTATTGTATTCATCACATAAGCGAGTTCTCTTGCTTTCCACCTTTCGAGTGAGACGATTACTACACCAACGGAGAGTATTAAAAATCACCCATGTGCGTGATGTGATGCTGGGCATTTTACCCTATACTTTTCTTAAGAAATACAATAAGTGTCGGATGTAGGGAGAAATGCTTTTACTCCCAGCGTTTCATTTCATGAGAGGTAGCGCTGTACCAGTTCTCTCCATGTGGAGAAGATGATTGTAGAAGCGGCTTGCTCAATGCCAGGTGAGATGCTGGCACACCTGAAGTACTCTTGATAATAATGAAGGAAAGGAGACCATTATGGCTCACCATCCACCAGTTTCATCTGGGCAGCAAATGCAGGCCACTATGCCACCTCACAACTCAATGCAAGACGAGGCTTTACTTACTGTCGGCGAGGTAGCAAGGCGTCTGCGTGTGGATACTACAACGGTGCGACGTTGGATTTCAACAGGTACCTTGGACGCCGTAGTTCTGCCACACCGTGGCAAACGCCAGGCTTACCGGATTCGACAAGGGACACTCGATCAGCTCTTGCATACTCCAGCTGCTTCTATGCAGTAAGAGCATGTGATCGCAGGAATATACAACTGAGCGAGCAGGCTCTATATGTGCCTGAGGTATGAAGCTGTGTCTAGAGCCTGTTACCTTATTCAGGAGGTGCCATTGGCAGAGTAAACCAGAACGTTGAGCCTACTCCTGGCTGACTGGATACACCTACGCGACCATTATGCTTTTCAATGATAGAGCGACAAATATGCAGCCCTAATCCTAACCCTGCTCCCCCTTTATTCTGTTTCTCGATCTGTGCTGTGCGGTAGAACTGTTCCCAGATATGCTCTTTTTCATCAGGCGAAAGCCCTCGTCCTTTATCCTGGACCTCGACTCGAACATTACCTGTCTCCATTTGCACACGAACCCAGACGGGCTTGTCCTCTGTTGAGTATTTGAGTGCATTCGAGAGATAGTTGCTCACAACTTGCCTGATGCGGTCTGCATCAGCTATGACCGTGATCTCTTTATTGTCGGCCTGCATCTCAATATTACGTGAAGGAGTGAGAGTCTGCTGCTCCTCAATGGTATCTTGAATGGTATCCTGAACAAGAGATACAAGATTGCATCGCTCCATCTGAAAGTTGAACCAATTGTTATGGATACGCGAGAAATCCAGGAGATCATTGACGAGACGATGCTGGCGCCTCATCTGAATTTGCGCTTTGGTGAGCATATCCTGAAGTTTATCCAACATCTGATCGCGCTTCTGGATAGCTGTGTCATCAGGACCAGGGCGCGTCTTTAGTAATTGCGCGGTTCTGTCCAGGTAGAGCGTGATGCTGGTCATAGGAGTTCTCAGTTCATGGCTGGCAATACCGAGAAATTCGTTCATGCGTCGATTTGCTTCATGCAACGCGAGCAGATTAGCCCGAGCGGCCTCAAATGCCGCTGCTAAGAGTCCGGTGCTGTTTTGTGTTGTAGCATCTGTCAGCGGCATATCCTGTTCAAGGACAGGTTGCTCCTCGAGATCATTTGCTGCCCAGACCCATTCTGTAACCTCGTTACCCGTTTCGGAAACAGGAACTCTACGAACCTTACACCTGGAATAGCGACCATCTTTGCGCCGGATGCGACAGGTTATGTTATACACATGGTGCTCTTCCATGGCTAGTTTCCATTCTTGAAGCAGGAGCTCGTTATCTGCCGGGTGAAGTGCTTTGCGCCAACCATTTCCCTGGCACTCGGCGAGGGGCAGCCCCGTATAGGTAGACCAACCAAGCATATCTAGCCCCTGGCAATCAATAGTCGTTGTCCAGGCAAAAGAGCCAATGGCAGCCGCGAGGGCATGGAAGCGTGCGTCATGCTGTTTTTTATTATCGATGAAAGCTTGCGCTTGTGTCTGCTCTTTAAGGGTAGATTGTTGGTGAGCATGATCAGGAGCGCCAGGGCGATGTTCGGGTGTGGTCATAGTGTTTCCTCTTGTATATAACTACATCCTTGCGCAACTGATTTCCGCTTTTTCCGGCGTAGTTGGGCTAAATCATGAGTACGTTGTTTGCTTCTCCCAACATTTGTTGTGCTTCCGAGAAAAGTATAGGATAAAATATTATCATAATACATCACCTATGTGAGTGATTCTAGGCTTCTCCTTTTAGAGTGAGTGCACCACACTCTAGTGTTTAATCACACTCTAAAGGAGGATGATTGATGATACCGCGCTTGTGCATGCTTTAAGTGAGGTCTTTTTCACACCAGAGGAGATGGGTAACCTCACCTTAATGGATGTATCCGCATCTTCTGCAATTCTGCGAGAACTTTCCGGCCGCGTTCCTCTAAATCCGCTTTCCATGGATCTTTATACTGGCGCATCGTTTCTACGAGTGTATTCGCGATAGCTAAATTTCTGTACCATTTATGGTTCGAGGGCACAATATACCAGGGCGCTTCGTCTGTGCTGCACTTGCTGAGCATATCTTCATACGCTTTTTGATAGTCGTCCCAATATGGCCGTTCATCCCAATCGCTGGGAGAAATCTTCCAGGCCTTGTCTATATCCTGCTCGCGGGCCAGTAAGCGTCGTTCTTGTTCGTCGCTACTGATATGGAGGAAGAACTTGAGAATGATCATACTGCTGTCCGTCAGCAGCTTCTCAAAATTATTAATATGTTTATAGCGGCCGCTCCAGACTTCTTCTGGCACCAGGTTATGGACACGAACAACAAGTACATCTTCATAGTGAGAACGATTGAAAATGCCCAGGAAGCCTTTGCCGGGTGTAGCTTTGTGAACGCGCCAGAGGAAATCATGGGCCAATTCTTCATCTGTTGGCTGTTTAAATGAATGGACATAACAGCCCTGCGGGTTGACACGAGAAAAGATATGGCGGATAGTGCCGTCTTTACCACTGGTATCAGTACCCTGGAAAATCACGAGGAGACTATTGTGTTGTGCTGCCGCCATCAACTCCTGTAGCTCACTCAGTTCACTATCCAGTTTTTCTAGCGTGCTGTCTGCCGAGTCGCGTTCTGTCTGCTTATCTATATAGTCTGGATCATAATCTTTTAATTTGACGTTAGAGCCTTCCTTGACTTTCCATACGAGGTGCGGTCCCATAGGTGGCATCCTTTCTTGTGCTAGATGGCTGATTTTTTTATGCTTATGTTCTAATCTTACAGGATATGTCTAGCTCAGGTGGATGTCTTCACTTTTTCCAGTTCCCAGATTACACCGCCAAAACGCTGGATAAACCAGCGATCGTGAGATATGGCGATGATGGGTCCAGGAAACTCAATCAGGGCTGACTCGAAAGCTTCGAGCACATCTAAACTGATGTAGTTGGTTGGTTCATCCAGGAAGAGCACATTTGGTCCTTGTGCCATCAGGCGGGCAATTTCTAGCTTACGTCTCTGGCCGACACTTAATTGCCCAACCGTTTTACGCATGTCTTCGAGGCGAAACAGGCCGTAGCCAATGAGTTTGGCTACAAAATCCTCCTCATAGCCCACCTGATCATACCTGTACGTCTCCAGAACTGTCTTCGTGAGGTCAAGATCAACGGGTTCCTGGGGTAAGTAACCAATACGTGCCCCAGGGGTGACAACTACATCTCCGCTATCGGGCCGTTCAAGGCCCATGAGAAGCTTGAGCAGCGTCGTCTTTCCTGCTCCATTAGGGTCAACGAGAACAATCCGTGTATTATGCGAGATCGTCATGTCCAGGTTATGCAGAATGCACCTATCTCCCCAGGCTTTACTAAGATGGTTGGTACTTAAAACCACGCGCGATTGCAGAGGCTCTGCGTTGAAATGAGAACTCACACGCAGCAGTTCAGGGGGTTTAGGAATAGGGTTTGTCTCAATGCGTTTCAGTTGTTCTTCAGCCGCGCGGATATTGCGTGAGACGGTGCTGTCAACTCGCTGGGCGAAGAAGTAGCGGGCGTATTTGTCATTATCACGTGGTGCTCGGTATGAGTGACCAACCTGGCGAGCTGTCTCGCGAATGCGTTTGCGCAGATCCTTCAGTTCTTCCTGCTGCCTGGCATAATCCTCTTCCCATTTGAGGCGCTCTGCCACTTTTGCCTGTGTATAGGCATCGTAGTTGCCCTCATATTTTTTTAGACGATGATCATGTTCGTCAATCTCAAAAATCTGGTTGACGATTTTGTTGAGAAATTGTCGATCGTGCGAGACCATCAGTAGTGCGCCTTTGTAGTTTGCCAGGTATGTTTCCAGCCATTCCATGCTTGCAAAATCAAGATGGTTGGTTGGTTCATCTAACAATAACAGGTCAGGCGCTTGCAAGAGCAAGGTGGCAAGGCCTAAACGCGCTTTTTCACCTCCAGAAAGGGTTTGTACCTCCTGGCTGCGAGGAAGGTAGGATATACGCAGACCACTGAGGATCGTATCAATCCTGTAATCGAGCTCATAGCCGCCGCGATCCTGGAACCTGGTGGAAACCTGGTCGTATTCTTCCAGCAGCCCGCTAAGTTGATCCGCGCTGGCGGTTGCCATGCTGGCCTCAACCTGGCGCATACGTTCTTCTAACTGGCGCAGGTTGCCGACTGACTCCAGGATCAAATCCTGGATGGTGCGACCATAGAATTCAGGTGTGGTCTGGGGAAGGTAGCCCACTTCGAGGGAATGTCCAAAGGTAAATGATCCGGTATCGAGCTCTTCCTGCCCGACAAGCATTTTTAAGAGCGTTGATTTGCCAACGCCATTGGAACCAACGATACCCACGCGGTCGTTGGTGTTGATTACAAAGGATATATCATTTAAAACATGGATGGCGCCATATGCTTTGAAGAGATTCCGCACAATTAATAGTAGCATAGCTTTACCTCAACTGTAGTATATGTAGGCCATATGCTGTGCGGTGATCTGTGTCAGTTAGTATTGGCTCAAAAGGTAATCTATAACGGCTGGTGGGAGATGAGAAAAGCCAGGAGCCCATGCTTGTGAACAGCAGGTGTCACAATTTCATAAGCACAACATACGGCAGCAAGTAAGTTATATTAAGAAGGAATTCACGCGACAACGCTGACCAGGGTAGCTGTTGTGAGTTCGCGCCAGAATTTTTACTGCTTGTACGAAGTGATTATGACTTCTTCAAGGGTATCTCCATTATTTGTGAGGATAAACGTGTCTATAGCATAAGTATATACAGTGTTTAGGGGGAAGTCAATGCTAAAAAACTCGATACTATGCAAGTCGCCTTAGTGCCTGCGACGGATTCTCTGTTAGATGAGATGTGAGAGCGTGCGGCCTAGAGACCGTACGCTTTCACATCTCACCCATCCTTTTAAGGTGCTATCGCAATCACTCGTAAGGGGCTGCCAGAGCCATGCACGATTTTAAGCGGGGCGGCAATCACAATGGCGCCCGTGGGGGGCAACTGATCAAGGTTGATCAAGCTGGTGATGCCAAAGCGGCCAGCGCCGTGCATAAAGGTGTGGCTTGGGAAAGGTGGATCAAAACCCCCAGCCTGACCAGCATCTGTGCCCACCGTTTCTACACCCACACCTAGAATGTCGCGTTCTCTGGCTAAGAACTGGGAGCAAGAGGGATGAAAGCCTGGTGAGTGCGAGCCATCTGCCTGGATATTGAGAAAGGCCTCGCGACCGGTGCGCTTGCTCCATCCCGTGTGGATGAGAACCCACGCGCCGCTTGGGATGCGACCATATTTAGCTTCCCATGCCTCAACATGCTCGATGGTCAGTAAGAAATCCTGGTTTTGCTCCACCTCGGCAGTGACGTTGATGACGCAGGCCGGACCGATGAACTTGCTGGGTAAAATGGTATCTGTCGCGTTATTGGGTAGATCTTTGCCAGTAACCCAGTGAATGGGAGCGTCAAAATGGGTACCTGTATGTTCTCCCATGTTAATGATGTTCCAATACCAGGCCGGACCCCGCTCATCATAGTGTGAAATCTCTGTCAAAGTAACCCCTGGTGAGGGAGCAAATATAGGTGGCAAGTCGATCACCGGAGTCTCTGGCTCCAATGGCGTGGTGAGATCGACGATTTTTAGATTACCAGAGGCAAGTTCTGCAAGCAGTTGTGACAAAACGCTCATCATTGACTCCTCCTTTTGCTTCTGTATATACTTTTCAATGTACAAATTGGGTCCTACTGTTGCCGTTGCAGCGCTTCCAGAGCGCGTTTGAACTGGAAGCGATTTTCTAATAAGGGTAAATCCATGTGGAAAGTTTTGGGACCGATGGCCTCAACCTTTGAAACTATGGTTGTGAGAGTATCGCCGGCCAGAGCCTCTCGGACAACACTCCCCAGGCTTTCGCACGTGTCTGCTTCTACAACGGAGGGTATGCCGGAAGCCCTGGCTACACCCGCAAGATCTGTACCGGTTGCTGTGGCCGTGGGAAAACCACCTACAGAGAGCAGGCTCTCGTTATCAAAGACGATGTGCAGCAGGTTGCCGGGTTTATAGCGGGCCATTGTGCTCAAGGTTCCCAGGTTCATGAGTAGCGAGCCGTCGCCGTCAAGGACGATTACTTTATGTGTTGGCATAGCCAGAGCTATACCCAGACCCATTGACGAGGCCAGACCCATGGCATGTTCCAGGTAGAAAAAGCTGTGGCGGTGACCAAGCATATAGAGTTCGGCGGCAACGGCACCCATTATGGTGACAACAATATGCTTTTCCAGTTCGGGATAGATGGTCTCTAAAGCATCAGCGCGCAGCATGGCGGTCATTCCTCCCACATTAATTCGCGTGACAGCAAGACAGCAACAGGGTGTAACGAGGCATGAGCCAGGGTCTGGGCGTCTTTCAGGCGGCGATAGATGTCTGTAGAGCTATTTAAATGCCAAGTAGGAATATTCAACGCCTTCAGAACAGGCTCCGTTGCCATGCCACCCTGTGTTTGCCATGGGTCTTTTTCACCCATGTGCCCACGATAGCTGATCAGCATAACAAGGGGGATCTTATAGAGCAGAGCCAGGGAAACAATGGGATTAATTGCCGCCAGAAAGCCATGGTTTTGCATTAAAAGGGCGGAGTTGACGCCTGCTAAATGTGCCCCTGCTGAGATGCCAATGGCTTCTTCTTCTTTGGCTATGCGTACAAGGATCATGTCTGGGTCTTCATCTGCCATGCGGATGAGATGGACAAGCCATGTTTCGGGCAGCGCAGAGATGATCTTGACGTCGCACGCTTTTAAAGCAGCATAGATCAACTTGGAATTGGTGACAGAGACAGGCATAAATAGAACCCTCCAAGAAGCTAGAGTGTAGTGTGCAATACCTCTGTGATAATCTAAGTATAGCATACCACTGTATTTCCAGGTAAAAAAGGCTTTTTGACGCTTCTTCCTTGCTTCCTGGTAGTGGCATAAGTGAGAAGGAAATGGTAGTCTGTGAAGACTAATTCTAGATGAAAAAGAGGAACGTTCAATGGTAACCATCATCCTTAGATTATTCTAGCAGGAATCTGAGGCATTTGGAAGTATCAGGAGTTTGCCGCTGGATAAGAACAGGAAGTCGGAATAGCAGCGCAGCCTTAAAGGCTAAGAAGGCCTCTTAGGCCATTATTTGCCGGGAGCCAGGGAGAGTGTGGCCATTAACTGCCCCTGCTGGTAGGCGATGATGGCACCTGCTTCTCCAGGAACCAGGTCGATTTGCCCGTCGCCATTCGTATCCACCCCGTGATAGGCCGCATCAGCCAGTCGCGCGATCTCCTGAAGAGATGACAGGTCGGTGGGATGCGCTTGCAGGCGCAGCAGATCCTGCTCAATCGTCGTGACCCACCCGTTGACGTTGGTGAGGGCGATATTCATCAGGGCCGCGTGCTGGCGCATGGTACTCGTGGCATCAGGCTGGCCGAGGGCAAACGAGGCATGTTCTTCGACGCTGGCCACATAGCCGCTTTTGCCCAACAAGCCAAAGCCATCCCCGAACACGATCACGTTCTGCTGGGCACAGCTTCCCGCGAGTGGTTTGTAAGCAGCGCCGTGTGCTCCTTCGATGATATCGAGCAAACTTTGCGTGACGCATGCAATCGCGGTCGTATTTTTGCTGGATGCCACACTTTGCAGCACGATGGCCTGATTGTCCAACAGATGCATTTGCGCTAACAGGCCCTGCAGGAAGCCAATCTTGCTAGGCGTCTCGGGAAAGCCGACCAGCAAATGCTCGATGTGCGCGAAAGATTTGACCGGAAACTTACCTGTGAGGACCACCTGACCGGTGGGAGCATTGACCGTTCCCTGTTCCTGGGTGATCTCTAGTTTATCTCCTGCTGTAAGCACATTCGTGCTCCCTCCGCTATAGGTTAACGTCCAGGTCTGCCCCTTCTGCGTGAGCGTGCCTAATGCCGTGACCTGCTCGGTGGCATCATCGATGATCCACGCATCATACTTGTCTCCCGCAGAAGGGGCCGCAAGATTTTGAATGGCAATGCGGAGCGAATTGGTTTCTCCCCCCACGTCACCCTGATTGGCAAAGAAGGTCACCTGCCCTGCACCGCTCGATATCGCGGCGCTCCTCTGCCTGAGGGCCGCAATTCCAAGCGTACTTGTGGCAATCACCAGCAGGGTCACCAGCGCAGCAATCAGCATGATGCGCTGCCTTTGCTTCTTCTGAAATCGACGCATGAGAGCCGGGCGCGGCGCATCGAGCTGGCTGAGGGGTTCGTCCTCAGGGAAACCATGCAGCGAGCTCGGTTTAGCATACCGGATCGACGAACCTGGCGACCTCATCGCCTGTTCAGTCATGGTCGATTCGATTGACCCGTTATTGCTCCGTGTACGATCATAGTAGGGCATGTCAGCCATTGGCGCGCCAGTGTCAGGAACCTGGTAGACCTGCACAGCAGGCGCCTCGGAGACGACGAACGGCACGCGCATGCGATTGGTTGGCACGCCGCTGCGGTGATAGGCGTTGGCAAACGCGCCAGGCTGGCTGTAGCGCTGGGCCGGGTCCTTCGCCAGGGCGCGAGTCAGCACACTATTCAGGCTCGGTGGGAGATCGCCGCGCACCTGATTGAGCGGCGGGAGGGGGGAGTGCAGGTGCTGCTGGGCAAGCGCAGCGGGTGTGCTGCCCTCGAAGACTGACGCGCTGGCCAGCAAGAAATAGACGACCATGCCGAGCGCGTAGACATCGGAGGCGGGGTTGGCGGGCTTGCCGAGCAGTTGCTCTGGGGCACACCCGTCACTCCATTCAACGGGTTGATTGCGGGGTATTTCTTGTTCGATGAGACTCTTCACCCCGATATCTGCGACCACCAGGCTGCCATCGAGCCGGACGAAGATGCTGTCCACCGACAGGCTGCCATGCAGCACCGCGTGTTCATGCCCATATTCAAGCGCGGTCGCAATCTGATCGAGGTAGCGTCCGACTGTGAACGTGTCCAGTGTCCCGTACTTCGCGACGCGGGTGCGCAGTGTCCGTAACGGGATGTGCGGTGAGACCAGGTACCGGAGGCCGCGATAGATTCCATAGTCCAGGAGGGGGAGGATATATGGATGCTGCAATGTGGTAATCTGCCTGGCTCGGTATTGAAACTGCTCCAGGTAGATATCGCGCTCCCTCGCAATCGTATACAACGGGCTATCCAGGAAGCGCACCAGATAGGTAGTTGTGGTATCGGTACGGGCAAGAAAGGTCGGTCCGATCTTGCTCTGCCCGAGGTAGCGTTCCAGGCGATAATTCCCCAGATCTGCTCCAGCCAGCTTGTCAAAGAAAACGGTCTTAAGCATACAGGTATTCTCCCCCAAAAGATAGACGCACATCTATGTACTCTATACATTAAACGGATGAGATTCGTAAAGAGGCTAGTACTTTCAGTTCTATTAGAAAATGAAAAAAGGGGACGAATGCACAACTACATTTTCATCAATCATCTAATAAGAATAATTGGAATTGAGTGTGTAATTCATGGTATTAGCTGCAGTAGAAAGATTTAGGATTAGAAAAGATATCTCCACCAGTGAGAGCAAATCATAACTCAACCGTAACCAGATTGCCACCGCGCCGCACTTCTCAAGTGCTGCGTGTTTTCCACAATAAGGGTATCTTGTAGAGAACTACCTGGATATCATGCGACTGGGATGGAGTTGCGCACTCTATTGGTGGCTTGAGCTGTAAATTTGACCTTGCTCCAGTTTTGTAGAGTCTCCGAGCGAGGGAAACGAAAACTCTTGAAATGGTCTCTGCGGGTTTGGCTAATGGCTCCTGGCGAGTCTACCATGCTGAGTCAGCATGGGAAGCCATGGGTGAGCCATCAGTCAGGCAGAAAAACAGCAGGATTTTCTGCTGGGACTTCCCACTGGTGCTCAAAGGCGAGCGGGCTGAGATAGCCCAGAGACGAATGCCTGCGTTGCCGATGAGAAAACACCTCCAGGTCCTCAAACAGGGACTGTCGCGCTTCTTCGTGCGACTGGTAGAAGGTTCGATGGACACACTCGTCTTTGAGTGAGCCAAAAAACGCTTCGGTTGCGGCATTCTCGTACCAATTGCCTTTCCCACTCATGCTCACGACGATCTCAATTTTCCAGCGACGAACGGAGGTGAA
>Ga0209647_1002161_pt1 | contig 15976 bp, 19 predicted proteins | sample GraSoi_2013_60cm_FD_185827 | JGI IMG/M metagenome (GOLD analysis project Ga0209647, IMG submission 185827) | Grasslands soil microbial communities from the Angelo Coastal Reserve, California, USA - Sample 9_17_2013_60cm (SPAdes) (version 2) | ecosystem: Environmental > Terrestrial > Soil >...
CTGCCCCGCGATCACGAGCGGATCGTCGAAGGGATGGATGAACACGAGGCCGGTGTCCGCGGCGAGCCGCTCGCTGTGCTGCTGCGCCTCCGCGTATCGATCACCCGCCAGTACGACCTCCGCGCCGAGCGCCTTGACCGCCTCCACTTTGATCTCCGGCGTCGTCCGGGGCATGACGATGACGGCGCGTATGTTCAGGCGCCGGGCGGAAAAGGCGACGCCCTGCGCGTGATTGCCGGCGCTGGCGGTGATGACGCCCCTCGCGCGATCCGCAGGGGACAGCCGCGCGATCCGGTTGTACGCACCTCGGATCTTGAAGCTGAAGATCGGCTGGAGATCTTCGCGCTTGAGCAGCACGTCGTTGTCCAGCCGGCGCGACAGACGCGGCGCCGGGTCGAGCGGCGTTTCCCGCGCAACCTCGTAAACACGGCTCGTAAGAATCTCTCGCAGCAAAGTGTCCATGTGTGCCCCTGATATAGTGGCCCGAATCCGCGAAAAAAAGGAGCTGGACGCACCATGAAGAAAGCCTGGCTTTACGCTCTCGTCGGCGCCCCCCTCGTCCTCCTCCTGCCGGTGGCGCGCGCACAGGAGAGACCTCCGCTTCGGCTCGCCATCGCGGGACTGGTGCACGGACACGTGAGCGGATTCCTTCGCGGCGCCCAGGGGCGGACGGACGTGCAGATCGCCGGGGTGTTCGACCCGGATCCTGCGCTCCTGCGCAGCTACGGCGAGAAATACAACATCCCCGAGGCGGCGCGGTTCCTCGATCTCAAGACGATGCTCGACCGCGTCCGGCCCGACGCGATCGCGAGCTTCACGAACACGAAGGACCACACGGTCGTCGTCGAAGCGGCGGCGCCGCGGCACGTTCACGTGATGATGGAGAAGCCGCTCGCCGTGAGCAACGCCGACGCGCAGCGGATCCGCCGCGCGGCGGCGGCCGGCGGGATCCAGGTCCTCGTCAACTACGAGACGACATGGTACCCGAGCCACGGCGCGATGTGGACGCTGCTGAAGGAGCGCAAGGCCGCCGGAGACATCCGCAAGATGGTGGCCCTCGACGGCCACAACGGTCCGAAGGCGATCAACGTGCAGCCCGAGTTCCTGGACTGGCTGTCCGACCCGGTCAGGAACGGCGCCGGCGCACTCTTCGATTTCGGCTGTTACGGCGCCAACCTGATGACGTGGATGATGGACAACCAGCGGCCGCTGGCGGTGACGGCCATCACGCAGCACTTTCAGCCCGACGTCTATCCGCGCGTGGACGACGAGGCGACGATCCTGCTGGAGTACCCGAAGGCGCAGGGCATCATCGAGGCGTCGTGGAACTGGCCGTTCTCCCGAAAGGACTTCGAGGTCTACGGCGACCACGGACTGGCGATCGCCACGGGCGGTGCCGGCCTGCGCGTCGCCTTGCCGAAGGAACCCGAACACGCGGTCACGCCCGACCCGCGCGCGCCCGACGAACGCGACTCCATTTCACACCTGATCGCGGTCGTGCGCGGCAGCCGCACGCCGAATGCGCTGTCGTCGCTCGAGAACAACCTGATCGCGACGGAGATCCTCGACGCCGCGCGCGTGTCCGCCCGCACGCGCGCACGAGTCACGCTCCAGCCGGCCGTACGCTGACGGCCACGGCTACCGTCCCGCGAGAATGAGTACGCCGGCGATTAATGCGAGCACACCCATCAGCCCCGCGGGCAGGCCCAGCGCCGCGAAGCTGGAGATGCCGTACAGAATGAGCCAGATCGCCAGCGCCAGCAGGCCCATGTTGCGTTGAATCACGACAGCCATCAGTCGCCTCGTTGAAAACCAGACACGAATGGCCGGCTGCCTTGCGGACGCCGGCGCGGACGTGACCAGCTGTGCAACTGCCGCGCCATGCGAAGCTCCGGATACAATCAGGAGATGTCAGACGCAGATCTCAAGGCAGAGCTGGAGCGGCTGAAGGCGGAGAACGAGCAGCTCAAGAGCCTGCGCGGACGCAGCGTGAGCCTCAAAGTCAGCGAGAAGGGGGGCGTCTCGGTCTACGGCCTCGGCCGGTTCCCCGTCACCCTATATAAGGAGCAATGGACGAAGCTCCTGGCCATGGCGGACGACATCCGCGCCTTCATCAAGGAAAACGAGCCCCGGCTCAAAGCGAAGCCCGAATAACGTGCAAGACATCCCTGTCCTCGTGCAGAGCGCCATCATGAAGGTCCTGTCCCATATCCCGGCCACGCGGGAACCGCACGGGACGAGCCCGGTAACGCGCGCGCGCGTCATCGCGAAGGCTGCGGCGCGGAAGGCCGCGACGGTCTCGGGCTCCCTGTCGCTGCCCCCGGGGCCGGTCGGCTGGCTCACGATCATTCCGGACCTGACGCTGGTGTGGAAGATCCAGTCGCAGATGGTAGCCGACATCGCCGGCGCGTTCGGCAAGGAGTCGTTCCTCGGACAGGAACAGATGCTCTACTGCCTGTTCCGCCACGCCGCGGCCCACTCGGTGCGAGGCCTGGCCGTCCGCGCGGGGGAGCGCGTGCTGATCAAGCGCGCGCCGGCCCTCGCGCTGGAGACTGCCGCGCGCAAGATCGGCGTGCCCGTCGCGAGGCGGATCGCCGGCCGGGGGATTTCCCGGTGGCTGCCTGTGGTCGGCGCCGCCGGCGTGGCCGGCTACGCGTACTACGACACGATGCGCGTCGCCGCCACGACAATCGAGCTGTTCCGGGCCGAGGTCGTCGTCGCCGAGGAAGCGGCGCCCACCTCCGTTCCCCGTTGACACGCGCCTCGTCAAGGCAGGCTCGTGCGCTCGGGCCCCGTGACGATAAGATCCAGCCCGTGGGCGAGACACGCGTCGACCTCCAACACCTGCTCGAGGACCTGCGGGACGCCTATAGCGGCGCCCTCGAACAGACGATCCTCACGGAAGTGGTCGCCAACGCCCTCGACTCCGGCGCCACGCGCATCCGCATCGCGACCGACCTCGCCGCGGCGACGCTGATGGTGGCCGACGATGGCCGCGGGATGAAGCGGCGTGAGCTGGCGCGGTACCACGACGTGGCGGCCAGCACGACGGCGCGCCGAGAGGGAATCGGCTTCGCCGGTGTCGGCATCAAGCTCGGATCGCTCGTCTCGCGCGAGGTCGTCACGGAAACGCGGCGCGGCTCGACACACGTGGCGACCCGGCGGCACCTGAAGTCCAGGCATCGCGCGCGTGCTCGAGGACATGGCCGATGACTTTCCGCTGCTGCGCTCGCTCGTGGATCGCCGCCGCGGCGGCCAGAAACGGCTACCGATGCCCGGCCGCGGCGCCGATCGGGTTCCTGGCTCGCTGTTCGCGAATGGCGCAGAGGCGCGCGGGGAGGCACGCGAGCCGTCCGCGGCAGACCCCACCCGCCAGCCCATCCAACGGAGGCGCCGAGCGGGGAGACCGGCATGCCGCCGAGCGAGGGCTCGGTCGAGCCGGACGCCGGCGGCGCGACGATGGACGTGGGGGCGGGAACGCTCTCAGTCACGCCGGGCCGGCGCCGGCCGGCGCACTACGGTACGGCCTCCTGGTCCAGTTCGAATCGCGGCCTGACGATCCGGAGCTTGGCCGGCTCGTGGACAGCACGATCTGGATCAACGACGCCCATCCCGCCTACGCGCGCGCGACGGCGTCGCGATCGGCCGGCTACCACGTCGCGCTGTCGGTGGCACTCGGGTTGGCGCCATTGGCCGTCGAGAGAACCGGCGAGCACGCGTTCATCACCCAGTTCCTCTCGCACTGGGGGCGTGCCCTCACGCGCGAGGCCAGGGCGCGCGGTCGCCGCCGTCGATTCGCCTGATCGTCTGATAGGGATCGCGCGCAGGGCAGACGCGGGCGTCAGCCCTCGGCGGGCTTGCGCGGCTCGAGCGCCAGGATGCGGACGTCATGGTCGTCCAGCCGCTTCGTGAACGTCGCGTGGGCCTTCTCGTGGGCGGCAGTGTGCTGCCGCTGCGCGATGACGGCGTCATACACGCGCATGACGTTCTCGTCGACCGCTTCGATCTTGACCCCGAGCCGCGCCGTGGCTTCCGCGAGCTGCTTATCCACGCTCGCGAACCGTTCGTCCACTCTTGCGAACCGTTCGTCCACTCTCGCGAACCGCTCGTCCATGGATTTGTCGACCTTGGCGAACTGTTGGTCGACCTTGGCGAACTGTTGGTCGACCCTGGCGAACTGTTGATCGACTTTGGTGAACCGTTCGTCCACTCTCGCGAACCGCTCGTCCATGGACTTGTCGATCTTGGCGAACTGTTGGTCGACCTTGGCGAACTGTCGGTCGACCTTGGCGAACTGTTGGTCGACCTTGGCGAACTGTTGGTCGACCTGGGCGAACTGTTGGTCGACCTTGGCGAACTGTTGGTCGACCCTGGCGAACTGTTGGTCGACCCTGGCGAACTGTTGATCGACGTGGACGAATCGTTCGTCGATGGTCGTGCCCAACGCGGAGAGCTGCGCCGCGATCGTGTCGAGGGTTTCCGGCATCGCGTTCTCGCCCATACTTTACCATCGTCATTGCACTCCGCGTGCCGTGCCAGACACGCTGCAACTCGTTGAAAACAGGTCGTCGCCTGCGCGACTGTCCGCGGAAGCGCGCAGGTTCTGCTGACCGGACCCAGTCTCTCAGTACGCGGCTTCCGCGATCTCTTCGTCGTGGGCGGATGCAAAGGCGATAACATCGAGGCGGGATGATCCGCACCGTTCTGCTGTGGCCGCTCAAGGTCGGTGTCATTGCGCTGAGTCTCTGGTTCTTCCTGCGCGACCCCCTTCCGTCCCCCGCGAACTGGATCGCCGCCCTGATCGGGGGCGTGCTCTTTCACCTCGCGTACGCCGCCGTGATGACCGGAATTCGCCGCTCGGGCGACGCCCGCCTTCTCGTGAGAGCCGGCCTCGGCGAGCCGCCCGCCGACGGCAAGCGGATCGCTCTTGTCGGTACTATTCGTGCCGACGGGCCCGTCCTGCAGGCCCCGTTTTCGGGGACCGGATGCGTCGGGTACTCGTATGAGATTTTTCACTTCGTCTCCACGCCTGGCAAGAGCGTGGGCACCAGCACGAGAAGAAAGGTGACGGACTACTCGGGGATCGCGCTCGCGCCGTGCGCGATCCGCACGAGCCAGGGAGACTTCCGCCTCCTGGCGTACCCCTTTCTCAGCGGCTTTCCTGAACAGACCTACACCGATCAACCCCATCGGGAGCAGGCCGAGGCGTTCATCCGCGCGACCTCGTTCGAGAAGACCGTGCCGCTCCTCGGCGAGCTGGCAAAGCTGAATAGCGCGATGCTCGAAGCACAGGGGTCGCTCAAGAAAGACTGGCGGATGACCGATGACCATGCCCTCGGCGAGGCCACGATCGAGGAGCAGTGCATCCCGGCCGGGTCGAACGTATGCGCGTTCGGCATCTACTCGGACGAAAAACGCTCGCTCCGCCCGGACACGTCATCCGACGCGCGGTCGTTGCTGCTGATGGCGGGAGATGCGGAGCCGGCGATGCGCCAGCTCAGATCCGGGATCCGGTCGTCACGCCGCCTCGCCCTCTGGGCGTCGGTTCCGGCGGCCGCCGCACTGGCCTTCCTTCTGCTTGCGCCGTGGACCATGATCCGGGCCATGCCCGGAGCGGCCCTGATCGTCGAGAAGCAGACGGCGCGGTTGAAAGAGGGGCTCGGCCAGAACGACCTCCATACGATCGCTGACGCGGGCCGGTACCTCGATCCCAACATCGCGTTCGAGGACGCCGCGCGAACTCCTCTCATGCTGGCCACGAGCGTCGAGGCGGCACAGCTGCTGCTGCGTCGCGGCGCCAGCCTCGGCGCGCATGACGCCAACGGCTACTCCGTCCTGATGAACGTGGCAGACCGCGCGGGCCCGGAGCTGCTCCGGTTCCTGGCGAGCCAGGGCGCGGACGTCAGCGAACGGCTGCCGTTGAACCCCGCGACCACGCCCCTGAGTATTGCGCGCGAACGCAACACGCCCGCGGCCGTGGAAGCGCTCCTGAGAGCGGGCGCCCGCTAGGCTTCGACTACGACGAGTTACGTCTTCGCGCCTCAGAACACTCGAATCGAGGAGATGCTGTCGCGCCAGCTGCCCCGGAGATCGCGCACGTCGGAACGGATCTCGGTCGACCGTCCGCGGAAGTCCTGGTCCTGGTAGATCCTCACTCCGGAGCCGAACAGGCGGATCGACGAAATGCTGTCGTTGAAGCCTCTCGGCAGCGACGCGTAGGTGTCGCCCCGCGCCACGCAGAAATACGGGCCGCGGAAGCGCGCGTCGCGGTAGAAACAGGCGCCTGCGCGCGGCAGGGCTCCCCGGCCCCAGACGGGCGCCCGTTCGCCGCGCAGTCGCATCTCCCGGCCGCTGACCTCCAGCGACGAAATCTGATCGTTCCAGCCGTCCCGCCTGAGGTCGCGCTCGTCCGCGGTGAACCGGGCCGAGCGTCCCCGCATGTCCTTGTCGCGGAAAATGATCACACCGGCGGCGCCGACGAGGCGCAGCGATGAAATCTCGTCGCCCAGGTGGAACGGCAGCGTCCGGAGCCGTTCACCCGGCCTGACGCAGAAGTAGCGTCCGCCGAAATTGACGTGTTCATAGAAGCACGCGCCGATCGTGGGCTGGCGCTCCCGGCCCCACCGCGGCTGCGCCGACGCGGCCTCGGCGATGAACAAACAGAACACACCGATCACGGAGGTGATGGTCTTGTGGCGAATCATGACGGCTTCTCCTCGGGTCGCGCCGGCGGAACCCGAATGCTCCGAGTGTGCCGCCGGGCCACGAGGGCTGTCAATATTGACAGTCGATTCCATTTGCCGTTGACAACACATTCGAACCGGCAGAGGATGCCCGAAACCATTCGCCATAGGGAGGAGCTCATGATCCGTACCCCCGGGGCACCCTTCGCTCGTCTGTCGGCCGGCGCGTTCGCGACCGTGGCGATTCTGTTCACGTGGGCGGCGCCACTGGCGCATGCGCAGGCCTCGCGCTGCGACGCGAGCCTGCATGGGTTCTGCTTCAACGTGCAACTCGCCTCCTGCCCGACCGTGAACAGGGTCTGCGGGTACGACGATGGGAGCGTCGGATTCGTGTGCGCATGCCGCCCCGCGTGTACGAATAGCCAGTCGTGTAACGCCGACGAGGCGTGCTTCAAGGGCAACTGCAATGCGCACGTTGCCTGCAACAATGCCACCGATTGCGTTACGTCGGGCATCGCCGACGCCGCATGTTCGTCCGATGGCGTTTGCGTGAAGGCTCCACCGCCGCCGCCGCCGGGCTGCACGGCCGATGCGTCCCTCTGCCGGACCGACAACGCCTGCAGCGGCACGCGGAGCTGCGACGCGGCCAGCGGAAGCTGCGTCACCGGGCCGCCGGTGTCGTGCCCGCAACCGGGCCCGGTCATCGAGCGGGCCCCGGACGGGACGTTCGTCATTGTCGGCCAGCACGCGCACTGCGAACCCGTGCCCGGGTCGGCCACCGGGACGACCTGCATCACGACGAAGGACGCCCCGCCGCCGCCGCGGCTGTGCCCGTCCGATCCCGTCGACAATCCCAATCTCGTCTTCACGCCCACGGGTGTCGACCTCGTGCCGTTCAAGTACACCGCGACGCTGCGCGACATGACGTACAAGGCCGGCGCCCAGCCGCAGGTCCTCTACATCCGCCTCGCCAACGCGCGCGGCGCCGACGCGGTGCTCGCGTCGACGGCCCCAGCGGGCAAGGCCGACGGCAGCGACTGGCATTACGACAGGAACGATCGCGCATGGCACTGGATCCGCAAGGACGCCGCTTCGCCGATCGAGAGCGTCACGGTGAAGCCCCTGGGCGGCCAGCGCGTGCGGGTCCAGGTCGTCGGTGGGGCCAGGGTGACGAATGCGTCGTTCACGCCCGCCAAGGGGCCGCTGGCGCCGCCAAGCCCCAAGACGATTCTCTATGCGATCGAAACCGGCATCGGCTGGGCCGAACGCTCGCGGCTTGACCTCCAGCGCATCCAGCCATCCTGCACGGTGGTCGTCGGCGACTGTCAGCGTTCAGCGAGCGGCGGCTTGAATTGTCACGTGCCCGGCTGGAAGGCCGGCGGCAAAGGCTAGTCGTCCCGCATGACGCGCGGGCGCACATGACCCTCGCCGCCCTCTATGACATCCACGCGAATCTCCCCGCGCTGGAGGCGGTGCTCCGGGAGATTCGTCTGGCGGGCGTCGATCGGATCGTCGTCGGCGGAGATGTCGTGCCAGGGCCGATGCCGCGGGAGACGATCGCGTGCCTGCTCGCTCGGGATCTCCGCGTGCGCGTCCTCCAGGGCAACGGCGACCGGGAGGTGCTGGCGCTGATGCGCGGCGGCGACGGCGCGGCCGTCCCCGAGCCGTTCCGCGAGTCCGTGCGCTGGACCGCGCGCCAGCTTGGCGCTGACGAGGAGCGTCTCCTCGCGGGCTGGCCCCCGACGCTTCATCTGCCGATCGACGGACTCGGCGACACGGTCTTCTGTCATGCCACTCCGCGGAACGACACCGAGATCTTCACACGGCGAACTCCCGAGGAGCGCCTCAGGCCGATGTTCGATCCGTTGAACGTGCCGCTCGTCGTCTGCGGCCACACACACATGCAGTTCGACCGCACGATCGGCAGAACCCGCGTGGTGAACGCCGGCAGCGTGGGGATGCCGTTCCAGGAGCCGGGCGCGTACTGGCTTCTTCTTGGACCCGGCGTCCAGCTCCGGCATACACGGTATGACCTCGAGGAGGCGGCCGCCCGCATCCGCGCCACCGGCTATCCACAGGCGGAGCAATTCGCGGCGCGTCACGTGCTGCGGCCACCGTCAGAGCAGGAGATGCTCGACGCGTTCACGCGCGTCGAGGGACGTTGACACGCGCCGACATTGGAGTAGACCCATGATCAAATCCGCTGTTCGCCGACTGACCTGGGTCTGAGCGCAGACCGATTCTGTGGTGGATGATGTGAGACAGAAACAGCCGGCGGGGCTCTGCCGCGCACTGTTTGGGTCCGCGTGCCCGAGCGTGACGCCCGGAAGCCGTGCGGCATTGGTGCGGCGGAATCCCACCGGCTGTTTTCCTAGCCCGGTGGCGTCTCCATGATGCCTCCTGAAGGAAGGCTACTTCCGCTACGATGCGCCTCGCCGTCCTCGCTGTCAACCCGATAATGTCCGCATGAGGTCATTCGGCCCGGGCGATCGCGTGCACGTTGCCGGGCTCGGCACGGGGATCGTGCGCGAGGCGCGCAACGCCGGACGTTACCTGGTCGAGATGAAGGGGCGCGCCATGGTGGCGCACGGCAGTCAGCTGGAGCCGGCTGAGCCCGCTCGAGCACGCCGCGGGCAGCGGCCCGCGGGCGACGTGAGCTCGGCGGTTTCCGCGGGCGCCTCGTCCGATGTCGCGCGGTCGCTGGACCTGCACGGCCAGACGGTCATCGAGGCCATCGATGCGCTCGACTCCTTCCTGAACGATGCGCTGCTCGACGGTCTGGCCGACGTGCGGGTGATTCATGGCCGCAGCGGCGGCGCGCTGAAAGCCGCGGTGCATCGGCGGCTGGCCGAGGTGGCGTCGGTGCGCGGCTTCCGACTCGATCCGGCCAACCCCGGCGTGACGATCGTCAGCCTGTAGCGGCTTATCTGAGACGGCCAACGCGCGCCTCACGACCTTCGTGATGAGTCGCGGCCGTGACACGCAGATGAGGCGCACTGACGGTCTGACTTCGTCACTTGATAAATGTCCCGCTGCGGAGCTCCTCGAGCGCCTGGCGCAGCTCGGCCTGGGTGTTCATCACGATCGGCCCGTACCACGCCACCGGCTCCTCGAGTGGCTTGCCCGACACGAGCAGGAAGCGGATGCCGTGCGCGCCGGCCTGGACGGTGACTTCGTCGCCGCGGTCGAAGACGATGAGCGAGCGGTCGCCGGCCTCGCGATACACGGCGTTGTCGACGTCGCCTGTGTCGTCGGTCTTGACGGGCAGCGGGCGTGACGCATCGCGGAAGGTGCCCGAGCCGGCGAAGACATACGCGAACGCGTGCCGGCTGACCTCGACAGGCAGGGTCTTGCGCGTGTTGGGCGGCACCGACACGTCGAGATACTGCGGCTCCGCCGCCACGCCGTCCACGGGCCCGCGTTTCCCCCAGAGCTCCCCGCACACCACCCGGACATGCGTCCCATCGTCATCGGTGATCGACGGAATGTCGCGCGAGGAGACGTCCTGGTAGCGCGGCGCCGTCAGTTTCAGCGACGCTGGAAGATTCGCCCAGAGCTGGAAGCCGTGCATGCGCCCGTGTCGATCGCCTTGCGGCATCTCCTGGTGAACGATGCCGCTGCCGGCCGTCATCCACTGGATGTCGCCCGCGCCGAGCGTTCCGTGATTGCCGAGGCTGTCGCCGTGCTCGACGCTGCCGGCGAGCACATACGTGATGGTCTCGATGCCGCGGTGCGGATGCCAGGGAAAGCCCTTGAGGAAATCCGCCGGACGATCGTTGCGGAAGTCGTCGAAGAGCAGGAATGGATCGAGCTCGGTGGTGTCGCCGAACCCGAAGCCGCGATGCAGCTTCACGCCCGCCCCCTCGACCGCGGGGGCCGCCTCGATCATTCTCTTTACTGCGCGAATCGACATACCGGCTCCTCCAGCTACCTGGAGTTAGGACGCCTGGGGGCGCTGCCAGGTCCCAGGAGGCGCGGAAATTGCGTACTCCCCGTCGTTGCGCCGTCTCATCGTTTTCCGTCTAGTCCGACGCGGATGACTGTGCCATCGTCGTCGTCGAGCGGACGATGTCGCCGAGAGTACGGACAACACCAGCAAGGGAAACGCGACTCGTTGCCGCGCGAGTGACGCGGGCGGTCCTGAGAATACGCGGTCACAACGTGATCCTGGATGTCGATCTCGCCTCGCTCTACGGAGTCGACGTCAGGGCGCTGAACCAGGCGGTCGCGCGCAATCGTGAACGGTTTCCCGGCGACTTCATGTTCCGGCTCACCGCCAAGGAGGCTGAATCTCTAAGATCACAAACTGTGATCTTAAAGGGTGCCCGAGGGCGACATCGCAAGTACCTCCCGAAAGTCTTCACCGAACAGGGTGTCGCCATGTTGTCGAGCGTTCTGCGCAGCGCACGGGCGGCGCGAGTCAACATGGAAATCATGCGGACGTTCGTGCAGCTCCGCCGCGCGTTGGGGGCGAATGCGGAGCTGGCGAGAAAGCTCGACGCGCTGGAAGCCAAATATGACGCCCAGTTCCAAACCGTCTTTCACGCGATTCGCGAGCTCATGACGCCTCCGCGTCTGCCGCGGCGACCGATCGGTTTCGGCGCCGCTGTCCGCAGGCGTGATGCGTGACAGGCGGTCAGAAGCGCTGATCGTCCGCGGACGGACCGTAGATCGCGGGCACCGGGACGTCGTTGAGGCGCAGGTAGACCGTCAACTGGCCGCGGTGGTGCGCGAGGTGATTGATCGCGTCCCGCAGCATGACGTGGCGCGGACGCTCCTGGACGACTGTGCCGCCGGCCTTCAGCTGCCACGGCTTCAGCAGGTGATCCTCGCTCGTTCCCTGGAGCGCCGCGCGCGCGCCGGCGATCCCTTTCTCCAGCTCCTCGACCAGCGCCGTGCGCGTTTTCAGCTCGCGCTGGTACGGTGACGTGGTCCCGGCCGGCGGCACCACGTCCAGCTCGTCCTTCTCGACGATCATCGTCAACCACGACGGCATCATGGCGACAAGGCCGGCGAGCCGGCCGAGCGGCATCGACCTGGCGTGCGGCTTCCAGTCGTCACGCCCCTCCGGCACCGCCTCCAGCGCGCGGCGCGTCAGCGGCCCCTCGCGATCGAGCTCTCCGAGAAACAGTTCAGCCAGCTTCACGCAGGCCTCCTGACAATAGTCTGTCACGATCGAGGCGCGAGACGCGAAGCGGGTGTGATATACTGGGGGCCTCAGGTGGAAGACCGCTTCCTGCTCCAGCAGCCAGAACGAGCCGAATCGAGCCCTCTCCGAAGTCTCGCTTCTCCCCGCAAGTGACCGCTTGGCAACGCAGCCCTCCATCAACGATCCAATTCCGGATCAGTAGAACGCCCCGTGTCGCGGGGCAAAAGCGAGACAGACTCAGATGGCAAGAAAACTCTACGTCGGCAACCTTCCCTATGACACCGACGAACAGGCCCTCACGGCGCTCTTCGCAGGCGCCGGCACGGTCGACAGCGTCAGCGTGATGCGCGACATGGCCACAGGCCGCGCGCGCGGCTTCGCCTTCGTCGAAATGGCTTCGGACGAAGACGCCCAGAAGGCGATCAGCATGCTGAACGACCACGACCTGGGCGGGCGGAACCTGACGGTCAACGAAGCGCGGCCGAAGCCCGCGGGCGGTGGCGGCGGCGGCCGTGGCGGCGGCTACGGCGGCGGTGGCGGCGGGAACAGCCGCCGGTCAGAACCACGCTGGTAAGAGCGGGTGATCGTAAGTCGCGAGGGGCGGCATCCATCCGGGTGCCGCCTTTTGCTTTTTGCGGGGCCAAACGGCGCCGCCCGACGTCCAAAACCTCCGGGACCGCCCGCCGGAGGCAGTTCTGGACCATAATTTCATCTCATGACGAGACTTTGGCGGCTGCTGGCGATAGCGGCCGCGCTGAATCTGACGGTGGGAGCGGCCCGTGCGGCGGCCCAGACCGTCCTGGTGAGAAACGCGCCTCCAGGCATCACCGTCGAGATCATGGTGGACGACGCGGTCGTCGGGACGGGGACGACGAGCCCGACCGGCGAGGCGAGCCTCGACCTCAAGCTGCCCGACCCGGGCGACATGGACGCGAACGTCTACGTCGACGTCTGCGAGAAAATGCGCCGCGTGGTGGTCATCGACCGTAACAAGCGGCCGTCTCCGCAGCCGGCGGGCTGCGACCGCCGCGAGATCAGCGGCGTGTTCCAGGTCAAGCGCATCAACACCCTGGTCGTGGACGTCGGCGGCCTGCAGCCCTCGATGCTCCTGATCAAAGGCACTTACAAGCCGCCGAAGCCCGCGCCCGCCGAGGGCGAAGCGGGGGCCTCCACACCGATGCGCCCGTCACCGACCGGGTTGACGTTGTTCGGTGGCGGCGGCCTCGGCACATTCCACGATGCCTTCGCGATCGCCTGCGGGAACGCCGTGGGATGCACGGGTCACGACGGCGGTCCGGGGTATTCGTTCGGCAGCACCGTGTGGATCACCCGCTGGCTCGGCGCCGAAGGCGGCTATGAGAAGCCGCGGCAGGTGACCGCGAAGGGCGGGGACACGTTCTCGTTCAACAGCGCTTTCGGCGTCGACGTATTCACGGTCGCCGCCATGCTCGCCGTTCCGGCCGGCCCCGTCCGCATCTACGGCCTCGGCGGCGCCAACTACCATCAGTCGACCCTGACCTCGAGTGAAACGATCGACACCGCGACGCAGTCGTTCGCTCAGAAAACGCACGGATGGGGCTGGCTGATGGGCGCCGGCACTGAGGTGTGGGCCACCCCGAAGGTCGCGATCTACGGCGAGCTGAGCGTGGCCCGCGTCAAGGGCAAGGCGGATGACAAAGGGGAAGGGCTGGTCGACGACCACCTGCGCTTCATCGCGGTCGGCGTCCGGATCCGGCTGTCGCGCTAGCCGTATCAGCCGCCCGCGGGCACCGGAATGTCGAGGAGCTCGACTTCGAAGACGAGGGTCGTGTAGGGCGGGATCGAATGGTTGCGCGTTCCGCCGTATCCGAGCGACGGCGGAATCACCAGCTTGCGGATGCCGCCGACCTTCATGCCGACGAGCCCCCGGTCCCAGCCCTGGATCACTTGCTGGCCGCCCAGTGTGAACGTGAACGGGTCCTTCCCCAGAGACGTGTCGAACTGGAGTCCCTTCAAATCGGCCTTCGTGGGGTCGTACAACCATCCGGTGTAGTTGACCGTGATGACAGTGCCGGTGGCGGCTTCAGCGCCGGTCCCCAGCCGCAGGTCCACCTGGCTGAACGGGGCCGTGGACGAGGGCCCGGTCGACGTGCCGCCGCATCCGGCCATGCCGGCCAGCAGGACGGCGCCCGCGGCGGGCGCTACCAGACGTGATGCAAAACGTGCGAGAGTCACAGGATAAATCATGACACAAAAGCGCAGGTCGGAGGCGGGAGGTCGGAGGTCGGGGCGTCCGGCTCGGTTGCGGCGCCATGGACTCATGCTTCTCCTTGCCGCGATCACGGCCGCAGCACCGGCGGGAGCTCAGACGCGTGAGGCCATCCGCTACACGCTGCGGTTTCCCGCGCCCCAGACCAACTACGTCGAGGTCGAAGCCCTCGTCCCGACGGACGGGCGTCCGTCGGTGGACCTGATGATGGCGGTGTGGACGCCGGGCTCGTATCTCGTGCGCGAGTACGAGAGGAACCTCGAGGCCGTGCGCGCGACGTCTGGTGCTCTCGCGCTCCCCATCGAGAAGACGACCAAGAACCGCTGGCGCGTCACTACCGGCGGCGCGCGCGAGCTGACGATGACCTATCGCGTCTACTCGCACGAGCTGACCGTCCGGAACAACTGGGTCGACGCCGACTTCGCGATGCTGAACGGCGCCCAGACCTATCTCACGCTGGTCGAGAGCGGCGCGCGGCCGCACGACGTGCGGCTCGAGCTTCCGGCCGCGTGGAAGACGTCGGTCACCGGCATGCCCGGTGCGCCCGACAACGCGCCGAACCATTACCGCGCGCCCGACTACGACACGCTGGTCGACTGTCCGATCGTCACCGGCAATCCGGCCATCCACCGCTTCACGGTCGACGGCACGCCGCACCTGCTCGTCGATGTCGGGGAAGGGGGCGTGTTCGACGGCGATCGCGCCGTCCGCGACCTCGAACGCATCGTCGAGGTCGACAGGCAGTTCTGGGGATCGCTGCCCTACGAAACATACGTCTTCTTCAACCTCCTGGTCGGCGCGAGCGGCGGGCTCGAGCACAAGAGCTCCGTGATGATGATGGCGAGCCGCTGGGACACGGGCACGCGCGCGAAATACGTGGCGTGGCTGAGCCTCGCGTCCCACGAGTATTTCCACCTGTGGAACGTGAAGCGCCTCCGTCCGATCGAACTGGGGCCGTTCGACTACGAGCACGAGACCTATCCGCGCAGCCTGTGGATCTCCGAGGGCCTGACCGACTACTACGCCGACGTGCAGCTCTCGCGCGCGGGCCTCTGCACGCCTGACGAATACCTCCACGAGCTCTCGAACGCGATCCGCACGCTGCAGACGACGCCGGCGAGGCTGACGCAGACGGTCGAGACGGCGTCGTTCGACGCGTGGATCAAGCAGTACCGCCCCGACGACAACACCGTGAACTCCACCATCAGTTACTACACGAAGGGCGCCGTGATCGGCTTCGTGCTGGACGCGCGCATCCGCGCCGCCACCGGCGATGCGAAGAGCCTGGACGATGTGATGCGGCTGGCATTCGCGCGGTACTCGGGCGCGAAGGGATTCACGCCGGACGACTTCAGGAAAGCAGCGAGTGAAGTGGCGGGCACCGATCTCGGTCCGTGGTTCACGCGCGCGCTGGAATCGACGGACGAGCTCGACTACGGTTCCGCGCTGGAGTGGTTCGGCCTGCGGTTTGCGCCGCCCCCGCCCCCGTCGGCGGATCCACCGGGCTGGCTGGGTCCGAAGACGAAGGTTGAAAACGGACGCCTGATCGTCGAGAACGTCCCGCGCGGGACTCCCGCGTACGCCGCCGGCGTGAATCCCGGCGACGAGATCCTCGCCGTTGACGATTTCCGGGTGCAGCCTGAGGATCTGGACACGCGCCTCGCGGCCTATCGTCCGGGACGAAAGGTCGTCCTGCTCGTGTCGCGCCGCGACGAGCTGAAGCGCCTGGAGGTCGTGTTGGGCGAGGCGCCGCCCGATCGCTGGACGCTGCAGGTCCGGCCGGACGCGACCCCGCAGCAGCGGGCGCATTTCAGAAAATGGATCCCTTCCGCCTGAAGGCGGAAGCTACCGGAGGCAACCAAAGGGACCGGGGCTACGGTTCGGAATCCCGCTGCG
>Ga0209647_1002162_pt1 | contig 15971 bp, 13 predicted proteins | sample GraSoi_2013_60cm_FD_185827 | JGI IMG/M metagenome (GOLD analysis project Ga0209647, IMG submission 185827) | Grasslands soil microbial communities from the Angelo Coastal Reserve, California, USA - Sample 9_17_2013_60cm (SPAdes) (version 2) | ecosystem: Environmental > Terrestrial > Soil >...
ATTCTTAGCGCGGGACAGCCTCGGGCGTATGCGGACAGCATTTATCGAGGCATCTTCACGATCGAATGGCATATGGTTGTTTCTGCATATCTATTCAGTTTTGCGAGCGATTTTCGATGATTTATAATCAGTCTCCGGACTTAGACCGGCGTAAATTCTCCGCGCCGGACGCGTGCAACAAAGACGTTCTGCACTCGGCGGTCATAGCACTACTTTCTTTCCCGAAAATATCATGAATCGGCCAAGGCCGCGTTTGTGATCAAGAGCAAACGATCGCCTTTGCGAGCCAAACCAGGTCCCTTGCTGATAGACGCGAGCAGGATTTACGAAGAGTGGTTAGAGGTTCTGCGGCTTAAATTTGTTACGCAGATTGATGGAACGTCCGGCGACCATGAATACTCCTTCGCCACGGTAATGGAGGGTCTCCGGATACTTCGGGGACACCGTGACGTGGGCTTTCACCACTTCCCAGATAAAGAGACCATATCGTGAGATCAGGCGGCCATCCGCCAAGATGCATTCGAAGTTCGCGTAACACTCCTTGATCAAGGGAGCATCCACCTTTGCGCCAGCAACTGGTGTGAGCCCGAACTCCGCGAATTTATCGACTTTGTCGCCTCTGCTATTGCCGATCCCCACCGCTTCATTCACCAGGTCAATCGTCGGAATATTGATCACACACTCCTTACTTTTCCGGATCATCTCAAAGCTGTGGTTACCGTCCCAGATGTAGCATCCAAACAGAGCCGGAGAAAATTGCATCATCGTATGCCAACCCATCGTCATAATGTTGGACTTTCCCCGCCATGCGGAGCTCACGAGCACAATCGGGCCGGGCTCCAAATACCGGCGGATGTCAGAAAGCGGGTAGTCTTTCTTTAGGAATTTCTTCATAATAATAGGTCAAGTAGGCGGGCTTGGTTATTTTGGAGTTCGCTTTCGAACGAAAAAATATGCTGTGTCATATTTTTCGGCTGAAAGCGAAGCAATAGCTTTGCGGCCCACGGAAATAAGGCCACAGGTGCAAGAGCGCGGAACGTGGTTGAGGATTTAATGCAGGGGAGAGGGCCTTTTAAGCCGCAGACGGTACTCTTGCGCCTAAGGCCGTCCGTGGGTACCCGGACGTAGATCTGGCGTGAGCCAGGAAGCTACCGGAGTGGTTTTAGGTGACCTGGGTTCGTCCTAGAAAGAGGAAGGAGAGACGGCTTGCTGGCTCGACGTGGAGAAAGTCTTTTCTCCCAAATGTCTCGCGGTTCTGAGGTGGAGCATTTGCTGGGTCCGTGCTCATGATTGACCTTGCAGTGGCGGCTCGGGGACCGGTCCTGGTGGAGGATGCCCCGGCAAAGGAGATGGCGATGGCCGTGGCGGTGATGGAGGCTGCACTGGTGGCAATGGACTAGGCATATCTGGTCCGATGAATTTCATCTTTAAGACTTCGAACCTGCTAATGGGCACAGGCGTACCGCACGTGTAATTGCCTCTTTGAGTGGGAATCGGCTGGTTAGCTACCCTTGTACCGCCCGTATTCCGCCGTCTGTAAACCCGGTCACCTCTCCGGCTTGGACGGCGGCTTTGAACACTTTGAGAGCGTCTCGGATTCCTGAATCTTACGGCCTCATGGTGTTGGCCTTAAAATTCACGGTCTTCATCCAACTTTGAGATCATGTGGGTCGATTCGTTGCGGAAAAAGGATTGCAGGTTGCCTCATGGTTTATACGTCCAATTGAGATATTGGATCGTCGCTTGGCAGGCCTGGATCGATCCCACCGCAACTCATCATTGGCAATGCATGTCGGGCTTCAACGTCTTGATGCAAGACGGCGCAATCTGCAGTGCATCGGTCTGATGAGCACGAGTCCTACCATTATTTTCCAAGAGAAAATTCAAAATCCGTTCGACTAATGTTCCAGGATTTGGCGCACTTCCTCTGCGCTCTTTCCGAGCTTTTTCTGAAGTTTGCCAATCAACTCGTCATCCTTGCCTTCAGTGTAGGTGAGATCGTCGTCGGTCAACTGAGCGTACTTTTGCTTGAGCTTGCCCTTAATTTCATTCCAGGAGCCCTTGAATTGGAGTTTGTTCATATCAATTATTCGCGGATAGGTGGGGCAGTCGGTTGTATCAGATCCGCAGCAAGCAAGCGATTTGTAGAGCGATCGGCGAGACCTCGATAAAAGGCGCTCTCGCGAAATACGGAGCTTTGCCTTTAACAGGAACGCTGAGTGTGCAAGCTTTCTCGATGCTGTTGCTAGATGGGCAATTAGGCGGCAACCATTTTGGCCCTTGACATGAACTCGACGGAGATGCAGAAACTGTGCGCTCACTTAAATGAGTTCGCTTTGTCCCGGGCTGTCGTGGACTTCGACCAACAACGTTTCGTTGCTTGGAATACAAGGTTTCTAGCGCGTACCGGCTACTCTGAAGAAGAAATCCAGACCCTTGAGACGGGAAAGGCGATTCTTTCAGGTGATTCTGTTTTATTGCCGCCGCCAGAGGGAGACAATTCGCCTGCCGAGTTCGTCGCGATTGCGGTGAGAGTGCCCACTAAAACGGCCGCAGTGCCGGGACACCTTGTTAGATCAAAAGGAAACCTCGGCTATCTCATGTTACGCGATATTGAACCGGCTACTTCAACAAAGTTTGAACAAGGCCGACTTGTGGGACAAGAACAAGAGCGCGTGCGCATCGTGCAAAGTTTTCATGACGAGGTTTCCTCAGGTATGCTGGCAGCGCTTTTCAAGATCCAGGTGGCAAAAGAAATACTCGACTCAGCGTCGCTACCAGAAGCCGGACCGGTCGCGCAGGCTTCCGAAATGCTTTCCGAAGCTATCGAAAAGATGGATGAAGTTCTGGAAGAAAAAAAAGAAAAACCTCAAGCCGGTGCTTAGCGGCGGCTAATTTTGGAGACGCAGAGCTTCCTGGATCGCATGCAACAATTGCTGCGGGGTAAACGGCTTGCCCAAGTACGAGCAGAAACCTGCAGCCAGCGCGCGATGATTGGTGATGGTGGCACCCCGGGCGCTCATTGCTATTACTGGCGTGTTGCTGCCCATTTCAGGTCCGAGGCTGCGAACGTTCTGCAATAGTTGAAATCCATCTTCGTCGGGCAGACTGATGTCTGAAAGCACGAGGTCCGGACGCTCCTGGACCACGGCTTCTAACGCCTCGTAGGCGTTCGAACAAGCTATAACTCTGGCGCCTTGCTGCCTTAGGTATTGGGCCAATACAGAACGAACGTCATCGTGATCCTCGACAACAACAATCCTAACGCCGCTCAAAATCTTTGGAGGCATACTTCAAAGCGTTGCTCTTGGCCAAGAGTTCGATCATCATCCGTGTAACGCGCTCGTTTTTTGCTTTTAATTTGCTGATTCTTACCGCGGTTTCTCAACGACGATAAACGGAAGCGATGGATACCAGGGTGCAACCGATCACCGATCACCGATGCCGATTACCGGTCCGGCTTACCGAACGTGTCGCCCAAAGTGAATGGCACGAAATTTCTCGTCGACGCAATGACGTGAAGAGTTTGACCGCTAAATGGATCATGGCCGTGCACCCTGTAGGAATCGAACCCCCGATGCGACGCCGAAAATTAAGTCGATTAATACCGAATCCACTCAACATCTTCGCGAAGTACTTTCTGACCGCGGCGGTCGTATAGCTTGGTGGTCCGGCTGTCGGCGATATGCTGGTCGCGTTGCGCGAGCACCTCGAGAAGGATCAACGCGACTGATTGACACTCGAATACCATAATTTTTAGAGTGATCAGTTCGTGACTATGTGAAATGAGCTAGAGTCGCTTGACCTTGGGCACGCGATTTTCTGGTAATGATCACGAACACGAATGGATTGAGGGTTGGAGATGCTCTGATCTTTGGTGGACGGGTAAACGCACGAGTAACAAAGCGAGACGGACCTGACTTCTTTCTTGATTTCGGGAATGGCATTATAACGATGATTCCAGCAAATCACCCGCTTTGGATTATCTGTGACTATCTCAGTGATCGGCTCTGGTAATTGCTCTTTCGTCTGATCAAGGGAAGAAGATTTGCGTTGACCGTTAGCACTAAGTGGCGCCCTCAACCCCTAGCAGATGCGTCGCCATTGAATGCGCCAAATGATGGCGTCACCGCTGCGAGCGTGCCAGCGGAGAAATCGCGGGTCCTCCCAGACCGATCGAGAACGCGGGTGCGTTACGATCCCATTTTGTCGCTAGCTAACTATTTTTGAAATTCGATTTCCTAGCCAAACGGACGCGTTTTGTCTGGGAGGAATTAGAATAACCCGGAAATGACGGCAATCGAGCGGGTCTCAGGAACCTAGGTTGGTAGCGCAAAAAGCTCGCTTGTGGGCGATCTGGAACGCTACACCGCGTCTTGGGTGGGGTCACACGACCGTTGAGGGGCTATCCAGGCGGCACTAAGCGAAGCGATAGAAGAGGCAGCAGCAGAGCTGCGACCGTTCGACGCGGAGGCGTTCCGGTCGCGAAGTATTGACTATGTGAGCGTCGAGAAAGAGGAGCAGCCAGAGGAAGTCTTAAAATCAACGCTCCAGGATCGATTCTGACGCGCTTCCTGATTATCCGACCCTGCCAATGGCATTGCCGGGAAAAGAAAAAGGACGCTGCTAAGTTCCTACCCTTAACAGCCTAAGGTTGTGCTCGGTCGCCTAATTTCGAGTCAGGTCCATATAATTTAATACCGAATCCGCTCCATATCTTCGAGCAAGACCTTTTGTCCGCGCCGATCATAGAGTTTGGTGGTGCGACTATCGGCGTGACCGGCGATCCGCTGAGCCACCTCCAGAGTGCCATCGTTTTCTAAGTAATTGGTGATGCCGGCGGCGCGAAAAGAGTGGTTGGAATAGATGGTTGAAAGTCCCGCATCGCGCAGCCGCCGCTTGAGCATCGCCCAAGCGTCTTTGCGTGAGAGTCCGTCGGTCCCAAGCTCGCGCGACCGGCCACGAGTCGATCGGAAAAGGGAGTTGGCGGGCTCATCCGAGAGCTTGGCGGCTTCGAGATAGACATCGAGGTATTCCTCCAGTTTGTGATGGACCGGAATTTCTTTTTCCTTGCCGCCTTTTTCCCGGAAGCGGATGAGTGAACGCTTGCCCACTTGCAAGTAATCCTGCGGGGTTAGGGAAACGACCGCGCCGATTCGCGCGAAGGTATAAGCCATTACCGCCAAGAGTGCGCGATCACGTAGGCCGACCAGGTGAGTTACATCGATAGAGTCTAAGAGCCTTTGCACCTCTTGGTGAGGCGGCGCCGGCGTTTTGCCTTCGGTGCGCGAAAACTTCTGAGTCTTGACCTCCCGGGCCGGGTTCATCGCCAGAATCCCTTTTTCGGTCAGCCAGGAAAACAGCATCCGGATCGCGGCCATATGCTGCTTGACGGTTGGCGGCGAGCCCGGGTGCTGCTCAATGTAAGCCGCCACCGTGATGGGCTCGATGTCTTCCAAGCTTTGAAAGCCGGCTCGGCTACACCAGATCAAGAACTGGCCAATCGCATGATAGTACGCAGTTCGGGTGTTCTTGTTGCGGATTGGGACAGTAAAAAACTCGAAAAACCGTTTGGTGGCCTCCGGTCCAACCTCGGCAACAATCGCGGGAACCTGGAACGATTCAGCTTTGGTGACGGTCAAGGCAGCTTCGGACATTGGCGCGGAGCCTACCGGAACTCCGCGTCAATTGCCAGAATATTATCGGACATAAAAGGAGTTGGACTAAACCGCTTCGCGGTATGCCGTAAGATTAACTTGCAAAGCTAACTAACTGTTAAAAATGCGGAATGTTAATTAGAGAGAACTTTAATTGTTTCCTAATTAATTTCAGTTGTAAGCGCATGGAAAAAGCTGTTTGCAGCAAAGCTCCACGAGCGCAAAGGAGCTTTCCATGACAACGCTTCGACGACGCATGATAGAGGATATGCAGGTGAGGAATCTTTCTTTGCATACCCAAGACGCCTACGTGCAGCAGGTCTCGCAGTTCGCACGCCATTTCAATCGGTCACCGGAAGTACTGGGCCCTGAGGAGATTCGCTCCTACCAAGTTTACCTAAGGAACGAAAGAAAGCTCGCTCCAAGCTCTATTATCATCGCTGTAGCGGCGCTTCGTTTTCTCTACAAAATCACACTTCATAAGGATTGGAGCTTGGAAGAAGTTATTCCAACGCCCCAGAAGTTGCCGATCGTCTTGAGTCCGGAAGAAGTTCTGCAGTTTTTGGGTTCTGTGCGGAGTATCAAGCATCGAACGATCCTGACGATCTGCTACGCTGCCGGACTGCGCGTCTGGGAGGCTGTGTGCCTGAAGATCACCGATATCGATAGTCAGCGAATGGTCATCCGAGTCGAACAGGGCAAAGGGCGGATGGATCGCTATGTCATGCTTTCCCCCAAGCTGCTGCAAACCCTGCGTGAGTGGTGGCGAGTGGAAAGACCCAAGGGGTGGCTCTTCCCCGGTGATGCAGCCAGCAGCCACATCGACCGGCATACCGTAGAGTGGGCGTGCCAGAAGGCGCATCGACGTTGCCGTATTCCCAAACCGATCACACCCCATTGCCTACGGCACGCATTTGCAGTCCATCTGTTGGAATCGGGCACCGATGTGCGCACGATCCAGTTGCTGCTGGGTCATCGCAGCCTCGCTACCACGGCCACCTATCTGCGCATCGCCACTACGAAAGTGTGCTCTACCAAGAGCCCACTCGATCTGCTTCCACAACCGCTTAGCACTGAGCCCAAGCCCGCCGCAGCACAGTAGTTCTACCGCGCCGGAAAATGGATCGCCCCAAGCTTGAGGTGGCGGATGTGTCGCTCTCGAGCGTTTTCGAATTATTCAACCAATGAAATTCATGCCGTGATCATCCCTCATGAACTTCAAATGGGTACGTTTTGATTAGGCGGTGCCACTAACTCCCTTTCTCGCCCTGGGGGGCTTGCATCGCTCTCTCGACCGATACGTTCATCCCTTCATGCAGAGACTGAGTCGGATTCTGTACCACACGATCCGTAGCGTCTAAGCCGGCGAGAATCTCTGATTTTGTGCCGAAGTCCCGCCCCAGTGTCACCGGCTTCACATGGATTTTATCGGATGAATCGACGACCAAGATTCGAGGGCCTTTCGAATCAATCAGGATCGAATTATCCGGTACCAGGAGTGCCGGGGTCGGATTCTTTAGCGCGAACTTGGTGTTTGCGTACATACCAGCGTACAGACGACCGTCCGGATTGGGAACGTCGATTTCGAGCAGCAATGTTCGCGACGCCTTATCGAATGCTCCTGCGTCTCGAGCCACCTTGCCCGCAAAGGTTTGGCCTGGAAATTCATCCACCGTGATCGTGGCAGGTGTGCCTGACTTCACACTACTGACGTCCGCCTGAGGGACATTCACGAACACGCGCACCGGATCGGACTGAGCCAGGTCAAAAAGCTTCTGAACGGTCCGGGCACTCCCCGAGGCGACTAAGGAGCCCACATCGATATACCGCGCGGTAATCGTGCCGGCGAACGGGGCCCGAATTTGCTCAAAGGCTTTCATGTCCTGCGCGCTCGTCAACGCTGCGGCCGCGTTATCTCGGGTCGCCTGCTGGACCTGTTCGGTCGCCAGCACTGTGTCGAGCTCTTGCTGCGAGTTGACATGATTTTGGAACAGCTGTTGAGAACGCGCCGAATTGGTTTGGGCCAACTTCAAATTAGCCTCAGCAAGTTTCAACTGGGCCTGAGCCATGCGAAGATCTGCATCGATCTGTGGAGCTTCGATATCTGCCAGGACCTGCCCTTGCTGCACATGGTCGCCGATATCCACGTACCACTTCTTGATATATCCATCGACTCGCGAATAGATGGATGTCATCTGGTTACCTTCCACGTTACCTGGAAGAATCAGTTCGGGTGCACTTGATGTTTGCGTCGGCTCTACCACGGTGACCGTCGTCTTTCCCGCCGCGGCCGCGGCCGCCGCGAGCTTTTTGTCATTCTGGACTCTTGGATAGATAGCCAGGAAATAGATGGCAATACTGACCGCAACTATAGCGACTGCCGCTACCAAAGCCTTCAAGATTGTGCCAGGGCGCCGCGCACGGACGGAGTCTTGATTTCCTGACGTGCCATTCCTCTGTTTAGTCCCTGATGAAGTGCCGGCTTCGGGATTCTCGCTTCTTGTCGGAGGAGTATTCATAACGAGGTATAGTTTTCAGGTTGAGACTGTTGTGGTCGAAGTTAACCGCCCGGGTGCGGAGACGCCTCGACGTGATTCTCGTCCGAAGGCAAGCGCAGACGCGGATGTAATTCCCGCGGTTTGAAGTTCCGTTTGAGCAGTTTGTAGACGACCGGAACGAAGAAGAGAGTAAAGAAGGTCGCTACAAGCAGGCCACCGATTACGGCGCGCCCAAGGGGCGCATTTTGCTCTCCGCCGTCACCCAGCCCCAGAGACATCGGCAGCATGCCGAGGATCATGGCAAGTGCGGTCATCACGACGGGCCGTAGTCGTGTAAAGCCGGCTGCAAGTGCTGCTCCGAACGGATCTTTTCCTTCATAGCGGAGCTGTTCATTAGCGAAGGTCACCATCAGAATGCTGTTTGACGTTGCGACCCCGATGCACATAATCGCACCCATCAATCCCGGTACACTGATTGGTGTGTGAGTAACAAAAAGTATCCAGACAATCCCGGTAAGTGCGCCGGGAAGTGCCATGATTATGATAAACGGATCCAGCCAGCTTTGAAAATTAACTGCCATCAGAAAGTAAACCAACAGAATGGCAAAAGCGATGCCGACACCGAGTCCGACGTAAGAGCTATTCATGCTCTGAACCTGGCCCCGGATCACCACCGTGGTACCGCGCGGGAGATGTTGCTTCACATCATCCACGATTTTCTGAACCTGTTGAGCGACAGATCCCAGATCGCTGTCCTGGGTATTAGCATAAATGTCAAACACAGGCTGGACGTTGTAATGGCTGACGACGACCGGAGTCGAGATGTGCTGGATCGACGCCAGATTACTGAGAAGTTGGGGCTGAGAACCGCTACCGCCCGTGAGTCCCGTTATTGGCGTTTGATACCCCATATTACTGAGGGGGGCTTGAGGACTGTTAGCACCCGTGATTGGCGTCAGATTAATGTCCGAAGTCGAGCTGATCAGATGTTGGGGAGTCTGGACCACGATGGAGTAGCTGACCCCGTTCTGCGGGTTCAGCCAGAAGTTAGGAGCCGTTTGTCCGCTGCCGGCTAACGAGATAAGGAGATCATCAGCGATTTGTTTCTCGGTCAGACCGAGCTGATCGGCGCGAGTGCGGTCAATGTTCACGAGCAAAGACGGGTTATCGATGACCTGATGAACGTTTACGTCCACCGCTCCCGGCACCTGCGCGATTCTCTGACGGAGCTCGTCAGCGATCTGGTAATTCTTTGGATCATGGCCCACCACCTGAACGTCAATCGGCGCCGGAAGACCTGCGTTAAGAATTTGGCTGACGATGTCAGCAGGCATGCTGAAGTATATGTAGTTGGGGTACTTGGCTATTAACCGTTCCCGGATATTCTTCAAATAACCAAAGGTTGGGCCATGCTTCGCCTGGTTCAGCGAAACGTCGATTTCACCGTCAGCGGAACTGATCGTCGCCGTGTCACTCAAGGCCAGATTGAGGTTCATTGGTAATCCAATGTTCTCGAGTACCAAGTCAATCTGGTCATTAGGAATCACGCTCCGGATCACATTTTCAACTTGGTAGAACACCTGCTGCGTGTCCTCGATGCGTGTACCAACAGGGGCACTAACGTGGAGGCGGAATTGGCCGGCGTCTACTTTTGGAAAAAAATCTTCGCCAAGAAATGGCGTTACGAGAACGAGCGAGAGAACCACGACCACCACCATTACCCCGATCACGAGACGTGCGTGGTTAAGCGCCCACTCCAACCGCGCGGCGTAAAAGTTCCGCAGCTTCTCAAATCCACGGTTAAATCCTTCGTGGATGCGGAGGAACCAATTTCGGGGTAGAGGCTTGGGTTCATTCGAATCCTCCTTGTGGTGCTCATTCTTGAGCAAGAAATTCACCATGGTTGGAACGACCGTGCGGGACAAAAAGTAGGAAGCCAGCATGGCAAAGACGACGGCCATCGCTAGCGGCGCGAATAGGTAGTAAGCGACACCGCCTAACAAGAATATTGGCACGAACACGATACAGATGGAGAGAGTTGCAACGAAGGCCGGAGTGGCAATTTCTTGTGCGCCATCGAGAATCGCATCGATCATCGACTTTCCCATAGCCAGGTTCCGATGGATGTTTTCAATTTCGACCGTCGCGTCATCAACCAGGATGCCAACGGCCAATGCCAAGCCGCCCAGAGTCATAATGTTGATGGTCTGGCCGTTCACGTGCAAAGCCAGCACGGAAAAACAGATCGAGAGCGGGATGGACGTGGCTACCACCAGCGTACTGCGCCATGATCCGAGAAAGAGCAAGATCATCGCGGCAGTCAATGACGCCGCAATGATCCCCTCCCGCATTACGCCGTCCAACGCCGAACTTACGAAAACCGACTGATCGAAGAGCGGTTTGATCTGCAGCTCCTGGGGCAACGTTGCGGCGATCTGAGGTAGCGCTTTTCTCACCCGCGAAACGACGTCTAAAGTCGACGCGTCGCCACTTGTAAGGACGGGTAGGAGCGCGGCCTTTATCCCATTCGACACAATCATGTTCTCTTGTGGCGTATAACCATCGCGCACATTAGCAACGTCCCGGATATATATCGTCGCACCATTCACCTGCTTAACAGGCAGATTATTCAGCGCCTGAATCGTGTTGGTGCTAGCATTGATCAGAACGTCATACTCACGCTTGCCGACCTTTGCGGTACCCGAAGGCAGTACAACGCTTTGTTGATTGATCGCGTTGGCGACTTCCTGCGGCGCGATGTTGTAAGCTTGCAGCTTGTTCGGGTAGAGGTCCACCGATATGGCCCGGGTCTTTCCGCCGTAAGGCAATGGAATAGATGCGCCTTGGACAGTTGCCAGTTGCGTACGAATAAAGTTGGTTGCGAAGTCGTAGAGTTCCTGCTCGGAGAATTTTGCCCCACCCACACTCAACTGCAGAACCGGGACATTGGCAGCGTTGTAGCTGAGAATGTTGGGTGGCGTCATCCCTGGCGGCAGCGACTTCAAAATCGTCTGGCATGAGGCTGTCACTTCAGCGATTGCCGCATCGATACTGGATCCAGGCTGCAGATAGATCTTGATAACAGCTATGCCATTGAAAGAGTTGGATTCGATGTGCTCAATGCCATTGACTGTAGTGGTTGCGGCTCGCTCTGATACAGTCGTGATGCGCTCTGCCATTTCCTGTGCGGGCAGTCCATTGTAGGTCCAAATGATCCCCACGACCGGGATATTGATCGCTGGAAAGATGTCCTTTGCCATCTGGAGCATGCTGAGTACGCCTCCAATGAGCAGTACGAGTGCCAGAACGGTGAATGTGTAGGGAGCTCTAAGAGCTATCTTTACGATCCACATCATCGCGCTTCTCCTTTTCCAGACAGTCCCACCTCGACGTCGGAGCTTAGTACTCCCACCAATGTCTGACGAACCGTTCCGAGACTAAGGCTTGCTGCAGTCCCGTGCAACCGTGCGCGTACAGAGGCAGCTTGCCCCCGACATAATCCTTCAAATAGGACATCAGTGATGATGCCTCTATCCGCAAGCCCCAGAGCCGATCACTGCTTGGTCCCGGCAGTACAGCTCGGATCGACTGAACCCTGGTGCTTAGCTTGTTCAGAAAATCACTTGGAACTTTTCCGGGCTGCCGGTCCCTTTGTCTGTCGCGCTGCCGCCTTATCGTATCGACGCTGAGCGTTCTCGATCGCATCCACGTTATTCGTAGCCCACATCCCAAGCTGCTGGATGGGCTGCAGCAGTGACTTTCCTAGTGTGGTAAGCTCGTATTCCACGCGAGGCGGGATCGTTGGAAACAACGATGCGAGTTCGTCCATGACGCTCTTCTAAAGAACTCGCCATTATGCCAAATATCGAGCAAAAATTTATGCCAAATAATTCGCAAAGTGACAGCTGTAACTTTCCAAATTATTTGAGGGGAATTTTTCCACGATAAATTAGGTCACAAGCGGCCACACGCGCGTTGCGCTTACCTTTGGATGCGGAGTCTTTCATCGCGGGTTTACAGCAAGAAATGAGAGCCGCACTGTCAACGTTGGATCAGGGGCTGCCGAAGAACCCGCACGTCAAAATACTGCCCAAAGCAACGGCTGGATCTCTCTGTCACCGCTTGAAGCCCAGCCTGAGCCACTGAGCCTGACGATGCTCAAAGCTGCCGTTGGGCACGCAGCGGCCGATGACCAGCTTGCTTAATACGCGGCTCACGGCATGATCGGATGCGCTCACGCGGTATCTTTCTGCAGTCGTCGGTATGTCGCTATCAGGTGGCATCGAGAAATTGTAGCAGAAGCGAAACGACCACCTCCGGCTGTTCCTGCTGCACCCAATGGCCGGCGCCCTCGATCAGATGGCAGCCGGCCACGTGCGTGCACACCACCGACTGCATGTGTTCGAACTCGCCCGGCGCTTGATAGATTCCCCAGTCCTGCCGCCCGGCGATGAAGTAGGACGGCACGTCGATCGTGCGGCCGCTTGTGACCTAATTTTATCGTGGAAAAATTCACCTCAAATATCGTGGAAAATGACATGTTCATTCATTTGACGAGTTGGACGAGATCATCTATCCTGTCCAATATGACAGCGACAGCGGAAGCTAAAATTGAGGAACCAAAGCTTGTCGACGATCCCAGGAAGGATAAGCAAGTTGTATTTCAGCTTCTTTCGAAGTTCAATCTTTCGCCTGGCGATGTAGCGGAAATCTTTGCCGCATATTTGCTGAAGCATCCTGCTGACGAAGAGGATCTGGATCGGCTCAGGTTGGCGTTGAGATGCGGAGCAACAGAAAGTCAGGCACGAATTATTGCGGCCGCCGGCGGGCTGCTTACGAGTGAGGAGGTCGCCGAGTTGCTCGGGTATGGGGGTCGTCAGACGCCAAACAATAAGAAGCGCAGCGGCGAACTATTGGCGGTTTCTTTCCCGAACCGAAGAGGTGACTTTTTCCCACGCTGCCAGTTTGAAGGCTCACACGTTCGGTCCTGGGTCTCTGAACTACTTAAACGAATTCCAAATGGATGGTTGGCTCTCGCTTTTTTGACAGCCAGGTACGAGGACCTCAACGGGCAATCGTGGCTGGACGTACTCCGTGCCGACTCCTCGAGGGTCGAGGAGTTGCTTGCTGCTGCGGACGCGTATGTCAGCTAGTGCTATGGATGACGCCGGGGCGCCGAATACGCCCGGCTTTCTTGATTCGACTCGGATCGTTTGGAAGAAATCAATCTACAAAAACTGGTGGCGTAACGCTCACGAGAAAGCTTCGGCCTCTTTGGCGTTTTCAAATGCTGCTGGGCGGTTCAGTCATCCAAAGCTTCCGTTCAAGACGCTTTATCTAGGTTCCGATTCGGTAACCTGTTTTTGGGAATCGGGTCTCGACAGAAATTTGACCAAACGGTTCCCGACTGATCGAACTATTTCAGAGGACGATCTCATCGCGCGGATCGAATACAGCGTGTCACTTAATTCAACCGGACTTCGGTTATTTAACTCTAATGACTCTGCTGCGCGGCGATCAATTGGGGCGCATTCGATTGCTTGTTTTGAGGCCGACCATGTGGTGAGCCGGCAGTGGGCGAATGCGTTGTTCTCCGCCAGAGCGCACGGGATTTTGTATTCCTCTGCTAGATCCGATGGTGCTTGCTTAGCGCTGTTCGAATCTACTGCAACGTGTCGAGCTCTCGGCTCGCCGAGACAAGTTCGCCGCTGTTACGACGACGCCCCGCTGCTCGCCAGTTTGTTTCGAGAAGGAGTTAGGCTTCTTTGAAACTCATGAGTCGATTTTTACGGAATTCTAAATCGAAGGTTTCCAGTTGCCAGCGGCTTCTGATCTCGCTGGTGGAAGCACTTGGCGGAACAGTTTCTAAGGTCGACTTTCAAAAACTCCTGTTCCTCTACGCAAATGAGGTTGAGGTCGAGCCAACCTTCGAATTCGTGCCTCAAGAGCCGGTTCGGAGACCGTGTTGAGTTTAATGACATCTGAGGGTTCACCGTGAGCTACGAGTTGCAACTGCCGCATAAACCACCCCTTTCGTTCGAAATATTTTTCCCGGTAAGTTCCGGTGCAAGGAACTTCGGAGCGGAGGGACTTTTGTTGATGCACCGCTCCTCCGCTATTAACCGCCTACACTTGTGCCATGCCGCCATCCACAAACAATTCCGTTCCTGTGATGTAGCTGCTGTCGTCGGATGCGAGAAACACCACGGCCTTTGCGATCTCATTGGGTGTACCGAGCCGGCCGAGCGGAACAATGTTGGAAATCATCTTCAAGCGCTGCTGGCCCGTTTCTGAGGAACCGAGCAGCTCACTAAGCCCGGGCGTGTCGGTGGAGCCTGGGCTCACCGCGTTGACGCGAATGCGGCGGTCCTTTAAGTCCGTTGTCCACGTCCGCGCGAACGAACGCACGGCGGCTTTGGTGGCGCTATAAACACTATTCGACGAGAACCCTTTGCTGGCGACGATGGATGCATTCAGGATGACAGAGGCACCATCCGACAGCAGTGGAAGCGCCTTCTGAACCGTGAAAAGGAGGCCTTTTACATTGATGTTGAATATCGAGTCATAGAACTCCTCAGTAATCGTGCCGAAGGGGGCAAACTTTGCCACGCCGGCATTCGCGAACACAATATCGAGCTTGCCCTTCTCCTGCTTGATTTGCGCGAAGAGCCGATCAAGATCGCCAAGGTTCGACACGTCGCCTTGGACCCCGGTCACATTTTTTCCGATCTCCTTTACCGCCGCAGCCAACTCCGGATCGCGGCGCCCCGTTATGAAGACGTACGCGCCTTCGTTCACAAACTGCTTCGCCGTGGCGAGGCCAATGCCGCTATTGCCACCAGTAATGAGTGCAATTTTTCCTTCAAGCTTATCCATCTATTTCTCCTTAGTTGTCATTTAGTCGGTAGCCTCGTACAGCTTTCCCGCCTTCGCTCATGAAATCATTGTAGGGGGTCGACGATGAACAGGGCGGTTGTCACGCTGCACGAAATTAGGAGACTTGGAGAATAAGGAGTGGTTTGTTGCGCTTAATTGGGAGACTCAGCACACGAATTGCACTTAATTTAGGAGATCGGCAATCATGTTTACATTGCTAGATTTCTCCTGGAAAAAGTAAATTCCCGCCCATTGCGAATTGTGTCGCTTTTGCATTTAAATGGGAGACCACGCGCGGACGCACGCAGTCTCCTATTAAAGCGCAATAATCTCCTCTTTAAGCGCAATTTTGCGCGATATTTGGCATAATGGCCGTTGGCGAGTGCCGTTGGAAAACCGGCCCGGTTGGGATTGGCTCACAGTCGAAAAACGGCCAATATTGATCGACGACGTCTTCGAGAACGTTAGCGGGAAATGCACAGCGCCCCTTTTATAGCGCCTTTAACTCGTTGGGCGACGACGTCGGGATCACGGGTGCTGAACGCGTTTGGGCCGAAGCATCGTCGATTGTCGGACGATCAGCTGCGGCTCCGGAAACAGTTTGATCTCTGACGGCGCGGTCTAAAATCAAGTCGATCAGCTTTTCGCCCGGCCGAGCGGTATCATCCACAACCTCGACCCAAAAGATCCTGAGGTGATCTACAAGGCGCTGAGGGCCGGTGAGAAAACGACATGGAGAGCATTTCAAACCGGGGGCTACGCGGCCTTCTTCTCAATTTGCGTCTCCTGGTCAGTTTGCATTCCCGGGTGAACGAACGAAGGTCTCCCGGAGTTGGTCATTGAGTACCTTCGTCCGGACCTGGAGTAGATTGTGCGCGCCGGACTCAGTCCATCGCATTTGCTGCTTCTTCACCATGCGCTTGCTCACCACTTGATTCAC
>Ga0209647_1002163_pt1 | contig 15969 bp, 17 predicted proteins | sample GraSoi_2013_60cm_FD_185827 | JGI IMG/M metagenome (GOLD analysis project Ga0209647, IMG submission 185827) | Grasslands soil microbial communities from the Angelo Coastal Reserve, California, USA - Sample 9_17_2013_60cm (SPAdes) (version 2) | ecosystem: Environmental > Terrestrial > Soil >...
GAGCCCCTGCTCGTGCGGAGGAGCTAGAAGCTAGGATCTAGGCTAGGATCTAGGAGCGTGTCGGGCGAAACACTCGGTGGGGCGAAGAACTCGGCGCGCCCAAGATGTATGCATCTTATTAGACTAATCCGCGCCGGTTTTGAGCCGTTCCGTGCGCGTGACATCGCCGGGCATTTATCAAATCATCGGAATTGCTAGTCTAACCGGCCGTTCGAAATCGACGGGCGATGCCACCTACCCGGCACGGCTCAAAACCGGCGCGGGACAGTTTAAGCGGTTAGCCGAATCTTGGGCGCGCCGAGTTCTTCGCCCCACCGGTCAGGGGTTCAATCGCGTTCTCCTCCTAGCTCCTTTAGGACGAGCAGGCGCTCGCGGATATTTGACTAAAGCAACCATTTAGTTGACTCTATCAACTATCTGACCGTTACCATGAACGATTTCGTGCCTACTCAGTCCCCGGCGGACACACGCATCGCTGCGTTCCGCCGGTTCAACCGATTTTACACCCAGAAGATTGGCGTCCTGGAAAGAGGTTATCTCCAGAGCCCGTTTTCTTTGACGGAAGCCCGGGTGCTGTACGAGTTGGGGCAGCGCGGAGAAACCACCGCCAGCGAAATCAGCGCCGGCCTCGGCCTCGATATGGGTTATCTCAGCCGGATTCTGGCTAAACTACAGGGACAGCAACTCATCCGCAGAGCTCCGGCCGAGCAAGACGGCCGCCAGCGGCTCATTCAAGTGACGCCAAAGGGAAAAAAAGCGCAAAGCGCGCTCGCCTCGCGTTCGGAACAACAAGCCGGATCCCTGTTAGCCGCACTAACCGATCCTCAAAAAGCGGGTGTCCTGCAAGCGATGTCGCAGATCCAATCCGCGCTGGGAGATTCACCGGCCGCCAGTGAGCCATATGTTATTCGGACTCATCGCATTGGTGACGTCAGTTGGATTGCATACCGGCACGCTGTCCTCTACAGCCAAGAGTACGGCTGGAATCAAGGGTTCGAACGTTTAGTGCTGGAAATCGTCGCCAGCTTTCTCAAGAACTATGATTCCGGGACCGAACGCTGCTGGGTGGCTGAACGGTCCGGTGAAATCCTGGGTTGCGTATTTCTAGTGAAACGATCGAAACGAATTGCGCAGTTACGCCTCCTACTGGTTGAACCCTCCGCGCGCGGCCTTGGTATCGGCAAACGTCTAGTCGAGGAATGCATCCGGTTTGCCCGAGAAACGGGCTACAAAAAGATCGTGCTTTGGACTCACGATAACCTGACTGCCGCTCGCGCGATCTACCAAAAGGCCGGCTTTCAGCTGACCGCCACCGCCAGTCACGAAGACTTCGGTCCCCGCGTGACGTCTGAGACGTGGGAGCTCCGACTAACACCTCAAGCGTAAGACCCCGCGGTGGAGAAGAAAGAACCCATAGAGCAGCGGCCAAAAGTAATCAGTAATCAGTGGGGCAGTAATCAGTTTAGGAGCTAGGAGGAGACGCGTATCGGCGTGCGGGCGTGACGGCGTATCGGCATAGTGCCCCTGCGATGACCCAGCCCAAAATTTCTCAGCCCTTTCTCGGATTTTGTAGATCTGAAAGGGCAGCGCTCCGAGTGAACTCTCCGCTCGAGCGTCTCGGGCTGATGCCCGGACGCCGTTACGCCGATACGCCGTCACGCCCATACGCGTCTACTCCTAGCTCCTAAACTGATTACTGCCCCACTGATTACTGCCCCACTGATTACTGATTACCCCGCGCCACGCCTTGCAGCGTGTTTTCCACCCTTCACCCCACCACCATCACCTGCCGTATCGACTTTCCATCCGCCAGACGATCGAAGGCTTCGTTCAGCTCTTCCAGAGTAACGGTTTCGCTTAGGAGTTTTTTGATCGGCAATTTACCCTGCTGATAGAGAGCGACGTACCGTGGGATGTCGCGAGCCGGCACACAGGAACCGACATAACTCCCTTTCAATGTCCGTTCCTCTGCCACCAATTGAGCCGGTGAGATCGCCAATTGTTGTGTCGGATGGGGAAGGCTAGCGGTCACCGTGGTGCCGCCTCGCTTGGTCACATCATAGGCCAGCTTTAAAGCGGGTACGGAGCTGGCCATTTCAAATGCGAAATCCACTCCGCCCCCGGTCAGATCGCGTACTTCAGTGATCGTATCGGGACCGACTAACACAGTCTGAGTCGCACCCAGAAACAGCCCCAACTCCGGTCATTACCGCACAACCGAAAAGCGCTGCTTCGTGCGCCGGCAGCGCCTTATCCACTTTGATGGCAGAACGGCGAGAAACCACCGCGAACTCCGCAAACGCTGAGACACCCAAATGATGAAACAAGGGTTCATTGGACCGTGACAACCGCTTGGCTCCGGACAACAGGGTACCCGCTACATTCGCTTTGGCAGCCGGCTCACAGAGCCCAGGACGTCCTTCCATACAAGGAACACACGCTCCACATGACGGCACAAATGCTAGGACGACTTGATCGCCCGGCCGCAGATCGGTAACGCCATCGCCGCACTCAAGAACTTCACCAGCCGCTTCGTGTCCCAGCACCATCGGAACAGGTCGCGGGCGATCCCCATTGATCACGGACAAATCGGAGTGACAAAGCCCCGTGGCTTTAATCCGCAGCAGTAGTTCACCTGGACCCGGTGGTTCCAAAGCGACTTCTTCAATGATCAACGGTCGTGATTCGATGTACGGCCGAGAGCGTCCCATCTCCTGTAAGACAGCGGCTTTCATAGGGTAATAGCCTAATGTTACGAGGGAATTAGCCAAAAGGGCAAACGAGAGAGTGAAAGCGGTATCGCAAAACCGTCTGATTTCGGGTAAGAACCCGGTGCATGATGCCATCGTTGGCAACAATCACCGCCATCTGTGCGGCATTCTTGGCGGATGTCTCAAACCTCATCGCAGCAGATGGCCAGCCGCTCACCTATTTCCGCACGGTACCGGTGGAGACAGCCGCAGTTTGGAAAGCATGCCTGGAAGAAACGAAGGAATCTCAGGGGTACCGCATTGAATCCTCCCATAACCCGTACGTCCTGTGGCTATTTTTTGATTTCGGCAACCCAACCCACCCGATCAGCGAGCTCACGGCCTACGCAGATGCAGGAGATATTATCGCAACCCCTTATGGAAGAGCGGTAATTAAGTTGACGGTGCAGGCGATCAAAGCAGACAAAACCCGCATTTCGGCCACCGGCTTCTTCCAATTAATGGCTCTCCCCACCTCAGCAGCCTATTTGCCGCTCCGCAGCAAAAGCGTCCTAGAGCGAAAGGTCATCGATTCGATCGCGGAAAGGGTTGAGGCCAAACGCTAGGAATTGAATAGCCGCGAAAAGGGGCAAAAAACGCAAAAAAACAGAGAAGGACACAAAGATCAGAAAGGCGATTCTTTAACAGAAGCAAACGAAGGCAACGAAGGGTAAAAAGCCCAGAAGCCGCTAAAGACTCATCATTCGTTTCCTTCGTTACCTCCTGTCGAAAAATTTCCTTCTTCGTGACCTCTGTGTTCTTCTGTTTCATTTCTTCCTTTTTGCGTTTTTTGCGCCTTTTCGCGGCTATTAATCCGAAAGTCCCTAGCGCTTCATGAACTGGGACGCCAAGCTAAACGCCTCGGTTAAAAGCGCGCCTCCGTTTTGACCGCCTAAGAAGCTGTTTAGTACTTGGTTCGGCGCCTGTGAGTCCGATTGGTTCGTACCCCCGGCCAAAAGTTTCATGATGATGGGCACCACGATCGGTAACGCGCCCAGAATCACTTGTTGGTCTAGACCGGTTCGGTTCGCAATCTCTCCGATGATGCCGCTAAAGCGATCCGCTCCAAAGAGATTTTGTAATTCCTGTACCCCCACCCCCGGCTGAGACAAGTTGCTGACTGTCTGCTGAGCGGCCGCCTGTCCTTGAGTCTGCTGCTGGTTGTTTAAAACGTCCTGCAGATGCGGTCCTAATACATCGAGAATCGGCTTTACGTGTTGTTCTGTGTCCTGCACGCCCGGAATCAACTGAGCCAGGTTCGTCAGCCCTTGGAGATCCGAGTTGCTCCCGGCGTGCTGGGGGTTTGAGATGGAATCGATGATCGCCTGAAAAAGACTCATAGAAAGTCTCTTCTAGGGGATCCGTTCCGACGCGGCAAGCGAAGGTTGCGGCTCATCCGCGTCCTCGACTCCGTTCAAACGGAGTGATGGAGTGTTGGAATACGGAACCGTCTCGAAACAACAGGTGCTGATGTTCTCCATCCTCGCCCCATCGTCCCATTACCCCAACACTTCAACACTCCAACACTCCATCACTCCAATACTCCCCGACCGCCCGTATAGCGAAATTGCCACTCAAATGTCATCCGTGTCCGCTTGCATCCCGATAACTATGCCCGTATAAATTGGTGCGATTTCTCGGAGCGCCATTTTGCTTCCGGCGAAACGCTATCCCGAAGTACGCCAATTAAGAACAATGTTTCGCCAGAGTCGGTTAAAGCCAGGTTTTGTATTCGTTGGCGCCGCCACGTATCTGTTGACGCTGATTTGCCTTCAGCCCATCGCCGCGTTCGGGCAGTCGGATAGCAACCGATTCGAGCCTGATATTGAGCGGCTCGAGGCCAAAATCTTCGATCCGCCCCCCGGCCCAATCGTCTTCTACGGCAGTTCTTCCTTCCGGCTTTGGAAATCATTGGAAAAAGACTTTAGCTCCTACGAAGTTTTGAATTGCGGCTTTGGCGGGGCTTGTATCAGCGACTGCGTCGCTTTTGCGGCGCGCCTGATCCTTCCTCTCAAGCCCTCGGCCGTTGTCATTTATGCCGGCGACAATGATCTAGCGTTAGGTACACCAGCCGAGGAAGCCTTCAACTCTTTCTGCCAGCTGTTCCATATTTTGCGCGATGGTTCCGATAAGCCATACATCGCGTTCGTATCGGTAAAGGCCTGTCCGGCTCGAATCCGTTTTTTGGCCAATATCCAGCGGTATAACGATTTGGTCCGAGAGTTTATTAGTCAACAGCCCCGGTGCGACTTTATCGATCTATATTCCGATCTGCTTGGCCCGGATAAAAAGCTGAACATCTCCCTTTTCCAGAACGATCAAATCCATCTCAGTTCCGACGGTTACCAGATTCTGCGACGCGATATCGCGCAATTCTTGCGGGATGAGTTTCCCAAGCGCCTTGCCACCCAGTAGTTCCCCGTTCGCAGTTTCCAGTTCGCCGTTCACCGTTGGCCGGCGGCCGTTCAGTCTGTCAGAGCGAACGCCGGTAACGTCCACGCGTCTATAGATCGATGATGTGGGCCTATAACGCCGTTATTTCCGCGAACAGCCGACCGCAAACTGCGAACCGTGAACCGCAAACTGCGAGCCGTGAACGGCGAACTGCGAACCGCGAACGGCGAACCTTTTGTTGTGACCCAGCATGCCCTTATCCGTCAGCAGTGGTGGCGGGTCACCCAAAAGGACGGTGGCAAAACGCAATCGAAAAAGGGATATTTACAACCTGACTCACGGGCTTGAAGCCCGAGTCATCGAGGAAAAAAAAGACTTTAAGCAATTTGGCACAAGAAGTGCCATGGGAGTAGTTCTGAGCGTTATGAAACGGATGGTAGAACTGGATGTTCTGCGCGGGTTTTTGCTGCTGATGATGGTCGCCAACCATTCACCCTCCCCTTTGCGGCAGATCACCGATCAGCCAATTGGCTTTTTCTCGACCGCGGAGGCTTTCGTCTTCATCTCTGCTCTGTTGGCCGGGCTAGTTTTCCAACAACGCCGGGACAAGCTCGGCTTCGCCGCCGCCCGAGCTGCCACGTTGCAGCGAGCGCTGCGAATTTATCGAGCTCACTTGATTACATTGTTCGTTGTTTTTGCCGTCGGCAGCCTCTTCTTGGCCTCGGTCCCAGGTATTCGCTATATCCTAAGCAAATTCTTCGATTCACCTACGTCAGCGGTTGCCGGGTCGGTAGCGCTTCTATTTCAGCCGCCATTGCTCGACATCCTTCCGATGTATGTGATTTTTTCGCTGGTTACACCGTTGGCATTTTGGATTGCCGGCCGCGTCGGTTGGAGGCCGGTCTTCGCCACTAGTGTCGGCCTCTGGCTATTGTCACAGTTTAACGTTCGAGAATTCCTCACGGCTCCAGTCCGCGACCAAGCATTCGTCCAGATCGGGCCGTTCGACCTTTTCTCGTGGCAGTTGTTGTGGATGGCAGGCTTGATGTTTGGTCGTTCGCTCCAACAAGGCAAATCCTTGCTTCGGTTTTCCCCACGAACCGAAGTGGTCCTTCTCTTTCTGGCGATCGGGTTTACCCTTAGCCGCTGGACCTGCGCTTACCTGAATTTCGATGCCAGCGGCAATTTCTGGTTCCTGGACAAATGGCACCTAGGTCCGCTGCGATTACTGAATTTCTTCCTGGTAGCATGGTTCGTGGCAAAAGCGATGCCCTACCTGGGCCGGTGGAGAGAGTATCTGCGCCCGCTGAGCGCTGTCGGCCAAAATATGTTGCCGATTTTCTCGACCCAGATTTGCCTATCCGTTTTTGTGGCCGGCTGGATCAGCGTCCGTCACCATTCCGTCGACGCATTCGCCACCTTGCTTTTATTGCTCCAGGTCGTGATCGCCTTTGTGGTCGCCTACCTCCTCGAGTACTGGAAGGACCGCAGCATAGCTCCTCGAGCGATATCTCCAGCGGTAACTGTCGCTTAATCAGACTTTTTTGTGGCGGCTGCCGCTTAGCGGACCTAGTTTGCCGGCCATTGCTATGTCCTGGAAACGCGCTCAGACACATGCCGAATCCATGCTCCTAAACCTTGGCCTGGCCCCGACGAAAAAGGGACGTCAGGATCTTCGTGGTAAGCGACTTGTCCTCGTCGATGATGGCACGAACCCTTACCGGAGCATGTGTTTCACCGTCGCAGCGAAAATAGTCCGGAGACGTGGCGGAGAAGTAGAAACGGTAAAACCGGCCGAAGGCGAACCCTCCCACGCCAAAATCGTCGATGCCTCGGTCACGCAGCCGGCGTCACGTCAACCTTCCGGCCAACGCCCCCCGACCGGCCATGCCGTGCGTTCGAGGAAAGCGCCCTATCCAAGATAAAAAAAGTAATCAGTAATCAGTGGGGCAGTAATCAGTTTAGGAGCTAGAAGGAAACGCGACGGAACCCCTGACTGGTGGGGCGAAGAACTCGGCGCGCCCAAGATTCGGCTAACCGCTTAAACTGTCCCGCGCCGGTTTTGAGCCGTTCCGTGTAGGTGGCATCGCCCGTCGATTTCGAACGTCCGGTTAGACCAGCGATTCCGATGCTTTGATAAATGCCCGGCGATGTCACGCGCACGGAACGGCTCAAAACCGGCGCGGATTAGTCCAATAAGATGAATACATCTTGGGCGCGCCGAGTTCTTCGCCCCACCAGTCAGGGGTTCGACGCGCCTCCTCCTAGCTCCTAGCTCCTAAACTGATTACTGACTCACTGATTACTGATCACTGGATCAGGCCATTCCCTTTTGCTCGACCAACAGACTCTCCGGCGTAATCGGCAGATCTCTGACCCGGATCCCGGTCGCATTAAAGATTGCATTCGCAATCGCAGCGGGCACGCCGGCAATCCCAATCTCGCCGATTCCTCGGACACCTAAGGAGTTGAACGTCGTATCCGGAATGTTAAGGAATTCGACATCGATGTGAGGAATATCGGCATTCGTTGGGACCAAGTATTCGGCGATATTCCGGTTAGCAATCCAACCACTATTCGGATCGACCTTAGTGGCCTCAAGCAGACCCATGCCGATGCCAAAAACGATACCGCCGATCACCTGGCTACGCGCAGTCTTTTGATTAACCACGGTACCGACATCCATCACGCTGGTGAAACGGCTTACCCTGGCTTCCCCGGTCCATGCGTTCACTCGCACCTCACAGAACTGAGCGCCGAACGAAAGAAAACCGTATTTGTGCTCTTCTTCGCCTGGGGAAGTGGACCCGGAGCCTTCCACGGCGGAACGGTCCAAAGCCGCTAAGACTCCCTCGAACGAGACCGATTTACCGCCAGCGCGGAGAGTGCCACTATCATAGGAAACCTCGTCCGGCTTCATCCCCGAGAACGGAGATTTCTTGCCGCTGACCGCAACTGCGATCAGCTTTTTCTTGGCTGCATCAATCGCTGCCATCACGGCCGGCGAAACACTGGCAGTCGACTGGGAGCCGCCCGCCCCCGGAGCAGGTGTTAATCCTGAATCTCCCAGAACCGGCCGTATACGTTCTATCGGGATACCAAGCCCTTCAGAAGCGACGATTGCTAAGACCGTATACATCCCAGTCCCTAGATCGTGCGTAGCGCTGGAAACGGTCACATTGCCATCGCTTTGTAGCCTGACCTTTACTTCAGCATGACTTCGGTGCGCTGGGTAAAGAGCAGTCGCCATCCCATGTCCAACCAGCCATTCGCCGTCTCGGGTTGATCTGGGTTCTGGATTACGCTTTGACCAACCAAATTTTTCTGCACCCGTGCGATAACACGAATCCAAATGTTTCGACGACCAGGGCAGCTTGCCTACCGGGTCCGTGGTCGCATAATTTCGGAGACGAAGCTCAACTGGATCCATGCCCACCTTCACCGCAAGCTCATCCATGGCTGATTCCAGAGCGAACATGCCTGGCGCCACCCCCGGGGCTCGCATAAAAGTACCGGGAGCAAAATCGAGCGGGACGATGTGATGGGTCACCAGAATATTGGGCGATTTGTAAAGCGCCAATGACGTCCGATGAGCGGCAGCCTCAGCGAAAAATTTTACGCGGGAACTGGACGAATACGCTTCGTGTTTCACCGCCGCCAAAGCTCCCTGTCTGGTGGCGCCAAGGGTCACAATCTGCCTGACCATCGGGCGATGCCCGACCGCGGTATACATTTGTTCTCGGGTTAAAACGGTCTTCACCGGCCGATTCAATACCCGTGCAGCCGCAGCCGTCAGTGGCGAGTGCATCCACATCGAACCTTTGCAACCGAAACCGCCTCCGACGAACGGACACAGGACCCGTACGTCAGCTTCGTCGAGGCCCAACACCGTAGCCAGATTTCGTTGCTGGCCTTGCACCCACTGAGTCGCATCGTAGATCGTCAGGCGGCCGCCATCCCACACCGCGGTCGTCGCGTGTGGCTCCATCGGATTATGATGTTCTATTGGGCTGTTGTACGTCGCGGATACGAGAATTTCTGCTCCTCGTAAAGCGTCATCGATCGATGTTACTCCGTCAGCCAGAACGGACACGGTTGCCCCCATGCCGCCCACCGATTTCGGAGCGTACGCATTGCGCAGCCCTGCTTGCAGATCGACGACTGCAGGTTGAGCCTGATATTCGGTTTTGACCAGACGCGCTGCGTCTCGCGCTTGCTCGAAAGTCTCCGCCGCCACTAAACCGATAGTCTGGCCGAAGTAATCCACTGCTGTATCTTGCAAAAGAGGCAGTACATCTCCCGAGTTAACGCCTTCATCGCCAGCCTGCGCCGGTGCAAAGATTCTTAGCCGATTGAGCGGCGTGAAAATCGCCAGAACGCCGGGACTGCCTTGAGCCGCGGTGACATCCATCGATTGGATTTTGCCTTTCGCAATTGAGCTCTGCAGAAGGTAGCCGTAACAAATGTTCGGGATTGAATGATCTGCCGAGTAAAGCGCTCGGCCGGTGACTTTGAGCTTACCGTCAACGCGATCGACGGATTGACCAAGGAAAGCTTTGTCCATATTCATGCCACACCTCCTCCAACCTGCATCAGCGCGCGAACCAAGGTACGCTTCAGCAAAGTCACTTTAAAAGCGTTTTGGCTTAACGGCCGAGCATCATTGGCCGCGAGCTCAACCGCACGTTCAAACGTGCTTTGACCTACCTGTTTTCCGATCAACGCCTCCGCGACATCCGGTAACCGCCAAGGCTTAGTCCCTACCCCGCCGGCAGCAATTCTCGCGTCCCGGATTTTGGATCCGTCCAGATCCAGGGCGATAGCCGCCGAACACAGAGCAAATTCGTAAGACTCACGATCCCGAATCTTCAAATAAGCTGAGCGCCGATACCAACTCGCGTTGGGAACAGTGACTTCGGTGATGAGCTCATCTGGTTCGATGGCGTGCTCGCGATCCGGAGTGTCTTTCGGCAAAAGATAAAAGTCGTCTAGCTTAACCGACCTGCTTCCTTTCGGTCCTTGTAGATTGATAGTGGCGTCGAGTGCGACCAATGCCACCGCCAAATCGCTGGGATGGGTCGCGCAGCAGGCATCGCCAACCCCAAGGATGGCATGCATCCGATTCTCACCCGCAAACGCCGGACAACCACTTCCGGGAACCCGCTTGTTGCAAGGCATCATCACGTCGCGGAAATAACCGCAGCGCGTTCGTTGCATTAAGTTGCCTCCGATCGAGGCCATATTTCGAAGTTGGGCAGACGCGCTCTTCAGCAAGGCTTGCGAAATCACCGGAAAATGCTCCACGATCTCCGGTCGCTCCGCTACATAAGCCATCCTTTCTAAAGCTCCGATCCTTAGCCCCGCGTTATCAAGAGCGATGCCCCGCATCGGTAACTGGTTGATGTCCACCAGCTCTTTCGGGTCCATCACATCGATCTTCATCAGATCCACGAGATTGGTACCACCGGCGATAAAAGCGCTTTGAGTCCCCGCGCTGGTCGCTTCCTCAGTTGTTCCCGCCAACTTGTAATTAAAAGCTTTCATGACTCAGATGGCTCCCTTTCCTTCCGCCGCCAGCTTGATCGCATCCACGATGTTTGGATAAGCGCCGCATCGACAGATATTGCCCGACATGAACTCGCGAATCTCGGCATCCGATTTGATGTGGCCTTCGCGTATGCAGCCGACCGCCGACATGATTTGCCCCGGTGTACAATATCCGCATTGAAACCCGTCACACTTAACGAACGCGGCTTGGACTGGATGCAACTCTTCCGCCTGGGCCAAGCCTTCAATAGTCGTGATCTCTTTTCCTTGGGCCATCACGGCCAGGGTTAGGCAAGAAACCACCCGCGTCCCGTCTAGCAGCACCGTGCAAGCGCCGCACGCGCCCTGATCACAGCCTTTCTTTGTACCCACCAGATCAAGCCGCTCCCGCAGTGCGTCGAGCAACGTCACCCGCGGGTCAACTCGGAGCTTTCGGGTGGTCCCGTTTACTCGGAGAGTGATGTCAACGAGAGAACTTTCGTCCGGACTTTGATCCGGGGCCCGCTCGGTCTTGGTAGTCTCACCAGCCCCGTGAGCAATAGGTGTTACGACGCTCAGCCCAGCTGATAAAGCCGCTAGCTGAGAAATAAAATGGCGCCTGGATGACCCTGCGTCTTGGGGATTCGTAGAGCACGGCGCGGACAAACGATCTGGTTTGCGCATGAGAACGTCCTTGCATAATTCAATCCCTACCGACCTCCTGTCACCGGTACCCGAGTTCAGTCGAGCAGCTGTGCTTCCCTTCTCGCACGATCACCCGTTCCAGGGGAATCAGTCCCCTAACTACCACCTTCGATAACCATCGAACGAAACCACGGCCACCGCCACGGCACAAGGGCCGAGGGTCTTCTGAGAATGACTCTCATCAGGATTCCCAGAATCGTACTCGACATTCAGGGGCGTGGCCACGGATGGGACTTATGCGACTCATAGGACTAATGGGTCACATAAGTCTCATGTGTCCCACAGAGCCTGCCGCGCCGTAGGACGTTCGGCGAGCTCAGTCGAGTCGCTTGGCGGAGGCGGGTCCCATTCCCCTTTTACGGGCGGCGCGGTTGAGTTATCCGTTGCCGGTGTTCGCACGCATCAGCACCGTAATGCGCGCTGCCACCCTAAAGCATTAGCATCAACAGACCCCAAAGAGGCCTAGAAACAGCCGCCGGACTACGTACACTGGATCACATGAGCACTCCCATTCGAGTTGGCGTGATTGGGCTCGGGATCATTGGGTCACGGGTCGCCAAGAATCTGCGGAAGAAAGGATTCGACGTGTACGTTTGGAATCGGACTCCGAAACCGGAACCAAATTTCATGAGCTCACCGGCCGAATTGGCGAAGGCATGCCAAATAATTCAGATCTTCGTCTCCAACGATGCCGCGGTCCTGGAAACGCTCGAAGCAGTTCGTGTCGCGCTAACGCCCGATCATTTGCTGTTAATTCACTCAACGATCTCTCCCGAGACCGTGCGAAAAGCAAAGGACGTAGTGGCATCAACGGGTGCACATTTGATCGATGCCCCGTTCACCGGGAGTAAAGGAGCCGCCGAAAACGGCCAGATTGTCTATTATCTAGCCGGCGATAAAGCTGATCTACAGCGGGCGGAACCCGTTCTCGAGGCTTCGCGCAAAACGCTAGTTTATTTTAGCCGGTTCGGAGACGCCAGCTTGGTGAAAATTGCGACCAACATGGTCACGGCTGCGATTGTGCAAGCGCTCACCGAAGCGCTTACCGTTACTGAACGCGCGGGGATCGATCCACAAGAGCTAGTAACCGCTATCGAGAACAATGCTTGCCGGTCAGGTGTCAGCGACTTCAAAATCAAAGCCATTATCACCCGAGATTTCGACCCGAATTTTTCGCTGATGAATATGCTGAAAGATTCGCATCTGGCGCTGGATCTAGCCGAACGCCTCGGGATCCAACTCCCGCTAGCCCAGACCATCAATAAGGTCTTAGCCGAAGCCGACAGCAAAGGTTGGTCACAACAAGATTTCGCCGTCGCCTCGAGTTTGATCCGAGACCAGTGAGGAGCGAGTGGGCGAATGGGCGAAGTGGCGAATGGGCGAAAGTGGACTGAGTGGACGAAGTGACGTCCTTCGATTCAGGGTCTCGGAAGCACATTACTTCGTCGACTTTGTCAACTACGTCCACTCAGTCCACTTGGCCGCCACGCGCTGTCGCCGTTTCGCCGTTTCGCCCATTCGCCGTTTCGCCCCTCACCCCCCCTTCAAAATCGCCGAATAAATCACATTCAACACCGCCACGACCGCAACCAACAGGACACTGTGCCCAACCACCTTGCGGAAGAGCCGTGGTTCATCGGTCGTCTTCATGCCGGTTGCGGCAACCGCAACCGCCAGGCTCTGCAGACTGATCATCTTACCCATTACCCCGCCGGCGCTGTTAGCAGCCGCCATCAATGTCGGATCCAGGTTAAGACGGTTAGCGGTGATCACTTGCAGGTTGCCAAACAGCTCATTCGACGAGGTATCGCTTCCCGTTAGAAACGTACCCACCCATCCAAGCAACACACTGAAGATGGGGAACAAGCTACCGGTGGCGGCGAACGCCAAGCCCAAGGTGGCGGTGGCGCCGGAATAATTCATTAGAAAAGCGAGCGCTAAGACGGACGCAAATGTCACCGCCGGGACACCGAGTTGGCGGAGCGATTTCCAGAAAATGAGCGCAAACTTCGATGGAGGCACGCGCAGGCAGATCGCGGAAAGTACTGCTGCAATGAAGACGGCAGTGCCCGCTGCGCTTAGATAGTTGAGATTGTAAACCGCCGGATAGTTGCTGGCTTTGGTCACAACTGGCGGGATCCTTTGAATCAGATTGTGCAGTTGGGGCCATTGGATCGGGATTGTCGCCTGACCCAGCCAGCTATTAATCGCGGCGATACCCCAAAGAATGACGATCACCACCAATAACAAATACGGCAGCCAGGCCATGAGTACTTGCCTGGAATCTAGCTGACTCTCGACAGAAGTTGCGCCGGCTCCAGCCTCGGTCAGACGATATTCCGCGGTGTCTTTGGGTCGCCAAGAACGCAGCAGTAACAGCAAAGCGGCCATGGCGATCATCGATCCCAAGATGTCGGTTAATTGCGGACCGATAAAGTTGGAAACGAGAAATTGGACAACGGCGTAAGCCACACCGCAAACTGCCGCTGCGGGAAAAACGCCGCGAAGCGCTTTGAATCCGCCCAGCGTTACCACCAGGTAACAAGGCAGGATCAATGAGATCGGCGCGCACAATCTACCGGCAAACGCGCTGAGCCCCATCAGGCCGAGTCCGGTGGTGCCAGCCAAAGTCACAATCGGAATACCGATCGAGCCGAAAGCCACTGGCGAAGTGTTTGCTATCAAACAAAGAGCCGCGCCTTCGAATCGAGCGAACCCTAGGCCCGCCAGCGTCGCAGCCGCTACGGCTACCGGCGCGCCAAAACCCGCCGCGCCTTCCATAAACGCACCAAAGGTGAAACCAATCAGCAAAACTTGGAGGCGTAGATCATTCGTAAGATGGATTATGGAGCTCTTGATAACCTCGAAGCGGCCGGTTTCCTCGACGGTCCGAAAGAGTAAGATGGCGGCAAATACAACCCACCAGATCGGGAAGATACCGAAGGCCGCTCCGAAAAGAGTAGCACTCACTGCTAACACCGGCGGCATCTGATAAGCCAGCAAAGCAACTAACAATGCGACGATAACAGCCGATACCGCAGCCAACCAAGCTGGACGGCGAAAGATCCCCAATAAAATGAGGATCGTAAAAATTGGAAGCGCTGCCACTAGCGCAGACGCCAGGAGATTACCTCCGATCGGAGTATAGTTCTGTTGCCACATGTTCGGGGGAGACACCTACGCTTAAGGAGCTTTCCCCAAGAAATCAAGCGGGACTCGCCTTAGGCTCGCCCGCATGACCAATAGCCAATAGCCGATAGCCAATGCCCTCGCTAATTGGCTATTGGCTATCGGCTATTGATCATGCGAAACGAGCCTAAGGCGAGTTTCGCACGGTTTTCGCGGGTAATTTTCCGACGGGTCCGCTTAGAACTCGGGCGAAAACCGATGAAAGCCTCAAAACTTCTTCCCCTAGCCGCCCTGACGCTTTTCGTGGGATGCGCCACGCAAACGGAAACTCCGCCCCCAACCGCTGGCCGGGCGCCAGGTGGTCAGCCGAAAATGCAGGAAGCTTTAGCGCAACTTCAAATTGCCAAAGAAAACTTACTGAAGGCCAAACCCAACAAAGGTGGCCATCGTGAGAGAGCGCTGGAGCTAGTGAACCAAGCGATCAATCAAGTTCAACAAGGCGAGGCATCCGCGGCTGGACATTAAGAAAAAAGTCGTCTAGCCGGCTTTGTCACGGGACGGGCAAACCGCATCTCGACCATTTTCTGTTTGTTTGGGGGCAATGAGTTCAGCCCCCACAGCGGTTTGGCGCCCCCACCGGCCTGCCGCAGCGTCTAAAAATCGTATTTTCCCCCACTTCCAGGATTGCCGACCGGCGTAGAATCAAGGTAAAAACCCTGGATGCGCAAGTTTCTCTCGCTCCTCGCCCTATTAGCTATAGCGGCTTCGCCGCTCGCGTATTCGCAAGCCGTAAGTCCAACTCCGGCCGCTTCGGCAACCCCGAAGAAGAGGTCGCACAAGGCAGCCAGTCCTACGCCCAGTCCGGCGGAACCAGTAGCCAACGCCACCCCTGCGGCAAGCGCGACTCCGAAAAAGAGGTCCAAAAAGGAAGCAACTGCTGCTGCCTCGCCTGTGACCACGCCAGCTCCGGCTAGTACACCCGTTCCCCCGGCCGCCCCGTCGCCCACCGCAACCGGCGTGTTTGGTCTATTCCACAAGAAAAATGCCAGCCCCACTCCGCTCCGGTTGCTAACCAACCGCAAGCCCCGCAAGCCCCTGCCAATACCGGTACTCCGGGTAATGGTCAGGTCTGGGTCAACACCGAGTCGCACGTCTACCACAAGGCCGGTTCCCGGTTCTATGGCAAGACCAAGCAAGGTAAGTACATGAGCGAAGCGGACGCCATCAAAGAAGGCGATCACGCAGCTAAGCACGAATAACCAGATTGTTTGGTGGTCTCTTCAGCGCCGGTCCAATGACCGGCGCTGTTTTTTTGTAAGGAACTGCAAATGACCGAGCGAGAGGTTCTTGCCCGGTTCTTTACAGCGATGCGCCGAGTTACAGATCAGAGCCGAAGCCGCCCGCCACGAAGTGGCGAAACAGAATAGCCCAGGGCTTTAGCCAATAAGCGCTAACTTAATATGTT
>Ga0209647_1002165_pt1 | contig 15954 bp, 5 predicted proteins | sample GraSoi_2013_60cm_FD_185827 | JGI IMG/M metagenome (GOLD analysis project Ga0209647, IMG submission 185827) | Grasslands soil microbial communities from the Angelo Coastal Reserve, California, USA - Sample 9_17_2013_60cm (SPAdes) (version 2) | ecosystem: Environmental > Terrestrial > Soil >...
CGATGATATTGCCGGGGCGATTCGCCAGGCGTATAAGGAATTCCCCACGATAAACAAGGAGTCCCCCACGATAAATCGGGCTCCCACGATGAATCGGGCTCCCACGATGAATCGGGGAGCTACGGGGGGTGACCTGCCCGTCGCGGTGCGTTCCTCTGCTACTGCCGAAGACCTGCCTGAAATGTCGTTTGCCGGTCAGCAGGAGACGTATCTCAACATGCGCGGCGAAGCGATGGTGCTCGATGCCGTCAAACGCTGCTGGGCTTCGCTCTGGACCGCGCGGGCGATTGGCTACCGCGCCCGCCAGGGCATCGCGCAAGAGGAGGTGAGTCTGGCGGTGGTGGTACAGGAACTTGTGCCCGCCGATGCAGCAGGCATCCTCTTCACCGCGAATCCGCTGACCGGGGCACGTGACCAGGTGATGATCAACGCTGCCTGGGGGCTGGGTGAGGCCATTGTCGGGGGGCAGGTCACGCCCGATTCTTTTGTCGTTAGCAAAGCAAGTGGGAAGATCATTGAACAGGAGATCACCGAGAAGGACGTGATGACCGTGCTTACCCTCGAAGGCACGCGCGAGGAAGCGGTGCCAGCAGACCGGCGCGCCAGGGCGGTGCTCAGCCCGGCGCAAGCTGCTGAACTTGCCCGCGTTGGTGTGCAGATCGAGGACCTCTATGGCCGGCCAATGGATATCGAGTGGGCGCTCCATGATGGCCACGTCTCCGTCGTGCAGGCCCGCCCGATCACCGCCTTGCCCGAACCTGCCGCCGGGTCCCAGGAGACACGAGCAGCGGAATGGAAACTTCCCCAACCCAAGGGACACTACATGCGTGGAAGCGTGCTCGAACTTCTGCCTGATCCACTTTCACCCCTGTTCGCCACGCTCGGACTCCCTGCATTTTCCAGGGCTACAAGTGCGCTCCTGAGTAGCATGGGGGTAGCAAACATGTTTCCTACTGGTGAGCTGCTGACTACCATCAACGGGTACGGCTACTATGACCTCACCTTCACGCCTGCGCAGACGGTAAAGGTGGCGCTCGCCATGCCACGCCTTTTTGCTCTTATGCCGCGCCTGTTTCGTACCTCGCAGCCGCGCTGGCAGGAGGAGCGTTCCCGGTACGCGGAGGTTGTCAAGCATTGGGAAGCAGCGGACCTGGCCGCCACACCAGCCGGAGCTCTGCTGGCTGGGGTATGCGACATCGCTGACGAAGCTGGTATGTACTATCTCTCTGTACAGAGTGGCATCCTGCCGGCAGCGTATATGAGCGAGTCGTTCTTTACCCTGGTGTACAACAGGTTCCTCAAGGGGCGCAATGCTCCCCCTGCTCTGACTTTTGTGCTGGGCTTTGACAGCGCACCGATGCAGGCCGAGAGATCGCTGTATGACCTGGCGCAGTGGGTGCGCGAACGGCCGGAACTGGCCACCGCGCTGGCAAACATGTCGAGCGAACAGTTCACAACCGCGTATCGCGAGCAGGCAGCACGAGGAGCGGCAGCAGATGGGACGTGGCCCGAATTCTGGCAACGGCTGGCTGAACACCTGGCCCGTTTCGGACACGCCATCTATGACCTCGATTTTGCCAAAGCCGTGCTCGCCGATGACCCGGCGCCAGTCTTAGAAACCCTCAAGTTCTTCTTGAGCGGGCAGGCGCCAGATCCTTATAAACGCCGGGCAGCTGCCGAGGCAGCACGCGAGCAGGCTACAGAGACCGAACTCAAGCAGCGGCGCGGCCTTCGTTTGAGGATCTTCCGGAATCTTGTACAGCGTGCCCAGCGCTACGCTCCACTGCGCGAGGATGCACTCGCCGACGCGGGCCTGGGCTGGCCAGTGCTGCGCCAGATGCTGCACGAGATTGGGCGGCGCTTGAGCGAGGCGAGTGTGATCGACACCCGGGACGACGTGTTCTGGCTGACGTTGGACGAATTGCAGCAGGCCGCGACCGCGCTGGACACAGGACAATCACCGGCGGTTTATCATGCAATCGTGGCCGAGCGGCGCACGACCTGGGAGAGCGAACACGCTCTCACGCCGCCAGTGGCCTTGCCGCTCAAAGGCGGAACTCGCTTTTTGGGGATTGACTTCAAAAGTATGATGCCGGCTCGTACTGACCAGCCCAAGGGTGATATGCTGAAGGGAATCGCGGCCAGCCCCGGGCGAGTCACTGGCCCGGCGCGTGTGATCTCGGGTCCCGGTGAGTTTGATCAGATGCGACCGGGTGATATCCTGGTGGCAAGGATCACGACGCCCGCCTGGACGCCACTTTTTGCTCTTGCCGCGGGCGTCGTTACCGATGTGGGTGGCCCACTCAGCCATAGTTCGATTGTGGCCCGCGAGTATCATATCCCGGCTGTACTGGGGGCTGGCGTGGCAACCGAGCGTCTGAGCAGTGGACAGCGTATCACGGTCGATGGGGATAAGGGGACAGTCACAGTCGCCAGCTAAGAGGAGGACCTGTTTGGACTGCAAGCCATCGAAAAAGAAACCCGCGCTCGGGCGGAGCGTTCAGAGGACGCGCCTCTGAGAAACTCCCAGCTTTAGCCGTGGAGAGTCGTCACTGAGGCTGTCACCCGGCATATTGTGCAATATCTGGGAGAAGAGTACAATGGGTCCGTAGAGAATTAGAGACGACCTGGCGTTGAGGAAAGCTGGTAGACGATATGGCAAAGAAAAAGAAAGTATCGCTCCCTGTTTCGCAGGAAGATAACGAGCAGGCACAACGCATATTCGAACAGTATCACCAGACTGCCAACGATTTGCATACAAGCGTCGACCAGAAGCAGGCAGAAACAGCGCTGGCTGCGATCAATACAATACCAGAAGGCGCTCAGATCGCCTTACTCAAAGCATTATCAAAGGAACACCATACTGATGCTGCTGATGTTCTGGCTGCTATCAACGAGTTAAGCCCTATAAAAAGTGTCCGCAAGGAAGCACATCGCTCGTTGATACAAATCCAGGGAGCAAGAATTTACCCACAGTGGGAGCCACCCGTTCAGCAACCCCTTGCTGTTCAGACCACAACCACCCCTCTAGAGTTTTGGAAAGGTGTTGTTACCGATACCCTCGAAGCGGGCGAGGTAAATCTCATTCTTGGTTTTGAACAGGGGAATGGAGAGATACGCATTCTTGGATTTTTACTCGAGTTTTGGCATGATGGTGTTAAAGATTTCTTCATTAGAGTTGACAGCAAGCGCAGCATTGACAATTTCATTGCTCGAATGTCAGCGGAGACGCACGTTACAACGAAGGATTGTTCATTGGCAGAAGGGCGTCGCCTGCTTTTAGATGCGCTTGCGACTAACAAACAGCATGGCACGGTACCTCACAGAGACTATCGCAATAACCTTTCGCTGGTCAACAGGTTGATACTAGAGGCCCCCGGTATCGACGAAGAGGAAGAAGCCGACCTTACCGAAGCTGAGGAAGAAGAAGAGAGTCTTGACTTACATGACTTAACCCCACAGGAGGTCGTTACCACCTTTGTTGAGTCATGGGTCAACGGCGACTACGACACCTCCTATCAACTGCTGACCAGTGACAGTCCTGTTCGCCAGGGGCTTTCAGAGGAGGAGTGGATTGAGCGCCGCGAGGCCTGGTCAGACGAAGCTAATCCAGGAGACCTGGAGCCAAACTTTGTCCATGAACGTGAGCCTCAGAAATCAGGGCTCTGGCTCCCATTTGGTATAAGCCGTTCGTCTAACAGCAAGGAGATCGAGGCTGGCTGGTCCATCGAAATGGACGAAACACCTCTCAGCGATACATTGCCAGAACTTCCCAAAGCGACTGCCGTCTACGAAGAAACACAGCGACATTGGTTCTGGACAAGTTATACGCTAGTTCAGGAGCAAGGTGAGTGGCGCATCCAGAGGATGATCGATGAAGGAACAAACGCGCGGAGTTTACCCGTCGATGAGTTACAGAAGAGAATCCAGGAACTCGACAAGTACCTGGAAGAGTTCAGGGAAAAGCACAATCTGGCAGACTTGCAGCAATTCACAGAGGCGGATACGCAACGCTATGCAGAGGAGATTTTCTGGCGAATGGAGCGCGCTGTTGCTTACATCGATGCGCTCATCCAGAAGAAGCCGCTTGACCGCGCATTGTACGAAGAGGCGAGTGGGCGAATGATTGCATTTAACCAGCTTGAGCGGTGTGCTATCTACGTGGAACCACTGGCACGGCAGTTTGAAGAGGAGCGTGGATTGTACTTGAGACGTCTGGCTGAAGTGCAGCAAAGGCTCAGCCAGAAATACCTCGACATCGGGGACGATGAGAGGGGTCAACGCTTCCAGGAACTTGCCGAGGAAGCACTGAATGAGTCGTTGACCGTCGAGGATAGTGCGGAAGCGCGTATCTCCCTGGCGGAATTGTTCATAGAGGATGATCATCTTGATGAAGCAGAGGAATACCTGCTGCGAGCTAAAGTGATGACTACCGATTCCTCTGACGAGGCTCACATCGAGATGCATCTGGGTGAGATTGCGACGGAACGAGAGCAATACGAGGAAGCGTTGAGCCACTACCAACGCGTCGCTGAACTTGAACCTGATCTTCCCGACTCCTGGGTTGACCTTGCCAAAACCTACGAGAGGCTTGATAATCTCGAAGAAGCTGAGGCGAACTATAGGCATGCCATTGATTTAGAGCCTGGTGATGAAGACCTTTACTTTGTACTTAGCAAGTTATATGCTGAAAATGGGCAACGGGAGAAAGCTATCGAGGCCATTGAGGATGGCTTGAGTGCTAACCCCGCTTCGGCTGTTCTGAATGTCTACCTGGCCTCGATCTACCTTGAAAATAAAGATTATCGCCAGGCAGAAATTTTCCTGGACAGGGCAGAAGGCCTCGACCCCGGATTAGAGCTTATTCCATTGTTCCGCCAGGTACTTAAGTGGGAGAAGTCTGGACCACTGCCCAATATCGGCAAGCTGAGTGGATCTAAAACGAAAAGGAGGAGAAGGTAAACCCTCTCCTATCTTTTGTATGCCTGGATCGCTGCGGTCTCCTGCATAACATTCTTCTTTATGTCCTTAACCAGGACCTGTGTGATACCTTCCTGGTAGACCCACACTTTTTTCTCCTGCATCGCTGTTATTAATGGTGCAAATACATCAGGAAGCGTACTGAGTACCTCCAGTTCGTTTGCGCGCGCCAGAACGCCATCAGATTGCAGGGCAAGTAAATATGTGTCAGCGTCGAAGCGCCAGGGGAGACAATGCCCGGGGTAACGCGCAAGCAGAAAAGCAGCAATCTGCAAGCCTTTCAGATCGAAGTCCCCGCTATAGAAAAAGCGGTTGTCAGGAGACTCTGCAAGCAATCGGTCAAGTAGGGTGAGTGCGGCTGCACTGGGCCAGCCGGAAGTACAGATGAGCGTGTGCAAGCATGTATCCATCTCCTGAGCAGCGATTACCTCCTCGAATACCTGGGGATTCTCAAATACATAGATATCCCTACCTGCCGCTACGACGTGTTGCCATTCAAGTACCTGCCTCAATGGAAGGAGCAGTACGCGTTTGCCTGCTACCTGCAAGAGCGGGTCCGGTGAGCCGCCGGCATGAGTAGCACCCGCGAGGTTGAAGACGGCCACATTTGATGAAATGGTGTCAACGAGCAGTCCCATGTCATTGTACAGGCGAAGTGTTTGTGTACGATTTTGAAGAGGCAGGACAGTCTGCTGCGAGCCGTTTTTCAGATCACCGAGGGCAAGCAGAAAGAGACGGCCCGCAGCTCTATCAGGATCGAGTGCATGCGGATCGCCGCTGGTGCGCTGCGCAAAAAGGGCCAGGCGTTCGGGCTGATCAGGTGAAGGCAGCCGGTCGAGCACCTTTATTATGTGGCGCACAAGGGTAAGTTGCTGCTCCTGCTCCTCAGAAGGAGCGTTTTTGTAACGCGAAAAGAGCCATTCCAACCCATGTGACCCATACATGAGCCAGGAACAACTACGCGATTCTTCAGGTAGTTCTGCGACAATTGATGCAAGAGCCGCGCGGTAATGAGCTTGGTGCTGTGAGTGCACGAGGCGTCGTTCGGAGCGCGTCACAAGAGGTTGGTCAGGAAAGAAAGCGGTGAGTACATCTGGCAACGCGCAGTTAAAACTATACTTGAGCGCCTTTTCAACATCGGTCAGCTTGATTTTCACGCTGGCATCAGGATACGGGGGCTTTCCCAGGAAACTGGCAATATTGCGCCGTTCACCCGGTGTGCTTGCCTCTAAGATTACCTGTCCGCCTACATATCCCATCTGTAAGTATTTCTCACGCAGCAAGTTGAGCAGGCGGGATAATCCTGCCTGCTTGAAGAATGCCACTGCTTTCCCTATAAGCAGATTTGCCTCTTCGTTTTCCACGTCTCGCATCTCAAGCTTCAGCTTTCCTGAAAGGTTGTCTCATGTGTGAGCGGGCCCATCCTATTGACGAGATTGGGTTCCTGGCTCCAGAAAGAAGCGGTAGCGGTAGCTACTGGCGAGCCTTTTTCATGGATCATCAGGTATCTTGCGCAGGCCGGTATCTTCGCACCAGTACCACTGATCTGAGGCCCCGTCATGATCCACTGGAAACCTTGCAAGACAAGAAATTCCAGAATGCGCTGGGTGTTGGCAACGCTGACCTTGTCAAAGGCTTCGTCTAACGCCAGCAAGCGAGGAGCTCCTGGCGCTGCACTCTGGTAAAGAGCACCCAGGGCAGCAAAAAGTGGTACATAGAGCGCGAAGAGCTGCTCGGCTCCACTGCGTGTCCCTGCCATACGATCAGTGAGTCGCTGGCGCTGGCCGCCGATGGGAGTAACCAGTACATCGAAATGGAACCACTCCCGGTAGTCAAAGATCTGCTCAAGCGCATCCATAAAATTGATGTCCGCGCTCTCCTGCTGGCGCAGTCTCACGGCTTCGATCTCCCGGCGAAACGCACCCATAAGAGTTTCTGTTTCTTCTGGCGTCAATGCCTGTGCTGGCTTGCGCAGGAGTTTGTAGTGTTGTGCAAGGTGGCTGCCTAATTGTGCCAGGTCGTATTCAGCCGGGGGCTTCCACTGTAAGGCGTAGTGTTCACCGATCATCGGTAAGCCGCTTAGAACCTGGTTGATTTGTTGCACCCACTCCTCAGCCTCAAAAATGGCGGTCCGAATCGCCTCAGCCATTTCCTGTAAGAGGAATTCTTCGAACAGCAGCCGCTCTTCCTGCCCCAGCAGGGTTTTTTGCATCTCTACGTGGTCGCTCAGTATCTCCAACAGTTCTACCGGCCGACTTTTGTTTTCGTTGAGAAAGCGAATAAACCCCTGGTCATCCAGGTCAGGACCGTATTCGAGCAGCACGGATTGTTCCTGGGCAAATATCTTTAAGAGACCATTGTAGGCGTCCCTGTATATCTCCTCCAGGTGTTCCTTGTGCGCTGGGATGTTCTCATCACGAGGTGAACTGCCCAGTAATTTCTGTGCGGCGCTGCTGTACTGTTCATTGGCGGTATGTCGCAGCATGTCTACCAGTACTTCAACCGGATAGGCTCCCAGGTGATCAACAAAGCGCCGCTGTTTCTCGACGCGCTCATCCGTTACCTGTTGCAACTGCGTCACCGCTTCGGCGAGATTGTTCTGTATATTACCGGCACGCTCATCGGCGCGTGCATAGCTCGTTATTGCCTCTCCGAGTTGCGCGGCTAATGCCTCGCTCTGCTCGCGCAGGGAACGCAATCGCTCGCTCAATTCTTGTGCGTCTGAAGCCCCGGCAATGCGTTGAAGTTCCTCTTCCTCCGCCCGCGCCTGTAGTACCTGGGCGTAGATACGCTCGTACAAATTGGCGGCATTCGCCATGGTTTTCTGTGCCTGTTCGCGGGATGCTGTGGCCTGCTGGCATTCTTCCCAGGTATGAATAACACTTGCCAGCTGGTTTTGCAACGATTGCGCCTGGTTTTTCAGCTTGACGACCCCCATAAGAGCATTCTGCGTGCTTTTCAAGTCGCTGGCTAAAGGAACGATTCCTTTGCTCTCTCGCTCTAACTGGGCAATGAGCATGTTACAGCCCTGGCGTGCCTCTTGTGTCTGCAGGCGCGCTTTCTGATACTTACTTCGAACATCATCCAATGCGAGCCTGGTCTGTGCGAGTTCAGCATAGACTTCTTCGCTGCCACTATTGGGTAAAACTTTGCGTAACTGGACTTGCTTCTCCTGCACATACAGCAACTGCTTTTCATAGGCCGCCAGTTGATCGTGAAACCAGCTTAGTTCATCTTCTAGTCTGGCTCGCTTCTCATTCAGTTCATCGAGCTCGCGTTGTCGTGCGAGGAGACGAGTAGCCTTGCCGATATAGCGCGCTGTTCCTCCTTCTGCGTGTCCTATCAGCAAGCCATGTGTCCAGGAGCCGCCCTCATGCATGGAGAACCTTACCATCTCAATAGAAGCTCCAATGGTCGCAAGAATTGCTGTTGCCGTTTCCTCCCAGGCTGGAGAGTCACTAATGAGAGACTCCTTCAGCGCTGTATCAAAGCAAAGCATTGTAGTGTGCCTGTGACCTTCTGGAGCGCCAGTAAAGTGGTTCGACAGGACTTCCATATTCAGGCGACAATCGCTCAATCCTTCTTGTAATAGTAGCGTATCGGCAGTAGCTGTCTGTGAAGGTGTGACCACAAGGGCATCAAGGAGACCTGCATCTTCGAGCATGTATTCGATGCACCCTGCCTCAGCGCTCTCACTATCGACGCCAGGAGCAAAATCGAGCAGTGCATAGAGCGGTAGAGCGGCGATGCACTGCTCAGCCAGTTTGGCGCGGGCAAGGGTGTGCCGTGCTGAACGGAGCGGTATGAAATCTGGCTCGGAAAGTTTCAACTCGTACAGTGCCTGGGCCTCGGAAACCTCGTATCCCTTGCTACCCGCCAATAGTTGTAGCTCGTTCAGTTCCCCCTGCATCTGGTCTGCTGCGTCATTCAACTCGTTCTCAAGTGTCTCGATGGCCTGGCGATAACCCTTGATGACGGCAGCGAATTGTTCGACTACTCGCGCACTGGAGGACTCATCATCCGTTATTTCAGCTTGCGATGGCAGAATTTCAACAAGAAGGGTCTCTACAAGGGAGGAAGTGGATTCATGAGAAGGAAAGAGCTGCTTCAGCATAGTGTTGAGGCTTTGCTGCACCTCGTGTGCATGGTCTTGCACCAACTGAAAACGGCGGCGGACGTCATCCAACTCTTGAAAGCGTGTGGTTTCGAGATTGCGAACATACTGTAGCTTCGTTTCCAGTTTCTCACGCTGCTGGTGTAGTTCCTCGAGGTGATGTAACCAGGCGATACGCTCTTCAGACTGCACACCTGTCAGGGCGGTGATACCTGGGGGCACTGCAGGTGCAGAAAGTGTTTCTGTGGAAAGACTGGCGATCTGTCGCAGGCTCTCTTCCAGTTGCACTGCGGCCAGCTCCCAGTAGCATTCTTCCCTTGCGATGGCACATAATCCGTGCAAGTGGGTGCTACTGTCTGCCTTCATCTTCTCAAAGCGCGAACGCTGGCGCCCCTGGTGTTCTATGCTGGCACGCTCTGCCTGGCGCGCTGCCTCCAGGCTTTCCCCCTGCAGCCGTTCCTGCACCTGCACTTCTTTTGTGCGCTCGCGGGCTGCTGCCAGTTGCCTGGCAACCTGCAATCCCTCGCTAGTTTCCAGTGTCTTGATCTGAGCATTCGCCTGGTATTGCTCAGCCTGTAAGGCCTGAGAAGAGACCTGCGCTCTCTGGCGCTCGTTCTCTGTCGAAGATAGCTCTTTGCGCAGCCTGGTGACCCGACTTTGCACACTATCCTCTGCAAGTTGCGTTCCCAGGTACTCATATGCAGACACGCGAGCTCTTCCGAGCACGAGGTTCTGCTGAGCCCGGTGCAAGCGGTCGACCCCGTTGTATGCCTCTTGAATACGCTCTATCTCGCCCTGGATCGCGTCAATACGCTCGATGGTGCCGATTACACGCGAGGTGGTCTCGCCAGAGATTTTACGTAGGGATTGTTTGAGATAATCGTGTACCTTTGAAAAACTTAACTCACTGCTGAGATTAGGACGGCGCAGGATCAGTAGTAGATTGATGAGTTTCTGAAAATCTTTGAGGTCGGCAAAACCGAAGAGATAGCGGGCGACCTGCCGTTCATATTCAGCCTGGGATTCACAAATGATGCCATGCCCTTCCAGTTGTTGTTTAAATCTGGCATGATCGTAGGCGCGTTTATCATGTTTGCCGCCGGTCTCATAAACCGTGTGCAGGTCATATCCCAGGCGGGAGCCATCGGTAATTAAAAAACGTAGAGGGCGTATGCGGTCACTGGCATTAATGTTGCCAGCAAGGCTGATACCGATAGTCAGAAAGCGCGTCTTCTCGCGTTCGCCATTCTCCCAACGCTGGCGCAGTTCACCGGCAATGGGTGGATTATCCGGGTCGCACCACTCGAACTCCAAGGCAATGTAGGCGGTACGCCGTTCGTGGCTAAAAGGCGTAGCTGATTCCGTTCCACCAAGTACATAATACTCGATATGCCGTTCGCGACCACCAAAGGTATCAAGGCGATTGGGACGCAGGTCGCCGTCGAGAGCGAGGGGCAGAGCTGCCATGAGAACTGTAGATTTTCCACTGGCATTCTCCCCGGCCAGGAAGAGCCGCCCATGCGGAATCTCGAATTCCTGCAAACCATACAGCCAGAAATTTGTTAGCATGATACGGCGCAAACGGTAGCCACGCGGACCACCTGCATACGCCTGAAGCATATCAACGAGCAAAGCTGCTCGCTGCACTGCGGCTTCTTCGCTCTCGCCATTTAGTGACGTCGACCAAGCGGTAAAATGATCGAATGTTTGTTGCATCTTTCCACTCTCCTTCTGTATGGGCATGCCGTCACGCCTCTTCAACCCGGCTAGATGACCACAAAGTATCATGGTCGCTAAGGCCTCGTTTTATCTTGCCGTTGAGTGAAGCCTTCGCACGCGACGCGGCAGGAGCTTGCCGGACGCCGTCCGGAGGATGGTGTAGTCCTGGCTCCTGCCCGGTTTTGTCATAGGTGGCAGAATATCGTGCTGCAGTCGGCAAGACCAGCACATTGCCCGCTTCGTCTGGCCCCCGCAAGAGTCCAATCTGGCGCATCTTCTTGTAAACTTCGTTCAGCAGACTACGTGAGCTTTTGTTGCGAGCTTCGTTGCCCCAATTCTCTCCATATTGCTCACGAACAGAGTAGAACAGCTCTGTCATATCTTCTGTTGTGACGTGTAAGCAACCATACGTATCAGGTAAGTGCCATATGCCAGACTCAACCTGTATTCTGATGGCTCGACAGAGGAGCAGAGCCATCTGGTCGTTTGTACCGAATGGCGTCAAGCTCGTTACCGGGCCGGCTGACATGCCGCTTGCCCGCACAATGCAGGCGTAGTCGCGATTTACTTCAAGTAACCAGCCGAAGGTGTCGAGCAGTTCACTGGCCGTAGCGTCAGCCCGTGCCAGTAATTCGGCAAAGGCGGCAGGATCATCATACCTGAATAATGCAGGTCCCAGGAGAAGAGCGCGCCAGGCTCGTACGAGGCTGGGAGTAATCTCCGCCCCTGGTAGCAATGCTGGTTGCAGGGTTGTCGTATGATCGTCAAGCCTGGAGGAGATGGCTGCCACAAACTGTGAATTGAATGCGGCAACAAGGGAGCGAATGACATCAGTAAACTCATACAGGACATCGGCGCCCGGTGTTTGCTCAACCCACTCCCTTGTCTGCCCATCGACCAATTGTATTCCTCCCAGGTCTTCCAGGTAGTGGAGAGCACGTTGGATGCTATAGCGCTCTGAGGGTCTACGAAAATCAAATCTCACTGCCCCGTCCGCGCCGGAAATAGACTGTTCCTGGATCTGTTCAGCCAGTTGCGAGAGCAAAAATTGCTGGTCAATGCCGCGACCGCTCAGTTGGCGGTTTTCAGCATACCAGAGAATCCAGGTGAGGCAGGCAAAATCACCCGGCTCTTTTAGTCTATCGTAAAGATAGCCAGGAGTTATTGCGCTGAGATGACGCACCAGGCGAATAACGGTCGGACCGCGTTGAATACGCCAGCCTGTATGCTGGTCATGCCAGGCCTGCAACGCATGGTAGTGACGATGTATCAGCCTGAACAGCTCTGGCTGTTTGGGTAGGATTATCTCCTTTTCCATCAGTGCCACGTGCGCCTTCAACAGGTCAGCGCTGTAGGCTCTCTGGCGAGAGGTCGCCAGGTGGTTCGCACGGCTGGTCGTGAAAGGCTCAGGCAGTTCAGCATCTGCCAGGAGAATATCATGCGCCTGTATTTCTTGCTCTTCTATCATACAGCTATCCTATCCAGTTCCTCGCATTGCAAACGATAGCGTGGCAGGAGCAAAACTCCATCGGGTGCGCGCAGTGTGGCGTAGGTTTGCTCATCGGGATTAAGCAATACAATGGTAGAGCCATCGGGCGCACTATACTGGTGGCTGGCACTGCTCAGGCAGCCATCAATTACCGCCGTCAAAATGGCTCGCTCTTCTACGGTAATACTGGCTATCGTTCCTATGTCGAGATACTTTGCAGAGAAAATCCGCGCAAAATGCTCACGCTCCTCCTGGAGCCGCTCTTGATATTCTGCAACTAACTGTCGAACAATGGCGCGGTTATCGATCACCGGATCTTCCAGGGAATGGTCGCCTCGATTAGCACGGCTGATGGGCCGCAAATGAAGCTCAACGGTGGCAGGTTCTTGCCATGCGCTGCCCTTCCCTGGATCATATGCGGCACTGGGGGACCCTGCCAGGCTTTCCGGTAAATGTACCGGCAAGAGATTAGCAAAAGCGGCGCTGAAGAGTTGTTGGGCCCTCTCTCCATCACTCGCTTGAAGCAATTGATACGCGAGCGCATTGAGGCTGGCGGCATAATTGGCACTCGGTCTCGCGTTAGCAGCCAGTGCTGTCGCGCGGCGAACCACCTTGTCCACCTCGGCGAGCGCATTGCGGCGGAAGGAATCGGCATTTTTACCTGGGGCAAACCAGCTTGTAAGCGCCTCCACCTGGTTGCGAGCCTCCTGGAGCAAATCAGCTTGCGTTCGTTGCTGCTCTATCGTTGGTGCAGGCGGTTCAAGATATTGCGCGATGATTTCGATGAGCCGTTCTTTCTTGCCTGTTGCTGCCCAATCGGCGAGCAGTGTCCGAATCTGGCGGCTATATTCTGTCAGTGCTTGAGCAAAACTCTGCACATAGGCCACGACGGCTGCTTTATATGCCTGGTAAGACTCTAGATCAGCCTGGCCGTGTTGCGCGGCGTTTACCATCGTAGCGAGATATTGTGCCGCTTCATGCGCCATCGTGTTCCATACCTCGAACACCCTTTGCCACTCTTCAGCCATCTCACGACTGTGCGTCACCGTCAATGCGAGTGGAGGCAAACGCAGATCTTCATCGAGAAGCTGGAGAGAATGCCAGAGACGCGGGAGATCGCCCTGGCGGAGCGACCCTCGACCGGCGCGGGCGCGTGTCTGCTCATCAAGGAATGTTTCGATTGCAATCGCCTCGGGTGTTGCTTGATAGAGCAGGGCAGGCGAAAGGAAGCTAGCGATAGAGGTAGCGCGACTTGAGTCGTAGATAGTCGTCAGATTGCCCCATTCTTTCAGGGCGGCGAGATCATTCTGACATTGCTCAAGTGTGTAATCGGCGTCGAATGTGCTGCGAACTGCATCACGGATTTCCTGGGCCGTAAGCTGGTAATGATACAACTCTCGATGGTGCTTGAGGAAGGTGTGCATAATAATGCGGTACCAACGCACACGATTGGAAGTAACCAGATAACTAAAAATTGGTAATCGATCAGTCAAGTAGAAGGCAGAAGAAGATGAGATATGCTCGGATGCAGCAATTGTCGTTGTGGCTGGCATATCTTGTGAAACAAGTATATTATCCTCGAATGTTTTCTCTGTCATACTTCTTATAGCCTTTTCGGGATCGGACATGGACTCAGCGTCTCCATATGCTCTTGCTTCGACAAAGCCGCTTCTGACGTTTCGTAATATTGTAACACGAAAACACGTTCTATACGTATTTTTTGTGCTGCAGGTTATTTCTCTCCCCAAATTTCTTATTGCTTTCATTCTCAGTGGCCACAGGAAAAACGGTAATGAGCCGACAGGGAAAATTTGGCCAATCCAGCGAAATATATAACTTTATAGTAGTTATATAGTAGGAAATATAAGAAGCCGCTTGCTATATAGAAGTTGGTCTCCAAGCGGACAATCCAGGTTTGGAATAGTACTAAAAACTTGTTACTAATGTGCCTGCCTTTCCGTTTTGTTTTGATATAGAGGTGCTTTTTAAGGAATCTCTAATGTTTTTCTCAGGATTTTTTAATGAATCCTGTCAGTAGTAAGTTCTTCATAAAGTAGGCTTGTATATGGTTAGGACGAAAATAAACACTCGCACTTATCAACCAATCAATTCTTACGGAGTCATCGGCGATTGTCATTCTGTAGTTCTGGTAGCTCCAGATGGATCAGTGGACTGGGGATGTCTGCCAGACTTTGATAGTCCAGCCATCTTCTGTCGCCTGCTGGATGCTGAAAGAGGTGGATACTTCCAGATTGCTCCAAAGGACAGTACCATCCCGGGGGCGCAACGCTACCTTCGTGGTAGCAATGTGCTTCAGACCAAATTTGCCAGCATCACCGGTGAGGTGGTGCTGACTGATTTTATGCCAGTAGAGACGTTACGTGCCTGGCCGTACCAGGGGATGAATAATAATACCTGGACGCGCGAAGATGGTTCCTGCCATTGCCTGGTACGAGCTGTCGAATGCACACATGGAGAGCTGCCGATCACAATGGTGCTCAAAGCAAGCCCAAATTACGCGGCCGAGCCAAGTGAGATCACCCTTCTTCCAGACAACATAGGGGCGCTTGTCTCGGGCGGGCGGCAAAACATGGGCCTTGCAATAGTGGGCGCCTATCGCGCCTCCTCGTTCTCAATGCAAGTTGTACCAGACGAGGAAGGCCTGCATTCATCCATTGTGGCGCAGATAACGCTACGTGAAGGCGAACGCATTGTGTTTGCAGTGGGTATGGGGCGTAATGCCCAGGCAACGCGCAGGCTGGTGGAGTCTGAACTGCCACAGCGTAACTTTGATGCAGAGCTGGCGCATACTCTTCACTGCTGGCGTAGATGGGTGGCAAGCTGCAACTACCAGGGACCTTACGCCGAATGGGTACAACGCAGTGCACTTGTGCTTAAAATGATGACGTATGCTCCGACAGGTTCCATCGTCGCTGCTCCCACCACCTCTCTACCCGAAAACCTGTCTGGAGAGCGGAACTGGGACTACCGTTTCACCTGGCTGCGGGATGCCACTTTCACCCTGTATGCCTTCAACATGCTTGGCTTCACGGAAGAGGCTCGGGCCTTTACTCACTGGCTGCAACGTCTCTCTTACACCAACGGCGAAGACCTGCAGATCATGTACGGCATTCGGGGTGAGCGTGAACTCGCCGAGCACGACTTGTCTCACCTTAGTGGTTATTGGGACTCACGACCCGTACGTATCGGCAACGTTGCAGCGAAACAGAAGCAACTAGACATCTTCGGCGAGATATTGGATTGCATTCACCTCTACCGCCGCGAGGGCTGTTTCGAACGCTACGGCGAAAAGCTGGAGGGGCCACTGTGGGCAATGATGCGCACACTGGTGGAGCACGTGTGTGCGCACTGGCAAGAATGCGATGAAGGCATCTGGGAGGTGCGTGGCGGGTCGCGCCACTTTGTCTACTCCAAAGTCATGTGCTGGGTCGCACTCGATCGCGCGATCAAAGCGGCTTTAGAACTACACTTAGAAGTAGACCTGCAAAGGTGGTGTCTCGTACGTGACCAGATTCGCGCCGATATCCTGTCACGCGGCTATAATACCGGGCTGGGCGCCTTCTCCCAGGCGTACGATGACACAGCACTGGACGCCTCGAACCTGCTGTTGCCTCTGGTTGGCTTCATCCCA